>Ga0247764_1000044_pt1 | contig 55593 bp, 51 predicted proteins | sample UWRJL051202B4_FD_179932 | JGI IMG/M metagenome (GOLD analysis project Ga0247764, IMG submission 179932) | Plant litter microbial communities from Arlington Agricultural Research Station in Wisconsin, United States - UWRJ-L051-202B-4 | ecosystem: Environmental > Terrestrial > Plant litter >...
ATTCTATATCTAGCATTCAAAAGGTCTTGCACACCGAGTTTAACATCCCAGTGCTGACTTAGCGCCTTAGAAATCGTTATGTCCACCTGGTTACGAGGTAATTCGTACTGCGTTGCGTTCTGAAAAAGGTCCCCAACAGAGAATATCCGCTTGCCAAAAACGTTGTATGCTGCATTCACCTGCCATCCAGAACCGTCCTGGCTTGCGTAGTTCAATGCCGCATTGATCACATAGGGAGACTGACCTTGCATCGCCCGTTCTTTGTCCTGATATACAGCGTCCGCAGCATTTAATGTTATTTTGCTGTAGATGTAAGCCGCATTCAATATTACAGAGAGATTGTGAACAAACTTGCTAGAGGTAAGTCCTTGTAGTGATTTTCTCGATTCAAATTCCACACCAAAATTGCGTGCAGACTTAGCGTTAGTAAACGTATATATGATATTCGAGCCAAGATCAAGTTTGCTTTCAATCGGATCAATAAAGTATTTATAGAATACGCCTAAAGAAACAAGCTCCGATTTTGTAGGATACAACTCCCATCGCAGGTCCACATTGTGAATATTGGCAGTTTTCAATGCCGGATTTCCATAGGTATTGGCCGAGCGATCGAAATCATAGAAATTGAAAGGAGCCAATTCGCGAAATACAGGACGGTTTACTGTTTTGCTATACGCCAGACGGAAAAGTGACTTTTCAGTCAGGTTATACGAAATGTTAGAGAATGGCAACACGCTGGTTATCGGGTTGTTTACGTTCACGGGCGTGCCATCTGTGTTCTGGGAAGTAAGCTTCTGAGTGTTGTCTTCAACGCGAACGCCTAATGAAATACGGAAATCATTCAACGGGATAGTTGTTCCCACATAACCGGCCAGAAGTTGGTTATCACCTTTATACTTATCAGCAAAGTTTGTTCCTTCTTCCAGGATGAAGTACGGTGCTTGTGAGCTGTTTGTATTCAAACCAATATTCTCTGGGGCAAAGATCGTAGTGAAGGGCTGACGCAAAACATCCGCATCGACGCCCGAGATATTAGAAGCCTTATAGGCAACCCAGCGTGCACTGAAATCCCGTTCTGTCTTTGCATAATATCCACCTGCTGAAACCTTAATTTGCTTTTCTTCCGCAGCCTCCGGATTGAATTTGTATTCAAAGTTCAAAGCTCCTGTATAAACTTTCTCCGACAGGTTAGAATAAAAACGACCGGCATCAAATGTACTGGCGGTTGGCGGTATTACCACCGAAAACGGATCGTCTGTACCTTTCAAACGTTGTGAACGTATTCTTCTGAAATCTGGTTGATCGGCTGTTACAGAAGAATAAGCCCCCGTCCAGCTCACATAAACATGATCGCCGATATTGTGTTTACCCTGCACCTGGCCTGAATATATTCTTCTGCTGTAGTAGTTAAGAGCAAGGTTCTTTACATCATATCCCTGCACATCTTCTATACCTGAACGATTTGTGACCTGTGACGCTCCCTGCTGATTGAATAGATTTCTAAACTCAATTTTATTGGAGGGATTCAATTCAAGCGTAAAGTTCGAGATGAAACCGGCCCGAACGTTATCAGCATAGCGCTCATCGTCATAAAAATATCGTCTGTTGCTCTTTTGCTCGGCAGGAATATAATCGTCGTAGTAATAGTTCCTCTGCTCAGCACGTTGGAAAGTACGTGAGTAATTCAACGAAGTAATATTGCTCAATTTCTTGCTGCCTAGATTGAAGACGTGCGCAAAATTTACCGTCGCGCGATAGTCAGGAACCGCGGTACGCTTGTTTGTATTCCATGAATTAGGCAGGCTCTTGCTGGCACTTACTAATTTTTGGATGTTGGCATCGGAAGCATTTTGAGTTAGTTCCCGAAGGTTCGCAGGAAATGACGAAGGCAGCGATCGTTTGCCGTCATCGTAGCCAAGCCAATCCGTGCTGCCAGTTTCCATTGAGTTGAAATCTCTTCCCGTTGTACCTACACGAAAACCTGTAGTTACGTTAACGGAAAGCGAATTCTCCTCGACAATGTTTTTTGTATTTATACCGATAACCGCACCAGCGAATTCCCCGGGCAACTCAGCTGAACCAGATTTATAAACCAACATACGGTCGATCATATTGCTCGGGATCAAGTCAAAAGCAAATGCTCTTGAATCCACTTCCGTACTGGGAGCTATTACACCGTTCAACAAAACCGTGCTGTAACGCTCGCTGAGACCTCGAACATTCACAAATCGGTTACCAACAATCGTTACCCCGGGAATACGCTTCATAATCTGTGCAGCGTCCCTATCCTGTGACATTTGTATCTGTTGCGCTGAAATACCAACCGCCACCAGGTCGTTCTTACGCAACTCGGTAATTACTGCCAGATCCGTATTCGTCATCTTCTGACCAGTAACCACAACCTCGCCAAGCTCAGTGCTCGCTTCAACTATCTTTGTGTTGATAACAGTGGTCTGATCGGGATAAACTGTGATGTTCTTCAACGTATCTGTCTTATAAGAGATAAATGACACGATAACATTGTAAGTCCCCGCCTTTACTTTAGGAAGGGTGAACTCACCGTCGAAGTCAGCAACCGTACCTTGACCTGTTCCTACAACAAGTACGTTCGCGCCGATAACGGCTTCGCCTGAAATTCCGTCCTTCACAGTTCCTTTAATCGTTCCGGATTGCGCCCAGGCTAAAGTTCCGCTAACCCCGAGAATGGCAGTAAATAATATTCTGCGCAGCATAAAGTTTTTATTTGCCGCAAAGGTCACCCTCTAATATTACCTCACTGGCACGCCTGTGTTACGAAATTGTTAAGGAGGATCGTATGCCTGACATACGTTTCTACCGCTCGTCAACACTCTTTCATAACACCCATGTATATCAGGCATTTCAGATCTTCGGGCTTAACAATTATTACAAGATTTTTTAATCCCCATAACGTTCCAGTAACAAATGAATACACTGTACACCCCGCGCCAGCCCAAATTACCTTCCGATTTTTAAGTATCCCTGTCCTGAATCCAAGCATTCCCTGCCAGATAATACATGTACGTAAGTTTCCTTTACTTACAGTTGTTCGCCCAAAGTCTCCGGCATCAGCAATTGGCAAAGTCGTCATCGGTAGAAATTGCTCTGAAAGTAAAAAGCCCTCCCAGAAACTGGAAAGGCTCTTCTATTTTGATCATACAACGCCTGTAAAAACTATGTGTTAATCGGTACTTTATTGAGGATTGCCTTGATAACATCCGCTGTGCGGACATTGTCGGCCTCTGCCTCGTAATTCAATATTATACGGTGGTTCATCACATCCAGCGCCACCTCTTTTATGTCTTCGGGAAGTACATAGTCGCGTCCTTCCATATAGGCTACGGCCTTACAGGCCAGGTTCAGGTTGATGCTCGCACGAGGCGACGCACCGAACTGAATATAGGGTGCAAACTCTGTTAATTTATAGTCCAGCGGCTTGCGCGTGGCATACACCAGCTCGATAATATAACGCTCCAGCGATTCGGAGATCTTGACCTGATTTACCTGCTCGCGGATAGCGAATATATCTTCTTTGGACAAAACTGTATTGACCGTAAAGTCGAATTTCATGTTCGAGATCCGGCGCATTACTTCCAGTTCCTGCTCTTTGGTGGGGTAGTCAACGTGCACCTTCATCATGAAACGGTCCACCTGCGCTTCGGGCAGCGAGTAGGTACCTTCCTGGTCTACCGGGTTTTGTGTGGCCAGAACAAGGAAAGGACGGTCCAGCTTGAACGTGGTTTCGCCGATAGTGACCTGTTTCTCCTGCATTGCTTCGAGCAACGCCGACTGAACCTTGGCAGGCGAGCGGTTGATTTCGTCGGCCAGGATGATATTGGCAAAGATCGGACCCTGCTTGACTTCGAACTTGCCTTCACGCTGATTGTAGATCATCGTACCGATCAGGTCGGCAGGCAGAAGGTCTGGTGTGAACTGGATGCGCTGAAAGTCAAGGTGCAACACCTGCGCCAGCGTGCTAACGGTCAGAGTCTTGGCAAGACCTGGTACACCTTCCAGCAGGATGTGGCCATTGGTAAACAAGCCAACCAGCAGACGGTTGACCATATATTCCTGACCAACCACTACTTTACCCACTTCGGCAATAACCCGTCCTACTTTTTCGCGGTGTTCCTCGCGCCTTTCAACGATGGCAGTTTCCATTCGGCTTTCAAAGTTTTAATACAGTCAAAAATAAAGTAATTCTTGTCAAAGAAGGTTAGAAATTTTGATAGAAAGTTAATTGAAGTCGACCAAAGGTTATGCCTAGAACATTTGTTATCGGTGATATACACGGCGCATACCGCGCGTTACGTCAATGCCTCGAGCGTTCAGCGTTCGATTATTCCTCAGACCGCCTCATCTGCCTGGGCGATATATGTGATGGATGGCCAGAAACCAAAGAGGCAATGGACGAGTTGCTTAAAATAAAAAACCGTGTCTGCATACTCGGCAACCACGATTCCTGGACGCTCGACTGGATGCTTACGGGTAAACGCCAGGAAATCTGGCTGCACCAGGGAGGCGAGGCAACGCTCCAGTCGTACAGCGCCGGCGTTCCAGCAGCGCATACGTGGCTTTTGAGAAACGCCGTGCCCTGGTATCTGCTGAACAACAAGCTCTTCGTTCACGCCGGGATCGACCCGACAAGCCCGCTGCATCTACAGTCGCCCGAGATCTTTATGTGGGACAGGGATCTTGCGCGTATAGCGCTGGACTTCCACTTCGCCGGCATCGAAACCCGGCTCTCCACCTACGACGAAATATACATCGGGCATACACCCATACCGTTCGATAAACCCATATGGTCTGCCGGAGTCTGCCTGATGGATACCGGCGCAGGCTGGACTGGGGTGCTCTCTATGATGGATATCCATACCCGCGAAGTGTTCACCAGCGACAAGGTGCCGACACTATACCCCGGAATCCCCGGAAGGGCACGAAACAACGATTAAAATACAACCACCTCCGCGTCGCGCGGGTTGGTAAGGTAAGAGTTGATAAGATTCTGCACTGTAGGAGTCTCCGCACCGGTGCGCACATACGGCCTGGCCGATTCGAAATCGGTGATGGACACATCGCGGTTAAAGAAGCCAAAACCCATATAAGCACCGTTCTCGACCAGCACGAGCGACTGCTCGTCCGTATCACGGCCCTTACCGATTATTGCGGCTGACTCACCCTTACCCTGGAAGCTGTCTAACGCCTGGGCAACACGCTCGTTGTAAATATCTGCAGTCTCCACGCCCATGCACCCGCCGTGACACTCTCCGGTCTGGTAATGAAAACACAGACCCTGCGCCACCTGTAGTCCGCTGAGTTTGGGGCACAGCTCATACTGGCGCACCTTTTCCCAGAGAAAATTCCACGCATCGCCCTTGGTACTGAACCGCACCAGTGGCTTTGCACCACGTGTAACGAGGTTCACCGAAAACCGCTGGTAGCCATTGCGGTCTTCGTAGTTATAAATACCCCACTCTTCTGTTTTGATCTTCTGTGCCTGATTATACTTGGGCCACAATCTGCGGATCTCCTGCGACTCCAGGATAAGCGCGATCAGCTCATTGCCCGTAAGCTCGAAGCTGATACGATGGATCTCGTTACGGATCTTGGAACGGCCCCACTCGCGCGCGTCGCCGGTAAAATGACCCGCGATGCGCTTTTTGATATTGATAGCCTTGCCTACGTAGATAACCTGGCCATGCGCATTATGGAAGTAGTAAACACCCGGCTTGGCCGGCAGCTTTTCAAAATCAGTTTTTGGCAGGTTGGGGGGAAGAATAGTCTCTCCGGAGTTTTTCTTCAATGCCTTCGCAATCCAGCCATCGCGATCACGCTGCAATAGCTGATCGAAGATCTTGGCCGTGGCACCCGCATCGCCACCGGCGCGGTGACGGTTCAGGATCTGAATACCTAAACTCTCCGACAGGCTTCCCAGGCTATAAGAACGCAAGCCCGGAATGATCTTCCGGCTTAGCCGTACGGTACATAATTTCTTTGTTTGCCACGGTGTTCCCGCAAGCTCAAACTCTCTTTTGAGGAAAGAATAGTCAAAATGGGCATTATGTGCCACAAAAACGCGTCCATCGAGGTGGCTGAACACCTCGTCCGATATCTCCTCGAACGAAGGCGCGTCCAGAACCATCTCGGTTGTAATGCCGGTAAGCCCTGTAATGTAAAATGGAATATCCCTGCCTGGGTTAATGAGCGAATGAAAAGCCTCCGTTATGCGAACCCCATCATGATGATAGATCGCTATTTCCGTAATGCGATGGTTCTCCGCATACCCACCCGTTGTCTCGATGTCAACAATCGCGTACATGTCCAAATTTAACCAGGATTTGTAAGATTTTAGGATGGGCAGGATTAAAGAATTTAGTAGGTATGCCTGGCGGTTCCCAAACCAAATTTTGAACATTTATTCAGGCAAACCTAACGCTATCTTTGCCGTTTAATCGCACCAAATATCACACACTCACACGTGCATTTATCCCAGCTATCCACAAATCCAATAAATCCCAGTCCATGATCCGACTACTTCTCTACGCCCTCGCCATTCTCATCTCCGCTTACATTCTCCCGGGCGTCCATGTTGTTCACTATGGCTATGCTCTTTTGGTGGCTTTGGTCCTTACGCTTGCCAACGCTATTGTAAAACCGATCCTGATCGTTCTCACAATACCGATAACATTTCTGACCCTCGGTCTCTTCCTCCTGGTCATCAACGCGCTCATCATCCAACTCGTAGACTTCCTCGTACCCGGCTTCGAGGTAGACGGCTTCTGGTGGGCTCTTGCGTTCAGCCTTATCCTTTCGATAGTAAACAGCATCTTCACCGACGCCACCGAATCTAAAAAAGACCGCTAAAAAACAGTGCGAGAGCGAAGCGCGAGAGCGAGGATGTGTGGGTTTTGGGTGTGCGTGTGAGTCCAGCGGAAAGCTTGACGAATACCCCTAAAACAAAAAAACCTGCGCAAGCAGGTCATCTATCAATCTTAAACATTGCAACACACCCAAAACCCACACCCATGCATCCTCGCTCTCACACTCCGCACTCACCCTGTTTCTACTAGGGCCCGGGCTTCGACAAAGCCCGGGCAAGTAGTAAGGGGTAAAATTTGCCAACTGCTAAAGCCTGGAATAAGGAGCAAACGCCTTTTTCCACCAGAGAGGGTCCTGAAATAGCTGAGTAAGCAGCGGACGCTACCCCTCCAAATCCAGCTAACCGTTTTGTCTTAAATTCTTATCCGGAGAAAATCAGTTCAGTCGTGTGTGCGAAAGCAGGTCGTTCCAGTTCTTGTCTGGTTCCGGTTTTACACGCTCGTTTACGATGCCGGCCAGCTTGTTGTCTACGTCCTGTTTTACAAGCATGCCGGCCACTCCAAGTGCATTGCCCAGGTGCTGGGTCTTCTCGTCAACCTGATCGGCAATAAATATTACAGGGGTGTTGCGGTTCACCGAGTGCGTACGGATAGAACGTACCAACTCGAAGCCTGTGACCACAGGCAGGTCAGTGCCGCAGATTATTAGATCGAAATGTTCGATTCGCGAGGTTAGGAGCCCATCCAAACCAGATTCGGTGTGACGCACAACGGGATTGCATCCGCTAAGCACTGACTTTATTTGGTCAACGGTGTCTTTCTGCCTGTGAACCACAAGTATCTTCATCTCTTATCCTATAAGGAGTTATTCATTCACTTTTTTTCCCTGTCTACTCAGGAAATGTCGGCAATTCTAAATTCGCTTTCTTCTACCGGATTCGGGGGGTATTGGCTCGAATAAACGTCCAGATTACAAAAAAGCCGTCTAATGCAAGGTTCTTGCCTAAAAGTGAGTCACCGCAACATGTGGCTAGTAGTAAAAAAGTACTATGAAAATGGTACTTTTTTACTACTCCCCTTTTTTGAGATTTCTAGCTTATGAGACCTACTTCGTAGGCATATTTGACCAGTCCGACCGTGTTGTTTACCTCAACCTTCTCCATGATGTTTACCCGGTGGTTGCGCACGGTATTCTCGCTTAACGATAAACGCTGACCTATTTCCCGAATGGTAAGCTCCTGGCAGATCAATACCAGGATCTCCTTCTCCCGGTCTGTAAGCTCCGCATGACGGAATACAGGGCGTAGCCCCATCCTCTTCTCCTTTACATTCTTCCGCAGCACCGAGCCCACAAGATCGTTATGATAGAAGTCTTTTTCCACAACGGCATATATAGCACGCTCCAGTTCGTCAGGCTCCGTGTTCTTCAACAGGAATGCATGAACACCTGCCTCCATCATGTGGAGAATATACTTCTCGCTGTCATGCATCGTGAGGATGATGATCTTAACATCCGGAAACTTCTGTATTATATTCTCACAGGTCTCTGCACCATCCATCACCGGCATCTGCAGATCGACGATCGCGACGTCGGGCTTCTCGAACTTGATAAGTGTTAGCAGCTCCTTTCCATTCTCCGCGTCCTTCACCTCGCCGACACGCTCAAAACTGCGCAGAAGATTCACCATCGCTTTACGGAAAAGTGTGTGATCATCCGCGATGAAAACCTTAAACTTTTTCATACGGTATGGTTAATGTAATCAGGCTTCCTTTTTTCTTCACTTTGTCGAAAACAACATCAGCGCCCAACAAACGAGCCCTGTTCTCTATATTAAATAGACCCAATCCTTTTCCTGTTTTCTTATCCGTCTTGTGCTCGTCTGCATTGAAGCCCACACCATCATCCTCCACTGCAATTACCAATGACGACGCTCCCGTAAACGTTACTTCTATCGTCGATGCACCCGAGTGCTTCAGAGCGTTGTTCAAAAGCTCCTGGAGAATACGGAACGCCATCAGCTCACGGCTCTTGTCCAGCGAAGAGATCTCACCCTGCTCCACAAAATGTATCGGGAGCGTGGACGTAGATTGAAACCGCTCGCACAATTCTTTCGCCGCGTGCGCAAGTCCGAATTTCTCCAGCGTAGAAGGCATGAGGTCCCGGCTTATCCGGCGCACCGATTCGATAGTATCGTCGAGCATCTTCTTACTTTGGTTAATGCTCTCCAGATCTGCGTTATCACGCCGGGCTTGGGTGATCAGACTAACCCGTATCGTTGACAGCATCGCGCCGATGCTGTCGTGAAGATCACCCGCAACCCGTCTGCGTTCATTCTCCTGCGACTCCAGCGCCGCCTCCATCATCTTTTGCTGATATTCAAGCTCAAGTTGCTGACGCTTAAGCTGCTCCTGGATCATCTTCTTCTGATAGAAAACGACAAACAGAATAATCGAGGCAGCCAGTATCAACATACCGACCGTAGCCAGCGAAAAAATGAGAATGAAATTGGAGTGATCGGGCACCATTTCCCGAAAAATATAAAAAGCCCTCCACGAACAAGCGTTCCCGCAAGGTTTTCTTTTTATAACCGGGATATGAACACCATATGACCTGCCGCTACTGCCCTCTTTTAGGGTATAAAATCAGCGCGCATAAACCTCTTTCGGCAACCGTTCCCGCCATACACAACTCATAATGCCTCAACGTCATACTTCATCTGCTTTCGCTAACCTTGCTCATCGTATCCGCTCCGCCCGCTTATCCCTCCAAAGCCATCACTCCTTCATTCGCGTAACAACGCTCCCGGCTGGCAAATGCCTTATATCGTAAAACACACCGACCAGAATAATACAGTACTCGATCACGCACAGCGCGTTGTGGAAGATCCAGTAATACCACAGATCGTCCTTCATCACGTTTATCAGGTACGAAGTAAATGCAAACAGAAAGATCGTGCCCGAATGATAAAGCAGAAACGCCGAGTTGAACCAAAACATCGGTAATCGATGCACATGCGCCGATGGCATTTCCACGATAAGTCGGTAAAAGTAAAAGATCGAATACGAAATGATGATCAGCGAACTCATCAGCTTGTTATTCGAAGCTATCGCGCTATGCTGTACAAAGAACAGATTCACGATACCGCATACGACAAAGATAAGCGCAATTGCGCCGTAAGCTTTCCAATACCGCTTTTCCGTAGTCAGGTTATACACCTGGGTAATGGCTATGAAAAGAACAAAATCATAAAGCGATCCGGGAATATTAAGATACTTGCCCGGCAAAAAGAACGAAACAGCCGTATTGAACACACCGTATGCAAACAACAACCCCATCAGCCTGATGTATGGCTGTCTCCATGAATATCTATAGAAACAGGCCAGTGCAACGATAGCTGACAGGGTTGTCTGCAAATAGATAATATTAAAATATATCTCTTGCAACGACATTCTTACGCCTGATTAGGGCAATAGGGAGGACATGTTAAACTGTTATCGTAAGCGCCGCCGTCTGCAGCCTCAAGGGTCGTAGCAGATTCTACGCTGGCGGCAGCAAATGCTGTGACTTGTTTTTCAGATTCTTCCTTCGGCCAGATGAGCGAACCATCTTCTTTTGTAGGCACAAGCACCAACTGAACGGTGTCCTTCTTGGCATACTCGTTGTACTTCATCGCCAGGAAAAACGTTATCCCGGCAGCACCATCCTTGCTAAGGATTCTCAGAAGCACATCACGACCATAAAAAATAGACTTCGTGTCTGTCGCTTTGTCTTTACGCATTTCATCGTCGTACTTTTTAATCCATGACATGGCTTCCTTCTTAGAAACGCGTTTCCCGATGTTGGGCTTAAAATCATTCGGCATAGTAATACGGTTTTGGTTAAACAATTGACCAATGTATACCTTTTTTTAATATGTATTCTTTGCCTCTCTGACCCCAACATCCTACCTTTCCATGTACCATTTTACCCTAAACCGCAATTTTTTATTTTCATCCCTATCGACCCGACAGCAAACCAACACATCTTAAACCATAGCCATTAAAAAACGTTATCCCGGAAAATCGGGTAACCACGTGCAGAAGACAGACGAACTAAATCACGAACAAACCAAACGCTCCTAACCCAGTCCCTATGGACAAACACCGATGCCCCTGGTGCCTCAGTTTCCCCGACTACATCAAATACCACGATGAGGAATGGGGCGTACCCGTACACGACGACCTGGTGCATTTCGAGTTTCTGATACTCGAAGGAGCCCAGGCCGGTCTCAGTTGGTCTACCATTCTGAAGAAACGGCAAGGCTACCAGAAAAACTTCGCCGGATTCGACCCGAAAAAAGTAGCACGTTTTACCGAAGCCCGCATCGAAAAAATACTGCAGGATCCCGGCATCATACGCAACCGTCTAAAAGTAAACGCAGCCGTAAACAACGCAAAGAGATTTCTCGAAGTCCAAAAAGAATTTGGATCCTTCAATTCCTACATCTGGAGCTTCGTCGGTGGAAAACCCATCATCAACAAACGCAAAACCATTCGCGATGTCCCCGCCACAACACCCGAGTCCGACGCTCTCAGCAAAGACCTCATAAAACGCGGCTTCAAATTCGTCGGCAGCACAGTAATATATGCTCACATGCAAGCCTGCGGCCTCGTAAACGACCACCTTGTAGACTGCTGGCGTTACAAAGCACTAAAGAAATAAACGACTTCTCTCACACATCCTGACCATTCTTACAACTTGCCACAAAGGAAAAGGATGAACAGAACAACATGCATCTTGCATTTATTCATCCTGTCCACCCTGTCCCGAGCATATCGGGATCCTCAAATCTTAAAATCCTGTTCTATTTCCTCGGCACCAATCCCTCTCTATTCGCCGCCATCCAGGCAAACACTGCTGTCATAACAGCATTCTGCTTAAGATCGGCCTCCACAGCCTTATCATAAACGTCCATGCTCGTATGGTGCGTCCGCGTAGAATACTCCAACGGATCCTGAATAAACTGGAATCCGGGCAAACCGATCGCATCGAATGAAAGGTGATCCGTTCCCGAAGTATTACGCAGCGTCAAAGTAGAAGCACCCGACTTCTCGAAAGGCTTCAGCCACTCACGGAAAAGAGGACGCACCTTCTCATTGCCCTGCATATACACGCCTCTGTACTTACCCGAACCGTTGTCCATATTGAAATACACGGAGAACTTCTCTGCAGCCGGCGTAAGGTAGATAGAATCGTAAGGGAAGCGCTTGTCCTTGCGCTCACCGAAGGTGCGCTTTACATACGAGCGTGAACCAAGCAGGCCTTGCTCTTCGCCACCCCACAACCCGATACGAATGGTTCTGCGAGGGCTGATACCGAGACTTTTGATAAGACGCATAGCCTCCATCATAACCGCGGAGCCCGAAGCGTTATCGGTAGTACCGGTGCCGCTGTGCCATGAGTCAAGGTGAGCACCGATCATAACAACTTCATCTTTCAGATCAGTACCCGGAATCTCGCCGATAACGTTGAAGCCCGGAGCAGCAGGAGTGAACTCGGTCTCCAATGAAAGCTCGAGCTGCACCGGAAGGCCCTTCTGTATCTGGCGGACCATGCGGTTGTAATGCTCGGCTGCTACCACAACCTGTGGCAGGATCTTGGGAGCGCCCTCGCTGTAAGAGCGGAGACGCTTATCGTTAGGAACATCTGCAGGATAAGGAACCGTAGCCGCGCTGACAGTGATTGTACCGTCCTCCAGGCGTGAGCTTGGGCTTGCCTCAAGCACTGCTACAGCACCTTCTTTCTGACAGAGGTCCCACTTCAGATATGCCAACCGCTGCGGCTCAACAGGAGCCTGGAAGCGACGGCCCGTAAAAGCTTCCGTTGCACCGGAGTTGGCCATCTGTAGCAACGTAGAGTCTACAAAACGCGTGGCATCAGGAACGAAGCCCGGCTTAACAGGCGTCGGCAAACTGAACAGCACGATCTTGCCTTTCAGCTTCCCTTTGTATTTGGCAAGGTCCTCTTCTTTTTTGATATCCAGGTAAACCGCTTCGGCTTTGATTGCACCTTTAACGCCGGGCGACCAGGCTTTTGGATAAGCGATAACCGGGAAGTATACCGGCGATAGATTCTGAAGACTGAATTTCTTCAGCTGCCATCCCGTACCGAAGTTCTCATCCCAGGTATCGAAATGAACCTGCTGTAAACCCCACGACTCCAGCGTGGCTTTAGCATAATCAGCGGCGCGTTTATAGCCCGGTGAGTTGGTGAGGCGTGGTCCGTGAACATCGGTAAGCATGCCCAGGATATTCATAACTTGCGAATGGTCGTAGCCCTCCGCTTTCAACTTGGAAACGCTGGTTGTATCCAGGCGCTCCGGTGCCTGACCCATAACCGCGCCCGACAAAAGCAGGCCGCCAGCAAGGAGCCGTAGAGTTCTCTTCATATAGATTTTTTAAGGTTAGACTCTAAAAGTACAACCCTCAAAAACAACACCCGTTACCGCTCATTAAATATTAAGACAGTTTTCCCGGCGTAAATCTTCAGACTTACGTTTCCCGGACCAACCAATTACTTCCGGCTCAAGTCCATCACCACTTCCTTCTTTGCCAGATATATATTCCAAACCCCTTCCAGCTTATCCACGCCATCAGACATCTTCGTAACCACAGGCTTCGAATATAACAGGGAGTCGTACGTATCGTTATTCCGTGCGTCGGCATTCACCTTCTGAATATTATCCTGTATAGACCCGCTGGAAGCGCCCATTACATACGCTTCAATAAGCTGGTTCTCGATATCCAACGCATGGCCCGAGCCGGGCACAACCCACCGGATCTTAACCCTGAAATGACGAGCGATGGAATCTGTTTTTGTGCTGTCGAACCGGACGCTTTCCAATGCTTTGTACACAGCTCTCCCCTGGTCGAGCGACGTCGAAACGATTTCTGAATCCGTTACGCGCACGATCTTGTGCGTGTCCATGCCCTCCTTCAATTGCTTCCGTTGGTCATCGCTCAGCGAACCTCCGCATGACGCCAGAACCAAAATCCCCAAAACCAAAATCGAATATTTCATAAAAGTTGTTTTATCAGTACCCGAAAAACCATCGCAATTAAGCCACTGATGCCGCAATTATAAACACGAAACCGTGAACTATTCACTACCTTTGTAAATTGATTTCCCTGATATGATCGAAAAACTCGAAGAAATAAAGTTACGTTTTGAAGAAGTAGGACTGTTGCTCGCACAACCCGATACTGTGAGCGACATGAAGAAGTTTTCCCAGCTGAGCAAAGAATACCGGGATCTTGAAAAAATCGTTGTTAAATACAACCAAATTAAAGAAGCCCGTGGCCACCTTCAGCAGGCTAAGGAAGTTCTCGAGAAAGAGAAGGACGCCGAGTTGCGTGAGCTCGCAAAAATGGAGATAGACGAGCTACAGCCCCGCATAGAAAGCCTCGACGCAGATATAAAAGAGCTTCTTATCCCTAAAGACCCTAACGACGATAAAAACGTAATGCTCGAAATACGCGCCGGAACCGGTGGCGACGAAGCCGCTATATTCGCCGGGGACCTCTGGCGCATGTACCAGCGCTTTTGCGAGCAACGTGGCCTGAAGCTGGTCGTGCTCGACGTAACCGAAGGCACCGCCGGCGGCTACAAAGAAGTTATCAGCAGCATCAGCGGTGACGGCGCATACGGACTATTGAAATTCGAATCCGGGGTACACCGCGTACAGCGCGTACCCGCTACCGAGCAACAAGGCCGCGTACATACCTCGGCTGCCTCAGTTGTAGCGCTTCCCGAAGTAGACGAAGTGGAACAGGTGGAGATCAACCCCGCCGATATCGAGATCCAGACCGCGCGCTCCAGCGGTGCCGGCGGACAGAACGTAAACAAGGTTGAGACCAAAGTACAGCTCACGCACAAACCGACCGGTATCGTAATCACCTGCCAGGTAGAACGGTCCCAGCACGGCAACCGCGAGCGCGCACTCCAGATGCTGAAAACAAAACTCTACGAAATGGAAGTAGAGAAACAGGCAAACGAGATTGGCGCCGCCAGAAAATCCCTCGTACGGAGTGGCGACCGCTCTGAAAAGATTCGGACTTACAATTATCCCCAAAGCCGTGTAACCGATCACCGTATCGGTCATACAGTTTATAACCTACCCTCGGTAATGAATGGAGATCTCGCAGACTTTATCGAAAAGCTCCGCATTGCCGACAGCGCCGAAAAAATGACGGAAGGCTCAGTCGGCTAACAAGCCGAAGTCCCCAAACTTGACGTTGTGTCAGGTACAACTCCCCGCAAAAATTACCGTAACCTTTAAAGGTCGGTCGATTTTGCAGGGAAATACGGACACAAACGCCGAAAACGGGATTTGCATCATTTTCGCTACCTTCACAGCAAAACTATTTATCATGAGTAAGGGATTATTGACCTTTTTGATCATTCTTGGAGTAATTGTGGTCGGAGTATTTATCTTCTTTTCCTGGGGATCCGGCACATACGACAACGCCGTAGCCAAACAGGAAGAAGTAAATCAACTGTGGGGCAACGTACAGGCTGCATACCAGCGCCGCGCTGACCTCGTACCCAACCTGGTAGCAACAGTAAAAGGCGCCGCCGAAAACGAAAAAGAAATACTGACCAACGTAACCCAGGCCCGCGCCGGCATCGTAAACGCCAAAACGCCGGAAGATCTGGAGCTCGCTGGTCGTAAAATAAACACCGCTATCAACCTGGCATTTGAAGCCTATCCACAGATTCGCTCTACTGAAAATTTCCAGGACTTACAGGCCGAACTCGAAGGAACCGAAAACCGGATCAACGTAGCGCGCCAGTATTACAACGCCGGTATAAAAGAGTATAACTCTTATGTACGCGGCTATTTCAAAAGAGTGGCCCTGGGCTGGTTCGGCGACGCTGAAGAATTTACAGTACGCAAAGGATTCGAAGCTTCTTCTGCAGCGCAGGACGCGCCCAAAGTAGACTTCGGAAAATAATAAAGATCTAACTCTCTGCTTGCACTAGAGAGGGCCTCGCCGGTTGGTGGGGCTTTTTTTATTCCCCGCTCTCACGCTCACACCGCCTCCTTCGCAAGACTGGTCTCATAAAAAAGACAAAACAATCTTAACACACTCACCTGCCGAATCACGCAGGTCGCACACGCTCACATTACGCATTATTTCCCCCGGCATAAAAAACAAAAGCCCTTCCTGAACAGGAAGGGCTTTTATATTTCCAATAGATTCGTTCTTCTGATTAAAGCGTACGCTTAACCTCGCGCTGTTCGTAGCTCTCGAAGACGTCACCGACTTCGATGTTGTTGAAGCCATCGATACCAATACCGCAGTCGAAGTTGGTTTTAACTTCAGAAGCATCATCCTTGTGACGTCTGAGCGACCCAAGTTTGCCCGCGTAGATAACGATACCGTCGCGGATAAGGCGAATCGGGTTCGAGCGTTTGATGGAGCCATCGGTAACCATACAGCCCGCGATCGTACCAACTTTCGAGATCTTGAATACATCCCGGACTTCGGCATTACCCACGATAACTTCTTCAGTTTCGGGAGCAAGCATGCCTTCCATCGCAGCTTTAACATCGTTGATGGCGTCGTAGATGATCGAATAGTGACGGATCTCGATCTCTTCGGTCTCTGCGAGGCGTTTCGCCGCGCCCGAAGGACGTACCTGGAACGCTACGATAACAGCGTCTGAAGCGGATGCCAGCAATACGTCGGATTCGGAAATCTGACCTACGCCGCGGTGGATAATCGCAACCTGGATCTCTTGTGTAGACAGCTTGAGCAGCGAGTCTGACAATGCTTCCACTGAACCGTCCACGTCACCTTTAACGATAACGTTAAGCTGCTTGAAGCTTCCGATCGCCAGGCGTCGGCCGATTTCGTCCAGTGTAATATGCTTCTTGGTGCGGATACTCTGCTCGCGTAGCAACTGGCTGCGTTTGCCGGCCAGTTCGCGTGCTTCACGATCCGTTTCCATGATATTGAACTTCTCACCAGCCTGCGGTGCGCCGTCAAGGCCAAGCACTACTACCGGTGTGGAAGGACCTGCTTCATTTACTTTCTTACCTGTGTCGTCATAAAGGGCCTTAACACGGCCATAATGAGCACCGGCCAGCATGATATCACCTACACGAAGCGTACCGGTCTGGATCATCACCGTAGCCACATAGCCACGGCCTTTGTCCAGCGAAGCTTCGATTACAGAACCTGTCGCATTACGATCCGGATTTGCTTTCAGGTTTAGAATTTCTGCTTCGAGAAGAACTTTCTCCAACAGTTCGTCTATACCCTTGCCTGATTTGGCTGATATCTCCTGGCTTTGATATTTACCACCCCACTCTTCTACAAGAATGTTATTCTTCGAGAGCGCCTCACGGATCTTGTCCGGATTCGCGGTAGGTTTATCGATCTTGTTGATAGCAATAACGATCGGAACACCCGCCACCTGGGCGTGATTGATCGCTTCCTTCGTCTGCGGCATCACATCGTCGTCGGCAGCCACCACGATGATCGCGATGTCCGTCAGCTTGGCACCGCGTGCACGCATCGCCGTAAAGGCTTCGTGACCGGGTGTATCGAGGAATGCGATCTTGTTACCGCTGCGTGTCGTTACGTCGTAAGCACCGATGTGCTGCGTGATACCACCAGCTTCCGATGCCGTTACTTTTGTATTACGGATATAATCCAGCAAGGATGTCTTACCGTGGTCAACGTGACCCATGATCGTGACGATAGGAGCGCGTGGCAGAAGCTCTTCTTCTGAATCCACCTCTTCGTCAACGCCCACTTCGTCTTCGGCCGATGCAAACTGCACGTCGAATCCAAATTCGTCAGTTATTACCGTGATCGCTTCCGCATCAAGACGCTGGTTGATCGATACGAACATACCCAGGCTAAGACAGGTGGAGATAACTTCGTTCACGGATACGTTCATCAGCGAGGCAAGGTCATTGGCCGAGATGAACTCCGTAACACGAAGTGTTCTCGACGACGCCTGATCTTGCAGCATTTGCTGCTCCTGGGCGTCTGACATAGCCTGGCGCTTCTCGCGACGATATTTCGCTCCTGACCCTTTTTTCTGATTGCTGCTCAGCTTGGCCAGCGTGGCGCGGATCTGATCCTGGATTTCCTTTTCAGTAGGCTCCTCTTTCGGTGCGCGAGGTGCATTAGGATGCTGATGCGGGCCTTTGTTCGGACCACCTCGCCCATGGGGAGGTTGGTTCGGACGCGGACCACGATGGCCTCCGCCCTGGTTCTGACCCTGACCCTGGTGTTGACCCTGGCCCTGACCACCGCCCTGCTGAGGCTGATCGCCAACGTTTGCTATACGCTTGCGTGGGCGCTTTCCTTTATCTTTTGACGTATCCGATGAGGCCACCGGAGAGTCTTTTTTCCTGTCGACTGGCAGCTCGATCTTATCTACCACTTTCAGACCTTTCAACCGGTCTGCACGAGCTGTGATCAACTCTTTTTCCGGCGGGGCCGGAGGTGTTACCGGAGGCTTAACCTCTACAACAGGTGGCTGCGGCGCCTGAGGCTGCACCACAGGTGGCTTAACCTCTGCTACCACTACTACCGGCGGTTGTGGCGGCTCTACCGGAGGTTTTACTTCGGCTACTACAGCCGGCTTGATCTGCTCAGCTATAACCGGTGGCGCTTCTTCAACTTTCTTCTCGATTACCGGCTCTTCTTTTTTCGGCTGCTCTACCACCACTACCGGAGGAACTACTTCCACCACCTTAGGTGCTTCAACAATCGGCTCGGGCTCTTTTGCCGGAGCTTTCTTTTCAAGGTCTATCTTACCGATTACCTTGATTCCTTCAAGTTTCGGCTTCTCGCGCTCGACTTTTTCGGAACGCGGCTCTTCCTTCGCCTTCAGATCTTTCGATCCAAGGTTCTTGATCATGATCCGCTCCTCCTCCTCAATACGCTTCTTGGCCTGATCTTTTTCGCTCTCTACAACAACGTTGTCGGCGTGCTTAACGCCTATGGATAGCCCGGACGCTTCCAGCTTCTCAGTAGCTGAGGAAGCAAACTCTTTGGACAAAAGTGCAAATTGCTCAGGGGTGAGCTTGGCGTTGGGGTTGCTTTCAACCTCAAAACCCTTCTTCGCCAGAAAGTCCAAAATGGTGTTTTGACCCACATTGAGCTTCCTCGCTGCCTGACTCAACCTGATCAATTTTTCATCTCCCATACTCAAATATGCCTGTTTTTTAAAGACTTTAAAACCAAAATCCGTAATGCACCCAAATTTAACCTGTAGTTCACAGCACAGGCATATACCGGCACAGGTATTTTACCTGCGGTCGCCGGCGATAGGTATATTACTCAAACTCCTTCTTAAGAATATTCAGTATACCCTCTACAGTTTCCTCCTCCAGATCGGTGCGGCGTACAAGCTCATCTTTCGACAGCGCCAATACACTCTTGGCAGTGTCCAGTCCGATGCGGTTAAGCTCGTCTATAACCCAGCTCTCGATCTCGTCAGAGAATTCGTTCAGATCTACATCCTCCTCTTCCTGTCCTTCCGCCAGTTCACGGAATACATCGATCTCATAACCCACCAGGCGGCTGGCAAGTTTAATGTTCAACCCACCCTTGCCGATAGCCAGTGATACCTGGTCCGGCTTGAGATATACCGATACCCGGCCGTTATCCTTATCAACCTTTATCGAGGTGATCTTGGCAGGGCTCAATGCCCGCTGGATATACAGTTCAAGATTTTCAGTATAGTTAATAACATCGATATTCTCGTTCTGAAGCTCGCGCACGATGGCGTGAATCCGCGATCCCTTCATACCCACACAGGCTCCTACCGGATCGATACGATCATCGTAAGATTCTACCGCTACTTTCGCGCGCTCACCTGGTTCACGAACTACTTTTTTGATGGTAATAAGACCATCGTATACTTCAGGTACTTCCTGCTCAAAAAGACGCTCCAGGAAAACCGGCGATGTTCTCGACAGGATGATCTTCGGATTCCCGTTTATCATCTCTACCTTATGCACGATCGCGCGAACGTTCTCCCCCTTGCGGTACCGGTCCTTCTGGATCTGCTCTCCGCGCGGTATGGCAATTTCATTGCCTTCCGCATCAGTCAGAAGAACTTCCTTGCTCAGCACCTGATATGTCTCACCGGCAATGATCTCTCCTACCAACTCCTTATATTTCTGGAATAAGATATCCTTCTCCAGGTCTTTTACTTTTTGGATCAGCGTCTGACGCGCTGTTGTTACAGCACGACGGCCGAAATCTTCGATATACACCTGTTCTGAAACCTCTTCTCCTACCTCAAAGTCCGGCTCGATCTTACGTGCTTCAGTCAGGCTGACCTTGTCAAAATCCCAGATGTCCTCAGACTCATCGTCCACGATCTCGCGGAAACGGTAAATTTCCAAATCACCTTTATCAGCATTGATGATGATATCGAAATTCTCATCCGATTCGTAACGTTTACGGATCATGTTCCGGAATACATCTTCCAGTATCCTGATCATCGTGGGACGATCAATGTTCTTCTGTTTTGCAAATTCAGCAAACGACTGAATTAATTCATGTGCATCCATGGTTGGTTTCGTATTATTTAAAACTAACTAACACAAAAGCTTTTTCTATTTGTGAAAAGGTTATGGCTGTCGTAATGATCTCTTTCTTCTTGCCTGTTCCCGTTTCTTCATTCAGAACAATTCCTTCATCAGTAACCGACTCGAGCTTGCCCTCTATGGTGCGCTCGGCTGTCTTAACTTTCAGACGCCGGCCGGTATGTTTTGGGTACTGCCGCGCAAACTTCAGCGGGTGGTCAACCCCGGGCGTAGATACTTCCAAAGTATAATTATCTTCAAAAGACTCCCGCTCATCCAGCACTTTCGATAATCCCCGGCTTACCTCGGCGCAGTCGTCGATGCTTACACCCTGATCGCCGTCAAGGATCACCAGCACCTTCTTTGGACCTTTACGCGCCGAAATCACAACATCTACCACAAACTGGCCTGGGTCGGTCACCTGTGCTTCCGCTAATGTCCAGATTTCTTTAGCTATGTCCATCGTCAAACTATTTAAAACAAAGAGGGGACTTGTCCGTCCCCTCTTCAAGCAAATCAGAAAGTGGGTGCAAAAATAACAGAAATTGTCTTAATGCTATAGATTTTTGCAAAAAAGCGTGACGGTTAGTCAATTAAAACACGAATTTCTATCTCATAACGGCGCTGGCTACCCCAACATTTCCATCTCCCGCTGCAAATTTCCGCGCGCTGCCGCCTCGTACCGGTCAAAAAAAATATCGGTTTTAAAGATCTTCGGCATCGCCAGAAAATGCTGGAGCACCTTCCTGCGGCCAGGTTTATAGATCAAATCCGGATATATGGAATATTCCTTTCGGACGTTTCGTGCATATTCGTCGTACACTACCTCAGCAGCTCCTAACACCGACAGGTCCGCATCTGTAAAAAAGTTGGTATCGGAATCGACGCTGTGACTATGGCCTTTTGTAGCCAGAATAAATTCCGAGCACCGCCGGAGACCTTCCTCCGTGTAGTAAAACACACCCAGGCGCTGCTTCGCTATAACAGCACTCTGCTCTTCGTTATCATGATCGCTCACCGAGTACACAATGTCGTGGTAGTAGGCCGCGAAAAGTATTTCATCCCAATGTTCAATCTCTGGCTTTACCGCCGACAACTCGCGCAACAAATGCTCCACATGCGTAAGGTTGTGATAGTACCTGCCCTCCGCCGTATAGGCCTTGTGAATTTCCGCCCAAAAGAAGTCTACAGTACCTGTATCTTCTGTATATCGGGCTGCCGTTTCCCGGAAGAGGTCCTCTGACACGCAGCGCTTGTTAAATGTAATCCGGCAGATTCCTGAGATAAGTACCGTAACCGCTCTTTTCCAGCGGACGGGCGATTTCCAGTAACTGCTCCTTCGAAATGAAATTCATCCGGTAAGCAATCTCCTCGATACAACCGATCTTCAGGCCCTGACGTTGCTCGATAGTCTGAACAAAGTTGGATGCCTGCATCAGCGAATCAAAAGTACCGGTGTCGAGCCAGGCCGTTCCACGACTCATCGGGGCTACTTTAAGTTTGCCAAGCTTGAGGTAAACGTTGTTTACATCCGTTATCTCCAGCTCGCCGCGAGGGCTCGGTTTAAGCGCCTTGGCGATTTCGACCACCTTGTTATCATAAAAATACAAACCGGGTACAGCATAGTTCGACTTCGGCTTGGCCGGCTTCTCCTCGATGGAGATTGCATTTTTATCGGGTCCGAACTCAACAACGCCGTAGCGCTCCGGATCGTTCACGTGGTATGCGAACACCACGCCACCTTCCGGATCGGCGTTCGATTGCAGCAGCTTCTGCATGCCCGAGCCATAAAAAATATTGTCTCCCAGGATCAGCGCTACCTTGTCGTTCCCGATAAATTCCTCGCCAATAATAAACGCCTGCGCAAGGCCATCCGGCGTGGGCTGAACGGCGTAAGTAAACGTGCACCCCAGATTCTTGCCATCGCCCAGAAGCTTCTGGAACATCGGCATGTCGTGAGGCGTAGAGATAATCAGGATCTCGCGGATACCCGCCATCATCAGTACTGACAGTGGGTAATAGATCATGGGTTTATCGTATAGCGGCATCAATTGCTTGCTTACCGCCAGCGTAAGGGGGTACAACCGTGTTCCTGATCCACCCGCAAGAATAATTCCTTTCATTTTGCCATCGTTTGGTTTAGTGTCTCTGAAAATCTACTGCGCCCCTGCGCTGAGGTGCACGCCATCATTGAATCAATTATACATTTTTTCGTAGTACTGCATATACGATCCCGATGTCACGTTCTTGAGCCATTGGGCGTTCGCCAGGTACCAATCTACCGTGCGCTCAAGGCCAATTTCGAAAGTAACATCCGGGCGCCAGCCGGTTTCGCTGATCAGCTTCGATGCGTCGATAGCGTACCGGAGATCGTGGCCCGCACGGTCTTTTACGTGCGTGATAAGCTTGGCTGAAGTACCTTCCTCGCGCCCCAGCTTTTTGTCCATGATATGGCAAAGCAGGTTTACAAGGTCGATATTCTTCCACTCGTTGTTACCACCGATATTATACACCTCTCCATCCTTGCCCTTGTGGAAGATAGCGTCGATAGCACGGGCGTGATCTTCTACGTACAGCCAGTCGCGTATGTTTTCACCCTTACCATAAACCGGCAGCGGCTTATCGTTAATGATGTTGTTGATCATAAGCGGGATCAGCTTCTCCGGGAAGTGATACGGCCCGTAGTTGTTAGAGCAGCGGCTAAGTAGCGTTGGCATCTTGTAGCTGTTGTAAAACGCCTGCACAAAGTGATCGCTACCGGCCTTCGAAGCCGAGTATGGCGAACGAGGATCAATAGGCGTCTCCTCAGTAAAGAAGCTGTTGTTCTCCGCGGAACCATATACCTCGTCGGTCGAGATATGATAGAAACGCTTGCCTTCGTAGCTATCTGCCCACGCCGCCTGTGCCGCGCGAAGCAATTGCAGCGTACCGATAATGTTGGTATGCGCAAACTCTGTAGGGTTATGCAGTGACCGGTCTACATGTGATTCTGCGGCAAGGTGAATCACACCGTCGATAGCGTGTTTTTTAAACACCTCCGTCAAAAATTCTATATCAAGAATATCTCCGCGCTCGAAACGGTAGTTGGGCTTGTCCTGAACATCCGCCAGGTTTTCCAGATTACCGGCATACGTCAGCTTGTCAAGGTTTACAATAGTGTACTCCGGGTATCGGTTTACAAACAGTCGGACAACGTGTGAGCCAATAAAGCCCGCGCCCCCGGTAATTAGGATTTTCCTAGCCATATACGTTAGCGGATATATTTTTCAAAACTCTTGTGATCGCGCTGATAGAGAACTTCCTGTGGTAGCGACTTGAAGTACTCGTACGTGATCTTCAGACCTTCTGCACGCGATACCTTTGCCTCCCAGCCCAGGATTTCACGTGCTTTCTTGGTATTGGGTTGCCTTTGCTTCGGATCGTCCTGCGGCAGCGGCTTGTAAACAACCTTCTGTTTGGTGCCCGTAAGCTTCACAATCTCCTCGGCAAACTCGCGGATCGTGATCTCGTCAGGGTTACCGATGTTTACAGGCAGGTGATAGTTAGACATAAGCAGGCGGAAGATCCCTTCAACCTGGTCGTCTACATAGCAGAACGAACGGGTCTGCGAACCGTCACCAAACACCGTGAGATCTTCACCACGCAAAGCCTGACCAATGAAGGCAGGCAGCACACGGCCGTCGTTCAGGCGCATACGCGGACCGTAAGTATTGAAAATACGCACCATGCGGGTCTCCAGGCCGTGATAAGTATGGTAAGCCATAGTAATGGCTTCCTGGAAACGTTTCGCCTCATCGTATACACCGCGTGGGCCGATAGGGTTTACATTTCCATAGTACTCCTCAGTCTGAGGGTGAACCAGCGGATCACCATATACCTCCGAAGTAGAGGCGATAAGAATCCGCGATTTCTTCGCGCGCGCCAGGCCCAGCAGGTTGTGAATACCGAGGGAGCCTACCTTGAGCGTCTGGATAGGAATTTTAAGATAGTCGATCGGGCTTGCCGGTGAAGCGAAGTGAAGGATGTACTTCAATTCGCCGGGCACGTGCACAAACGTTGAAACATCGTGGTGATAAAACTCGAAGTCCGGGTGCTTGAACAGGTGCTCGATGTTGCGCAGATCGCCGGTGATAAGATTGTCCATGGCGATAACATGGAAGCCTTCTTTAAGGAAACGATCACACAGGTGCGAGCCCAAAAAACCGGCCCCGCCGGTGATGAGTACTTTTTCCTTAGCCATTTACTGCCTCCCTTCCAATGCTGTAGTACGCATAACCCAGTTCTTTCATATCATTTGTGTCATAAAGGTTTCGCCCGTCGAAAATAACCCTGGCTTTAACAAGCGAGCCCAGGCGCTCGAAATCTGGTGTACGGAACTCCGGCCACTCCGTTGCGATAAATATAGCGTCCGCGCCTTCAGCAGCGTCGTACGGTGTCTTGTGATATTCAATTCGGTCGCCAAGCAAACGCTTTACGTTTTCCATAGCTTCCGGGTCGTGAGCCTTAACGATAGCACCCTCGGCAAGCAACGCCTCTATATTATACAGCGACGGAGCCTCCCGGATATCATCCGTGTGCGGCTTGAACGACAGGCCCCAGAATGCAATCACTTTGCCTTTCAGGTTGCCTTTGAAATATTCTTTTATACGTGCGATCAGGCGTGTCTTCTGATCGGTGTTTACATCCATTACAGCCCTCAGGATCTTGAAGTCATAGCTCACATCCGACGACGATTTAGCCAGCGCCTGAACATCCTTCGGGAAGCAGCTTCCACCGTAGCCGATGCCCGGGAAGAGGAAACGTTTTCCGATCCGGCTGTCCGTGCCGATACCCTTGCGAACAGCGTCCACATCTGCACCAAGCAATTCGCACAGATTAGCAATCTCGTTCATGAAAGAGATCTTCGTAGCCAGGAAAGAATTCGCGGCATACTTGGTAAGCTCCGCCGAACGCTCATCCATAAATACCAGCGGGTTGCCCTGACGTACGTAAGGAGCATAAAGAGCCTCGAGTGTTTTACGGGCCTTCATGGAGTTGGTACCGATAACCACCCGCTCCGGCTTCATAAAGTCTTCTACAGCCACACCTTCGCGAAGGAATTCGGGATTTGACACCACGTCGAACTCCACCTTGGCCTTAGCCGCAATACGATCGCGAACTTTATCTGCCGTACCTACAGGTACCGTACTCTTGTCGATGATGATCGTATAATCGGTCAACAATGGACCGAGATCATCAGAGACCTTCAGAATATACTTAAGATCCGCAGAACCATCCTCGCCCGGAGGTGTTGGAAGGGCCAGGAAAATAACCTTGGCGTCCTTGATACCTTCTTCCAGGCTCGTGGTAAAGCGGAGACGATCTTGCGCGATGTTCCGCTCGAACAACTGCTCAAGACCCGGTTCGTAAATGGTAACGACGCCGCTCTGGAGCTTCTTCACTTTCTCCTGATCAATGTCTACACATGTCACAGTATTCCCGGTTTCTGCAAAGCACGTACCGGTAACTAGACCAACATAGCCTGTGCCAACTACAGCAATTTTCATGATTTCCTAAAAATGGGGTTTAGCGTAAAATAAATTTAAAACAATGTCAAAAACATAATGAACTCTCTGTATTTCAATACTTTTTTCAGTGGGAGCACTTCACGCTCTCGTTCGTACATTGTCTATGGTGTAGAAAACTTGGAAAGATAAACCGTACCGAGGACATGAAGCACATTTATATACCTGTTTTTTTAAAATATTTCAAATCTCACACAACATGATTCAAAGCGATAATCCAAACTCCTCCGCATAAAATATTGGGCCAACATCGAATTGTCCTTTACTTTAGTAAACACCACAAACAAACAGTCGTTTGGTTATCTGAGCGCGATGTACTACCTTAGAACTGCTTTTAATACATTTTTATGGAATTACTTACAGATCAACCACGCACAATACAATTCGACGAAACGGAGAACCAGAAGATGATCGCGCAAATGATACGCGACTTCGGAGCAAAAGAAATAAAGCCCTATATGATGGACTGGGATGAGAATCAGGTCTTTCCCGTAGAGCTGTTCCATAAAATGGGCGAGCTCGGCCTGATGGGCGTGCTCGTACCCGAAGAGTACGGCGGCGCCGGCTTCGGATACCTGGAATACATAACAGCCATAACCGAAATTTCTAAAATAGACGGATCGATAGGACTCTCAGTGGCAGCGCACAACTCGTTATGCACAAACCACATCCTGATGTTCGGCAATGAAGAGCAGAAACAAAAGTACCTGCCGCTCCTCGCCACCGGACAATGGATTGGCGCCTGGGGACTTACCGAGCCAAACACCGGGTCTGACGCCGGCAACATGCGCACCGTAGCTGTGAAAGATGGCGACCACTATATAATAAACGGAGCCAAAAACTTTATTACCCACGGAAAATCTGGAAATGTTGCCGTCGTAATAGTACGAACCGGCGAGGTTGGCGACTCTCACGGCATGACTGCCTTTATAGTAGAGAAAGGAACACCCGGCTTCACCTCCGGCAAAAAGGAAAACAAATTAGGCATGCGCGCGTCCGAAACCGCCGAGCTCATCTTCACCGATTGTCGCCTTCATAAATCGCAGATGCTGGGTAAAGAAGGAGAAGGTTTTATACAAGCCATGAAGATTCTCGACGGCGGCCGTATCTCCATCGCATCCCTCGGCCTCGGAATAGCCACGGGCGCATACGAAGCCGCGTTGCAATACTCTAAAGAGCGTCATCAGTTCAATAAGCCCATATCCAGCTTCCAGGGCATCGCTTTCAAGCTTGCGGATATGGCCACCAAGATCGAAGCCGCAAAATTGCTGATCTATCGCGCCGGCGACCTGAAAAACAGTGGTCGTGATGTAAATAAAGAATCGGCTATGGCCAAATTGTACTCTTCCGAAATTGCGGTGGAGGTCGCAAACGAAGGTGTACAGATCTTCGGAGGCTACGGATATACCAAAGACTTCCCCGCAGAGAAATATTATCGCGATGCAAAACTGTGTACAATCGGCGAAGGGACCTCAGAAATCCAGAAATTGGTGATCTCCAGGTCTATTTTGAAATAACTTTTTGCAAAATTCGCTGACATTCAAGATATTTGCCCCCCTATAATACAGAACTATGCTTATCGTTAACGTAAAAGAAAACGAATCAATCGACAAGGCGCTGAAACGCTTCAAGAAAAAATTCGAAAAAACAGGCATTCTTAAGGAATTGCGTGCACGTACTGCTTTCGAAAAACCTTCTGTAAGACGCCGGACGCAAATCATCCGTGCTACTTACCGCGAACAGCAAAGGCTCCTCAGCAACAACGGCTAAGACTAACATTCTTTAAATAGATGATAAATTGTGGAGACGGGAATCCGTTTATCCACAATTTATCATCATTTTATGCACATATCCCCTTCGATGCTTCATCGGTGGGGATATTTTTTTTACATTGCTACTACAGACGGACTTGGTGTAGTAGCAATGACAGAATCCTTCCTCAAATATCTCCAAACGGAAAAACGCCTCAGCGCCAATACTGTGCTGGCGTATCAGACTGACCTGGAGCAATTCACCAACTTCCTCAGTACCCAATATCCCGACTTCACCTCCGAAAGCGCCGACCATGGTGTCATCCGCGCCTGGATCATAAATCTTGTAGACACAAAGCTTGATCCACGATCCGTAAACCGGAAGATAGCATGCCTGCGGTCTTATTATAAGTACCTGATGCGTAAGGAAGTTATCACCAAAGATCCCACCATAAAGATCAAGGTACTGAAAACCCAGAAGAACCTTCCTCACTTCATCACCGAAAATGAGATCATCGGCATGCTGGATAAAGCCCCGTTTGACGACAACACCTTCGATGGTTGCAGAGATCGGCTCATGCTTGAGCTTTTCTACGCTACGGGTATACGCGTTACCGAGCTTGTCACACTACAAGAGAGTAATGTCGATATAGATAACAGGACCATACGTGTACTGGGTAAAAGAAACAAGGAAAGAGTCATCCCTTTCCCGGCAGGGCTCGTTTCTATACTGGAGGGCTATCGTATGATAAAAGCCAGAGACATAACGAAGAAAGATCACGGGCTCCTGTTTGTAACAAAACAAGGCAATCCATGGAACCGAAGCCAAGCTTATCTCACGGTTAAAAAATACCTGGAGCAGTATACACACGTACAGAAGAAAAGCCCGCACGTATTGCGGCATACATACGCCACACACCTGCTGAACAAGGGCGCCGAGATCAATGCCGTAAAAGACTTATTAGGCCACAGCAGCCTCGCTGCAACCCAGGTCTATACGCACAACTCCATCGAAAAACTCAAAAAGACTTTTGAGCTCGCTCATCCCAAAGCTTAATCGCACATAAACTCGTATCGTCACATGTCACTTCAATCCCAAACTATATATGATCCGATAACTACTTGTTGACTACCGGCCGGTCCAGAGAGCCGGAACTGTTTTATTGTTCAACTTAAAATCTAAAACTATGAAGTTACAAGTTCATTCCATCCATTTCGATGCTGACCGTAAACTGATCAATTTCATCCAAAAGAAGATTGACAAGCTTGAAACGTTTTACGACCGCTTGGTGGATGGCGAAGTATTTCTTCGACTGAACAACGAAGGGATTGAAAATAAAACCGTTGAAATCAAGGTACGCGTGCCCGGAAACCAGTTGTTTGCTATAGAAAAGGCCCGCTCCTTTGAAGCCGCCGCAGACCTCGCGGCAGATGCCCTGCGCATGCAGTTGAAGAAGTTCAAAACCAAAGTGAAGAATGGACGAGCATAACCTCTCCGGAATCTTATAAAACAATAAAAGGCTCTCACGAGCCTTTTATTGTTTATATACACCACGGTGTCAGATTATATCTTAAAAGCTTTTCTAACAGCCTCTACATAGTCCAGCTTTTCCCAGGGGAACAGCTCAACTTTCAACTTCTTCTCGTTTTTCTTGCCCTTGTTGAAGATCTTCTCTACCACCTTAGACTCGCGGCCCATGTGGCCATAGGCTGCTGTCTCAGCATAAATAGGCGTACGCAGACTGAAGCGCTGCTCGATAAAGTAAGGACGCATGTCGAAGATCTTAGCGATGCGCTTGGCGATCTCGCCGTCACTCAGCTCTACCTTCGCGGTGCCATATGTGTTAACATACAGACCTACAGGCTGAGCTACACCGATAGCGTAAGCCACCTGTACCAGAACCTCTTCTGCAACACCGGCAGCTACAAGGTTCTTGGCGATGTGACGGGTAGCGTAAGCCGCAGAACGGTCTACTTTAGAGGGGTCTTTGCCTGAGAAAGCACCACCACCGTGCGCACCTTTACCACCGTATGTGTCAACGATGATCTTACGGCCTGTAAGGCCGGTATCGCCGTGAGGACCACCGATTACAAATTTACCAGTAGGGTTAACGTGATATTTGATATCGCCACCGAAGAGGTTCTGAACACGCTTCGGAAGCTTCTTCTTGATGCGGGGAACTACGATGTTGATAACGTCGTCTTTGATCTGCTTCAGCATCACGGCATCTTTCGCGAAGTCGTCGTGCTGGGTTGAGATAACGATCGTGTCGATACGTGTCGGCTTGTTGTCGTCGCCGTATTCGATGGTTACCTGTGACTTGGCATCAGGACGAAGGTAAGTCATCACTTTGCCCTCACGACGGATAACAGCCATTTCACGCAGCAAAAGGTGAGCAAGCTCGAGTGGAAGCGGCATGTAGTTGTCGGTTTCGCTGGTAGCATAACCGAACATCATGCCCTGGTCACCAGCGCCCTGATCTTCTTTTTTCTTACGTTCAACACCCTGGTTGATGTCGGCCGACTGTTCGTGGATAGCAGAAAGGATACCGCATGAGTTAGCCTCAAACATATACTCGGCTTTGGTATAACCGATCTTCCGGATTACCTCGCGGGCGATGTCCTGAACATCGAGATAGGCTTCTGACTTCACCTCTCCCGCCAGTACTACCTGACCTGTTGTTACGAGTGTTTCACAGGCAACCTTAGAACTGGGATCGTACGCTAAGAAGTAGTCGATAAGAGCATCCGAGATTTGGTCTGCTACTTTGTCGGGATGGCCTTCAGAAACGGATTCTGAGGTAAATAGATAAGGCATAAGATGATTAAAAGTTTGATTTAATGGTTAGATTCTTTTTCAAAGGGCTAATTTATAGTGATTTATGGAAATGGCAAATGCTTACCTCATCAATCAATCTATATTGCTAAAAATAGAAATACCGCCGGAGTCTTTGGAAAGCTTACATCCGCGGTTCTCCATTTCTTTACAGGCCACGTTATCGTTTGTTCTCCAGCTCCTGTAAGGTCTACCGATACCGATAGCCGTGTAGTATCAGCAAGGTTCTTAACCAACAGCGTCAGCAAGCTATTGTTACGATAAGGCGTTTCGATAAAAAGCTGCGTCTGATTCTTTTGACGTGACTCGCGCTCGAGGTCTTTGATAACCTTTGCAGCATCCTTGCCTTCTACAGGCAGGTAGCCGTGAAAAGCAAACCGCTGCCCATTCAACCCCGAAGCCATCAACGCCAGTAACAACGACGATGGCCCCACTAACGGTACTACCTGAATACCGTGATCATGCGCATAACGCACCGCCACCGCCCCAGGATCCGCCACACCAGGACAACCCGACTCAGACAACACGCCCACGTTATGTCCCTTAAGCAACGGCTCGAACAATGCAGGCAGCGCGCGCACATCCGTATCCTTGTCAAGAACTTCAAAGTGAAGCGACTCAATGCTGCTATAAAGTTTCAGGCTGCTGAGGAAGCGACGGGCCGTTCGAATATCCTCCGCCAGAAAATATTGAATGCCCGGCAGTACGTTCCGGACCTGCTGCGGGATCACCACGTCCTGCGTATCGTCTGCTACTACGTTCGGAATAAGATATAACTTGCCAAAAGACGTGGAATCCATGCGCTCGGTAATGTATTTTTGCAGTAAAAAAATCCGTGGGCAAGTTCCTTATAATCGTTGGTATTATTTGCATAGTGGCCGGCCTTTTCATCAGCTACGGCCCCAAAGTCCCCTTCTTCGGCAAGCTCCCCGGCGACATCACAATAGAACGCGAAAATTTCCGCCTCTACTTCCCCTTAGCCACCTGCCTCTTGTTAAGTCTCCTACTCACACTCCTCAGCATAGCCTGGAACTACTTCCGCAAATAATTCTCATGCCAACGTCCTTCTTTAGAGGATTCGCCGGCCCCTGGAATAAGCTTCTACCGGTCTAAGCCGATTCTGACTCGGTGTAGTTCGCTTCGAAGCCGGTTCCCGTCCATAAAATATTTCCCCACCCCATTGGCTACCTGCCTGTCCCTTCAATACCTTGGTCCCCATATACAATGGAACATCCCGCCACTTCCTCCACAACGGCACGCCCCTATCTCATCGCCGGTATACTGATATCCCTCACAGGTGCCATCTGCTTTTCCACTAAAGCCATATTCGTAAAACTCGCCTACCGGCAGGAACACGTAGAAGCCGTAACGCTGCTCGCCCTGCGCATGCTGTTCTCCCTGCCCTTCTTCATAGCCACTGCGTATGCCTCGTCCGCCAGAGAAAGCAACGTGAGGTTTACCAGGAAACAATGGGCCGCCGTGGCGCTCGTGGGATGTTTGGGGTATTACATCAGCAGTCTTCTCGACTTCCTGGGGCTTCAGTATATATCCGCCGGCATTGAACGTCTCGTATTGTTTATATACCCAACCTTCGTGTTGCTAATGTCGGCCGTAATATTCCGGGTAAAGGTAAAGCCATACCAATGGCTCGCGCTGGCTATAACATACGTCGGTTTACTGGTAGCCTTCTGGAGCGAAGCCAACCTCGCTACCGACAATGCAAGCTTCTACAAAGGCTCGGCCCTTATATTCGCCTGTGCCATAACCTATGCGTTGTATATTGTAGGTAGCGGCAGGCTCATCCCCCTGGTCGGAGCAGCCAAGTTCAACAGCTACGCCATGAGTTTTGCCTCTGTCGCCGTTCTGCTGCACTTCCTCATCGCCGGCAATCAATCTCTGCTCGGCCTCTCATGGACCACCTATGTGTATAGCTTATTAATGGCCCTGATCAGCACCATAATTCCTTCGTTCCTCGTTACAGAAGGAATCAAACGCATCGGCTCAGACAATGCCGCCATCGTAGGCAGTATCGGCCCCGTATCGACAATACTACAGGCATACTTCTTTTTGAATGAATCGATACACATACTTCAGCTGGCAGGCACCGCGCTCATCGTCGTAGGCATCCTTATAATCGGAAAGAAATCCAAAGGATAAATGACAGCCCCACAACCTGCCATAACGACAGCCCGGGGTTCATATCATACAAAATCCAAACCGCCCTCTGTTAGCCATGAATTACGTATCTTAACCATACTAAAATAAACACCATGAAAGCCCTTGCTCTGCTCATGATCGGATTACTTCCTGGCATCCTCTTCGGTCAGAATAAAGTATATACGATCGTCTTTCTGAATAAAAAGACCGATGCCGAAACGTTACCGAAAGAGCAGGTAGACAAGATCATGGAAGGCCACATGGCAAACATCAACCGGCTTGCAAAAGAAAAGAAGCTGCTCGCCGCCGGACCATTCGAAGGCGGCGGAGGCATCTTTATATTGAATACCACCAGTAAGGAAGAAGCGCAAACCTGGCTGCAGGGCGACCCGGGCATACAAGCCAAACGCTGGGACGTAGAGCTCCTGCCATACACGCCCCGTGTGGGTTCTATATGCCCCGTAGGCGAGAAATATGAGATGATCCAGTACACACTGATCCGCTACGACGTGCTGGTTAGCAAATTTACAGCCCAGGACTTCCCCCAGATCCTGAAGCAGCACGACGACTATCTTAAAACCCTGACAGGCACCGGAAACGTTGTAACAGACGCCATATTCGGTCAGCGCGATGGTGGGATCCTCATCGTAAAAGGAACCTTGCAACGCGAGGTAATAGAAGCAGACCCCGCCGTTCAGCAGGAACTTCTGGATGTGCAGGTTCGCAGCCTGTGGATCGCCAAAGGCTCATTTTGCGAGAACTGATAGCGCCCAAAACGTGTTTCATAACCGTGCGCCACAGATTCTGTTTAACATATCAATTCTTCGCCCTACTTTAGCGCCACAGGGAAAATGCTATGAAACTCTTCTTTCGCGAGTACACTCCGGCTGCCGATGCCGGCAAACAGCCATTGATCATCATTCACGGCTTATTCGGTTCTTCAGACAACTGGCTCACACAGGCCAAGCTCTTTTCGCAACAGTATAAGGTGTACACTATTGATCAACGTAACCACGGCCAGTCGCCACACGACGATGCATTCGATTACCCGTCGATGGTAGGAGATCTGCTGGAGTTTATCAACGATCACGGTATAGTAAAACCCACCATCATCGGCCACTCCATGGGCGGCAAAACGGCGATGAACTTTGCACTCGCTTACCCCGACAAAATAGACAAACTTATAGTAGTAGATATCTCCCCGCGCGCCTATGAGCTGGAGCATTACGTGATTGCCGATGGCCTCGCCGCTATTCCGCTGGAGACGTTGACATCACGCAACCAGGCCGACGAGCTTCTCGCTCAATACGTGCCCGAGTCTGACGTACGCCAGTTCCTCCTCAAGAACCTCCATCGTAAACCCGAAGGCGGCTTCTCATGGAAGATCAACCTACCCATTATACGCCAGAAGCTCAGCAATGTAGGCCTCGACCTCCAGTTCCAGGGAACATATGACAAGCCCACGCTCTTCATACGCGGCAAACGCTCACGTTACGTTCCCGATTCGGATTGGACCCGTATAAAAGAAATATTCCCCCAGGCAGAGCTCGAGACCATGGAAACAGGTCACTGGGTACAGGCCGAAAAACCGCAGGAGTTTGTAGAAATAGTAACGCGCTGGCTGGATCAGGCCTGAGCCTGCAGCAGAAGCGCGGCCCACGTTTCGCGCTCGTCACGACGCACTTCCGTAAGGCCGTAAGGCTTTGCTTCGGCCAGAAGGTCAACAATGTCGTGAGTATAGAAACCGCTCAGCAGTAACTGCCCGCCGGGAGTGAGATACTCCTGGTAGGTTTTTATCTCGTCCAGCAATACATTCTTGTTTATGTTGGCAAGGATGATGTCGAACTTTCCGGAAAGGCCTACCTGGCGTATCGTGCCTTGCTTAAGATGTATGTTACTGCAGTGATTTACCTCGATGTTCTCCTGTCCATTGATCACGCTCCACTCGTCTATGTCGAAGGCCTCAACCTCACGGGCTCCAAGCTTCATCGCCATAATAGAAAGAATGGCTGTGCCGCAACCCGCATCCATAACACGTTTGCTCGTAAAGTCCATCGCCATCTGGCTCTTGATCATCAGGTAGGTTGTCTGGTGATGGCCCGTTCCGAAAGACATCTTGGGAGTAATGACAATCTCGTATCGGTGGCTCGGTGAAGGCTTGTGAAATGCCGCGCGAATGAGACACTGTCCCTCCACGTCGATCGCCTCGTAGCTCTTTTCCCACTCCTCGTTCCAGTTCCGCTTCTCGATACGATCAAAAGTAAATTCAACAGGCGTCTGTTCAGAATATCGCAGGCGGATCTCCTCCAGCATCTCCTTGTCGAAATTCTCTTCTTCTACATAAGCCTCAAAACCAGCATCGGTTTCCATAAAGGTATCGAAACCGGCATTGGCGATCTCGGCCGTCAGAATTTCAGAGAAGTCGGGGCTGCAGCTTACCTGTAGACGCGTGTAGTACATACTGTGTTGTTATTTCTTCTTAAAAAAGCAGAGACGCGTAACCTACGCGTCTCTTGTTCTGTAAACCTGGTGGCTATGAATGCCGTATTAGATCGACTTGACGATCTCCGTGAAATCGCGTGACTTGAGTGACGCACCACCTACAAGGCCGCCATCTACATCAGGACATGCAAAGAGCTCTTTAGCGTTAGCCGCGCCCACGCTTCCACCGTAAAGGATAGAGATAGCATCGGCAACGGGCTGGCCATATTTAGCTGCAATATGCTTACGGATCACCGCGTGCATGTCTTGAGCCTGCTGGGCAGAAGCTGTCTTGCCGGTACCGATAGCCCATACGGGTTCGTAAGCAATAACCACTTTCTGAATAGTAGCGGCATCGAGATGGAAGAGGCTTTCTTCAACCTGCTTCTTCACAAGGGCTTCGTGGCCGTTTGCCTCGCGTACTTCCAGGGGCTCGCCGCAGCAGAAGATCGGCGTCAAGCCGTGCTTCAGGGCTACGTCTACCTTCTTCGCCAGCAGCGCTCCGTTTTCACCGAAGAATTGACGGCGCTCGCTATGGCCTAAAATAACATAGGGAATACCGGCCGACTTGAGCATAGGTGCAGAAACCTCACCGGTATAAGCACCGGCTTCGTGCTCGCTGCAGTTCTGTGCGCCGATAGCTATACGTGCATTGGCACCCAATACATTCTTGATCGGCAACAGATAAGGGAACGGTACACAGAAAATAATGGTGGCGTTGTTATGAACTTCATCCGCTACCATACCCATCACCTCCGAAGCCAGGATGTTGGCTTCTTCGAGAGTCTTATTCATTTTCCAGTTTCCGGCTACGATTTTTTGGCGCATACGATATCAATATTTTATTATCAGAATTTTGTGCGGAGGCAAATATAGTTATTTCCCGGGCTTATAGTGGGATTGCTTAAAGAGCTTCTGCGCATCCGCCGTTCCCATCAGCTGAGGCAGCGTAAGGTCCGGATGGTGCTCCATATAAGAGTTTACGATTTGCCAACCCATCCATTGACCAATACGGCCCGGACATTTTTCTCCTACCTGTATAGTGATCGGCCGCTCGCCCAGGTAATCTTTCTTGACCACATGGCTCGTGGAGAACAGCACCTGGCTGTCGATAAAACGCGCCCAGATCAGATCTTCGTTCTTGCGCGAGCCTCTTACCTCCTCAGGCGTATACCATATGAAAACACTGTCGGCCACACAGGGCAGCATACGTTTGGCGAAATAGAACGACTTGCCGTAAGCCACCATATCGGCCAGCACACTCTTATCGCCATCATTTGTTTTGTTGATACGGCCGCCGATGCCGTAAACCAGCATACAGGAGGGCACAACATCGTTTGGATCGTAACGGCGCAGCAGGTAATCATAAACGTGTGGTCTGTATTTCGCACCGCCACCGAGATAGAAGTCCAGGCTTACAATAATGAGCGAATCAGACACCAGCATGTCCGTATCCAGCCCTGAAATAACGGTCTGAATACGCGGCAGCTTTGCGTTAGGGTAATACTGATGGAAGTTGGAGAATGCTTCACTGAACTCTGCTTCGAGACCGGAGAGATCCCCGAAAACACGTTTGGTCTCACTAAGCAGTGTATCGATATGAGGATTATTGAAGCGATTGTACAGCTCGTTGATAAAAACCGAATCGTTCGGATATTCGGTGCGCCGGAAGATGTAATCACGGATCAACGGCTGGCGGGTTAACAATCCCACGAGTGCCTCTTTTGAAGCCGGGTTGGCCAGCGAGTCCTGAAATTGTTCGATGTGTACCGTTACTTTCTCGTCTGGAGCTGGCGCATCGACGCAACCATCCTGTTCGGGTTCGTGGTTACAGGCGGTCCAAAGACATGCGCACAGAGCCACGAATATAAGTCCGTTCTTCATAAATATAAATTGTTGCGAAGATCGTACTTTTTTACGCATTGGCACCAATCTGGCCAGTCAGGCAACCGCATTAAGGCGCTACTTGGCGTCGAATGTTAACTGGTCGGCAGGCTGATTTTTGGTAAGGCGCAGGCTGCGGACAGTGCCACGCACGGTAACGTGCACCAGGTTAGACTGATCCTCGTGAGTAGAAATGAGGATGTCATTCCTGACAGAGATAGTTTTTAACCGTTTTACATTGCTCACCTGGATGTAGAAAATGAATGCCTCACCATCGCGCTCATGGCCGAGATAGGTGGTTTTCTGAGCCTTGCTATCGAGTGTTACCGCAAAGTGGCTGGCGAGGTAGCTGGTCATCATCTGGTCCAGCGTGGGCGTACCCGGATTGAGAATATCAAGCTCGGGCTTGTTATTCACATCGCGCATGGCCAGCTCAAGGTCATCTATAAAGACACGCATCACGATCTCCAGCTCTTTATCCTTCTCGTCGTAGCCGATCTCCGTAACGGATACGTGCAAAGGGTGCATGAAAAGAGTGAGAATAAGGCTCTGAAATGTGGACAGGAAAGCGAATGATAAACCCATAGTGGCTGTTTTAGCGAGTCAAAGATGTGGTTTCAAAAACAATACCGAAAGCATAATTTCAATAAAAAAGCTGTTAACAGTGATCATTGGGAGGTTGCGTGCCAATCACACAATCCTTTTTCCAGTCACCAACACCAATGCCTTAATTAAAAATTAATATAGTATACTTGGATCCCAATTTTTACCCAAACCTCTCATGAGCGAGTTTGAAGCCTATTTTTCGATCGGGAAGGACCATATTCTTGATTATAGTGGAGGCTACGATCACATTCTTTTCATCATCGCCCTGTCGGCCATCTACCTGCTCCGCGACTGGAAGCATGTACTCGTACTCGTAACAGCCTTTACCGTGGGGCATTCTATAACCCTGGCACTCGCTACGCTGCAGATCATCTCGGTCGACTTCAAGCTCACCGAGCTGCTCATCCCCATAACCATCTTCATTACCGCAGGGTCGAACCTCTTCCGGAACGAAGACAGCATAAGCTCGGGCGGTCTCATCCAAATAAACTATTTCTACGCATTATTTTTTGGGCTCATCCACGGCCTTGGATTTTCCAATAACCTCCGCAGCCTGCTGGGCAGCAAACACGAGGACTCTCATTTCTGGCTGAAGCTGCTGGGCTTCAACGTAGGCCTCGAAGTTGGGCAGATCATTATAGTTGTCGTATTCCTGGTGACAAGCTTAATAGTCGTAGACCTGTTCTCCACAGAACGGCGCGACTGGAAGCTGGTAATCTCATCGATGGTGGCCGGCGCCGCCCTTGTACTTATTAACGAAAGATTCTATTGGCCTATATAACACAAACCATACATATGAAGAAGGTGCTATTCCTTTCCCTGTTCTGCCTGGCACAAGCTGCCTGGGCTCAGGACGCCCCAAAGTGGCAAGGCAAGTTCGAGCAGCTCGAGCAAACCCTGCCTACCCCGAACGAATACCGGACCGGTTCCGGTGCTCCTGGTCCCAAATACTGGCAGCAAAAAGCCGACTACACGATCAGCGTTGAGCTTAATGACGCAAACCAAAGCCTTACAGGCTCTGAAACCATCACGTATCACAATAACTCGCCCGATGTGCTGAAGTATTTGTGGATGCAGCTGGATCAGAACATCCTGGCCGAGGAAAACTCGCTGAACAAAGTAAACTCCAGCGCCGTACGCGACTCTGCCGCTGCCAAGAGCTATGCCGCTCAGATGTCCGACTTTAAAGGCGGCTTCAACATCAAAGGTGTGAAAGACGCTACCGGCAAAACGCTGGCCTACCTCATCAACAACACAATGATGCGTGTAGACCTTCTCACGCCACTGAAACCCGGTGAAAAAGTATCGTTCACAGTAGACTGGACAACCAACATCGTAGACCGCAGCATCTTCGGACAGCGCAGTGGACTCGAATACTTCCCCGAAGATGGCAACTACGTGTATACAATAGCCCAGTGGTTCCCCCGCATGTGCGTGTACGACGACTACGAAGGCTGGCAGAACAAACAGTTCCTCGGCCGTGGCGAGTTCACGCTTCCTTTCGGTGACTACAAAGTTCGCATCACCGTACCGGCTGACCACATCATCGGCGCAACCGGTGTGTTGAAAAACCCCCAGGACGTACTCACCAAAACCGAAGTAGAGCGTTTTGAAAAAGCTAAAACCTCTTACGACAAGCCGGTAATCATCGTAACGCAGGACGAAGCTACCGCAAAAGAGAAAACAAAATCGACTGCGAAGAAGACCTGGGAATTCCACGCTGATAACGTACGCGACTTCGCGTTCGCTACATCACGTAAATTCATCTGGGACGCTCAGGCCGTAAAGATCGGTAGCAAAACACCGCTCGCGATGTCATACTATCCCAAGGAAGGCAATCCGCTCTGGGAAAAGGAATCGACCAAAGCAGTAAAGAACACCATCGAGTGCTACTCGAAGTACACAATCGACTATCCTTACCCGGTAGCAATATCCGTACACGCCGCCAGTATCGGCATGGAATACCCGATGATCTGCTTCAACTTCGGCCGTCCTAATAAAGACGGAACATACAGCGCACAACTTCGCCAGGGTATGATCGGAGTAGTGGTGCACGAAGTAGGACACAACTTCTTCCCGATGATCATCAATAACGACGAGCGTCAGACAACCTGGATGGACGAAGGCGTAAACAGCTTCGTACAGTTACTGACCGAGCTCGAGCGCTACCCTGATATCGACTGGAGCCGTGGCAAACCCGCAGGCATCGTGCCCTACATGAAGGGAGACAAAAACATTATGCGCCCGCTGATGACCAACTCAGAGCAGGTAATACAATTCGGCCCTGAGCAATATGCAAAAGCAGCAACAGCCCTGTTCATACTTCGCGAAAGCGTAATGGGCCACGACCTGTTCGACAAGGCGTTTAAAGAATATGCACAGCGCTGGGCATTCAGACACCCTAAGCCTGCCGACTTCTTCCGTACCCTCGAAGACGCATCTGCCGTTGACCTCGACTGGTTCTGGAAAGGCTGGTTCTACACAACCGATAACTGCGACCAATCTATCGACCAGGTGAAATGGTTCAAGATGCGCAAGAACGAAGTAGATCCCGAGAAGAAGAACGTAAACACCAAGAAAGGCGACCTCGCGGCGAACACTTCCGGCGACAAGAAGTTTGACAACTTCAATAACGGGCCTGAGCCCTTCAGCCTCATCGCTACAGACCCTCGCTTCAACGGCGAGTTCCGTAACGCGGTAGACGACAAGGCGATCATGCAGAAAATGCAGGACAAGAACGTTTACGAAGTTACACTCAGCAATAAAGGCGGCCTCGTAATGCCCGTCATCATCGAGTGGACTTATAAAGACGGCTCCAAAGAGATCGAAAGAATCCCTGCCGAGATCTGGCGTGTAAACGAAACCAAGGTAACAAAAGTGTTCCTGAAGGATAAAGAAGTGACCTCTGTGGTCCTCGATCCGCAGAAAGAAACCGCCGATATCAATACAGACGACAACGTATTTCCGAAACCAGCACAGCCGGCTTCGAAATTCGAAGAGATCAAAAAGAAAACGAACTAATAGCCACCGGAACCTTTAAGGTTCGTGGAAAAATAATTTGGAGTGCCGGAAATTTCCGGCACTTTTGTTTTTTACAATGCTTTAACACACGAAGAAAATTTTAGAAAAGACGCTATGAAGCACATGCTCGTAACCGGCCTTATTGCCTGCCTGGCACTAACAGCCGCAGCCCAAACTCCGGCACCGGCGCCCATCCCGAGTAACTCGGGACCGGTCTGGAAGGGTAAATTTGAACAACTCGGCGAAACGCTGCCCACTCCAAACGGCTACCGCACGGGCTCCGGCGCCCCGGGCCCCAACTATTGGCAACAGCGCGCCGACTACGTGATCAACGTAGAGGTGGACGACAATACACAGATTCTTACCGGCTCCGAAACAATAACCTATTATAACAACGCCCCCGAAGCCCTCAGCTTCCTGTGGATGCAGCTGGACCAGAACCTGTTCGCGAACAACAGCATGACCGCCCTTACACGCACCGGCGGCGTGCGCGACTCTGTACCCGCCAAATTCTTCTCGTTCACTGCCAATGCAGGAACAGACTATAAAGGCGGCTACACCATCAAGGCCATAAAAGATGCCAGCGGCAAAGCCCTCCCTTACGTCATCAACAACACAATGATGCGCGTAGATCTGCCCACGCCGCTGAAGACCGGCGAGAAGTTCGTCTACTCGGTTGAGTGGAGCTTCCACGAAAAAGACCGTAACGCCGTGGCAAGCGACCGCGGAGGATACGAGTTCTTCCCCGAAGACGGCAACTATGTATACACCTTCGCGCAATGGTTCCCACGCATGTGCGTGTTCGACGACTACGAAGGCTGGCAGAACAAGCAGTTCCTCGGCCAGGGTGAATTTGCCCTGACGTTTGGTAACTATCGTGTACGCATCACCGTACCATCTGACCACATCATCGGCGCCAGCGGCACGATACAGAACGCAAAAGACGTTCTCACCAAAGATCAGCTCGAGCGATATGAAAAAGCGAAGAAGAGCTTCGACAAACCTGTATTTATCGTAACACAGGAAGAAGCTACTGCAAAAGAAAAGACGAAGGCTACCAGCAAGAAAACCTGGGAGTTCTATGCCGAGAACGTACGCGACTTCGCATTCGCCAGCTCACGTAAGTTCATCTGGGACGCACAAGCCGTAAAGATCGGCGATAAGACCCCGATGGCAATGTCACTGTATCCTAAAGAAGGCAACCCGCTCTGGGAAAAGGAATCCACCAAAGCGATAAAGAACGCCCTCGAAGTATATTCAGAAAGAACCATCGAATATCCTTACCCCGTAGCATACTCGGTACACACCGCCAACCAGGGCATGGAATACCCCATGATCTGCTTCAACGGCGGCCGCCCCAACAAAGACGGTACATACTCACAGCAAACATTGTTCAGCACGGTAATGGTAGTAGTGCACGAAGTAGGCCACAACTTCTTCCCGATGATCGTAAACAGCGACGAACGTCAGTGGTCATGGATGGACGAAGGGCTCAACACCTTCCTCGAGAAAGAAACCATGCGCGTACGTTACCCTGACCTTGCCGGCACACGCGGCACACCGAAAGGAATCGTACCCTTCATGAAAGGCGAGAAAGCGCAGATGCGCCCTATCATGTCGATGTCCGATAACATCCGCGGCTCGGAGTTCGGCCCCAACGCATACACTAAACCTTCAGCCGCGCTCACACTGCTCCGTGAAACCGTAATGGGCCCCGAGCTGTTCGACCGCGCCTTCAAAGAATATGCACAACGCTGGGCATTCAAACACCCCAAACCCGCTGACTTCTTCCGCACCATGGAAGACGCATCCGCCGTCGACCTCGACTGGTTCTGGAAAGGCTGGTTCTACTCTACAGACAATGTTGACGTAGACCTCGCGGAAGTAAAATGGTTCAAGCTGAACACAGAAACAGCCGACCCTGAAAAGAAAAACGTGAAGACCAAAAAAGGTGACCTCGCTACCGGCAAGAACGACCAACCTGCCGCCAACGACTTCAGCAACGGCCCTCAACCCTTCACCCTCATCAACACCCCCGACCAATTCAACGGTGAGTTCAAGAGCCGCGTAGACGATAACGCCATCCGCCAGAAGCTGGCCGGCAAAAACATCTACCAACTCAAATTCAAAAATGCCGGAGGCCTCGTAACACCGCTTGTAATCGAGTGGACCTATAAAGATGGCTCAAAAGAACTCGAGCGCATCCCTGCCGAGATCTGGCGCGTAAACGAAAACGAAGTGACTAAAACATTCATCAAAGAAAAAGAAGTCACCAACATCGTAATCGACCCCAACTTCGAACTGGCCGACATCGAAATCTCCAACAACGTCTTCCCGAAGAAAGCCGCCGGAGATTCCAAATTCGAGCAATTCAAGAAGACCAACTAATTCAACTGTTCACATCAGAATCATAAAAAGTGCCCCAGAAGATACAATATCTTCTGGGGCACTTTTTTTATAACAGAATCAATCCACAATACGGAGCAACTTCACCTGACACGCGAGCTGTCCGAAGATGCCGGCATTAAATAACCAATTCTGGGATCGTCACGTCGATATCTGACAATACAGTTTTCCACCGACAGCAGACGATGGCTGGCATTACATCCCTCCCGTATATATTCCCGATCATCAACGATATACGAAAACTTAGCCCGGTCGCCGAATTGATCAATCTCGCGAGGCGCTACCACGTCGTATTCAAATTGGTTCGATAACACAGGTCTACTGTAGTCAATATCAATATACTCTGTATCCTCCGGAAGATATTTAATAATGTACTGCTCACCATCCACTAAGTGCTTATAAGAAACAGATTCTATAACAGTATAGGAAGAGTCGCCAACGCTGAACTCACATTGCATAAACTTCGCGTCTATATCGGAGAGCGTTCCTACAGCTTCGCGCCCCTTCTCCCGGACTTCCTCATAACGATCCCCAAGATAGTTGTGAGCCCAACAAAGGAACGCAATTATCCCGCCGAACATCACTATCCAAATCCAATCCAATCTCACCTTATAATCATTACTAGACATACCCAAAAATTATTAACTACTCAATCATCATATAAACAGGGGCAATTCAGCTGATCCTCTACGCGATGCCACAGATGGCTTTAGATGGCGCAAAGTACCGTCATAAAAGTCAGTTTTTTCCACATAGATTTTGCCCTAAGATGTTTGGCTGGCGCAAGCCAGGATTTGGCGCAAGTTTGAAACTTGTGCCCATCATGTCGCCCCGATAGCTATCGGGGTGACTGCCGTGTACCGCCCACACCCAACCTCATCAGAACACCACCCACCGCCCGGCTTCCTCAGAACAATTAATCGTGAATACGTAGCTGGCACGAGTCTTAAGCGCAAGCCCCGCTTACCCTAACCGAAGATGTGTATTCGGGGGCGATTCCTTTTATTTGAGTATACATTAACGATGACAACACTATCTATTCATAGATTTTACCTGCCATCAAAATATTCGCAAAGACTTTCCACGGTATATTCTTAGGAATGGGAAGTCCGTTATTATTATAATATCCATCCATATCTGCTGTCCAACCGGCCACACTTTCCAAATACTCGGATAAAGTTTTGTTCGCCCATTCCCCTGGATTAGTATTTAAATTGGCAACCAACAATTCAACAAAGTTTACAAAATCCTCTTTACTGTTAATTTGATTTATCTCCTGATTAAAATCAATCATAAACTCACCAATTTATACGTATTCTTAAAAATCCTTTCAGGCCCAACCAGGTGCAGGCATATCCAATGTTTCGTTTAACGATATCAGTGCGACGCCGGCAAGCTCTCTCAATTTATCCCATTCAGGCCCATCAAAATCATCCAAATCCACATTCCTCAAACACCATTGCATGTAATTATATACCCTTAAAACGGCAGCAATCGAATTGTTCGAAAATTTATTTGCTTCTACAAGCTGCGGCATTAGTGAGAATGCATTTTCAAAACTAGAGGTTACGTCGTCTGGAATATCCGCGAAATCGGGCAAGTACCTTCTCTGCTCCTCCAGGGAAGCAGACAAAAGTTTTAAGCTATCAACAATTACTCTGTACTGAGGCATTATGTTATTCTCCATCATGATTTAACTCAAACCGGCGCAAGGTACTCCCCAAGCGGGCGCAAGTCTGAGCGCAAGCGGAGACTTACCGTGCCCCGAGTAATCTCGGTGGTGCCCAACATGTGTCAGTCTCTGACTGACGCTGCGTACATCTCTGAAACTCGCACAACACCACCTAAACTCACACAAGTGATCCTCCGATGATCCCGTCATACATTGGAACGCCTAAAAATTATTCGTCAGTTCCAAAACCGAATTCAAATATCTCCTGCAATTGTATAACACAACATTTTCCAAACCACTATGATTATATTCTGTCAATACCTTCTGCCCATTGATCACACTTGCAACAACCAGAGGATGATAGCCTCTGTCCGTGATCGCCTCATTTAGAGAATCCGAGAAAGCATTGGCAAAAATCGAAAGCTCATAACCAGCTATAAACATCGGATCATCGTGACCATTTGCAATCTCGGCCAGTATTCCAACACCCATCAGATTCGCAGGACCAACATCAACAGATCTCACAATGTGTTCAATCAATATAATGGATTCAAAATAGTCCATTATTAACGACTCGCCTGGTCTGTCGAATATCACCTTCCAGACTGATCCATCGTCTTCAACATCGGCAACATCAAAATCCTCAAAGTCACAAACATCAGTATCAACATGAAACCTTGAAAAAGCGACTTCACATCCATCAAATCGCTCATAAATATCGATGAAATATTTTCTGAATAGGTCCTTATCTCCATCCAGCTTAAGAACACAGCCAAATCTACCGAGAGTGGACAACTCGAACGTATAATGCATTTATCCTGCCAATCCTTAAATCCATTAATCCTGTTCTGACAACTTCACATAATACCCCTCCACCCTTTTCCCGCTCATCTTCGACACCATCCCCAGCACCAACGTATCCCCACTAAACCGATAATCTTTCTCAAACATCGACACCTCAAACTCCTTTGTATTAACCCCACTCTCCGGCACAGATTTACCAAACGCCTTCATAATATGCTTGGCTGTATCCAGCTTATACGTATAACCCTTGCCTGTATAGCTCTCAAAGCTTAAATCTTCCTTGAAATCATACCACGTATCGTGCTTAGGCTCGGCCACACCATCTTGCGTGCTCTTTACCTCTTTCCATTTTCCTTCCATCCGTTCATAGTCAGGATGCTTCTTCTCTGACGAGCAGGATGCAAGCACAACAACGGAAACAAACATCGCACACACCTTCTTAAATACAGTATTCATACAATAGACCAGTTTATCGTAAACCTATTCTTTTTCCTCTACATGCAGCCTGTGCAGAAACCTATGTACGGCCGGCGCCAGCAAAACGGCAATGATACTGAGAAACGCCACACCACTGAATATCGCATACGCCGAAGCAAACCACTTCGCTACATTATTCTTCAACGGATCAACCGGCCCCATACCTGTTAATATCATCGACGCATTCACCAACGCATCGAGCCAACCCAAACCGTTCAGATAATGATAACCAAGCACACCAATGAGCAGCGACACAATAATAAGTAGTAGCGACACCAGCGCATACCACCCAACCCGCATATAAAATTTACGCCGCGGAAGTAACGGCTTTGACCGGTGCTCGAATTGCAGCATATCCTTACGCGTTTTCTTCAAACAGTTTCAACGCCCGCACGAGGTCCACATTGCCACCGGATATAATAATACCGACACGCTTACCCGCAAATACATCTTTTGCCTTCAACACCGCCGCTAACGGCACCGCGCCCGACGGCTCCACCACGATCTTCATCTTCTCCCACATCAACCGCATAGCCTCAACGATCTCCTTATCGCTTACGGTAACCACGCCTTTTACAAGCTCATGGATAACCGGGAATGTCTTCGTACCAAGCGACGTAAGTAAACCGTCCGCCACAGAGTTGGCCTGCGACACTTCCATCTTGCCGCTTTTAAACGAGCGGTAAGCATCATCGGCACCTTCCGGCTCACCGGCATATACAATAGTATCGGGCGAAAAATGTTTCACAGCCATTGCAGTACCGCTTAGCAACCCGCCGCCGCCAACAGGAGTGATAACAATATCCAATTGCTCCTCTGCGTCGTCCAGCAGCTCGATAACAGCCGTACCCTGACCCGTCATAACTTCGTAGTTATTGAACGGATGAATTTCAGTAGCGCCGGTCTTTGCTACAACATCAGCAAGCGTAGATTCGCGTGCCTCAAGGGTCGGCTCGCACTCAAAAATCTCACCACCGTAGCCCAGCACACCGCGCTTCTTCACGGCCGGTGCCGTACGCGGCATAACGATATACGAGCGTATACCCATAAGCTGCGCCGCACGGGCCAGCGCTTGCGCGTGATTACCCGACGAGTGCGTAGCAACACCCTTCGCACGCTCTTCATCCGTAAGCGATAACACGGCGTTCATAGCACCCCGTGCTTTAAAGGCGCCTACTTTTTGAAAGTTCTCGCATTTAAAATGCAGCGATGCTCCCGCCAGGGTGTCGATACCTGTTGAAGTCATAACCGGTGTGCGGTGAATGTAAGGACGTATGCGCTCGTGCGCCGCCTCGAAAGCCTGCTTGGTTATCATATATGAAATACCTGTACGTTTAGTCGCTCTGTATTAATGGGCCTCCAGCCAGTTCAGCCCCACGCCGATCTCTACTTCCATCGGCACCGCCAGCGTTACGGCGTGCTTCATCAGGAAGGCCACACGTTCCTTTACAAGATCAACCTCGTCCTTATGCACATCGAAAACCAATTCGTCGTGTACCTGCATCGTCATACGTGTCTTCACATTGCTCTTGAGAAGCCACGAATGAATATTCACCATAGCGATCTTGATAATATCGGCCGCGCTGCCTTGTATAGGCGCGTTTATAGCGTTTCGTTCCGCAAAACCACGGGTAGTTACGTTACGCGAGTTAATATCACGCAGATAACGCCGGCGCCCGAGAATAGTCTCTACATATTCCTTCTCCCGCGCCATGTTGATGGAGTCATCCATATAACGCTTGATCGCAGGGAACTCGGTAAAATAAGATTCAATGATAGCAGCTGCCTCCGTACGCGAAATGCCGAGATTCTGCGAAAGACCAAAAGCCGTGCTGCCATACAAAATGCCAAAGTTGACCTCTTTGGCCTTGCGACGCATATCCGGCGTCACTTCCTCCAGCGCAACCTTGAACACTTTAGCTGCTGTGGTAGTATGAATATCGCGTTTGTTGCGGAAAGCTTCGATCATGATCTCGTCCTTGGCAAACGACGCCGCTATGCGCAGCTCGATCTGCGAGTAGTCAGCAGACATGAACAGGTATTCGTCGTTGCGCGGCACAAACGCCTTGCGTATCTGCTTGCCCTTGGCCGTACGGATCGGAATGTTCTGGAGGTTCGGGTTGTTCGAGCTCAGACGCCCCGTGGCGGCAACAGCCTGGCGATAGTCTGTATGAATCCGGCCATCGGCCTTGCTCATCATCTTCGGTAGCGCATCTACATACGTAGACCGTAGCTTCTCATATTCCCTGTAGTCAAGGATCTTTTGCGCAATGTCGTGTTTCGGAGCAAGCGTCGCCAGGATGTCTTCACCCGTAGCGTATTGCCCCGATTTTGTTTTCTTGGGCTTCTCGATAAGCTTCATCTTATCGAACAAAACATCGCCAAGCTGCTTCGGCGATCCGATGTTGAATTCCATCCCCGCCATCTCATAAACATCGCGCTGCACTTTCTCGGTCTCTCCCCGCAGCTCTTCCGACATCTTGCCCAATGCCTGAACGTCCACCCGCACACCTTCGAACTCCATCGCTGCCAACACTTTTACAAGCGGCATCTCGGTATCGTTCATCAGCTTCACATGGCGACGGCTTTCCAGGTCTTTATATACTTTAGGACGCAGCTGAATAAGCTGGTCCGCGCGCTCACTGAGTACATCTTTCGGCTCGCCACCGTGCATAAGCTCGTAGTTGAGATATTGCGAGCAAAGAATCTGTAAGTCATGCGAAGCTTCCGGCTCTATCAGGTAGTGAGCCAGCATCACATCGAACAACAGCCCTCCTACAGAAACACCATGCTTGGCAAACGCCAGCAACGAAGCCTTTAAATTATGCCCTGTTTTAGCAATGCCCTCGTGCTGCAGTACCGGCGCAAACTCACGGACAATGCCCGCAGCCGTGTCTGCCGTAACCGGAATAAAATAAGCTTCATTCTCACGATACGAGAAAGCAAGACCGGTAAGAACCGAATCGAATGATAATGCTTCGTTAATAGAAGAGTCGATCGCAATGATCGTTTGTTCGCGCAGCTTCTCGATCAGCCCCTGCCGTTGTTCAGCCGTTTCTATTACATGATATTGAACGTCTGATGCCACAAGGTGCCGACGCTCACTCGGAGCCTCCGCTGCGGCATTAGCACCATCGCCATCGCCTTCAGGCATACCGAACATAGAAAGCTGCGAGTTGCCCGATGCCTGCTTCGACACTGGCGCCGCCGTAGCCTCGCCAAACGCACGTGCCGCAATACTTTTGAATTCGAGCTCATCAAATATCGGCTTTAGGAAATCGACATCCGGACCTCGATACAATAATTGCTCTTCGTTGAACTCTACAGGAACATCTGTAATAATAGCCGCCAGCTTCTTCGATAGAATAGCCTGCTCGCCATATTGCTTCACAAGCTCCTTCTGCTTACCCTTCAGATCGTCTGCATGAGCCACGATATTCTCTACCGAACCATATACTTTGAGAAGCGAAGCCGCCGTCTTCGGACCGAAACCCGGAATCCCCGGAATGTTATCCGATGAATCACCCTGCAAACCGAGAATATCGACTACTTGCGACACATTGTCGATATCCCATTTCTCACAAACCTCCTTCGGCCCGAGAATATCGACAGCGTTACCCATATAGGCCGGCTTATATAAAAACACACATTCATTTACCAGCTGGCCATAGTCCTTATCGGGCGTCATCATATACACCTCGAAACCCTGCGTACACGCGCGACCGGCCAAAGTACCGATAATGTCGTCCGCTTCATATCCATCCATCTCTATGATCGGAATATTGAAACCACGGATAATATCTTTCACCTTGGGTATCCCGTAGCGAATGTCTTCGGGCATCTCCTGGCGGGTGGCTTTGTAGTCCGCATACAGCTCATCGCGAAAGGTCTTGGCAGCCGTGTCAAACGCAATGCCGATGTGAGTGGGCTTTTGCTTCTGTAAAACTTCGAGAAGCGTATTCGTAAAACCGAACGCCACCGAAGTGTTGATGCCTTTCGAATTAATCCGCGGCGTCTTGGTAAACGCAAAGTGTGCGCGGTAGATCAATGCATACGCATCAAGCAAAAATAATTTCTTGTCTGGTTGAGCCATACGGCAACTTACGAATAGATAATCTATCTTTTTCTTTACAACGCCCGAAAATCGTCTCCCCGGGCAAAACAGGAGGCCAACACCTTAGTCCTTCAACTGACCGCGTAAAACACGATCGTAAGTAATGAAGTCCGTATTGATCGGCTCAAATCCCTTCTGACGCAGCAGTAAAGCGATCTGGGCACGGTGGTAGCTCGAATGGTTCACCAGGTGAATCATAATCGTCTCCACATTCTGCACATATGGATCGTTAGTGTAGTTCTTATAGGTAAGCTCGCGGTTAAAATCGTCTGTACTTTCCACAAACTCAAGCCACAAACGGCCGGCTTCCTCGCCCATAGACACTACCTGCTCAAGAGTATATTCGCCCCATAGCTTCACATTAGCCGGCGGAAGGCCTTTAATACGATGCAACCATAAAAACTGCGCTGCCACAATATGGCCCATAATCGCAAGGATCTTCTCGTCGCCAACATTCTGTCGTGTTAAACACCCCAGAACACGCTTATTGGACCATGCATTGTACTGATACAGCTTCAAAAAATAAGCCTTCATACCTTCAGATAATAGTTTTTAAAAATTCCCGCAAAATTACTTTTTTATCGCTCCCACGCCCCGCACTAACCCTGTTTTTCCTATCCCTGTTACATACACGGCGCAGGAATGAAAACTAAATCGTGTCCAGCAGCCATCCCGTGAGGCTCATGCGCTCACGATTGGCCAGCAGCACCTCGTGCTCGATCTGGTCACTTCGGAAACACACCAGCCGGCCCGCTTCCGGAAGAACATCCAACGTAGCGTCGCCAGGATACATACGCAGCTGCCCGCCGTGCGAAACCTCCCAGTCCTTGTTTAGATAGCAAATAACCGAAAGCTTCCGCCTGTCATCCCGCCGGAATTGATCCAGGTGACGTTTGTAAAAAGTACCCGCCGGGTAAATGGTCATATGCACCTCATAATCTTTCAGACTCAGATACAAAGCCCGGTTCAGAAACTCCATCATCTCCTGCAACCGGTTGAGATATACTTGCAACGGCCCCGCCGCCGTACTTTTGTCCAGCCACTGAATCTGATCTCCCCGTATAGCCTCATTCACCTGGTGCTCCTGGCTTTTACCTATGCCTGCCTTCTTAAACTGCGTAAGAGCATTCTTAAAATCATCCGTCCCCAAAATCGCCTCCACCTCCGGCAGACTCAAAAATCCATCCACCAAAGCATACCCCCGCTCCGCCAACCCATCCGCAATACCCTCAAAAATCTTATCCATCTGTTTTTCAAAAAATAAATTTAAAAACGCAATCCCCAGGTCCCGAGCGGACCGGAACCTGCTGGCGCAAGTCTCTAGCGTAAGCGATGACTTGTGCCCAATATGTTGGCAGTCTCCAGACTGCCGCCCAACGCCCGCACAAACCGCCATCAGAACACTACAAACCGCCCCGGCTTCCCCAGAACAATTATAAGCTGATGCAAGCCTTGAGCGAAGCGATGACTTACCGTGCCCTAAATCTCGGCGGTACCCACCATACCATCCCGAGTTCTCGGGATGACTGCCGAATCAACGCAAGTTGCTTTCCTGGTCCGAATTTTGACCACTCTGCAAAATTCTCCTCGCAAATTTAGAAAGAGAATGTCTATACTTACGAAATTATGGTACGCATAAACACGATCGCTGCATTTCTACTCGCCATATTGGCAATAACCTTCATCAACTGCAAAGGCCCAAAGGAAGACATCGTATTACGCCAGATCAGAGACGTCGTGGTCGATGCAGATTCCGACCCCATGCTTCGCGCCAACGCCGTATTCTATAATCCCAACACGATGCGCGGCAAACTGAAGAAAATAAAGGTCGATATCTACGTAAACGGCAAAAAATCCGCCTCCGTAGACCAGGAGCTCAAAACCGTGATACCAGCCCAGGCTGAGTTTACCGTACCGCTCGAAGTAAAGCTGGCAATGAAAGAGCTCGGCGTATTCGACACACTGCTGGGCGTGATCGGTGGCAAAAAATTTGATGTCCGCTACGAAGGATTTTTAAAGCTCTCCTATCACGGAATACCGATAAAAGTGCCCGTAAACTACAAAGACGAGGTCCGGATCCGATTCTAAACCCTCCCAAAACAACAGTCGGTTAAACAACAGCATTTGACAAAAAAGCAGGTTCAGGGTATATTCCGCAACCTAAACCTGAGCTATGAAGAGAATCCTACGCATGCTGGCTATTATCGCCGGCTTGATCGGACTGCAGCAATGCCGTTCCGATGGTAATCACCCCCCAAATATTTCAATCTATTTTACCGAAGAAATGAGCAAGCAAGCCCAGGATGGGCGCCTCCTGCTCCTGCTCTCCAACAGCGACAAAGAAGAACCTCGCTTCCAGATAACCGACGGCCTCGATACTCAGCTGATTTTCGGAGTAGACGTAGAAGGCATGAAGCCAGGCCAGGAAATCACCATCGGCCCCGATGCTTTTGGTTTCCCCATCGGCAAACTGCAGGACGTACCACCCGGAAAATACTACGTTCAGGCCATGCTTAATCGCTATGAAACCTACAAGCTCAGCACTGGCCACACCGTCAAGCTTCCTGCGGACCACGGTGAAGGACAAAAGTGGAACGAAAAACCCGGCAACTTCTATAGCAAACCACGCCCGATCGAGCTGGATTTCACAACCCCCGAAACCGTACGGCTCGAGCTCGACCAACAGATAGCAGAAGTCAAAGAGCCACAGGACTCGCGTTATATCAAACACATCAAAATCCAAAGCAAGCTGCTCACAGAGTTCTGGGGCAAACCCATGTATCTCGGCGCGCACATCCTTCTACCCGAAGGGTTCGACACACACCCGGAAGCACATTACCCGCTTATGGTATTCCACGGTCATTTCCCCGCCGACTTCGGAGGCTTCAACCAAACGCCGCCCGATCCGCAGATGGATACCAGCGACTACTCACCGCGCTTCGGCATATATGGCTATCGTAAAATCCAGGCACAGGAAGCCTACAACTTCTATAGCCAGTGGACTGGCCCTGATTTTCCCCGCTTCCTCATAATCGAGATCCAGCACGCTAACCCATACTACGACGACTCCTACGCCGTAAACTCAGCCAACCTCGGCCCGTATGGCGATGCGATCATGAAAGAGCTTATCCCCGAAATAGAAAAACGATTCCGCGGCATTGGCAAAGGATGGGCGCGTTTCACGTACGGTGGCTCTACCGGTGGCTGGGAAGCACTCGCCACACAAGTGTTCTACCCCGACGAATTCAACGGGTGTTTCGCCGCATGCCCCGATCCCATCGACTTCAGAGCCTATAGCCTGGTAAACATCTACAACGATAAAAACGCATACTGGTACAAGAGTAACTTCAAGAAGGTAGCAAGACCGTCGCATCGTAACCATCTCGGCCAGATCCAAAGCACCATGCAGGAGAGCAACTATTTCGAACTCGCGCTGGGCACCAATAGCCGCTCAGGCCAACAGTGGGATATATGGGAAGCTGTATACTCACCACAAGGAGAAGACGGCTATCCTAAACGTATATTCGATAAAGAAACCGGCGACATAGATCCCGAAGTAGCAAACTACTGGCGTGAACATTACGACCTCCGCCACATTCTCCAGCGCGACTGGGCAACCCTCGGCCCGAAGCTGAAAGGCAAAATACACATCTACTGCGGCGACATGGATAACTATTACCTGAACAACGCCGTCTACCTCATGGAAGAGTTCCTCCGGGGAAGCCAGAACCCCTTCTACAACGGCGAAGTAGACTACGGCGACCGCGCCGAACACTGCTGGAACGGCGACCACGAAAACCCCAACTACATCTCCCGCCTCCGATACAACACAATGTATCTCCCACACATACTCAAACAGATCGAAACCACGGCCCCACCAGGCGCAGACCTCAAAAGCTGGAGATATTAAAATAAAAGGCCTCTCCTGATTAGGGAGAGGCCTCCAATCAAAGGAGATTCAGCTCAAGCCCGGTTATTAAGCTTATTAAAAATAAAACAACAAATTAATCGTCCCGCTCAAATTATCAATCCCAATCCCAATAGACGTAAGCCCGTTGTTAAAAGTATCCGTATCAGTCTTACGCGGAGCAAGCTCAGCACCGTCCCACGTTTCCGTAGTGATCAAACCTTTATTGTTAGTCTGATAACCCAGCATATAACCGAACTCACCACCGATAGAGATCTTCGGAGCAAAGAAATACTCAACACCTATAAAGCCACGCGCACCAACAAGAATATTGGAACCCGACTTCTGCTCAGTAATACGGGTAACAGCAGCATTAGGATTACCGTTGACAATATTATTACCGAAGTTGTGAGTGATCGGCGCATTAAAATCGGCCGACATCGAATTGCCATAGTCATAAGTAGTCTTCACATTATTGAAGCCAAGCACAAGCTCACCACCATAAACGCCCTGCAAGCGAGTGCTGCCACGACGTTTCTCTATACCGGGCGCAATAACAATAGCTGTGGTGTTTACCTTTTGCCAATCCTGTGCGAATGCCGGAAACGTCGGATCAGGATTGAGCTGGTTCTGGGTAACAACAGCCTTATTCGTACGGCTGTTCACACTCACGTTGAAGCGAACGCGATAAGCAGTGTTCGCATCGGTCATCATCTTGCCGAAGATGGCGATGTTGTTGGCAGGATTAGACGCAAAGTCGAAAGATGGCGAAGTATTGAAGCCATCATAGCCGTTAATGAAGTTACCCAGGTAATCCAGGAACGGGTTAGCCGAAATCCCAAGACCCCACTCGTCGCCCACAGGCAGGTAGTCCTCACCCTTCTTCGACTTGAGCACAGGAGTGGTGGAGGTAGTAGTAGTAGTCATCTCCTGGCCATACGCACCCCAGGAAAGCACAGCACCAATTAAAAGAAAGTATAGTTTTCTCATGATGTATAATCGATAAAAAGTAAGTGATGAAAATGGATTAGTCTGCGTAGTAGATATCGCGGATATATTCGCCGCCCTTTACTACATCCAGGTCCGTGGAAAGAGAACTACCATAGAAGATCTGCTGTGTAGTCGTGTTATCCGCATTAGTAACAGTCTGTTTGAAATCCACAGACATAATACCAACCTCAAGCTGACGGTTACCTACCGGGATCTCGATGCTGTATGCACCAGTGCCATCTGTAGTGGCCTCGAAATAACGAACAGATTCCGTAGCATCATCATATACACCAACGATAAGCTTACGATTCGCAACGGCGTCCCACGTCTGAGTAGGAGAGTTGTTAGCCAGGTTGAAATCCGCAAACACAGTACCTGTAATTTTTGCAGTACCACTAGGCTCAGGGTTAACAGTACTGTCGTTGTCGCAACTCATAACGACCGATGACATAGCGGCAGAGAGAATGATAAAGAGTTTTTCATAAA
>Ga0247764_1000045_pt1 | contig 55200 bp, 47 predicted proteins | sample UWRJL051202B4_FD_179932 | JGI IMG/M metagenome (GOLD analysis project Ga0247764, IMG submission 179932) | Plant litter microbial communities from Arlington Agricultural Research Station in Wisconsin, United States - UWRJ-L051-202B-4 | ecosystem: Environmental > Terrestrial > Plant litter >...
ACCGTGTTTATACTTGAATTATAGCGATGGCGATCATCCGTTGGCTCTATGTGTCAGTAACATCTGCCGGGCGGTAATAGATTTATACAAGCGGCTTCGTACACGTATTAATATATTACATCATCTGGTCCACCCGGTAGCTGTCGAATAATTGATTGCTTCCGACCGTGGTAATTTTTTAAGTTTGGGGTATGAGTGATCATACAACGGGGCCGGGAGCGCTGGATACGAAACAGCACTACGAAATACTGGATGGTTTAAGAGGCGTTGCCGCAATAGCCGTGGTGATTTTTCATTTTATGGAAATAGCCATTCCTGACTACAAGGAGAGCTTTATTGCACACGCCTACCTGGCGGTCGATTTTTTCTTCTGCCTGTCAGGCTTTGTAATAGCCTATGCGTACGATAGCAGGCTACCCGTAATCGGAAGGATATCGTTTTTTAAGCTGAGATTGATCCGGTTGCACCCTTTGGTGATTGTCGGTACGGTATTGGGAATCGTCTTGTTTGTGTTCGATCCGTTCAGCGATCTCTGGTTAAAATACACCGATCGGTTGCTGGTGATGTTTGTTGCCGGCTGTCTGATGATACCTTATCCCGTGGTGCGCGAGCGGTTCTTCAACCTTTTTCACCTGAATGCACCAGCCTGGTCGTTGTTCTGGGAATATATAGCCAATATTGTCTACGCGTTTATCCTGATCCGGCTGGGTAAAAAGGTCTTGTGGGCGGCATACTGGTATATCGCTCTGGTTACATCATTAAATCGGGGCTGGGATTTTTGATTACAGCAGCATTGTTATTGGCGGCGCTTATGTTCCCATTCTCTCCTGCGTATAACCCGGTCGCCGAACCCATCATAGTCGTATTCTATTTCCCATTGCTGGTTGCCCTGGGCGCCGGCACGAATGCCGGAAGCCGTATCCGGAAAATATGCCAGCTTTCCGGAGACATATCGTATCCGCTCTATATGGTTCACTATCCATTCATCTGGATCTTCCTGAGCTACGTAGAAAAGTATAAACCAACCCTGCTGCACATGAGCATAATCACAGCCGTCGGCACACCGCTGCTGATCGCACTGGCTTATGGTGTGTTGGTATTTATAGATATCCCGGTCCGCAGGTATTTAAAGAGCAAGCTGATAGATTCATCGCCGGCAGCCACGCATTAGAACAATAAAAAATCCTCCCGATATCGTCTGGAGGATTTTTTATTACAGGCCCTACTACAACACCCCCGTCGCTTTCTTGTACTTCACGGCAGCCAGCAGGTAAGTATAGATAGCATTCAGATAGTTGGTCTGAGTTTGCTGAAGCAGGTAATAGGTTGTCGTGAGATCTGTCTGACGAATGGCGCCGTGCCTGAACCGTTCGGAGTCTATGGCATAAAGCTCGTTCGCCAGGTCGAGGTTGCGCTTCTGGCTCTCGAAGTCGGCGCGGGCGTTACGGATCGATGTAGACGCATCACGGATCTCCTGGTTATAATCGTTCGTCAGCTTGCCGATGTTCAGTTGTGTTGCCTCGTGCTGAAGCTCGTAGCCGGCACGGGTACGTTTCTTCTGGAACCCATCGAACACGGGTATGCTCGCCTTTATGCCCACGTAGTTATAAGGATACCACGTGCTGGAAGTGAAGGGCTCGAATGAGTTGTTCAGATATTGTACCGAATAATTGCCATACACTGTTACGGTCGGAATATACAGGAGCCGCTGCTTTCGTATGTTCATCTTGTGGATAGTGCCTTTGATCTTTTCCTGTTGTAGCTCTACCCGGTCCAACCCATCGTCGTTTATATCTTCATGATAGAAGGAAAGTAATGAAGTAAGATCGTCCCTGAACGAAAAGCCTGGAATAGAGTCGACTCCCATTTTGTAGAACAGGTCCGATAATGCCAGCCGGTAGCTGTTTGAGTTCCGCGTGTTTTCGGATAGAGCGTTTTCCAGGTCGATGCGACTTCTTTGTACGTCGTAGGCAAGAACACTTCCCTGCTGGAGCTGGCCCTGTGCCAGGGTATACAAAGCTTGCGTGCGGCGTAGGTTTGACTGCGAGAGGCTGAGCTTTTCTTTCCAGAGTAACGACGCGAAGTAGCTCTCCGTCACTTGCTGCCGGATGTCTATGGCAGATCGCTTCTCGTTTAGCTGGTCGTATTGATATTGTGTCTCGGCGATCTTTTTATCTCCGGCGTCTGTCGGGTTGTAGATCGGCAGGGACAGATTCAGGCTCCAGACCGTATTGTATTTTGTACCAAAGGGCACGCGCTTGTCTGGCGATCCCGGCGGGCCGAATACTTCTCCCGGCAGCACGTTTGTTTGAAGCTTACTGTTGTAGCGCACGTCCACGTCTGACGTGAGCTGTGGTAGTCGTCGCGAGCCGACCTTACGGATCTCGTTTTCCGATACGGAGGAGTTAAGCTGTTGGATCCTGATCTCGCTCCGGTTCTTCAGCGCAAGCCCGATAGCGTCGTTCAGCGATACGGGGTGGCTCTCCTGCGCATGCATGAGCTCGGTGGACAGGAGCAGCCATAGTAATATTATAATTCTTTTCATGGGATACATTCTGAAATTCATTAACCTCTGAATACCTGCGCCGGCTCGAGACTGGTGATGCGCTTTACGGCAAACATGCTTCCTGACAGCGCAATGAGAAGTGTAGCACCCAGGAACGAGCACCGGAGCCATACAGGATAGTCGAAGATGGCGCCCGACTTCGCGATGCCGAACCGGAAACCTTCTGTTACCAGCGTGCCGATGATGAACCCCGCAAGCGAGATGATCATGGCCTGGGTAATGATAAGCTTTCGGATATACGTGTTGTTTGCCCCGATGGCTTTCAGCGTTCCGTAGTCACGGATGCGATCGATAGCCGACGAGTATAGCGTCAGCCCGATGATAACGAAGCCGATAATGAGCGCGAAGAATATCAGCGTACCGAACGAGATGGCGATGCCCGATGTTTTGAGCACGGTAATGATCGTCTCTTTGGTAAAGTCACGCGCATTCCAGGCACGGACGCCGTAGATCTTATCATTGATGTGGTCGATCACCGTTTGTTCCTGGTCGATATTCTTCACCTTCACCAGGAACGCACTGGCCTTATCGCTGCTCATGTTGGCGAGAAAGCGGGCGCGCTCTATAGTCGTGAAAGTATATACGCCGCCGCCGAACGCCCGCACACCTTTCGTAAGGGCTGCGTTGAACACCTGCTTGCCGTTGATCTCGAAGTATTGCCCCGGCTCCAGGTCGCCCAGGTTCTTGCTGTCGAAGAAATCCGTGACGATCGCACCATCGGTGAGTATATCGCTTTTCTGCCCGCTCATTAAGTTCCACGGACCACCCGCGTACGCCGGAGTCTTCACGCCGATAATGGTGATGCCCGCGGACTTACCGTTTCGGAAGCGCGCCGCCGCCGGAGTGATCACCACAGGATAGATGTTTTCGATCCCTTCGATGCTCTGTAACTCATGGGCAATACGCATGTCCAGCAGGGCCAGCGCGTTAACGTTGGTCGTCTTATCGTCTACTACCCATACATAGTCCGTGTTGTTCCGCACCAGGCTCGACATAGCGTTGATCAGGAAGATAAAGATGCCGCTTTGCTGCCCGATCAGGAATACCGACATAACAGTACCCACCAGCGCGCCGATAGACTTGGCTTTATCAAACATGATGAATTGTAATGCTGTTCTGATCATAAGCTTAATTCTTGGGGAGCACGATCACACATTCCACGCGGCTTCCGATAAGCACCCGTGTGTTGTCGTTCAGCAGCACGCGCACTTCGCGTACGCGCCGGTCTTCCATGTTGGCGGCATTGTTCGAGAACAGAGATTTCTTGCGGAGATAAGGCGCCGTGAGATAGATCTTTCCCGTGGCCAGCGTATCGCTCTGCCCCTGGGGACGAATGTAAGCGGACATACCTTCGCGGATCTTGTCGGCGAATAACTCGTCTACCTCGGTGATCGCGATAAGTTTTCCATCAGGCGCGAAATCACCAAGCGACTGCGCAGTGCTGATGAAGTTGCCCACCTTGCTGTCGATAGCCAGCACCGTGCCGTCGAATGGCGCGATGATCTTCTTCTGCCGGACCAATTGCTCGTAGTAACACACGTCGGCGCGGAGCTCGTTCAGCTTGTCCCGCTGTTGGCGTACCGTTGCCTGGGAAGCTTCGACATCTTTTACGCTGGCTTCGTACAGAAACCTGCTGTCATCCAGAGTCTGTTGTGTTACCGCCCCTGATTGAATGAGGTTCTGATTCCGGTTGTAGTTAGCCCTGGCGTTGTCGGATTTCACTTGAACGGAAGCCAATTGAGCCTTACTACTCTCGATCACGGCCTGTTGTGTAACCAGCTTTGACTGTGCTTGCTGAAGCTGTGCCTGCTCCACGTCGTTAACCAGGTCGGCAATGACGTCGCCTTTTTTCGCGTGGTCGTTGATGTCATGGTAAATGGCTTTCATGATGCCACCGGTCTGCGGATATAGCGCAATAACCTTTTGCTGCGGTTGTATTTCGGCTACGCCGACAATCCTGTCGTTCAGCACCGGAGTCACGGGAATAGCTTCCCCGGACTCGTCCGGATTTTTCGTCGAGCATGCGCAGAGCGCCAGACACGCGAGGAAGATAAAATGTTTTATAGAAGTCATGTGTATAAAAATTGGTCGTTGATGTTTAAGGCTGATACATAAATGCTAACCGTTGTAGCTGTCCACCTCTCTCACGGAGCCGTTGTCTACCTCCACAATGCGGTGGGCATAATCGCGCAGACGCGGATCGTGCGTCACCACGGCCACGGATTTTCCCCGGTCGGCTAGTGAACGCAGCTCGTCCATCACGATGCGGAGAGAATCTTTATCGAGGGCCGCGGTCGGCTCATCACACAGGATCAGGCGCGGATCGGTTACAAGCGCGCGGGCAATGGCGATGCGTTGTTGCTGGCCTCCGGAGAGCTGCTTCGGCAGGTTTTTCTTTCGGTTGCTCATGCCCACAAGCTCGAGCGCCTGGGCTACTCGTTTGTCGGCCTCAGCTGCCGCAATGCCCATTAACTGCAGGGGCATGCGCACGTTCTGCTCCGCATTGAGCGGCGCAAGCAAATTGAAGTTCTGGAACACGAAGCCGATGGTGTGAAGACGCAGCGCCGCCATCTCGCGCTCGTTCATGTCGTTCACCAGTCGGTCGTTTACGTAAAGCTGACCCGTGGAGGGATAGATCACACAGCCCAGTAACGACAGGAGAGTGGTTTTACCCGAGCCGGAAGGGCCGATAATCAGCAGGAGCTCGCCTTCGCTTACCATGAGCGAGGTGGGTTGAAGCGCGATAAGCGTTTGGTCGCCAACCTTATAATGCTTCGAAACCCCGTCTAGTTTCGCAATCATAGATCTGTATTAATTGTGTTTTTGTACTATTTATTTCAATAATAGTACAAATATGTAATAAATTACTACGTATATGAACTGATTACATAAATATTTGTTACGAATTTGTATTAAATTGTGGCTGAATTATAAAAAAAGCCGCTGGCGTGACGTATACTAAAGACTAAATTTGAGCATGGAGAATAAGACGGTAGAGCTGGTAAACCTCTGGCACGAGTATCAGCAAAAGCACAACAATGCGTCGCTCACGGACTTTTTTCGCTATAGCCTTATGGCAGACGAACACCATTCCTCGCCGGACGCAGAAGAGCATTACAAAGAGATTCCCCTGGACGCACGGCTTTCACGATGTATGGGCCGCGTAATTCGTTTCCAGTCCATGTATGCGCGCAAAGCACTCAGCGAGGTTGACTTCAAGAACCTCGACGACTTCTTATACCTCAACACCATCAAAAGAATGGGTAATCCTAAGAAGAGCGAGGTGATCTACGAAAATGTCTCCGAGTTCTCATCCGGCACAGAGATCATCAAACGCCTGGTGCAGCTCGGACTGGTGGAAGAATCGGTAGACCCTGACGACCGTCGCTCCAAGCGACTCACGGTAACACCCCGTGGCCAGGAGATCCTGTTGAAATGTTATGAAAAAATGCAGGCCGTGAGTTCCATGGCGCTAAGCTGCCTTTCTACTGACGACAAGGAGCTGTTGTTCTCACTGCTGCTGCCCGTAGATACACTGCACTCCAGCCTGTACGAGCAGATGCGTAACAAAAATATCGACGAGATCACTAAAGAAGTCGAGGCCAGGGTCAGAGCAATGACATAAGACGGGCGAATGTTATAGAATATGTATTTTGAATTTGTACCGAACCCACAGTTTGACTTTCTGACGAGCTTTGCACAAAAGTTCAATGTACCTATAGAGGGAGACAGGCTGATCATTCCGCCTGTTATGGGCGCAGGCAGCATTAGAAGGATTTCGTTATCGGCAGGACTGAAACTCATAGTCCACCGGTATAAACTTCACCACGACTTTATCCTGAACAGGGTAGGTAACGACGCGCCTAGCGACCTCGTAAGCGTCATCTTTCACAGCAATGAAGTTACCGCCAGCGTTGATACCGGCGAGAAAGCCAACCCACTTTCACGAAGCAGCGCGTTCGCCATACAAATAGCATCGACAGACCTCAATTCACAAATCCGCTTTCCCGCCAACACAGATATATACTTCCTGGTAGTAGGCATCATGAAAGACACACTGAAAGAGCTGCTCGCAATCAAAAATCCCAACAGTGTCGTAAAAACAGTACTCAATACCGAACCAGGATTTCTGTTTTACGAGAGCATGAGTGTTGAAATACATAAGATAGTTAAGCAGGTAACAGATGCCCGTGAAGACAACGAGCTGACTAACTTTTATCAACGGCTTAAAGTAGAGGAGCTGCTCTACCTGGTATTCGAGAAATTGCAAAAACGCGAAAGCCAAAACCACAGCTCTATTCATAAAGATGATGTCGAAAAGTTGTCATTGATCAGAACGGCCATACTTTCAGATCTCTCCGTTCCACCCAGCCTTCCGGAGTTGGCGAAGATGGCAGGCTTTGGAGAAACAAAGTTGAAAGACATATTCAAACAGGTATTCGGCGATACGATATACAACTATTATCAGCAGGCCAGGATGGAAGAAGCAGCCTTTCTCCTGAAACATGGCGGCTTATCGGTTTCAGAAACCGGCTACCAGCTCGGTTTTGCCAATCTCAGCCACTTCGGACGCCTCTTCGAAAAGTATCACGGCGTCAAACCTAAAAAGTACGCCACCGGCGGATAAGACTATTTATTAGCCTTAACCGGCTATTTTGCCCATCATCGATGAAGCAATTTTGTGTTGTCATAAAACGACAACAACATGAATACATTACTAACGCCTTATAATAAGGGCTCGCTACAACTGAAAAACCACCTGGTCATGGCACCCATGACCCGCAGCCGGGCAATCAATAACCTGCCGAATGAATTGATGGTGGCCTACTATGCGCAAAGAGCTGGCGCCGGTCTTATCATTACAGAAGGCACCGCGCCGTCACCCGATGCGCTGGGCTATTCCAGGATCCCAGGCATCTTTTCCAAAGAACAGACAACCGCCTGGAGAGCCGTAACGGAAGCGGCGCACGCCGAAGGAAGCAGGATCTTCTTACAGCTTATGCACACCGGTCGTATCGGTCACCCGGCTAATCTCCCCGCTGGCGCCCGCCTCGTCGGACCTTCCGCCATCAAAGCAGCCGGCGAGATCTGGACAGATTCATCGGGCAAACAGGACTATCCCCAACCTCATGCACTGACCCACGAAGAAGTGGAGGCCGTGATCGCTGAGCACGTAAGCGCGGCGCGCAACGCCATGAAAGCAGGCTTCGACGGTGTAGAGCTGCATGGCGCTAACGGATACCTCGTAGAGCAGTTCCTGAACCCGCATATAAATAACCGCACCGATATATGGGGTGGAAGTATAGAGAACAGGGCCAGGTTTGCCATCCGGGTCGTACAGGAAATAGCCGCTGCTATCGGAGCTGATAAGGTTGGTGTACGCTTCTCTCCATATTCAACACTCGGTGACCTGCCAGTGTATAAAGAACAGGAAGTACACGACACATACGCTCTGCTGGCTACAGAACTGAACAAAACAAATATTGCTTATCTCCACATAGGCGTGTCTGCCATTATTCCACAAAAGACCTTCGACGCTATCCGGCAAGGTTTCAACGGTACCATCATCCTTTGCAACGGCCTTACTCCGGAAACAGCAGAGGCAGCCTTGAATGCCGGCTTCGCAGACCTGGTGGCTTTTGGTCGCGCCTTCCTTGCCAATCCTGACCTGGACAAACGTATTGAAACAGGCGCCACATTGAATCAACCCGATTTTAACACCCTCTATACGCCCGGTTCTGTAGGCTACACAGACTATCCAGTATTATGAAAAAGATAACGTATACCCGCTTCGGCGGAACAGAAGTATTACAACTGACAGACGCTCCGATCCCCACAGGAGACATCGTTATAAAAGTAAAAGCAGTATCGATCAATCCGATCGACTGGAAATTGTGGCAGGGTGAAATGAAGCTGATGGGCGGCCGTAAATTTCCCAAATCAGTAGGTATCGACTTCTCAGGTATAGTGGAGCAGGGCAATGCGAAGTATCGTAAAGGCGACGAAGTATTCGGCATAGCCAGTATATTCAAAGGTGGGGCGCTTGCAGAATATGTAGCTGTCAGGGAAGAAGATATCGCCCACAAACCGTCAGCCATCACCTTCGAAGAAGCAGCCAGCCTTCCCGTAGTTGGCTCTTCCGCCCTGCAGATCTTCGATACACTGCTCACAATACACCCCGGTATGCAAGTGTTGATCAACGGCGCCGGAGGGGGTATAGGCCCGCTGGCAATCCAACTGGCTAAAAAGGCCGGGGCCATTGTTACAGCAGTGGTTGGTCCATCGGCTCTCGATATAGTATCCGGATTGCAGAGTGACGTAATCATAAACTACCAAAAGGAAAATGTACTGACCAGCGGAAAGACCTTCGACGCCATCATCGATCTCTCCGGAAAGATATCTTATAAGATCTCCCGAACGATCCTCAGGAAAAACGGAGTCTATGTAAACACCTTACCGAGCCCCATAGAAATGATTCGCTCACTATTTTCCCGCGGCCGCTACAAGCTGCTAATACTGAAACCCACCACCGCTTACCTCGAAAAGCTCGCAGCCTCCGGATTAAAAGTATTCATAACCAAACGCTATGACTTCCACGACTTCCGTAAGGCCTACGACGAAATGAAAAAAGGCAGTACACCAGGTAAAGCCGTTATCATAATCAGCTAACGACTAATCGAATGGGGAACAAGAATAGCTGTTATCAAATCATCTTTAGACCACATAACAGTCAAGCCCACCGACCAATGCCTCGCTGGGGCTGGGGTGAACGCGGCAGCCCTTATACACCATGAGCACAAAAAAAGCCCTTTCTGTGGATACAGAAAGGGCTTCGTATAATCAGATAACACTAATCTTACTCCCTCACAAACTTAACCACCTCCAACACCAGGTCTCCTCGAACCAGCGTCAGCATATACATACCAGCTTCAAGTCTCTCCACAGAAACCACCGGCGCATCCCCCGTAACCGACTGCCGCAGCATCTCACGCCCCAACAGATCACGCACCACAGCTATCATCGGAGCACGCTCACCATAACCCGAGATATGCAGCACCGACGTAGTCGGATTCGGATAAACAGTAACACGCTCCTTCACCGGATCTATTCCCATAACAACATCGTTCACAATCGATACGGAGAACTCACGCATAATAGCAGAGCGCCCGTTACTCACTGTAATTGTAATAACAGCCTTATCGACAACGCCAGGTTCCGGTGTGAGTACGATCGTGCCATTGCCCTGATCATCTAACGACAGGGCTATGCCAGTATCGCGAATCAGCCCCTGGTTATCCGACATCGCCGAAACCCTGAGCGACGATGGCGTATTGCCAGGATCGTCTACAATAAAGTTTATTGGCGGAATAGACGACGACAGGGTGGCCCTTTGATCGTCGATCATCGACACCTCGAGGAACCCGGTAATTTCACCCGCAGTAGCGATGTTACTTTGAGCAGAGTAGGCATAAGTACCAAGAGCTCTTACAGCATACTTATACCCGCCATCCTGCACCACATTTATATCCGTATAAGTCGTAGATCCCGCAGGCAGCACCGCGATATCGGTGAATTGAGTTTCACCATCGGCCTGGCGATACACGATATAGCTACTCTCACGGGTAGACCGGTCCGTCCACGAAAGGTCTACGCGGCTGCCATTCCACGTCGCGGAAAGATTGGCAGGCGCCGTAGGGATCAGCATCCACGCAGAGTCAGATGGTGAAAAATTTGTACCCATAACGGCCTGAACATCGTAACGGTACAATGCATCGGTATCCAGTACATCCGTATCCAGGTATCCTACCGCATTAGCCGTAGCTTCCCGCACAACAGTAGACCCACCGATCTTTCTCCGGGTGATCACAAATTTGTTCTCGATAGCAGAGTTATCGATCCAGCTCACCAGCACAGGGCCGAAAGTAGTAACCTCTGCGCCGGTAACTTCCGGTCCATTGATTTTATAGAAACGTCGCTCAGTTGAAAACAGTGACGCCTGCCGCGCGCCATCGATCGCTTGAACAGCCCAGAAATATTCGCCTTCAGCCAGATCACCGAGCTGCACATAATGCGCCTGCCCGTTCGGGGGCAGTATAGATTGTAAAAAACCAGAAGAAATATTCGCCGCGGGCGAGTATAGTCTACCCGAAGCGTTGCGCAGATAAAAATTATAGGAAAGACCTCCGCCAGGAGTCTGGGCATCGCTGCTTTCATTCCAACCCAGGCTTACATTTTTCAAAGAAAAGGTTTCCCACAGCAAGCTGGACGCAGGTCTGACCGGCCGGGTATTGGCCGACGCAGCCGTATTAGATAATGTGTTCCGGAGGATCACATGGCCCTGTCCTGAGAAATCACCGCCGGTCAGAGAAATGTCTATATCCCCGTCATTGTCATAGTCGCCAAAATCCAGCGACGAGTTATAAACCGTTGGAAATACCTCGCCGGAAACAGCCGTAAAGTTACCGGACCTGTTGTTGTGATATAACTTAATCGCGGAGCCTGTACCCGAAACGATAATATCCAGGTATTGGTCATTGTCGTAATCCAGCCATGCCGTAGCGCCATACCAATAGCCGCCGGAAGGAGCGAGAACAATGTCCGCGCGCTCGGTAAATACGCCATCGGTGTTTTCATAAACCGTAGTGTGCCCCTGGTCCGTTATGCCGCCAGTAGAACCGCTTTGCAGTAGATCCATGTCACCATCGTTATCGAAATCACCCCATTGGATATCGCCGTTGTAGGAATACCTGAATACAGAGTTCTCATATGCCGAAAAAGTCTTGTCTCCATTATTCAGCCACAGCGAATTGGTCGCTCCCATCATATATTGATCGAACCCGCTGAGCATAACGTCCACCTTCCCGTCGTTGTTGGCATCCGCTATGGCTACAGCGCACTGCCCGCAACCGGGAAGCCCGGAGGCAACCTCCGTAAAAATGCCACCGTTGTTCTCATACAAATGTGTATAGGAAATAAAAGGATAGATCGGCGATAGTGTCTGATCATCCACGCCGGTCAGCAGCAAATCCACATCGCCATCGTTATCCATATCGAACCACGCCGGATTGGAATTGACAAGCGATGGAAACGAGAGATCATCCCGCAGCGAAAAGCTGAAACCGCCGCCGTTGGTATATAGAACAGAAGTGGTAGCAAACCCTTCGCTGATCCCCGACAGAAAAACATCGAGATCACCATCGTTATCATAATCGCCCAACGCAAAGGCACCGTTACGGATCGGTGGAAGATTGGTATAGTGTTGCACAAAAGCACCGTTCACATTCTCATACACCGCGGTGCCGGGCATACCACCGTCAATCATACCGCTGTAGAGAAGATCGAGATCCATGTCACCATCCAGGTCGGCCCATTGGATCTTGCCGCCTTCCGAATAGACCAGGTCGTCACCCGCCGGCTGGAAGATCTGTCCGTAACCCAGCGTAGATCCAAGCATAAAAAACACAAAAACAAATCGGGAGTAATAATGCATCATAGAGTAACAGTTAGAGAAGCGAAGGTAAATAATAACTCCCGCAGACAGTAGATTTTCGTCCTGTCAAAGCCCTTCGAAATACTTCATTTTCATACACCAAAAAAACTACTCCTATAGGTGTAGCCCGAAATATCCGGTTTCAGCTCTTATATATCCATTTCCAAAAAAAACAGAACATTATTCGGTTCACACCCAACAACCCCCTCGTCGAATAACGACGAAACCATACTGGCTTCTCTCTTCAGATTGCCTTTAGACTGCCTTCAGATCCCTACATCCTCCACTCTTCCTCCACTCATCTTCCACTCTTCCTCCACCAACGATCCACTTGAATAATGCTGACAATACGCGATTCGGGGCCAGAGAACCACCCCACAAAAGATTCACAAGATAGTCTCGTTGCTACCGCCAACAACACAAAAACAGAATATTATTTTGCGCCGCTTATTCAGCTGGCGTGGGTGCATGGGTATATATAATTAAATCCTGACTTTGATGGCGGTACCGTCAGGGCTTCCCTAAGGCTCAGTTAAGAGGTATGTATGGCGTTGGCATGGCGCTGGTATGGCGTTGCTATAAGGTAACAAAGCCGACAAGATTGCGTAGGCCTCCGAGGGCCCGATAGCTATTGGGATTGTGTCGGCCGTGTTGGCAATCTCCCCCGAGTACTCAGGGCACATCAAGGAGTGCGTATACTTACTTCGTCCGTCATATATGGGAAATAGATAATCACACGAATTGCGTATATATTGTATCAACCAAATTAGCAGAACGTGATTATCCCAGAAAATAACAGACCATGAAGCAAATTCCCACATTATACGAATGGGCCGGCGGCATGCCCGCTTTTGAAAGACTGACAGAGCTCTTCTACAAAAAAGTATTGGCGGACCCGTTGCTCGAGCCCATATTCAAACACATGTCCTCACAGCACCAGCTGCATGTAGCTCATTTTCTGGCCGAAGTGTTCGGAGGGCCCAACGCTTACACAGCAGAGGGCGGCAGCCATTTTACCATGATCCAAAAACACTTCTCTAAAAACCTTACGGAAGCTCAGCGCAAGCGCTGGGTAGCCCTGTTACTGGAAACCGCAGATGAAATATCATTACCGGACGATCCCGAGTTTCGGTCGGCCTTTGTAGCATATATCGAATGGGGAACAAGAATAGCTGTTATCAACTCCTCAGCAGACCAGGTAGCCGTTAAGCCCACGGAGCCGATGCCGCGTTGGGGCTGGGGTGAGACCGGTGGTCCATATACCGGTGATTGATATTTATCCAGGCCCTTAAATTTAATCCAAACGTTTGCGCAAACGGATTTTTGCAATAAATTGCTTGAGCGTACTTTCAATAGTGTATTATGCCGGATATCAATACACCGCTCGACGAGAACATTTGGCGTTCATTTAAAGATGGCGACAAAGCCGCATTTGCTGCGCTGTACCGCTTTTATGCGGGTGCATTGCTGAACTACGGAAACAGGATATCCTCCGATCAGACCCTTGTCGAAGACAGTATACAGGACCTGTTTTTTGAACTGTGGAAGAACCGGCAGCGCACCACTGAGCCTAACTCCATCCGGTTATATCTCTTCAAGGCGCTTCGCTATAAGATCTATCGTAACCGGAAGGTCAATGATTTTACCAACGCCCTCGATATTGGACTTATCCAGGAACTGACATTTCCTTCACACGAATCTAAATTGATAGGCATCGAGGTAGAGTCCGCGCAAATGGAGAACCTCAGAATGCTTGTCCGGCAGTTGCCCAGGAGGCAGCAGGAAGCCATAAACCTTCGCTTTTATCATGGCTTCTCGAATGACGAAATTGCCGCAATAATGGGCGTAAATTATCAATCAGCCTGCAACTTTATATTCTCCGCTCTTCGTAAGCTCAAGCTTAACCTCAACGTGTCGGTGAGTAGTTTTGCCTTTTTCTTAAAAATTTTCCTGACCTAGAAGAGTAAAAAGGTGATATTCCCGGCACTGTATGGTTGAAAGCGGTTAGCAAGTAAACTATAACATTCCCGAATGGATTACAGAGATCTCAGCATAGAAAATCTTGCATCAAACGAGAGCTTTATAGATTGGGTGAATAAATCCGATCCGGAAGCTGTCAGGTATTGGGATTTATACCTATCCAGCCATCCCGAGATCAGGCCACAGGTCGAAAAAGCGCGGGCATTGGTACTAAATCTCAGATCGGCTGAAGAGTTCGGGCAGAACAATCAGCAAATTGATTCGATCTGGACCAGTATACAGAGTAAGGTAGATACACATGAACAAGCTTCGGGATCGTCTTCCCGTAAGTCGCTGCTGATCCTTACCTCGGCAGCACTTTTATTGCTTTGTGCCGCCTCGGCCGTTTGGCTTTTCTATCCTCCACAGAGCAACGACCGCCACACGTCTGACTATTATCAGCAGAAGCTGTCTGACTTCGTGGAGCAGGTAAATGAATCCACGCTTCCCATGAAGATTCAATTGGATGATGGCACCATCGTCATGCTCGACGGTAAAAGCCGGCTGAAATACAAACGTACTTTTACCCAAGACTCGTCGCGACAGGTATACCTGTTGGGTAAGGCTTATTTTGAAGTGATGAAAGATCCCTATAAACCGTTTATAGTGCATAGTAACGAAATCCTGGTAAAAGTGCTGGGCACAAGTTTTCGCGTAGAGTCGCCCGAGCATGGCGAGAATATATTGGTATCCGTAAAGACGGGAAGGGTGTCAGTATTTGCTGTTCCCGGTAACTCCCCAAATCTCCCAAAGCGGGGAGGTATAGTTTTGTCGCCCAATCAGCAGGTGACGTACGCCAGAAAAGAACGATCATTTCAGAAGTCGTTGGTAGAGTCACCAGACCTCCTGACAACTAAGACAATTAAACCCGGAGATTTTGTTTTCGATAATGCGCCCATAGCCGAAGTATTCAGAAAGATCGAAACGGCCTATGGCGTAGAAATAATCTTCAATGAAGACGTCATGAAAAACTGTTACTTAACAGCTCCCCTCGGCAATGAATCGCTACATGATAAGCTCCAGATCATATGCGCAACGATTGGCGCCGGCTATGAGGTTATCGACGCAAATATAGTGATCAATAGCGCGGGTTGCCCATAGCAGTAGGACATCCGATGTTGTCTGAATTTAAAAACTACCCGTAAAAACGGTAACTGCAATCACGGTAAGCTTATTCATTCCCCAATTCTGTAAAAGTTAATTACACCCATCGTGTATAGACGTGACTGTCGTCTCGTATGGCTGCGGTGTCGATCATTAAAAGGACAACATAATTAAGCAACGCACATACACACTCCTGAAGATCTTGTGGAACCGGCGTATGACGCTTTACCGGTTTAAAAGGTTGCATGATTGAAAAAAAATATTCCGCTTGAAGAGTAAAAATGTTTCAGGTCATGCACTATACTAAGTAAGGCGGCTGATCAGTTCCAGCTGTGCTGACTACCAATAAAGAATAGCAATTAAACCCAAACCAACGCAACAAGCCTATGACCTGATTATAAAAAAATCGGTGATGTTGGGCACCACCGACTTGTATTGAATTCCTTTTGGTTTGACTATGAATTTGCCGCTCGTATCCAAACCCAGGAATAGTCATGTCCATTTTTTTATGAACTTAAACCTACCAAACTTATGGAAAAATATCAGACTCTTCAAGGTTTGATTGTCACGGTTATAAGACTCACCGTATTACAGTTGTTTATTATAGGGGTTGTTTCAGGAGCGATCATTGCAGCGCCGGCACCCACGTATGAGCAGAATGTTTTGGATAAAACGATCCAGATCAATTCTGAAGGAAAAAAAGTCAAGCAGATCCTGTCGGAGATCGAGACGTTGGTCGACATTAAATTCACCTATAATCCGAAGTCGATCGACATCAACAGCGAAGTCAGCGTGAACTACTCAGGAATGAAGCTCTCCGAGGTATTGAGAGAGATCTTTGCACCGATGGGAGTAGAGTTCAGGCTCGCTGGCGACTATATAATATTGTCGAAGCGTGCCGCAAATGTGGAAGAAGCCGGCATAGACCACGTCGTATCCGGAAAGGTATCAGACGATGAAGGCGTGGCGCTGCCTGGTGTTAACGTAGTATTGAAGGGCACGTCGACCGGCGTGGTTACCGATGCCAACGGGGCATATACACTGCCGATTGCCGGTGAGCTTGTGCCCAGCGCAGTCCTTATATTTTCCTTTATCGGTTATGCCACGCAGGAAGAGATCGTGGATAACCGTTCAGTGATCGATGTCCGGCTGAAGGCGGATGTTACATCCCTGAACGAAGTGATCGTGGTGGGATACGGTACACAAGAGAAGAAAGACATTACCACTACCGTTACCCATCTTTCAGGCAAGGATATGTTGCAATTTGCGGGGAACGGCGCCCTGATGGCCATACAGGGTAAAGTAGCCGGATTGACAATAACCAATACGGCGTCTGCCGATCCTAACTCATCACCCACCTTCCAGCTGCGCGGCGTCTCCTCGCGTAATGCGGGCCTTGCCCCGTTATTTGTTATTAACGGAGTACCTGGCGGTAACATCGACAACCTGAATCAAAACGATATCGAATCCATCGACGTATTGAAAGGCGGCGCAGCCTCTGCTATTTACGGTACACGCGGAAGTAATGGCGTAATACTGATAACCACAAAGAAAGGCACCACACTGCCCCAGGCTTTTTATGACGGCTACGTCAGCTTTAACTATCTGACGAATAAACTTGATGTGCTCTCAAGAGACGAGTTTTTAGCGCACGACAGGGGTACAGACTTCGGTGGTAATACAAACTGGCTGAACGCCGTAACCCATACACCGGCCGTATCACATAAGCAAACACTACAGCTGTCGGGCGGAAGCGATCTTACGAAATATATGATCTCCTTCGACTACCGCGATGCAAAAGGCGTGGACCTGCGGTCGACAAAGCAGGAGTATGGCGCCAGGCTGAACCTCAACCACAAATCGTCCAACAACCTCTACGAGGTGAACGTAACGATGGCTCCGAGATTCCTGAAGTCGAACAATGCAAACAATGATGCATTCACCCAATCACTGTTTTTGAATCCGACGTTCCCGGTTTATGATCCAAATAACAGCGCCAACTATTTTAATGTAATAAACAAAGGCGGATTCGACGGAGCTTATAACCCCACCGAAGATCTGAAAGCAGTATTGAGCGGAACAGAAGGGAAATACCTCGACTGGAATGCTTCATTCAAGCTCAATATCCTGAAAAATCTCTACACGCAGATAAACCTGGCGCAGCAGAACAGTGACTTCTTCGATTTCGGCTTTACGCCATCGACCAACACAAGAAGGATCAATGGCAACGGTGGACGAAACACAGCAGACCGTGCCTATAAGAAAAGAGATCAGAAGGTCTTTGAATGGATAGGTAACTATTCATTGGACAAAGGCGACCACGGGCTCGACGTAATGGGAGGATACTCGTACACCTATTTCAACAACAGCGGTCTTAACGCTTCGAATGAGCAGTTTCCGTCCGATGTGCTTACGTACAACAACTTGGGCACCGGAACGTGGATACTCGAAAGTCCGCAGAACAGGGTCGGTTCATATAAGAACGATGCAAAGCTGATCGCATTCTTCGCCCGTGCTAACTACGACTTCAGAAGTAAATATTACCTGTCGGCGAGTATCCGTCGTGAAGGATCATCCAAATTTGGCGCGGGTAATAAATGGGGCAGTTTCCCGGGAGTATCCATAGGATGGCGTATCATAAACGAAAGCTTTTTCCCTTCGGTAAAAGTATTGAACGATCTGAAGCTGCGTGCAGACTTCGGTGTAACCGGAAATCAGGACTTCAGGCGGGATGGTCAGAGTGAAGATCTGGGAAGCTACCTGTCGTTAGATACATACTCGGGATACGGTTTCTATGCTTATCAGAACGCGTATTACCAGGTTTGGGGACCAAGCCAGAACATTAACCGCAGCCTGAGATGGGAAAAGGCCGAGAACCTCAACATCGGGTTGGACTTCGAACTCTTTGACAACAAGCTTTCCGGTAGCCTGAATTATTTCGCACGGACCAACAAGGATTTGCTGGGTAACTACAATGTACCCGTGCCTCCCAATGTGCAGGGATCTACCTATGTAAATGTCGGCACCATGAAGAACTCAGGACTTGAAATACAGCTTGATGCACAGGCGTACACTTCAGGCAAGATCCGGTATAGCATTTCATTTGCGGGTGCTACGAACAATAATAAATTTGTGTCCTTCTCGAACGACCTGTATCACGGCAATAACTACCAGGATATGGCCGGACTTGGCGGCATGGGAAGCTCAGGCCTTAGCGCTCAGCGGCTTGAGGAAGGAAAGCGGATCGGTGGATTCTATATGCTCAGATCGGCCGGCGTCGATGAAGACGGAAGGCTGCTGGTGTATGATAAAGCAGGTGAGGTTATTCCCGGCAATACAGCAAAAGCCGATGACCGGCAATATGTAGGAAACGGACTTCCAAAGTTCACAGCGAGCCTGGGTAATAACTTCTCGTATGGCAAATTCACGCTGAGTGTATTTATGAGAGGCGCTTTTGGATATGATCTGTATAACACCACCGCCTACTTCATCGGTACTCCGGCAACGCAAAAGGGCGTAAATGTATTGACGTCGGCTTATGACGGTGGAAAGTATGCAGCGCTCACAAATTCGGAAACCTACTCGTCGCTGTCGGACTACTTTCTCGAGAAAGGCGATTATGTTAAGATCGACAATGTCACGCTGTCGTATACATTCGATGCGCCAATCAAATACATATCATCGGCAAGGATATATTTCACCGGAAGAAACCTGCACACATTCACCGGTTATACGGGAGGCGATCCCGAAACGGTTAGCGTGAACGGAATGACGCCGGGCATCAATACGTCGCTGTCCTATTATCCTTCATCTCTCCAGCTCATCGCTGGCCTGCAACTTAGATTTTAACCATGACATTTGAGTTACTATGAAAATTACAAAAATCTATATAGTACGCCTGGCGCTGGGCCTCTCGTTTGTATTGTCGTCCAACAGCTGTACCGACCTGGACGAAAAGCTGTATGACCGCATAACGTCCGATTCGTTCATACAAACAAAAGATGATGTGATCAGGGATTTTCTCAGATCCTTCGAGCACGGCTATTGGTCTATACAGGGTGGTGGCCTTTACTATGCCCAGGAGTTGCCGACCGACGAGCTGATGACGCCGAATCGTGACGGTGACTGGTTCGATGGCGGCCTGTATCAGCGAATCCACTATCATACATGGACCGACCAGGATAACTTCACAAACGATATGTGGAACGCCCTGTACCAGGGAATAAGCCTGGCCACCAACTCGCTGGAAGATATAACGAAAATAGATCCTGCCAGATTCGGACTTACCGAGGCCGATAAAAATGATTATATAGCCGAGCTGCGAACATTGCGCGCATGGTATCACCTGAGAGCGTTCGATCTGTATCGGAATATACCGCTGGTAACCAAGGTGAAAGGCGAAAGCTTTATGCCCGATCAGGCCACACCTCAGCAAGTATTTGAATTTCTCGAAAAGGAGCTAACCGAATCGATCCCTGACCTACCCACACGGGAGGCACTCGGCGAAAGCGCCATCGGTCGTTGGACAAAGGGTGGAGCTGCTGCATTACTGGTGCGCCTGTATTTGAATGCTAAAGTATATATAGACCAGGATAAGTTTGCCGAGTGTGCCGCGATCTGTGAGAAATTTATCGAGGGAAAGTATGGAAGCTATATGCTTGAAGACCGTTGGGATGCGCCCTTCGACTATACAAACGCCACGTCTCCTGAAATGGTATTTGGATTCCCATCCACCTTTGCCAGAACGCACTGGCACTACAGTGGCGATATGTTCGGCTGGATGGCACCTCACCAGGCTGGGAAATATTTTGGACTGGACGGCATCAGCTACAATACCCGTTTTGCCCTGCAGCCCGGAAGAGATGTTGATAGTGTTGAATATACTTTCGAAATGGGAAAGCCGTTTATTAAATTTCACAAGTATCCCGATGACCTGAGGTTGAAGAAATACCGAAACTTAGGAAACAGCACCCGCGAAGGAATGTTTCTCTATGGCTACCTGCCTTATTACGATGCCACCGAAGGAAAGACGGTAAATCTTAAAAGCAACCGGGGCTATACCATATTCAGCCGCGACCAGGTTGGCTTCTTTAAAGATACACCTCCCGGCCAACCTCTCGCCGACAAGGTATCTACTATGAATCATGCAGACGACAACTCCGGCGTATGGCTGGTAAAATATCCATTCTATCCCACAGCAGACATAAACAAGCTGGCCTCGGCATATGCCGAGATCCGCTACGCCGAGATCTATTACTCCCTTGCCGAATGCCGGTACCGGGCAGGAGACAAAGCCGCCGCTGCAAATCTTCTGAACGCCGTCCGCCAGCGCAACTACCCCGACGGCTCAGCGAGCCTCTACGCCACTGACGGCAGCCAGCTAACAGATCTCGAAATGCTTGACGAATGGGGTCGCGAATTCATCGGCGAAGGTCGCAGAAGAACAGACCTGATCCGCTGGAACAAATTCAACACCCCGGCCTGGTGGGACAAATCCCCCGATGCCGATGATCATACGAAGATCTATCCCATCGGCAAGAATGTACGCAACCTGTCACCCAATCTGAACCCCACACCCGGTTACTGATCGATATAGCGCACACCTGGTCGGTTTCCCGCAGGATGTATATACAGATGCGCAGGGTGCTTACAGCATAGAAGTGCCGGCCGGCTGGTCAGGTAGCCCCGCTCGTGGCAGGCCGAACCTTCAACCCCGAATTCCGGGAATACCACACTCCGAATCATCGTCGTCAAATGAAAACATCTTCCCCAAGCCGACAGCCTGAACCAATCAGCCTGTCGGCCCAACGGGGCAACATTCAGACAGCCTTGTGACTGTCTTCAGATTAAGAGCAGTGACTCACAGCGTGTCTCGTATCAACATCAGCATACCCTCCGGATGCACGCCTAACCATATAAGCATCACTCCCAACAATGCCATGGTAAAACTACTGATAATATAAACCAGCGGCCGAAGCTCCTCTGATGTACGCACGGTCTCCCGCTGATCGAACATAACGGCGATAATGCGTATATAATAGTACAACCCGATCACACTATTGATAGCCAATGCAAACACCAGCAGCCAGTGGCTTGTCCGCACACCGGCAGCGATCACATAAAACTTACCGATAAACCCCGCCGTTAAAGGAATTCCCGCCAGCGACAGCAGCATGGCGCTGAAAGTAATAGCCGTCAGCGGGCGCCTCCAAAGCAGCCCCCGATAGTCTTCCATCAACTCAGCGTCACGTTCTTTATCCGATAGTGTGGCCATGATGCCGAAGGCACCCAACGTTGTAATAAAATACGCCACGAGATAAAAGCTGATGGCTTGTGTGCCGAGCTGCCCGCCCGCGAGAAACGCAACCAGCAGGTACCCCACGTGAGCGATAGACGAATAGGCGAGAAGTCGTTTAATATTATTTTGTCGCAGAGCCAGGAAGTTGCCTACGAACATAGAGGCTACTGCCAGGATAGTAAAGACAGTTACCAGCAGCGTAAACTGATGCCCCTGGACCATAGAGAAGAAACGCACGAGTAAAGCGATCATGCCGCCCTTCGAAACGGTGGCGATAAACGCCGTGACCGGCGCAGGCGCACCTTCATAAACATCGGGAGTCCACATGTGAAAGGGCACCACGCCCAGCTTGAACCCCACGCCAACGGTGAACATACCGAAGCCGCACCACACCAGCGGAGATATTTCTCCGGCAGCCGTAAGCCGCTCGGCAAGCCCCTGAAAGCTCATCGTGCCGGTCGCTGCATATAACAAGGCCATGCCGAACAGCAGAAAGGCCGAAGAGAAAGCTGCCAGGATAAGGTATTTGATACCTGCTTCGTCCGAGCGCTCGCGTTTGCGCAGGTAAGCGATCAGCGCGTAGAGCGATACGCTCAATACCTCCAGCCCCAGGAAGAGCGATGCGAAATGTTTACTGATAACCAGGATGCAACTTCCCAGCGCCGCAAGGATCATTAGTATATAATATTCTTCTTTTCGCTCCTCGCGCTGTTCGAAATAGGCATACGACATCATGATCACGATAAGCGTGGTCAGCAGGATCAGGCCGATGTTGAAGATGCCGAAGCCGTCGAAAACAAGGAGCGGTTCTACTGCCTGCTGATGACGGATGCTGTAGGTGGAAAGAAATACAAAATCGACCACCAGCGAAACAAGCGTGATGATAACAATCACTTTGTGATTTCGCCGGATGGAGATCGAGAAGAAATTCAAAATGGCCGCGCTGGAAAGGATCCAGAGCGGAACGAGGCTTAGCAGATCACTCTTGTTCATGGTTTCCTCCTTTCGCCGACAACATGCCGCCTGTTGGTGACTGCGTCGTGTTATGTTGATTGTGTAGGGCGTGAATCGCTTCCTTTTCCGGTAAGGTCCTGACTACAGCGGGCCGCGCTGTATCGATTATGAACTGGGGGAACAATCCTAATATTATGATGACGATGGCCATCGGTACCAGCACCAGCTTCTCGCGTAGCGACAGGTCTGGCAATGCAGGCGCGTGTGTATCCTTACCGAGAAATATCTTTTGCATGATGCGCAACGAGTAGGCCGTAGCGGCCACCAGCCCAGCCGTGGCAATGGCCGTCAGAACCGGGCTGGCGGACCATGACCCCATCAGGATCAGGAACTCGGCTATAAAATTCCCCAGGCCGGGCAGCCCGAGCGAAGCCATCACAAAGACCAGGCTCACAGTAGCCATAAACGGAGCGCGTTTCCAGAACCCACCCATTTGCAAGATATCACGGGTATGCAGGCGTTCGTAGAGCGCTCCCGCTACCACGAACAGCGCACCGGTACTGATAGCGTGTGTGATCATCTGCATCACAACGCCCTGTAACGCCATCTCGCTGAAGGCAAACACACCCAGCACCACGAAACCCATGTGGCTAACACTGGTATAGGCCACGAGGCGTTTCATATCAGTTTGAGAGAAAGCTTGTATAGCACCATAAATAATGCCCACGGCGCCGATGAGCATGGCCCAGGGAGCAAACTCAACGGCTTGCGCGGGAAACAACGGTACAGCAAACCGGATGAGACCATAAGCGCCCGTCTTTAACATAAGACCGGCGAGTATAAAGCTGCCCGCCGTAGGCGCTTCAGAGTGCGCATCGGGCAGCCACGTATGAAACGGTACCACCGGAAGCTTCACCAGGAAGGCCGCGAGAAATCCAAGCATGAGCCAGCGCGCGATATCCGGCGACATGGTCGTTGCCAGCAGGTCGAAGTAATCGAATGTATACACAGAGGTCCGGCTGCCATGAACAAAATATAACCCGAGGATCGCGAGCAGCATAAGCAAGCCGCTGGCCTGGGTGAATATGAAGAACTTGTATGCTGCGTATTGCCGGTTTGCGTGGCCCCAGATGCCGATCAGGAAATACATCGGGATAAGCATTACCTCCCAGAAAAAGTAAAGCAGGAAAAGATCCATCGTTACAAATACACCTGCAATGCCGGCCAAAACCCAAAGCAGGTTGAAATGGAAGAACCCGGTGCGATACCGGATCTCATTCCATGACAGGAGTACGGCAAAGATGCCCAGAACGCTTGTCAGTAACAGCATGAGCAGGCTGAGGCCATCGAGCGCGAGGTGAAAGGAGATGCCGAAGCTCGGTATCCACTGCAGTTTGATATCGGTTATCCATGTACTGCCTGGCTGTAACGACACATCGTGATTGATCCATATCCATAGTATCAATATCGTGGCGAGCACTACACTGGCCAATGCAATAATTCTACAGTATACAGCGTTCCACGTTGCCGCGATACCGGCGAGAACTCCGCCACCCATCAGGATAAGAATAATCCAAAGTAGTATCATAGCATTATGGGTTTAGGAGAAGACTCAGGGTGAGAATGATCACAGCGCCGACGGTAATGCCCATGATGTACCATCGGAGTACGCCGGTTTGCGTACGGGAGAAAGTCTGCCCGAAATACTCCGTGGCCGAAGCAAGCCCCGTATAGAACTGGTCTATAACGTCCCGCTTATTGATAGCTGATAGCCAGACGAAGGGCCGCACGAAAAGCGTGTTATACAAAGCGTCGAACCTCCAGCCCGCATACCACAAGCGGTATATGTCGAAGCAAGCGCTTTTGACCTCGTCTGCCAGCGAGGGTTTTACTATATAAAGCCAATATGCCAGCGAGACACCACCGAGCGTAACGACGGCCGCTATGATCTGGATCATTATCTCGGAGCTTTCGGCACCTTCATGCAATACCGTCGTTGGCAAAACAGGTAGCAGCAGGTCAGACATCCAGGTAACATGGCCGAATGTATGGGGCAGCTCGATAAAGCCTCCGATCAACGACAGTATTGCCAGTACGGTCAGGGGAATATTCATAAGTTTTCCGGGGAGATGCGCGGCGTGAGTTTTCTCCTCGCCGAAGAATGTAACGAACACCATCCTGAATGTATAGACTGCCGTGATGAACGCGCCCAGCAGCGCAGCGATAAAGAACCAGAGGCCGCCGCGTGCCGAGGCCCAGGCGAGCCAGAGTATCTGGTCCTTACTGTAGAAGCCCGCCGTAATAAGTGGTATAGCCGCCAGCGAACCGGCGCCAATCAGAAATGTCCAGTATACTACGGGCATCCGTTTTCGAAGCCCGCCCATTTTGAATATATCATGTTCGTGATGTAGCGACCAGATCACCGTGCCTGCGGCCAGGAAAAGCAATGCTTTGAAGAAAGCATGGATCATAAAGTGAAAAACGGCAGCCGACCAGGCGCCGATGCCAAGTGCCAGGAACATATAACCGATCTGACTGATGGTGGAATATGCCAGTATACGTTTAAGATCGCTTTGTGTAAGGGCGCTGCACCCGGCGATGAGCAATGTAACGGCACCGATGATCCCAACCCATTGCTGTGCGAGAGGGGCCAGTTCATAGATGCCATGCATGCGGGCGATCAGGTATACCCCGGCCGTTACCATTGTTGCGGCATGGATCAGCGCGCTTACCGGCGAGGGGCCGGCCATGGCATCGGGGAGCCAGGTTTGTAACGGCAACTGGGCAGATTTTCCTACAGCGCCGCCCAGCAACAGGAAGGCGATGACAGTTGCTGTCTGCGAGCCCGTTGACCAAAGCTGGGGAGCCTTTGTCAGGATCTCCTGTATATCCAGCGTACGGAAAACTCCGAACAGCATAAAGAGACCGATAGCCAGTGCGGTATCGCCCACCCGTGTCATGATAAAAGCTTTACGGGCGGCGTAGCCGTTCTTGGCCTCCTCGTACCAGAAACCGATCAGCAGATAGCTGCAAAGGCCTACACCTTCCCAGCCGAGATACATCAGCGCGAGGTTATCGGCCAGTACCAGGATCAGCATGGAGCAGACGAACAGGTTGAGGTAAGCAAAGAAACGTGTGGATCCTTCATCGTCATGCATAAACCCTACGGAATATACGTGGATGAAAAACCCGACGAAGGTGATGACGAAAAGGAATACAAGGGACAGTGCGTCGAGACGGAAGCTGAATCCTACGGATAAATCGGCCACTGTGAACCAGTGCCAGGCGATGTCGCTGTATGCGCTCGTGTGCGTTGTCAGGATCTCGTACCCGATCAGCAGGGTGATGAGCGCAGCGAGCCCGATAACGCTGCATCCTATACCAGCTGCCGTGCGCCGGGTGAGCGACGAACCGGCGAGCACGAGGATCAATGCTCCAAGAAAAGGTAAGGTTGGAATAAGCCAAAGAAGATGTATCATACCTGAACGTTTTAACCTTTCATTTTATCTGCTGCGTCGCTGTCGAGAGTTTTCAACTGGTGGTAGATCTGCAGGATCAGCGCGAGCCCTACCGATACCTCGGCTGCTGCCATCGTGATGATGAAGATGAACATAACCTGTCCGTCGGCTTGTCCCCAGCGTGCACCGGCTGCAATAAAGGCCAGCCCCGCGGCATTCAGCATGATCTCTACCGATATGAGCATGAAGATGATGTTGCGCCGGATCAGCACACTGATTAGCCCCAGCACGAACAACGTACCGGCGAGCACAAGTCCGTATTCTACAGCTGCTGTTTCCATTCTTCTGCATTTTCAAGAAAACGATGAACGACTTTCTTTTTCTGACGCCCCAGGTGATACGCACCGACGATGCCCGACATCAACAGTAAACCACACAGCTCTACGCCGATGATATACGGTCCGTACAACGACTGGCCGACGTCCTTTGCATCGATCACCTGGTGCGATACCTCCGGCGATGCGGATGTGACGAGTATATAGACCAGCTCACCTAACAGGATGATCGATAGAATGCCGGGACCGATCCAGGTATTGCGCGAAAACCATATGCGTTCCTGCTCCACGGCCTCCTCCTTCAGGTTAAGCATCATAATAACGAAAATGATGAGCACTACGATCGCACCCGCATAGACGATTACCTCCAGCGCGGCGACAAACGGTGCACCGAGCATGAAGAATACGATGGCTATGGCCAGAAAGGATATAACCAGGTATAGCAGTGCATGGATCATGTTATAGCGGGTAATTACCATGACTGTGGCGAAGATGGCTACGGCAGAAGCTATATAGAAGGTGGCTTGCATAGAGTGTGCTGTTTAAGGTACAAGGCTTTTGATATCTACCGGTGCCTCCTCGTTTTCGGCCTGCCCTTTGTCTTTCCCCCCAATGGCGAGACCGGCTATTTTGTAATAGTTGTAACCCGGGTACTTGCCCTGGCCGTCGATGAGCAGATCTTTCTTCTCGTAGACAAGATTCTGCCGGTTATATTCCGCCATCTCGAAGTCGGGCACCAACTGGATGGCATAGGTTGGGCATGCCTCTTCGCAGAAGCCGCAGAATATGCAACGGGAGAAGTTGATCCGGAAGAAATCAGGATAACGCCGGCCGTTTTCGTCTTCAGTGGCTTGTAGTGAAATGCAATCGACCGGGCACGCTGCGGCGCAGAGATAACAGCCCACACAGCGTTCGCCCATGTCGGGGTCGCGTGTCAGCACAATGCGCCCACGCCACCGCGGGGGAAGCTTGGCTTTCTCTTCCGGGTATTGGATGGTGACGCGCTTCCGGAACATGTGCAGGAAGGTGAGCCACATACTTCTGATAATACTGAACATCGTTGTATATATTTAATTGCCGAGACTATTTTGTTCATGATACAATATCCATCCGCCGGTGATAACCAGGTTCAGCAGCGTGAGGGGTAGCAGGATCTTCCAGCCGAATTCCATAAGCTGATCGTAACGCGGCCGGGGCAACGAAGCGCGCAGCAGGATGAACAGGAAGATGAAGGCGAACATCTTCAGGAGAAACCACACTATAGGCGGAAGGAAGTCAGGACCAAGCCAGCCACCGAAGAAAAGGCACGTCACCATGGAAGAGATAAGCATAATGCCCAGGTATTCGCCCACGAAGAACATTCCGAACTTCATTCCCGAATATTCCGAGTGGAACCCTGCGACCAGCTCGCTCTCCGACTCAGGGATATCGAACGGAAGACGATGTGTCTCTGCGATGCCGGCGATAAGGAAAATGACAAAGCCCAGGAACTGGGGAACGACAAACCACATACCCTGCTGTGCTTCAACGATCTTATGCAGGCTGAACGACCCCGTCATGAGCACGACGCCCATAAGCGAGAGCCCCATAAACACTTCGTACGAGATCAGCTGTGCCGCGCCCCGCATCGCGCCAAGCAATGCATATTTATTATTGGAGGCCCACCCGCCGAGTATTATACTGTAGGCACCCATCGATGACATAGCAAGAAAGAACAGCAGGCCGATATTCAGGTCTGCAACGATGAGGCCCGGCGCAAAAGGAATCACGACAAAGCTCAGCAGCACAGAGATCACGACAATGGCTGGCGCGATAACAAACACCTTTTTATCCGCGAAGGGCGGTATCCAATCTTCTTTGAAGAATAGCTTCAACGTGTCTGCAAGTACTACCATCACCCCGAAGGGACCCGCACGGTTGGGGCCATAGCGATCTTGCCAGAGCGCCAGCATACGCCTTTCAAGCCAGATCAGGCCCGGGGCAATGATCAGCAGGCCTGCCAATACCCCGACCGTAATAAGTATATGATTAAGCGTGTTGTCTTGCATAATTGAAATCGTCCAGGTTTTGAGTTTTGGTATTGGGCTGCACGGTGGCCCACTCGGGCAGATCGGCGTACGGCACACCGTCTATGCCATAGGGCATGCCGGCCATGCCGGCGGGAAGATCGTCGCTAAGCTTCACCGGCAAACGATAGGATTGCGACTCGATCGAGAATTGAAGCGTGTCACTGGCCCCCACACCCAGCGCTGTAGCGTCGGCGGTATTGAGGAGTACATACGGCTGGGGTATGCGCTGTGCTATGGATGGGGCATTTGCGCTCAGCTCTTCCGACCCAAAGATGTGATGCAACGATACGATCCAAAGATGATTATCGAGGCGGTGGAATCTTTCCGGTACACCGACGAAGTATGTATGTATGCCTTCGGTCTTCGGTTCCAGTAAGCGCACGCCGGGATCGTCGTTGCGAAGCGAGCCACCTACCTCAGTCTGGTATTTATTGACCGACTGTACAGAGTTCCAGCCCGGCGCCCAGAAATATGGAATGAGCGATGACGGTGGCTGACCATGAAATCCTTCCATTGTATATGACAATGGTGAATCAGTATCTTCCGGTGGTTTTGGTTCGCTTACATTGATATTGGCTTTTTGCGAGGTTCGCCCGCTATAACGATGCGACTCGCGCGCGATCCGTTGTCCGGCAATGCGGAATTCAGACGGTGGTGTGGCCGAGGCAATGCCCTTGAGCAACGGCTCTTCGGTATCGATGGCAAGCGTGATATCCTGAAGATTCTGCCAACTGGCCATCCGGTTATTACCTAGCTTATGGCCTATATTCAGCAGCCAGCGCCAGCTCTCGCGGATGGTATCGTCAGGCACGTAGGCCTGGAAGAAAGTTTGTGCGCGGCCTTCATTGTTGACGAGCGTACCATCCGATTCGGCAAATGTTCCCGCGGGTATTATGATACTGGCTTTGGATACAGTTTTATGGATCAGGTGGTCGAGCACGATCACGCGGGCGCACTTACCGAGGAATGCGTCCACCTCGTCTGTCTTTCCGTGCCGGTAAAGATCGTTCTCCATAACGATCACCGTGTCCGCATGGCCGTTCATGACGGCATTGAAGGCGGCGCGAAGCCTGTGGCCGCCCATCATAGCAAGGCCGAGAGAGTTACACTCCAGCATGGGCAGCACAAGCCCTGTTTCACGGTTCTTCTTTTGAAGAGCCCATGCCACATTGGCTGCTGCCTTCATCACACATCCTGACTCGCAGCAAGCCCCAGATATAATCACAGGTCGTTCAGCGGCTGACAAAGCCTGTGCGATCCGGTCGGCCAGCAGCGCCACATCTTCCGGCAGGTCGGTAGCATCTGGCACAAGCGGATCCAGTCGATGCGCAATGGCAAATCCTAAACGTGCGATATCGTCTGGCGCAGCGCGATATACATCGCGGGCCACCTCATCGAGTTTGGTAGTGTGAACGCTGGTAACAAACAGCGGACCTTTGTCCTGTTGAGCGATCTCACGGCGGGCAGCATCATTCCAGCTGGGAATGCTCACAGCATCGGCGGCTTTGCCCGGTTGCTGTCGTATAGCCTGGCGTACGGCCAGCGCAAGAATGGGGGCTGTGTTGGTAATATCTTCTCCGAGAATAAGAACAGCATCTGCTTTCTCTACTTCCCGTGTGGAGGGCGTACGAACGGAACCCTCACGCAAAATGCTGATCGCGAGATCGGCAAGGTCGTGCTCGTTGTCCGAAACGCCGTGGTAAAAATTGTCTTCCCCTACCAAAGTCTTTAGCGCAAAGTTCGACTGAAGCGAAGCGCGCGGAGACCCGATGCCGATTACCTTAGATTGCTTCAGCAAAGGTGTTATGTGATTGAGAAGCTGATCGGGTGAAGCAATGGACTGGCCAGTCCATGGATCGCGGATACGTTTATCAGCATTGACAAATTCATAGCCGAACCGGCCGCGATCACAAAGGAAGTAGCCGTTTACCTTGCCGTGATAACGATTGGCGATCATGCGTAACGTGCCGTAACGTTCTCCTGCGATCGTATTGCAGCCGATGCTGCAGTGCTGGCAAATGGAAGGAGACATCGTCAGGTCCCACTTGCGCGTATAATGTTCTTTCAACGTCTTATCGGTAAATACACCCGTCGGGCATATTTCCGCCAGGTTTCCGCTGAACTCATTTTCAAGAACGCCGTCCTCCTCACGACCGAAGTACACATTGTTTTTTGAGGCATATACATCGAGATCGTCACCACCGGCATAGTCTTTATAGAACCTTACGCAACGGTAGCACTGAATGCACCGGTTCATTTCGTGATTGATGAACGGGCCAAGATATTGGTTCCGGTGTGTTCTCTTTTTGAACCTGAATCTGCGATAGTCGTGTCCGGTCATGACCGTCATATCCTGCAGATGGCAGGAGCCGCCTTCATCGCATACGGCGCAGTCATGTGGGTGATTGGTCATCAGCCATTCTATTACTTGTTCGCGAAAGGCTTTGGCTTCCGGATCGCTTACGCTGATGCGTTGGTTAGGCTGTACGGCTTCCATGCACGACATGGCCAGCCGCCCGCGTGTGTCGTTCTCGTCTTTATATAGTTTTACAGCACACTGCCGGCATGCGCCCACCGAACCGAGCGCCGGATGCCAGCAGAAGTAGGGGAGGTCGAACCCGAGCGTAAGACAGGTTTCCAGCAGGTTCTTACCAGCGGGAATTTCAAAGGTTTTGCCATCGATCGTTATAGTTGCCATCGTTATTTGTCTTTTTGTTCAAGGTTATGCCGTCAGAGGTTCAAGAGATGCCCGCTCCCGGATGTATGCTTCGAAGTCTTCACGGAAGTATTTGAGCGCGCTTTGCAAGGGTTCCATCGCTCCCGGAGCAAGCGCGCAGAACGTGTTGCCCGGACCGAGATAGCGTGTATGAAGTTCCAGTAAGGGGATATCGTCTTTCCGTCCGTCACCACTCTGCATGGCATGAAGGATCTTTTCGATCCACGGCAGTCCTTCACGACACGGCGTACAGAAACCGCACGACTCCTGCGCGAAGAAGTGGATAAGGTTCTTTACAAAACCGACCACCGACGTTTTGTCGTCGAGAACGATCACCGTTCCCGTACCCAGGCGGCTACCTGCCGCGGCCACGGAGCCATAGTCCATCCGTACATCCAGGTGTTCACGCACCAGGAAATCGGTAGAAGCGCCGCCCGGCAATGCGCCCCGGAACGACAGGCCGAGCTGCATGCCGCCCGCGTGCTCCTCGATAAGCTCGCGCAACGTAGTGCCCATGGGCAGCTCCCACAGGCCCGGTTTTCTTATCTTCCCGCTTACGCCATAGAGCTTGGTGCCCGAATCGCCGGTAAGGCTCAGTGTCTTGAACCATTCCGCACCGTTTGTGATGATATGGGGAATACAGCTTAATGTTTCTACGTTGTTGACAATGGTAGGCTTGCCGAATAATCCGCTTACCTGTGGAAACGGCGGCTTTGCCCGTGGCGTGGCACGCTTGCCTTCAAGGGAGTTGAGCAACGCTGTTTCCTCGCCGCACATATAGCGGCCCGCGCCCGTATGCAGGTGCATCTCCAGGCTGAAGTCTGTTCCTAATATATTTTGTCCGAGATAGCCGGCCTCGTAGGCTTCGGCAATAGCGATATTGATGGCCTTTGCCGCGGTGTGATAAGCCCATCGCAGGAATATGAAAGAAGTATCGGCCTGCAGAGCATACGCTGACACGATCATGCCTTCAATAAGCTGATGGGGCGCGCTCTCTAGCAGGAGCCTGTCCTTGAACGTGCCGGGTTCCATCTCGTCGGCGTTTGCGATGAGGTACTTGGGCTTGGGTGCATCCAGTGGTACGAAGCTCCACTTCAACGCTGTAGAAAAACCGGCTCCTCCCCGGCCGCGCAGATTCGAGTTTTTAACTTCGGCCTGTACAGCCTGGGGCGTCATGTTAAGCAGGGCCTTTCGTACAGACTGATATCCACCCTTTGCTTCGTATTCACGGAGCGTGAGCGGCGCGCGGTCTGCGCGGATGTGGGAGGTAAGTGGTTTTTCAGACATAGCGGTCCAGTATTTCGTCCAGTTCTTCGGGAGTTACATTGCGGTATAGGTCATGGTCTATCATCAGCGCCGGGGCGCAGTCGCAGGTGCCCAGGCAGGGATTCGGCAGCATGGTGAACCGGTCGTCGCCAGTAGTCTCACCGTAGCGGATACCCAGTTTTGATCCCAGGTGCTGGTGTAGTTTTTCATAGCCCATGACCCAGCACGTGATGCTGTCGCACACCAGGATGATGTGTCGCCCTACCGGTTTTCTGAAAATAAGGTTATAGAAGGTAGCGACAGAGTCCAGCTCTGCGGGCGACATTTCCAGGAATGTGGCAATGTCTTTCAGAGAGTCGTCTGATATCCATCGCCGTTTGGTCTGTACGATCTTGAGCGCCTCGATGCAGGCGGCCTTCCGGTGCGGTACTACATGTATCGCCTTTTCGATTTCGGTGATCTCTTCGCCGGTTAACATAGCGTGGTCTTTAAATGTTGATCGTTTGTCGCTACCGGTCGATGTCGGCCAGTACATAATCCATGGCACCGAGGATGCTCAGCAGGTCGGCCACCGTATATCCTTTGCTGATATAGGGTAGCATCTGCATGTGCGCGAACGAGGGTGTTCGCACGTGAAGACGATACGGCGATGTATTCCCATCGCTGATCGCATAGTAGCTGTTGGCGCCCTTTGTCGCCTCGATGCAGCTCATCGCTTCGCCCGCCGGGATCACGGGTCCCCAGCTTACGCCAAGAAAGTGGGTGATAAGCGTTTCGATATCTTTCATCGTCCGTTGCTTCACGGGCGGCGTTGCCAGCGGATGCTCCGACTTATAGCTTCCTTCCGGCATATATTTCAGGCACTGCTCGATAATGCGCAGGCTCTGGCGCATCTCTTCCACGCGCACCACGGCGCGGTCGTAACAGTCGCCGTTATGCGCTACCGGTATATCGAAATTGAATTTATCGTAGCCCGAATAAGGTTGTTTCTTGCGGAAGTCCCAGTCCATGCCGCATGCGCGAAGGCCCGGCCCGGTGACGCCCCATTCGATAGCCTCTTCCTTTGTAAAGATGCCGATGCCTACGGTTCTTGCTTTGAAGATGCTGTTGCGCATAACCATATCGTCATACTCGCGTAGCCGCTTCGGGAAGTAGTCGATGAAGCTTTTAACAAGAGTCTCCCATCCTTTAGGAAGATCCTGGGCAACACCGCCTATACGAAACCAGTTGGGATGCATGCGTCCGCCACAGACCGCCTCAATGATATCAAAGATCTTTTCACGATCGCTGAACATATAGAACACCGGCGAGAGCTGTCCGAGATCCTGCGCGAATGTTCCATACCACACCAGGTGGCTGGCTATGCGGAAGAGCTCGCACAGCATAACACGGATTACCTGAGCTCGTTCGGGCACCTCGATGCCCGCCAGTTTTTCCACCGACAGCAGGTAGGCCAGGTTGTTGTTTACGCCGCCGAGATAATCGATACGGTCGGTATAGGGGATGTACGTATGCCACGATTGCCGTTCGGCCATCTTCTCGGCGCCGCGGTGATGGAAGCCGATATCGGGAACGGCATCGACTATGTCTTCACCGTCGAGTTGTAAAATAATACGGAGTACGCCGTGAGTTCCAGGGTGCTGCGGCCCGATGTTCAGGAACATGAAGTCTGCATCGTCGTGCTGTGTAAGCATGCCCCAGTCTTCGGGTCTGAATTGCAATGCAGCTTGCTCGCGGTCTTCCTTTTCTGGGAAAAGCCTGAAAGGGCCCATCTCGGTGGCGCGGGCCGGATGTTCTTTCCGGAGCGGATTGCCTTCCCAGCTCTCGGGCATCAGCAGGCGCCGCAGGAATGGATGGCCGGAGAACCGGATGCCAAACATGTCGAACACTTCGCGCTCATACCAGTTGGCATTCTTCCATAATGTAGTGATGCTGGGTACCGTCGGGAACTCGCCTTTCAAGGCTACTTTCAAACGGATAAATTCATTGCGATCGAAAGAGAAGAGGTGATAGATCAGCGAGAAGTCGCAGGCAGGATAATGATTCTGGTAGGGGTTCCGTTGGCGGGTTCGTTCATCGATGGCTGTGATGTCGAACAAGAGAGGATAAGGATGCTCGATACTGGTTTTCAAGTATGCTAACACCTCCCGCAATCTGTCCAGTGGCAGCCACAAGGTGGTCATGCCATCCGTGGTGGACTGCTCGGTGAATGTAGATTCACCAAATTTTAGCTTTAACAGCTCGGTTGTTTGGGTTGTTGTTTTCATTACACTGCGAAGCACAACTGGTGCCCGGACAGGTGTAGTTTAAAAATCAGTCGGTCATCATGACGTGTTTAAGTTGCACATATTTCACTCCCGGTCTCTTGAGCCGGACTGCTCCCGCCGTAGCCCCGGTAGCTATCGGGGCTACGGCAGGCAGCTTGCTTACGGATCCTGATCGCGGATCAGGATCATATCTCATCGGGCGAACGAAAGCTTACCATTTGCTTGCGTTGCTCCTGTTTTTTTTCTTTCATTGAAATTTTCTCGGGCTGTATCACGCCTTGCTCTCCGATCACCCAGCTTAACGGGCGTCTTTCCTGGCCCACCTGCGAAGCAAGAAGCATGAGCCCTTCCATAAACGCATCGGGCCGCGGCGGACATCCCGGCACATAAACGTCTACAGGCATGAATTTATCGACGCCCTGCACCACACTATATATATCATACATGCCGCCCGAGTTTGCGCACGAGCCCATGGAGATCACCCAACGGGGTTCCATCATCTGCTCGTAAAGACGTTTGATAATGGGTGCCATCTTGATAAACACCGTTCCGGCGATGATCATAACGTCGGCTTCGCGCGGTGTGCCGCGGATCACCTCGGCGCCAAAGCGTGCAACGTCGTATTTTGGCGTCATGCTCGTAGCCATTTCTACAAAGCAGCACGACAGGCCGAAGTGAAAGGGCCACATCGAGTTGCGTCGCCCCCAGGCCAGCAGGCCTTGTACAGATGTGAGCATTATACTTTGGCGAACAGCCTCCTCCATGGAGCTGTTACCCTTGACGGCATCCGTCGATCCGTTTGTACCCGATAGCCACCAGTTCATATTTTCTTTTCGGTTAGTCGTTTGTAGGCCTTTAGAATTTTTTGTCCATCGGGACCGAAGTCGAGCGCACCGGCCCGCCACTCGTAGATAAGCACCACCGTCAGTAATATAACGAACACGATAACGCCGGCGTAGCCGTACCATCCCAGCTCACGAAAGGCAATAGCCCAGGAGAATATAAAGATGGTTTCCACGTCGAAGATGACGAAGAGCATGGCCACAAGATAGAATTGAGAGGAGAAGCGTATGCGCGCAGAACCCGCGCTAAGAATGCCACCTTCGTAAGGATCATCAGTGGCTCGCTCTTTATGACGTTGACCGAGTACGTACGATAAGCCCAGCATCGCACCGACGAGGCTTAACACAATAAGGCCATAGAGAAACAGAGGCCAAAGCGGAGCACTATGTGCTGAAGTATCCAATGTTCAGGTGTTTAGCGTACCATTACAATAAGTTTGGTTAAACATAAGAATTTCCGCCCCGCCGTCGCTCCGATAGTTATCGGAGCAGTGGCGGGCGATGCCCGACGTCGGGATAGCGACAGTGTGAGGTACTCTATAATAAGTACACCTCGCGACGCTTACTGGTGATGCCCTGTAATATAATGTTCAAGATCTTCGATGATGCCGCGTTGCTCTTCTATAATATAGTGTACAACGTCGCCAATCGAGATCATCCCGGTGAGACACCCGTTCTCCAACACCGGTAGGTGCCGGATGCGACGGTTGGTCATCAGTTTCATGCAGTCTTCTATACTGTCGTCGGGCACTACGGTTATAGGATTCTCAGTCATGATTTCTCCTACCTTAGTATCTTTCGAAGACTTACCTTTCAGAATCAGTTTCCGGGCATAATCACGTTCAGTGAAAATACCCAGCAATTTCTCGCACCGCTGATCACTAATGATCAACCCGCCGATGTTCTTTTGCGACATAAGTTCTATCGCATCGTACACCGTAACGGCGGGCCCGACGAAAAAGACATCATGTCCTTTCGCCTGAAGAATGTTTCTTACATTTCCCATATGCCGAAGGTTTTGATTACGAAGTAGTTGAATATACGACAATTTTAAAGAGAAATGCAAACGTTTCCGGAAGGCGCTGATTTATGTAGCAGAAGCCTTGTTACAATACATCAACCGTAAAAGCCATCAAACACCGGTAATTTTTGGCTTTTACATTCACCATTCATAAAGTTTACTTCCATTTTACATTCAAAAAAATATTTGATAAACGGAATAGTTCGGTTACGCTATAACTTATATGCAAACGGGTACATGTATATAATTACTTAACTTTCCGTCTCATGGAACTACAACACCTGCAGGCATTAAGAACAGCTATACAACGCTTTGTACCGCTTACGGACGATGAATGGACATTGCTGACGCCACATCTCCGATATAGGTCAGTGTCCAGGGGAGAGAAGTGGATAAACGAAGGAGAGAAAGAACAGGACATCGGATTTGTGCTGGAGGGTAATATGCGTCACTATTACACGCGCGATGGAGAAGAAAAAACCACTTACTTTTATTTTGAAAACCATCTTGTAGGCTCCTACATCAGCGCCGTTACCGGCAGGCCTTCGCTGCTGACAATAGAAGCACTTACCGACAGTCATTTGGTGGTATTCCCCTATCAGCATTTGAAGTCGTTATATGATCAGTCGCCCCGGTGGGAACGGTTTGGCCGCCTCCTGGCAGAGTACCTGGCATTCGGCCTGGAGGAGCGCATGGCTGGACTACTGATGCTCAGCCCGGAAGAGCGATACCTGGAGCTGTTACAGGGTAATAAGCACAAGATCATCGAACGGATCCCTCAACATTATATTGCCAACTACCTCGGTATTACACCGGTGAGCCTGAGCCGCATCCGGAAGCGGTTGCTGGAGAAATAGGCTCCATTTGTTTTTATTATCTTTTGTTAACGATTTCAGGGGTGCCCATGTATGAGCTTTGTTCTATCAAAACAAACAACATGAAAACTCTTTTGAAAGCCGAAGCCATTGTGCCCTTTATCATTGCGGTCGTGTTACTGAATACTTTACCCCTTCAGTTTGCATGGTGGGCCTGGATACTGTTGTTTTTAGCACCAGATCTGAGCATGGTTGGATACGTTGTGAACAATAAGGCGGGAGCATTTTTTTATAACCTATTTCATCATCAGCTGATTGCCGTTGCGGTATGGGTTGCAGGGGTTATTCTTCATCAGTCGTATCTGGAACTGGCAGGACTGATTCTGCTGGGGCACAGCAGCCTGGACAGGGTTATGGGATATGGCCTGAAAACCGAGGAAGGGTTCCGGTATACGCATTTGGGAGTGATGGGAAATAAGTAGCGAAGCAGGGGCTCCGCCGAAATAAGATCGCGTGATTACTTGCCGGGGAAGGCAGAGAGTATGCGCGCGTATCCTATCTTTGCGAAGCTCTATGTTTTCACAAGTACATTTCCCGGAGGAACTGGCGCCCGAAGACCTCGATAATTTGCTTGCTTCCGGCTGGTTCCGGATGGGACAAAGCATTTTTACAACCAATTTCCTGAACTTCAAAGGAACGTTCTACAGCGCTATCTGGCTGCGTGTAGTCCTGAAAAACTTCACGGCTGATAAAACCCAGCAGAAGCTGCTCAAACGAAACAGCGTCTTTCGTACGGAGATCCGTCCGGCCAACCTCACCGTAACCCAGGAGGAGCTGTTTGCCACCTATAAGCAAAGCGTGTCTTTTGAGGCGGCCTCCACACTGAACCACCTGCTGTTCGGCCGGTCTCTTTATTCGATCTACAACACCTACGAGGTAAACGTGTACGATGGCGACAAGCTAATAGCCTGCGGCTTCTTTGACCTGGGCAGCAACTCTGCCGCCGGTATCTCCAGTTTTTACGATCCGGCGTATCGTAAGCACAGTCTCGGCCGCTACCTGATCTATCTCAAGATGAGCTACTGCCAGCAGCTCGGACTCGATTATTTTTATCCGGGATACTTTGTGCCCGGCTATGCCTTATTCGATTACAAGCTCGAGATGAACCGCGACCTCCAGCAATACCTGCGGGTAGCCAACGAAGAGTGGGTTGACATCGATACTTTCTCGCCTGAATGGCACCCTCTGCTCGTGATGCGCACCCGGCTGGAAGAGTTACTGTTATTGTTGCAGCACAACAATATGCAAGCCTCCGTACATCAATATGAATTCTTTGACGGCAATCTGGTGCCCGACCTGAGCGACCTCGATCTGTTCGATTACCCGCTGTTCATCAAAGGCAACGATCCTGCACCCGGCCAGTTGGGACCGTGGATCGTATACGATGTCTGCGACCAGCAATATCATCTGTTCCAGTGCTTCATCATGGGGAGCCCGGATAACCCGATGCAGGTGCCCGGAAACTATAGTGAACACGTTGTCCGCTTCGACCAGCACCTGGCTTCGGCAGGTACGGCAGAAGAGGTTGTTCGCTTGTTCACGTCGGAGGGGTTTGTGCTATGATACGCGTTATTGCGGAGACCTACCGCGCTTCGTTCAGTGGCCTCAGTCGTGAAACGTGGCTGTTGAGCCTGGTTATACTCATTAACCGGTGTGGCTATATGGCTGTCCCTTTCATGAGTATGTACGTCACCCAAAATCTGCATCGGAGTATTACGGATGCGGGCCTGCTCATTACGCTGTTTGGTATCGGCGCTGTGGCGGGTAACACGGCATCGGGTTACCTGACCGACAAGCTGGGATTCCGTAATGTGCAGATAGGTACTGCCCTGCTGAGCGGATTGTTTTTCAACCTGTTCGCACAGGTGGAGCGCTTCGAGATGTTGTGCTGCATTATTATTATACTGGGCTTTATCGTAGAGGCTTTCAGGCCTGCTAACCTCACTGCCATCACGACGTATGCAAAGCCGCAAACACTTACTCGTTCTTTTTCGCTGAACCGCCTGGCCGTGAATATCGGTTGGGGGCTGGGCAGCGCCATTGGCGGTATACTGGCTGCTATTAACTATCATCTTTTGTTCAGAGTGGAAGGATCTGTATACCTGCTTGTAGCCTTGCTGATACTGGTATTACTGCCTGCGTCTAAACCGGCCGTTAAAGCGCCCGGTGCTGATGTGACCGCAGCAACCAGCCAATCGCCTTGGAGAGATCCTTTTGCTATTCGGTTCTTTATACTCAACACGATATACACAACCTGTTTTATATTGTTGTTCCGGCTGGTTCCGGTATTCTGGAAAGAGCATCTCCACATAGCAGAAAATAAGATCGGTTTACTGCTGGGCCTCAATGGCCTTATCATCGCCCTGTTCGAGATGGTTTTAATTCAACGCATCGAAAGCAGGCCTGCCCAGATATATATCAAGGCCGGTATCGTTGCCACGGCTGCCGGTTTTGCGCTGTTGTTGCTGCCGGGTGTTCCGGGTTTATTGCTTGCCACGGTTATGGTATGTGTTATTACCCTTGGCGAAATGATGTGCAGCTCGTTTTTGAATGTCGCCTTTATGAGCCGGTCCAATGCGCAGAACAGGGGCAAGTATGCAGCGGCCTACACCATGTGCTGGTCCATTGGAAATATTATCGGCCCGTTAGGTGGTGCCATCCTGGCCGAGCACTTCGGCTATCGTGTGTTATGGTTGGTGCTGGTCGTTCTTTGTCTCTTCAGCGCGTGGGCATTCGGTCGGTTGTTTGATTGGCGCGCAGCGCAGGTCGGGCAATAACTATATGGGGGAAGCTCTAACTTAATATTCAATAAAAAAGCAGGCGCTGTGAAGCACCTGCTTTTTTATTGAATGCGACGATCTATGCTTCCCTGATAACGGGTTCTTTATACCACTTCACTCTACGCGAGAAGTACATGATGATACCTACGATGAGGAACAGGCCGATGCTGCCGAGCAGTAAGGAGAAGTCCTGCTGTAGGATTATTACGAAGATGAATCCGTAGAAGATTGTGAGCACGCACATGAACAGTGCTACGAGGCCGCCCTTTCGGAGGAACGTGGTTGAATAGGTTCCAATCAGCAATACGGTAGCCAGCGATGAGATAGCATAGGCTAAGTTATAGCCCAGATGCTCGGATATACTGAGGAGCAGTGTATAGTATACCGTTAATGCGGCGCCGACGAGTATGTACTGGAAGGGATGGATGCGGATCTTCCGGACCATCTCTACCAGGAAGAGGGCTATGAAGGTGAGCATAATGATGAGAATACCATATTTGGCCGTGCGGATACTCTTTTGATATTGATCTACCGGCACAAGCAAACGTACGCCAAAGGATGACTTACTGAGAAGGACATTGTCGCCAGTCCATTGCTGGGAGAACGGGCGGTTGAAGTGGAGTACTTTCCACTCGCTGCTAAAATCCTCTTGTCCTACATTGCGGTTGATGGGGAGGAAGTTGCCGTCGAAGCTGGGTGAGCTCCAGGTGCCGGCCAGCTTTACGTCAGTTGTTTTGCCGGTAGGTACAAAATCGAGGCGACTGCTTCCTTTGAGGCTGAGGTTGAGTGTGATCGCGCCGTTGAAGCTTTCGGCGCTGGTCCAGTTTAAGCGGGTGATCATGCCGCTGCTGGCCACTCCTTCGAATGTGTTGACAGCATCGGGGGCTTGAACGTCGCTCCTTTGAGTAGCCGGGGTTTCGCTCGCGTCATCTGTACCGTTGTAAAAGCGGATGCCGATAGCGTTAGACGGCTCCGCCGACAGGGTATCCTTGCCGATCTTGAAGACCGGATTGTCGCTAATGCCGCGTATGTCTGTGATGCCGAAGATAAGGTGAGCTTCATTCCAGCGTATTGTTTCTTCGGGTATACCGAGGCTTTTGAAATCTGGCTTTGCAAACGACGAGGTGAGCGAGAGCGAGGAATTGTAAACCGTTACGTCGAACAGGCTACGATTCAGCGTTTCAGGAGTTACAGTGCCGTTTACGGTAAGCTGCTCGGGCAAGAAGAAGGCTTTCTCGACGACTTCCTTGATATCCTTTTTGTCGCCGCCGAGATCCACGATCTCTGTTTTGGTATACGGTATGACCAGTACGGGCCCGGCGAGGGTTTGGCTGCCGGACCATTTGCCGGCTACTTCCCGCAGTACGTCGTCGGCGCGCTGGCTGCGTTCGTACATGAGGTCTTGTATCCAGGCTGAAGGGATCAGCAGGATCAGCGTGAGGAATCCGATCGATAATAGTTTTACGAAGATGGATTCGGCGAGCCAGCGACCGGATCGCTCGGCAAGGTCTGTAACGACGTTAGTTGCTTGTGTTTCCATGGTGAGATGTGTTAAAGATTTCTCTGAAGAATTGAGCGTTGTGTATTGAATTGTTTCGTTAATGATCTTCGGTACTGTATCAGCAGTATCGCCAGCAGCAGCAATGTGATAAGCCACAGGCCAGGCTCGCTCATGCGTGTCTCTTCGCCTACGTCGAGGTTGGGGTTGGCATTCAGTACGTCTTCCTGCTTCTTGAGCAGCACTTTGCGCTGCGCTTCGTTTTCTAAGGCAAGGAATGCGGTTACGGGTGTCATGACCTGTGCCTGGAAGCTGCCGCGTATGAGCTCCAGCCATTCTTTGTTTGAGCGTTCGGGATGTATAAGATGATTCATCCATGCGCCTTCGAGCGCCAGGGCACTGGACCAGTTATGAGCTTGTAGTGTAGCCGGAGCGGTATTGGCCTCCATGTTGCCTGGGATTATGGAAGCGGCTGTGTCGAGTCGGATGTAGGCCTTTGCATGCCCTGTTCCTGGCCAGGCGGCCACGGCGTATGGAAGTGATGGCATGGAGCCGGTGTATACATGAAGCGGCTGATCCGTGAGGCGATGGGGGAGGAGAGAACCCTGGCTGCTCAGCTCGAAGAAAAAGTCACTGTCTGGGAAGGCCCATTGCAGATCGGCAAGATCCTCGTTTAGTATAGCGCGTTCGAAATCGGGTGTTACTACGATGATATGTGGATATTCGGCTGCCCGTTGCTCGAAAGCAGAGATTACGAACTGCCTGAGCGCAAGTTCGAGGAAGAAGCCGCCTTCGAAGGAATGACCGTGTAACGCTTTCTTTGTGGCTTGCCATCCTTCGATACGTTCTGTATAGGTGCCTGTCAGGATGAATGTCGCTGTTTCGGGATCTGCTTTATGGTTTGTTAAATAGGATTCTACGTTTGCGATAAGCTTGCTTTGGCTTTCCGCTGCATGTTCCGAGCAGTCTATGATAAAGCAGAGGCGGGGCGATCGCTTAATAGAACGCATGCTTTGTTTGATCTGTGCAGGAATGTAGACAGCCTGCCCTGCGTATTCAATGTTTGGGCGTGCACTGGGTATGTCTTCTCCCAGGGTGATATCCTGGTTATCCAATGTAAATCGAACGGGCTCTTTATGTATCAGTGTAAAACTGGTCTTGCGTGTCTCGTCTGCTTCAAATGGGAATACGCGCAAGGCCACTCGGTTTCCGGTGAGATAATATACTATACCGGGATCGCGACGATAGCTGGTGATCTGCTGATAGATCCAGGTGGCTGTTTTCTTTTCGGCGAGTATGCCCGGAGTTTTCTCATTACCGATCCATAAAGCATAGCTGTCTATCCAGCTTCCTGTGGGTAGGGTAAAGGTGGTAGCAAACTCACTTTGCCAGTTTGTTGGATTGTTAATATCCAGCTCGACGGTGCTACGCCAGACTTGTTGTTTTACGTCGTATTGTGAAGCAGTGTGTACAGCGGAAACATGCACGGCTTCGTTATTCAGCCGCTGGTTATTAGAGACAGTCGATATTATATCCAGCGGGGCGTCGTTGAATACGCGGTTCAGTGAATTGATCTTTGCCTCGGATAATGTGAGGTGGTCCAGTACCAGCCAGTTGTAATAGCTGGAGAGAAATGGAATATTTGTAAAAGATCCTCGTATGTCGGTTTTAAAATCTTCTACTGTATTCAGCACACGTTGAAGACTTCCCGCATCGATTGTGCGATGTTGGTGATAGTCTGGCGAGTAGACGTAATCGAGAGCATGGTTTAACGTGCCCTTATCGTGCAGGCATACCCACGTGATGGCTAGTGGCAGCGTGGCGCATCCGGCTATCAGTAAGCCGTATATAAACCGGGATGTATAAAATTTCCTGAGAAATCCGATATCAGCATAGATTGCGCGGCAGTGCATTATCATAAGCGCCAGCGGTGTAAGCATCAGAAAGCCGATACCGAAGGCAATGACGGCAACAATGGACAACGGTAGATAAGGAAGAAAGACAGCAAAGAAATACAGTGTGAATGAAAGCGTGATGCTTCGGGCGATGAAGAGGATCACGCGATATAGCTTGTCGTCACTGTCGGGGAGCAGAACGGTAAGCCCTGTTACGATGGCAAGTATAAAGAAAGCCAGGTGGCTGAAATCTCCGAATACGGGATACACCAGGCTGACGGAAAGGCCCGTGATCGGTAGTATCACGGCTACAAGCGAACGCCAGATCCAGTGCAAACCCCATCGGTCGCGACGGGCGCTGATAATATAAAACGTCCGCACGAGCGCGTACAGAAAAACGACGGTCGATGCAATGAATAGCGTTATGAGCACATGCTGCTCATAACCGAAATCAAACGCAGAATGCCAAAGCGGAAGCACCAGCATATAGAACAGATACCATGCTACCGGAAACAGGATTGTTACCAGCAAACTACGCAATGGCTTGCGTTTGTGTGCGTTTCGGGTGAAGACTATCACCAGCGAGAACAATGCATGTGCCATTGCCGGCATGAGGAACGTGCCCGCATACATCGTAATATCCTCAGGCATCATCCACAGCGGGATACGAAACGGAATAAGATCATGGATGTGTGTGGCATACATGTACAGGAATGGAATGAATATGGACAATACCGCGAGGCAATAGAATACGCTTATACGTCGGCGGAAGGTCATGCAGAATGCGGCATAGCCAAGGCCGGCCAGCCACATAATGGTGAGAGCTATTCCGAATGTTGTCCAGAGGGAAATGCTTTCGGGACTTAACAGGCTTTCAATAACCGTGAAGTTGCCATAGTAAATGGCCGCCATAACGGCTATCGGTATTGTATTAGTGATGAACAGCCAGGCGGGATGTAGGATATTGCGCATGATTTTCGATAGTCAGGTAGAATTTGCGGATCGCTAAGTAGGTAATGGTAAGGGCGGTCAGATAGATGAATGCGCCTTCGGCTTCATGCATCCAGGCGCTGGCCAGGAAAGGTATTGTTGTCTTGAACTTCAGTAACGCGATAGCTCCTAAGATGCGGCTTGTGTTTACAAGCGGCGTCAGGATCAAGGACAGGATCATTAGTCCCGTAAAGAGCCACGCTGATCGCCACAGCGACAGATATCGATAAGGGGCTGTAGTAGCCAGCGCGGTGAAGAGTATTACCAGGAAGTTGATACCGGCGCACGACTTGTCGATTAACACATGGAGTGGCGCAATAGAATAGCCCGCATGGGTATATTCTGCAGACATCCCCAGTGATGAACTTACTAAGAGCGACGTAGGAGAGAGGATAAAGAGCAGGTGCTCTGTGCTGCTTGCAGCGTAGAGGCCCTTCAGTACAGCTGCGAGCAGGAATGTGAGACAGATGAAGATGTGCGGATGGTATCGACGATCCATGTTTATTTTTTTAAAAGTACTTTCAAATTCAAAGTATTAGTCCAAAAAAAATATCAACTACGCTGTTGCCGCACTACTTCTTCGAGGGCGTCCAGGTGTTTCTTGAAAGCCGTTCGGCCTCGTTCGGTAACTTTGTAACGGGTAAGGGGTTTGCGGTCTACGAATGATTTGGTCACGGAGATATATTTTTCCTTTTCGAGCGCCTTGATATGGGATGCGAGATTGCCATCGGTTATACTGAGCTCTTCCTTCAGGCTGCTGAGATCATAGTGCGCATTGGCGATCAGCACAGACATGATCTGCAGGCGGACACGATGTTCCAGCACTTTATCCAGGTTCTCGAAGGGGCTTTTCACTTAATCGTATTTGTTGTGCATGATAGCTCCGTATACAATGTGGAGTACGCCGAAGCCTAACGACCAGAATATAAGACCGTATCCGGGCAACATGGCGGATATAAGCCCCAGCACGATCTCTGAATACCCAAGGTAACGGATCTCATCCACGGTATTGGTGCTGGCTTGTATAAGAGCGAGGCCGTAAAAGATGAGACATGCAGGGGCAGCTAACCCGAAGTGGCCTGCGTTGAGCATGATCAGTATGAAGATACCACCGGTTACCAGCGGTATAGCGAGCGACACTGCCAGCCGACGGCCCGAGGCATTCCAGAGGCTCTGACGATGCTGTCTGGCCTTCTTCATGCTCATCCATAAGCCGGTAGACACCGAAGCTACCAGTACAACGGCCGCGAGGCCAAGAAGCTTGACCAGTACGACGGGATCCTGGATGGAGTAAATGCGGTATTTGAAGGGAGAGAGCGGGTAGTGCACAAGGAAATAGGCGACAACGGCCCCTGCCAGGGCATATACGCCAGCCAGGATACCTGACAGCCCGCTAAGTGAAAGGAACTTGGCAGTGCGTTCCATAATATTACGGATCGAGGCAAGGTCCTTCTCGTACTCCTGGATTTCTTTCATTGAAAGTACTTTGGTTTACAAAGTTAACCAACGGTTTTGATCCTGCAAGGGTTTCATGGTTTTCAGGTAGCAGTTTCACTTTTTTTCGTCCGGCCTGGCTTTGTCGATGAATTGCGGACGTGGCTGCTCAACGGCGGCTCTTATGGGGGCAAATCGGTTCCTGTCGGTTTTATTCTATTTCAGCGCGTTGGGCCAGCCTAGTTTTGATTAAAAATTAAAACGTATGAAATCGACATCGTCAACCTCTGTTAACAACATTCTTATTACGGGTGTAAAAGGAAAAACAGGCAGCCGTGTTTTTCACAAGCTCAAGGACATGCCGGGTATTTCGCTGCGAGGTGTTTCGCGCTCTACCGATCCGGCGTTTGACTGGCAGAATACACGTACCTGGAAGCCAGCCCTTGCGGGTATGGATGCGGCATATATAACGTATCAGCCCGACCTGGCTGTGCCCGGGGCGCCTGAGCATATCAGAAAGTTTGTGGGCTTTGCCGTGGAGAGTGGTGTACGTAAGGTGGTGCTGCTGTCCGGGCGAGGCGAGGAGGAAGCGCAGGTTTGTGAGAAGATCATCATGAACGCTGGTATAGACTGGACGATTGTTCGCGCCAGCTGGTTCAGTCAGAATTTTAGCGAGGGACATTTTATGGAACCTATTCAGGCGGGGCATCTTGCGCTGCCGGTAGGTGAGGTGAAGGAGCCATTCGTTGATGTTGATGATATTGCGGATGTAGTTGTGGCAGCGCTTACAAAAGGCGGTCATAGTAACAGATTGTACGAAGTGACCGGGCCGAGACTGGTTACGTTCGGGGAAGCTGTTGAGGAGATTGCCCGCGCGACAAAGCGTGAGATTATATTTGAGCGGGTATCTGTGGAGGCATATACGGAAATGCTTACGTCGTATGGTGTTCCGCCGGATTATATCGCGTTGATAAATTATCTGTTTACCGAGGTGCTCGACGGGCGCAATGAAAGCCTTGCGAGCGGTGTGCTGGATGCGCTTGGGAGGGAGCCGAAGGACTTCAATGAGTATGTTCGTGAAGCGGCAGCTACCGGGTTATGGAATGTATAACCTGAAATAAAAAAAGGGCCGGAGGTTATTATACCTCCGACCCGTTATTGAAAAGATCTTCTTACTTGCTGGCTTTTGTAGCGGCTGTTACGATTACGTTGGCTACGGCGTCGGGTTGAGAGATGAATACCACGTGGCTTCCTTTGATCTCAGTGATGGTGCTGTTGGCGCGTTTATACATAGTGCGCTGAATAGAGGGTACGATGCTCTTGTCTTCAGTGGCCACTATGCCATAGCTGGGTTTGGTTTTCCAGGCAGCCTTAGTTACCGGGGCGGTGAGACATTTTATGTTAAACGCTCCCTGTGAGGCGTACATGAATTCTGCGTCGGCTTTGCTGATGTCAGCACAAAAACCGGCGTGGTATTTGGCTTTGTCGTAGTATACGATGCCTTTGTCATCGGGGGGAAGAAGACCGCCTTCGGGAGCCGGAGGTGCGGTTTGAGCCCATTGTAGTAAAGTTTCGCCCTGATCAGGTTGGAAAGCAGCTACGTACACAAGTGCAGCTACCTTTTCATGGTTACCTGCTTCGGTGATCACAACACCGCCCCAGGAGTGACCGACCAGAATGGTGGGACCATTTTGTTTGTCAAGCGCCAGGCGTGTAGCGGCCACGTCGTCTTCCAGCGACGAGAGTGGATTTTGTACGATTGTTACGTTATAGCCTTTTTTGGTGAGTACTGTATAAACACCTTTCCATCCGGAGCCGTCGGCAAAAGCGCCGTGTACAAGCACGACGTTTTTAACGCCCTGAGCATTTGAAAGTACGGAGGAGCCCAGCAACAGGAATAATGTGAGCGCGGCTGCCAACACGCTGCGGATTAGCTTTTTAAGGTTTGAAGTTTTCATTGTTTTATTTACGGTTTGTGTTAATCGATGGTACAAAGGTATGACGCCGGTCCTACGGTGGGAATGGGGGGATTTCCCGGACACTTGTGATTATTTCCCGGCTTTCTCCTTATTTGTCCGGAATTCTACTGGTGACATGGCGGTATGTCTTTTAAAGAAATTGGTGAAGTACGCCGGGTCTTCGAAGCCGAGCTCATAGGTAATTTGTTTTACACTCTTATCCGTATAATACAAAAGCCTTTTGGCTTCTATTATAATGCGATGCTGAATGATCTGCACCGGTGTTTTATCGTTGTATAAAGCAAAGATGTTAGAAAGTGTTTTTGGTGATTTATGAAGGAGCTGCGCATAGAAATTGACCGAATGCTCCGAACGGAAATTTCCTTCGACCAGCAGATTGAATTTACGGAACAGATCAAGCCGTCCATCCTGGATACGCTGATCGGGAATATATTTGTCTTTTGCCTGGCGGGTTATGAAAATGATAAGCCGTTTAAGCAGCATGAGCACCATGTCGTTCTGTATATGGTCTGTGGTATTGAACTCGGCTTCAAATACATCCCATAAAAGTTGCAGGCGCTGGCGGGCATCGGCATCGAGGTTGATAGACAACTGGTCACCGGTAGCAAATAAAAAGCCTACACAGCTCACTTCGGAGTCGTGGTCCATGATACAGTAAAACTCGCGGTTGAATTGCCAGGCAACGACATCGGCGGGACGCTCAAAGTTAAAAGACTGGTTGAACATGAGCGGCAACACGGTGTTAGACATGAACGGTGTCTGGGTGCCATCGATGGTTATGGTTTGTTTCTTGCCCTGATTCCAGGCGATCGTAAAATACTTATTGATGCGATCCTGCTCGTACGCCTGTCTGTCAAAGCCTTTTTCGCCGCTGATGATGAGGATGTCTCCACCGGTTTTGGTGTCGGTGATTTTTAATTTCATTGGAAATGTATTGTTGAAACAAATATGCGCTTTTAGCACAGGCTGTTCAACAATACAATAGCTCAACAGTGCAGAATCAACCGCGAGTTAGACAAAATGACAGCCGGAGGAGATAGAAACAGCGTGAGTGTGAGCGCGAGGATGGGGGTGGGTGTGCGTGTGGGGGAGTGGAGACGGGGTGAGTGTGAGCGCGAGAGCGAGGGGATGCGAGACGCATCATGCCCGGGGTGGGAAATGTTTGAATGATTTGTGGACTTCTTTGCCAATGAACTTCTTCTCGTTGAATTTTGAGATGGACGATACGGCGTAGGCGCGCCATACCAGCTGGGCTTGTTTGGCGTCGTAGACGTCTATAATAACGGTACCTTCTTCGTAGCGGTGTACCCAAAAATTATTCCACTGCGGGCCCCACCAGCCGCCGTATCCGTAGAAACCGCTGTATGGGTAGAAACCGGGGTTCATCATATAATTCTGGACCTCTTCTTTCTCGCGTGCGCCGGCCAGGTAGGTAATCACGAGATCGGCTTTGCCGTTCGTAGGACTTAGCCCCTTCGAAATGAGGTCTTTTGTAACCGCGTCGTCTATGTATTGATCGAGGAAGGTAGTGTTTGTATCACGGACTCCCAGCTTGCGGATTACCTTGCCCGGCTCGAACCGGAACGTTTTGTACTTTGAGAAGTCGATCGATTTGTTGTAATCCACGCGTACTTGTGCCTGTACCGAGACAGCCGTCAGCAGCAACAGGCCAATTAAAATAATGTGTCTCATATTCATATCAAGTTAAAGATCCAAAGTCTCACAAACTGGAGGTTGCACCTGTATAACGTTTTCAAACGCCGTATAAACGTTTGTATAATCGTATTATAATCACATTCTAATGCAGTAATCCAATCGCTTAAGCAACGCTATCCGTGCAATACATTAAAAAAGAACGATTGCCTGGCAAGCTTCGTTTTACAGGTATACTAACCGTATAATTTCACACGTTCTCCAATAGCAAAAGATGATCTGAAACTCTACAAAAAAGACTTTGCCGGAACGGCGCTCAATGAACCCCGGTTTCTGACACCGAGGTCGGTACGCCACCGGTGAAGCACAATACCTATATCGCATAAAGTATGGAAACAATGAAGAGGTTTTTCAGATCAACGCTGCTCGCCGTTATCATGATGGTGAGCGGCCAGGTAGCATTCGCGCAGGGACTTATCGACAGCCTTTCGCAGGATGAAAGTAACATCGTATCATCCATCGCACCCTATGTCCCGGAGATGCGCGCGGCTATTCTCGACGTATCGCAGTATCCGCAAGTACTGGTTAAGCTCGAGCGCGCTCAGGCCCGCACCAGCCAGTCGTTCCAGGATCTTGTATCTTCTTATCCCCGCGACGAGCAGGAGAAGTTCTACCAGGTAAGCCGCTACCCGGACCTGGTAAGCCAGCTTGCCCAATCGGGTAACAGAAACAGCGACGAGATCAAAGATCTTATCAATAAATATCCCGAAGGCGTTCAGCAGCCGGCCCAGGATCTCTACAGAGATCACTTCGGCGACCTTGGAAAGATCGACGCGATCTACCAGTCTTCACAGAATACGTTAGACAAAGTTATCGACAAATACCCCAGTCAGCTCCAGGACGACTTCCGTATGGTTGTATCCAATCCCGATGTGATGACATTGCTGACGGACAACATCGATCTCACGGTAAGCCTGGGCGAATCGTATAAATCCGATCCGCAGGGGACAAAACAATATCTGGACTCGCTCAACGTAGCCATCAACGGCCAGAACGCCAAAGACCTTGACGAATACAAAAGCGCTGTAGAGTCAGACCCGAAGCTTCAGGCCGAGATGAAGAAAGCTGCCGACGACTTCACAACTCAATATGATCAACAGGGCACAACGGCCAGCAACGCAACAAACAGCAACTACTATGGTACTTCGCCCTATCCCTATTGGTTCGGTTATCCCTACTGGTATAACAGCCCGATGTGGTACCCGATGCCGTTCTATTATAATACGGGCTTCTACTATGGTCCCGGTGGTGGAATGGTAGTGGTAGGGTTGCCGTCATATGCTTATTCGCACTGGTTCTTCGGTTTGGGTTATCGTCGCTACCCGCGCCTGTACAGCCACTACAATACATACTATAATGTTCACCGCGCGAACATCGTAAGCCGAAATGTATACCGTGGTTTTAATACAGAAGCACGTGGGCACTTCGGGGCTATAAACCGCGGGCGCAGCCTGCAACCCAGGACACGCACAATGAACAACAATCCCGGTGTGATAAATACACCCAACCGCTCGGGCTGGACGCGTTCACGTACGATGGGCACAACGCAACGGCCGTCGATGAATACGCATCCGTCGAACTTCAATAACAACGGCTTCAATCACTTCAACGCTACATCGTTTCATAATATGGGCTGGCAGTCGATGCACAGCAGTGGGGGAATGTCAGGCGGCGGTATGCACGGTGGTGGCGGAATGCACGGCGGTGGCGGAATGCGTGGTGGAAGGCGATAAACAGCGCGTATAACATACCTTATTTGCCATTGCTCAGTAGCCACTGTGTGGTACGGAGCAATGGCAAATATTTCTTTAGCCCGTTGCAAAATCATAGACACTTCTCTACCTTTCGTGTCATAAGGACAACGGTTGCTGATGATTAATATATAGTTAATATCGGTAACCTTACTTTTACCGGTAGGGTTGCTTGTGGGGATTGGGAGTTATTTGAACAGGCGCCGCCGGGTAGCCAATATATAGACGCCTAAAATTCATACCGCCATGTTTGACAGTGTAGCGCTCGATGTTGTAGTGGGGCTTATCTTCATTTATCTGCTATATAGTCTGTTTGCCACCGTAATCTCGGAGATCATCGCCACGAAGCTGGGGCTACGCGCCAGAAACCTTAAAGAGGCAATAGACCGCATGCTCAACGATGAGGTTGAGACCGGCTGGTGGGCACGGCTGTGGGATTCATTCCGGCTTCTCAAGAATCCCGATAAGGGCATCACCAAAGAATTTTATGATCATCCCGAGATCAAATACCTGGGCAGCTCGGGCATCTTCCGTAATCCCTCCTCGTTCAAAGCAGTAAGCTTTTCAAAAACATTGCTGCATCTTTTGTTTGGCGACGAGCAGCTAACCCGTGAGAAGATAGATGCCCGCCTCAAAGAAGTTATCAGGCTGGCGGAAGGGGCAGATAAGGTGCTCGACACGCAGACGGCCCGTTATATAAACAGCTTGTGGATGGAGGCATATGGCGACATTACCAAATTCAAGCTTCAGCTCGAGACCTGGTTCGACAGAACGATGGAACAGGCAACCGAGTGGTACAAACGCAAGATCCAGATCATACTGCTCATACTCGGGTTCCTCATTGCGTGGTGCTTCAACGCCGATACATTCACTATTGTCAATAAGCTGTCGCGCGATAACGACGCTCGTGACAAGATCGTAAGTATGGCCAACGCATATGTTCAGAACAATAAGATACAACTCGACACTACTGCTATTAAAAGCGCCAAAGAGCTTAACACGTATACCGAAAAGCTCGATTCGCTTCTCGTGATAAAACGGCAGATCGAAAGCGAGATAGGAGAGACCTCAACACTGCTGGGCATAGGAGGATGGCCCGCCGACGTGGTTACCGTACATACCGACCCACGATCAGGCCAGCGGATCTATGCGCCGCAGATCGACCGTGAAGCGTTGGCTGAAGACAAGTCAGCGATAGAAAATGGCGAAATAAAATTTACGCTTCGTGATAAGATCGGTTATTTCTTTACACTGCCATGTGTGCATTTCTGGGGATTCTTTGTTACGGCTATCGCCATCTCACTCGGTGCACCGTTCTGGTTCGACCTGCTGAATAAGCTGATGCAGCTGCGTACGTCTCTCAAACAAAAGTCTACCAGCCCGAACAACTCTGTGGATAGCAGTGTATCGCCATTAAATCGCGAGGGGTAATATGAAAGCGAGGGTTACAACGAATCTGAATATACGCGCGCGCATGCCGCGTGTACTGCCGGATAACAACCCCGGCTACCTGCCGCCGAATGCTATTATCGATATTGACGACGTTGTTGTCGGTGATGACTATAAGGGTAACAATATCTGGTACCGGCTTACAGACGGCACATACGTGTGGAGCGGTGGTGTTTCGGAAAAGATCCATAAGACAGGCAACGCTGTGGCTTCCGTGCTCGCCCGGCAGATTGAATATAACCTGGACTGGTGGCATACAGCCTTTGGTATAAACGAGATCTGGGAACGGTACAATACGAAAGGTCGTGGCGCAGAGGTAGCTATTCTTGACTCCGGTATTGCGCTGCCAGCACCAGGCAAAATGTATAACGGATTCTTTGATTATAGCAACGTCAGCGGGACCGGTATTAACGGCAGCGCCGGATACAACGATACGAATGGTCATGGTACCATGATCGCAAGCATTGTTGCGGGAAGTGGCGATATGATGGGTGTTGCCCCGGAGTGTAAGTTGTTTGCGTGTAAGTACTATGCGGAAGATCCGGATGTAGAAGCGCTGATAACGGGTGTGGAACAGATACCTGCGCGTGTGGAAATAGTCGTCATATCGAGCGGTTTCCTTTCCGGCGATGTTACGGCTGAACAGGGTGCGAGGCTTGAGTCGGCGATACGAATCCTGGCAAGCCGCGCGCTGATCTTCTGTTCTGTGGGAGATGATTTCAATCACGACGATAGCCCGTTCGATCGTATACCGGCGGTGTTTCGCGATAGCGTTATCGGGGTAGGTTCTGTAAATGAGCTTCGCCGCGTAAGTAATTTCTCTACACGGTCCACCAACGTCACACTCTCTGCTCCGGGTGAGAATATGCGGGTTGTCGATTTTAAGAAGGACGGTATATTTCCTGTCAGCGGCACAAGTTTCTCCACGCCTTTTGTTGCGGGCGTGTGCGCATTGGCAAAGGCGGCAAAGCCCACGCTCGCGATACAGGATATTAAAACGGCATTGACAGATTCGCTCGACCCCGCGGGTGATCCTCAACTATATGGCAGCGGCATTATTAACCCTCTTAAAATGTTTGAACGATTGTTTTATGAAGCGATTTAACGTTATCACGATTCTCCTGTTGTTTATTGGGGCCAATGCTTTCTCGCAAAGCGCTTACTACGATGCACAGACACTCAAGAGCAAGCTCGTGCAAGGCAAGCTTCCAAAAGACAGCATTGCCGGATTTGTAGCTGTGCTTAAAAAGTATCTTCCGGACAGCCTGAAGACCATGTCGGACGGTACGCCTAAACCTGATTGGGCAATTATGACGGCTCTTAAAGAGTCAAAGAAGTATAAGAATCCTTTTCTTGCGGGCTTCATAGTTGATCCGGGAACTCAGCACATTTCGAAAACAACGGCGACTGATGAAGTCCTGTCTGCCGGTGCAGCGGCATCACCCGCAGGCCTCACTACCATGATGATAGACGGCATGGCGAAGTTCCTGGTGAAAAGAACGAAAGAAGAGCTGAATACTGCTTTCTTTGATGAATTTGAAAAGAAGCTCGAAGAGCAGAAAGATCTGCAAAAGTTCTTTCCATCTACCTTCACCATACTGAGAACCGCGAAGGACGAGATCTATAATTACCAGATCTATCTGCCCGCGCTTCAGGAGGCCTTCAAAAGCGATCTCAGTAACTTTCTTGCCAATGCTTGTACCTGGACCAAAAGCACGGACGGCAAGCTCATACAACATGTGCAGAAAGACCAGCAGCTTTATGCTGTATTAAAAGCCGCATTTTATCTGTCCCGCGAGCTGGACAACGGTGTGCATCCCGGCGACATCCTGAACGCGCTTGTGGCGCTCAATCAGTTAGATCCAAAACCGGCTACCGACAACATAGACTTCGGCGACCTTTACGAAAATCTCTACCCCTCGCTACAGACTGTCAATCTGTTCTCACAATCTCTCCGGACCAACAAAGCCAGCCGTTACTGGATTACCGAGGATGAGTTCAATGCGTTTCGCAGCGAGGCCTTTGTAAACCTGTACTTCGGTCTTATTTATCAGCAAACAAAGCTTACGCGAATCTGCTTCAAGAAGACCGACGACAAGAAAATCTGCCTGGATACCGTGCTCTATACCATGGCATCGAACGTAAACCAGTTGCGTGATGCCCTAACCAAAATTAAAGAACAGCTGGCATCTATCGAAAACCAGGTCAACGCCATACGCAATACAAACGACCGCAAGGCCTCAAGCTACATAACACTCGCGCAAACCATGGCGGTGTCAGTACAAAATGTTTCGGGGAGCGCATTTGCTGTCAACGCCAGCCGTGTTGACAACGCTGCTGCGCGGTTTTATATCGACCACTTGTCCACATTATGGTCGTATATCGAATCCAAAGCCTACAATTCGGCAGTATTCGAAGCGTACGTGGTGCT
>Ga0247764_1000046_pt1 | contig 51565 bp, 41 predicted proteins | sample UWRJL051202B4_FD_179932 | JGI IMG/M metagenome (GOLD analysis project Ga0247764, IMG submission 179932) | Plant litter microbial communities from Arlington Agricultural Research Station in Wisconsin, United States - UWRJ-L051-202B-4 | ecosystem: Environmental > Terrestrial > Plant litter >...
GACCGCTTCCCTCGCGCGGACGCGCGCGATGAACCCTCCAGCGTCCGTCACGAGCTTGGAGAACCCTGCGACATCGCGGATAGGCTTGGCGAGCAGTAACACCGCCGGTTCGACAGGGAGGACGCGTGCGGGGACCGTCGCGCGCGCGCTGCTCAACAGCTCAGTGTCCCCGATGGCGAGCAGCAACCGCTCGCGTAGAGCGGCGACGCTCGCAGGACGATCGGACGCACGTTTCGACAGGCATTCCAGCAGCAGCACCTCCAGGCGTGCCGGCGTAGCTGCGAACTGGCTGGGCGATGGCGGGGCCATGGCCAGGTGCGCGTGTAGAGGCGCGTCGGCTCTGACGAAGGGAGGGCGTAACGTCAACAGCTCGTAGAGGATGACCCCCAACGCATAAACTTCCGAACGCTCGTCGTCGTGTGTGCCGCGGATTCGCTCTGGGGAGAGATACTCTTCCGTTCCGACGACCAAGTCGGCAGCGGTTTCTTCGGCGCTCGGCGACTTTCCAAGCCTCTCATACAGGCGGGCGGAGCCGAAGTCTATAGCACTTACCGATGCGCGGTCCGCGCCCACATGCACCATCAGATTCTCCGGCTTGAGATCTCGGTGCAGTACACCTCTCTCGACCAAGAGCACAGCGCAATCCAAGATGGCGCACCCAACAAGCGCGAACTCCGCGCGAGAAGGTTGCGCGCCTCTGGCGTCAAGCCAGCTCGCGAGGGTTGGCTGCTCCAGCCATTGCATGGCCAGATAGGGGCGTCCGTCTGGTAGCCTGCCGAATGAATCGAATCGCGGAGCGCCACGTCCCTGCAGCCGCTCGAGCGCCAGCGCTTCTCTATGGAATCGGGCGAGGACACTTCCGTCGACCTGACGGGAAAGCTTGAATGCCAGCTCAATGCCGTTGCGCAGGCCTTTCCAGACATCGGCAAAGCCGCCACAGCCCGCCCAGCGCTCTATGAGCACGCCGTCGAAAGACGGTGCGGCCGGTGCGGTGGGAAGCACTCTGGCGGGCGCGCGGTCCCCGTCACGTGGGCATGATGTTGAAGGTCGCAGGCGACGATGACAGGTCGGGCAGCGCATGACGCTTCACTGGACTCCCTCGGACTGATGTTAAATTGGAGCTCGATGAAAGTCCACCCGGGGACCCGCTCGTGACGCCTGAGGAACGCGCAGCAACGGCAGGTCAGCGCTGCGGCCGGTGGATCATTCGGCGACACATCGCGGCGGGTGGTTTCGGCGATGTGTTCGAAGTCGAGCATGAGGAGAGTCGCCGACTCGGCGCGCTCAAGCTGCTCCGCGCAGAGCTATGCTCCGATCGGCGTACGGTCCTGCGGTTCGAGCGTGAGGTGTCGTTGCTTCGAACTCTATCGCTAGAAGGCACCGCGGCTGTTCATGACTTTGGTTTCTCCAGCAGTGGACAGCCGTTCGTAGTCCTGGAGCTGTTACACGGCGAGGACTTGCGCGCCCGGGTACGGCGCCTGGGCAGAATGCCGCCTGCGGAAGCGTTAGCGATTCTGGAAGCGGTGTCCAGCGTGCTGAATGCCGCGCATTCGCTGGGTGTCGTGCATCGTGATGTGAAACCTTCCAACGTCTTCCTCACGACGGGCAGCGCTTCCGTCGAGAAGGTCGTGTTGCTCGATTTCGGTCTCGGTAAGTTGATTGACAGCGATGAACCGCAGCTGACTGCTTCCCACCAGATCCTCGGCACCCCAGCGAGTATGGCTCCAGAGCAAATCCTAGGGGCCAGTGTCGAGGCGCGCACCGACGTGTACGCCTTGGGCGCGCTTGCGTTCTATCTGTTGGCGGGCCGCCCCCCGTTCTACCACGACGAGATCGTAATTCTGTGCCAGCTGCATCTTCACGCGCGAGTGCCGAATGTTAGTGCCGCAGCTCCCGTGAGTCCGGCCGCGGACGCGGTGATCGCTCGTGCAATGAGCAAACGCATCGAACATCGGCATCCAAGTTGTCGCAGCTTCGTTGCCGCGCTTCGCGATGCCCTGGCGCCGCCAGTTGGGGTTCGGCGCACGGCGGTTGGGCTAGTTTGTGTACGTCCTTCGGTGGAGCTTTCGCCGCGGGGAGAGCTTGACGCAGCGCTGATGGACGACTGCGAGGGAGTTCTCTCCGTGGCTAGCGCCAAGCTGGCGGCCGCAGGGCTCATCCTAGCATTGCGTACCGGCGACAGCGCCGCGTTCTTCCTCGAAATCCACGAAAACTTTCGTGGAGCGCTGAATGAAGCACGCACATTGCGCGTTCTCGCACGTGAGCTCCGGCTCGTTTTGCAGCAGCGGCCGGCGGGTCTGAGCGAGGTCCGCGTAGACGCTTTCGTCGGTGTCGGCCATGCCGTTCTGAACGGGAATACGCTCGTCGAGTGCGGGGCTCTCGACAAGCTCCTCGCCCGCTAGCCAGCGCACACGTAGTCGCGCGCCGTTCGGTGCGCGTCGCGCAGATTGCGGGGTCGAACAAGCAGAGCGCTGCCTGCTGCACCCCGCAGCTCGTGGGTTGGCTCGCTGAGCAAGAGGAGGATTCTCGGCAACTAGCAATGAGAAGCGCGAGGACACGCTTGGTCGCGATCTTGCAGTGCGGTTTGCGCCGCCAGATGCGCGGCAAGAGCCAAGGGGTAACATCATGACGTTCGAGAGAACTTTGACTTCGTTGATCGCTGTAGTTTTGGTCGCTGGTTGCGGAGCAGCCGAAGATGGTGCGCCCAGCTCGGCGCAGGTGCTGGACGCATCAAAGAAAGACTTCGCCGAATCGCTCGCTCAGCGAGAACAGCAACAGCCTGATGCAGCGACGCTCGAGGCCAGTGAGCTCGGCTTTCTGGACGCGGCGCGTGAGTCAGGCATCGACACGCAAGCTCTGCGCGCTCGAGTGCAGGCAATGTTCGAGGCGCAGGAGTCCTCGGAAAGGGAGCGTCTGCGGCAAGGATTCCTCGCAGATTACGGGGAATTTCTCGCGGGTCTGCCGAGCGCTGAGCAGCCTGCTGCTCCGACGGTCGATGCTGCCGCCGCACCAGATACGGACGTATCCTCCACGTCGCAAGAGATCCTGCGTCCGGCCTCGCTTACAAGATGCTCGACACGCACCAAGCTCCCACCCTTCGAGGCATCTTCACCGTTGCCTCCTCCTGGAGAATCCGTGTCGGGTGAGTTCTGGGTGAAGAAGGGAGTATCAGTCGGCGCGGTGGACGAACGTTCCATCTTTACCATTCGCGACTCGATCAGGGTGGACACGCCTGCGGAGAACAAAGTGACCGCCACCGCGACTGTCCGCATCGACGGTGGGACAGCCGAGGCGTATGTCGACGCGCCCCCGTTCGGTTACGCAGACTCAGGGGCCTCCCTCAATATGCGCATCATGGACGGAACCAGGGAGATGTGCTCGACCTCGCTGGAATTGGCCCACTCGGGGTACTTCGCTCGAAACGTGATCACCCCCGGCGATAGATCGCTGAAGTGCCAGTTCACCAGCGCGCGAGATGGGGTCCAGCGCTACACCGTAGAGATCTCGGCGGGCGTTTGGGCTAGTGCCGGAGGTGCAGCGCACGCGTTGGTGGATGCTCACGGAGCCTTAACCCGCATAGCCACGGAAACCTGCGTTGAACCCGACCGATTCATCGACGGGCGCGGCCTCTGCGTGAAGCCGTTCTCCGTGCCCGCAGTCGACTTCTCACAGGTTAAGATCGACGAGTGCCGTGGCACGGCTGACGAACGCTGGCGCTATAACGCGTCGACCAAGCAGATCATTCACATACAGAGCGGTCTCTGCCTCGAGGCCATGCCTCCGATCGCAGCAGGAGGGTTCGTGCTGATGATGAGGTGCGACACCCTTAAGACAACGCAAGCCTGGAACAGTCGCGCGGATCGACAGTGGCCGTCAGTCGCAAGTCCTAGCTTCTGCCTGAACGGCAGCAACGGAGGCACACCAGGAGACCGGGTCCAGACCTGGGGCTGCACCGCTTCGGGAACTGTGATTCCGAATCGTATGTTTCGCTTCCAGTGATGCATGCGTGGATGGTTCCTTCGCGCGCGCCGCGTGCGAAGGAACCATCTCGCTCCCGCTCAATGAATGAGAGGTTAACTCCATGAATCTGCGAAATCTGTATCTTCTGTCAATGCCCGTTTTGATAGTGGCTTGCCGCGACATCGTAGTGGACGCGGGCGACACGACTCCTCCAACGCTCGAGCTCAGCATCGCCGGGGCCCCTGTGCTGCGCGAAAGTGGTGATACAATTGAAGGTGCAATCTCCTCTGGAACGGCGTTCGTGCTCGATCCAAGCTCTTCCGCGACGACGGCCACTCTGATCTTCGTAGCAAAAGACGAACAAAGTTCGATTCGAACCATACGTGGAAACGTCGAACTGCGCTTTCAATGTGTCGCGCGCGTCATTGGTGGTGAAGTCAGCAAGGCGGCGACGGCAACGTTTTCGGTGAACACCAACACCCCGAATGCAGCAGGTTCCACGGTTTCCGATACCGAAGCTGCGCTTTTGGAGGTTTCGCTCAACGACGCTTGGGAGCGGGCCGGTTGTGATCGCTGGGGTCAGATAATCGACGTTCGAACTGGGGTCATCAACAACGTGGTTGCCACCGTTAGGGGCTCGGCTTCGAACAATGCCATCCGCGCAGGCCGCGTCGAGTTCGCGGCGTCGGCGCGATTCGCGGATGGGTCCTACCGGGTATCCTATTGAGACGCTGTATCTCCGCTCGCCAGGCCGTGTTTGGCCAATAACTCTCGTAAGTAATTACGGTCCATGCGGGCCCGCCGTGCCGCTGCGGAGATGTTGCCTGCCGTTGAGCTGATCAGTGTCTGTAAGTACGACCGCTCCCAAGCCCCGATCGCTCGATCTTTTGCTGCGCGGAAGGGCAGATCTACTTCTTTGACAGTGTCAGGCGCCGTGGAGGGGGTATTCGAGTCGGTAACGTATTCCCACAGAGCCGGGTCTTGCATCAGTATGGCGCGCTCCACGGCGCTTCGCAGCTCCCTCACGTTTCCGGGCCAAGCTTGCGTCAAGAAGGACTGTAAGAGTTCGAAAGGAGGGGACTCGTCTGACCCGGCTGTCGCCTCTCGGTAGAATCGCGCAACTAACAAAGGGATATCCTCCTTGCGCTCGCGCAGCGGTGGCAGTCGTATACGAAGCACGTTCAAACGATAGAAAAGGTCGGCACGGAATCGATTCACCTCCACCTCGCGGCGGAGGTCGCGGTTCGTGGCTGCGATGATACGCGCGTCGACTTTCACCGTTTCTACTGAGCCGATGCGCTTGATCGTGCGCTCCTCGAGCGCGCGGAGAAGTTTTGGTTGCAGCTCGAGCGGCAACTCGCCGATCTCGTCCAAGAAGATGGTGCCACCTCGCGCCGCCTCGAAGGCGCCGGGGCGGTTGGCCGTCGCGCCAGTGAAAGAGCCCTTGATGTGGCCGAATAGCTCCGATTCGATCAGCGTAGGGGGAATGGCGCTGCAGTCGAGTACTACGAAGGGGCCACTAGCTCGAGGGCTCGCTCGGTGAACTGAGTGCGCCAAGAGTCCCTTGCCGGTGCCAGTCTCGCCTTCCAGAAGCAGTGTGGATTCCGAGGCAGCTACGCGCGGCAAGGCCGCAAAGATTCGGCGCATCGCGACGCTCGTGCCGAGGACAACGTCGAAGCAGTCGTCTTCGCTCAGCGCTTCCTTCACTTCTTCGCTCAGGGTATTGAACGTCAACGTGCTCGAACCCATGCTCACGCTCGTCGCATCCGTGATTTGGACCGAGCCCACACGGTGGCCGCGAACGTAAGAACCGTTCTTGCTCTCTTGATCGATCAGCCAGATGCCAGCTGGCGACGCACGAACCAAGCAATGGTACTTGGACACGGAATCGTCGGTCAGCACGAGGTCGCCGTCCGAGGCCGTGCCGATGCGAAACTCCGCATTGTCGATGTCGCGCTCCAAACCCTGATTGGGCCCGCGCGTGACGCTGACGCGCAGACGCTGAAAGCGGAACTCGCGAGACCGCACCAGCGATCGGGTAGATTCAGGCGACACCTTCGTCATGAGTCAGTCTTGCATGGCTCAGGGTGCAGGGTCGAGCCAGCAGCGCTGCTGCCTCCACCCTGCAGCCTTCGTGTCTCCTTTCCACCGTTTCTTAGGATCTTGACAGGACATCACCAAGCAACTCGCGGAATTGCGCCTGGAGGAAGCGCGGAGCGTTCGTGGGCACTCTTCGTGCAGTAGACCAGATCGAACGTCGCGCCACGCAATGACCATCGTCGACGTGAACCCGGCGTGCCAATCGATAGCGGAGTGAGGAGATGATGAGCATGAGCAAGTTTCGGGGTCTGAGCGGCAGCATGTACTCGATCGGAGTGCGTGCGTGCGCGTGCGCGGTCGGCCTGCTGATGGCGACGTCCGCCTGCAGCAGCGCAGAGTTTGAGGCGGATGAGATCACAGCGAGCGCTGCCGAAAGCTCGGTGACCTTCGATCCGAGAATAGCCCAGAAAGTACTGGTTTCGCGAGCAGGGAGGACCTTTCCGATTGGCGTACGCCGTGCGCTGGACTCGCAGAATGCGCTTCCCCCTGGGGTGCTCTCGGATCCTTCATTGCGCTTGCGGTTGAGGCAGCTTGCCGCGGTCAAACTTTCTGCAGCCGGGCCGTTCATCCCTGCCATTGACGGCATGCGCAACGGGCGCGAGCTGCTGCGGTATTTAGTCCGATGCGCCCTTCCTCAAGGCATCGGGCTCACCGTGGGTAGCGGAACCGGCGCAGAGACACTTTACGGCCGGCTTGGTCTCGCTCCCGGCTGGTGGAATGACAAACCGATTGGACTAGACACTGCGGAGGCAGCTTCAGGTCGCCGCTGGGTGACTGCGTGCCTGATGGCGCATTCAAATAACTTGGGTCCCGTTCAGATCGCCGTGTCCGGCAACCGTGAACCGCTATCCACTGAAGGAGCTTTCACAGGTCCTGAGTTCCGCGTGGAAGAAGCCGCTTTTTTTGGCGACGTGTTCTTGCAGTCACCAGTGCTCTATGCCTGCGCGGGCACAGGCGTCGAGGGATTATGTAGAGATCGCGGTGTCAGTGATGACCTGCGACGGCGGATCTGCGGTACCAATGCAGCCAGTTGTGGCTTCACTTTCCTAGGCGCTTGCGACTTTATCGATCGTCCGGGCGCCGGTGTCTGCACGCCCAGGATGCCGTACCAAAATTGCGGTACGCCCACGACGCGCTTCGCCGAAGTGTTGACGACGTCGCTCCTGACGGACGCCGACTTCCTAGCCTTGCATCCTGGATGCAACAGCAGCCCGGACAGCCCTGAATGTCACGACAAGTGTGAGATAGGAAAGCCGCTCGATCGCTCAGCTCGCGACGGTGATGGCGATGGCGTTCCAGGGTGCGACGGCGCGAGCGTATGTACCGGGGACCCGTATTGCTGCACAACGGTTTGGGATTCAGTGTGCGTAAGCCGAGCGGGCTGTTGATAGCTCCCTCGCCGACGGGAAGAGCATGGCACGCGCGACAGAGCTCAGCGCCTGCCTATTCGGCAAGGCAAGACTGCGGCGTGGCTAGGCTGTGGGGTTGCACTAGGCTGTGGGGTGGCACTCTGACGGCTAACGCTGAACGGTGATGGCCAGCGGCGCGGACAGCAGAGTCCCCTTCAACCACTCGGAGGGAGCTTCCGGCTGACCTGAGAAGTGGTCGTAGGCCATGCGTACGCGGTAACTGCCGTTCGGCAGGCTGAGCGGGGACTCGACGCGTAGGCTGGCTTTCCGGCCAGACGCAGTGTCACGTTCAGGGGCCCCGGATCGAAGTGCTCGGCGACGGGATTGGGCCGTGCCACGGAGTTCGCGCTGCTGGACGGTGTGGCTGACGGCGCGGTTCCACGCGAGTGGAGCCGCTCGCGGCAGCCGACCAGGCCAACGCTCACCAATAGCAGGCGCGCACTACGTTACGAATCATGGCCGCACAGCCGCGGTCAAGGCCGCCCCGATCAAGAATCTGTAGGTCGGTTCGAGCTGGGTGTACTTCCGGAGAAAGCGCGCGGTTCCTGCCTCACTCGAAATAGATCTCGGCGCTGGCGCTTTCGTCGAGTTGGGCAATTGGCTCACTGCGGCGGACGCCGAGCTCACGCGCTCCTTCAACTCCGTGCTGTTGAATCGCTATCGCGACGGGCGCGATAGCATGGGGCTCCATTCCCACGGCGAGCCTGATCTCGGGTCGAATCCGTTGAGCGCGAGTGTCTCGCTGGGCGCGCCGCAGCCCAACAATGCGCCGACCATGGGGCGCCGCCCGGAGACCCATGAGACGTTCAGGCGCAGCAAGCGGCGAGCTCAACGATTCCCCCAGATAAATGCCGGCTATTGGGCGCGAGCCAAGGGCAAGGGGAAGCTGGCTCAGTCGTTGCTGTAGGCAGGTCAGGGGTGAGCTCGAGGTTGAGCTTCACCAACACCCGAACGAGAGCCATGACCCAAATATCTCGAATGAGCGCCTGTGCGTTGATGTTGTTGTTTACCCAGTGTCAATCCGAAACGGACGACGCGGCTTCGCTCAGTCGAGCGGTGGGGCCGCAAGATGTGGACGGTAGGCCGCCGGACTGCGGACAGGACGGCATCTGCCGAATCAACGAGTGTGACGATGATCCTGATTGCGACGATCCGAGCGAGGCCCAGTCGGGCGCGCAGTCAGGGCCGGCAGCTGTCGGAGCCACGCCGGGGGTGATCGCTGGCACGCCGGGAGCGGTTTCGGCCACGTGGTCTCTCACGGGGCCTGTCACGCCGACGCTCATCTCTGGGTTCAGCGGCACCAGCCAGTCCACGTTGGGAACGCCAGGCAGCTCGACGAAGGGGGCTTATGCGCTGCTCTCCCGCGAGCGCTCGGACGACCCGTGCCACTTGGCGCTCGGCACCGAGGACATCGACACCGCCACCATCGACAGCGTGCCGATTCTGGACTTCTGTGGCCCGAACGGTCCGACCTCGAGCACGCTGCATGCCGACTACCTGGACCCCAACGCGGGCGGCGTCGACGAGCACACCTTCATTTCGGGGGTGAGCGTGTGCATGGACTCCGGCAACGACAAAGTGAAGGGCATCAGTGTCGTGGGCAAGATCCTCACCAGCGCCGGCAGCCTCGTTCCCGTCGCGCAGTCGTGGGGCTCGAGGACCAACTGCCACCACTGGGAGGCCTGGAGACACTGCCCGGTTGGGCAGATAGCAACTGCCGTCGATGCTCACTTCGTGCCTGAGAATGGCGGACGCCGGAGCCTGGTGGGGCTCGCTCTGCACTGTCGCGCTGTGATGCCGTGAGCCGCGAGCTGCCCCGCCGTGGCCTGCTCGGCAGGCTCGCCGCCCGCAGCGATTCAGTCGAAACTCGCACGGAGCTCGGCTCACTGAGCGTGTTCGGCGAAGATCGGCGGTTGGCAGACAGGGCAATAATAGAGTGTGCGCGCGGCGCTGGTGGTGCGGGCGACGCTCGCGCCGCAGCGACCGCAAGTGGTGCGACGATAGACATAGAGTTGTTCGCGGCGGGAGCGCGCTGCGGGGCGGCGCTCGGCGAGTGGCACCGTGATGATGCGATTGGCTTCCACGCCGCGCTGAAGTAAGTCTTTGGCGAGCCGCCAGAGTCGCTCGAAGGTGGGGCGCGGGACGTCTTGACCAGGCGTGTTTGGATGCAAGCCGACCAGAAACAGTAGCTCTGCGCGATACACGTTGCCGATGCCCGCGAACAGACTCTGGTCGAGCAGCAGCGCGCCAATCGAGCGCCGCGAGGCGTGCAAGCGCGTCCAGGTCGACTTCGGGCGCACCTCGTTGGCGAGCGGATCGGCGCCGAGGCGATCACGCAGAGCGTCGAAGGCGTCGTCGTCCATGAGCTCGCACGCCGTGGGACCCGTGAGATCCCAAGTGATGTCTTCCGTGCTCAAGCGCAGGCGCACTGTCGGACGTGGTTCCGCGCCAGCGCGGACTCGGCGGAATTTCCCGAACAAGCCGAGGTGAACGTGGACACGCAGATCTCTGAATTCGAGGAAGAGGTGTTTGCCAATTGCGTGCGTGCGGCTGAGCGTGCGACCTTGGAGGCGCACGGCTTCCTCGAAGCGTCCCTGCGGTGAGCTAGCGGACACGCGACGTCCCGAGAAGTCGCGCGCCAAATCGCGCGCGAGACGGTGGACAGTGTGACCTTCTGGCATTCAGCTCCGGTTCCTGCGCGGCAACTGGGTTCGCGGCAAAAAAAGGAGCCTTCGCCGGAGGCGAGTTCGGAGGTACCTCGCGCGACGGCGAAGGCTAAGCGTTTTGCGCTCGTACGTCGACTGTTACTCCGGGATCAGGACCTTGTCGACGACGTGGATGACGCCGTTCTTGGCCAGGATGTTGGCGGGTGCGACCTTGGCCGCAGTGGCCGTCGAGTCCTTGATGCCCACGCCGCTCGTCAAGTCGACGGTGAGTTTGGTGGTCGTGGCCGCGTCGAGCGTCGTGAGCTTGGCGCCGTTCGAGAGATCGCCCGATCCCGCCGCGCCGCTGACTACGTGAAACTTGAGCAAGTTGACCAGCGCATCGCCGGTAGGGGCCGTGACGCCAGTGAAAGCCGTGTCGGTGGGGGCGAACACGGTGAATGGACCGGCGCCCTTGAGCGTGGGCACGAGACCGGCGCTCGTCAGCGCGCCTGCCAGAGTCGTGAAAGTGCCGGCGGCAACTGCTGTTTCGACGATGTCTTTGGAGGGCGGCAATACCACCAAGTCAATGACGTGGATGATGCCGTTGGTGGCGGTGATGTCAGCGGTCTTCACGGCCGCGTCGTCCGCCTTGACACCGTCGGTGAGCTTCACGCCGGCGGAGGTGCCAACTAGGATTGGCGAGCCGGAGACAGTCGTGAAAATTTGGTTGTTCTTGAGTTGCGTCGACTTGACCGCGGCGCCTGCCACCACGTGATACGTGAGCACGTTGGTGAGCTCGGCCTGGCTGAGCTGGCTGAGCACGCCGGGATTCTTGGCCTCGAAGGCGGCGAAGGCCGCGTCGTCGGGCGCAAACACGGTGAAGGGGCCGTCGCCTTCCAGCGTATCGACGAGTCCCGCGCTCGTGAGCGCTTGCGTCAATTGCTTGAACTGACCTGCTGCGACGGCGGTTTGCACGATGTTCAAGCCGCCGCCACCTGCGGCGCCCGCTGTGCCTTCCCCGGCCGCGCCCGCTGCCTCGCCGCCCGCGCCCGCCGCGGTCGCACCGCCGCCGCTCGCGCCGGCTGCCCCGCCTTCGATCGAGCTCGTGCCTCCGCTGGTTGCTGCGCCGCCGCTGCTGCTCTTGCCGCCACTGGTCGCTGCTGCGCCGCCTCTGCTAGCACCGGCTCCACCCGAGCTCGTCGCGGCACCCCCGGAGCCGGTTTTGCCGCCCGACGCAGTAGCGCCGCCGTCATCGTCGTCGCCGCACGCGACTACGAAGTTCGTTGCAACCAGGAACACGGCTGTCCAAGAAGAGTATTTCATGCTCATCGGTCCTCCATTGGTTTGGCCGACGGGGCTTCGCCCGTTTGGCCGACGCCACCGACGCAGGTGCCGGCGCCCCAAGACCGTAGAGTCCGCTCGCAAGTTGCCCAGTGCCTCCCGCCCTGATTGTGTATTCGCATGAATACGCAAAGATCGGCCAACGATGCTCACTCGCCGTGAGTAGGTTGAACTCGCGTCGACCCGAGCGTCGTCCCAGCTCCAACCGCGCCACATCGAGCGGGAATTCTCGCTGTTGTCTCGAACGTCGGAGGGCAGCTGTATTCTCGAGAATACGTCCGGTTCGAGCGGCCGCGATGCGAAAGCGATCGGCCCAGGCCTGCGAAGGCCCAATCGCGCGGTGGTGATGGACGAAGCCGCTGCGTGGTGTCACTCCCTCCTGCGCGTTGTCCGCGGGTCTTTTCCGGGTTGAAAGCTCCGAAACGAAGGGTGGCGAAGCGTGCCCTCGTCCGTCCACTCGGCGAACCCCACCTCGACGACCAGCGCTGGCCGCACCCAGTGCGCGCCCTTCAGGTACTCGGGCGGCGGGAGCTCAGCGAAAGGACATTCCGCCTGCTCGAGCCCCTCCAGGCCTCGCCGGAGCTCGCTCAGGAACGGCCCCGTCCAGCCGCGTCCAGTGCCCACGCCACCAGCGAACTGCAACTCGCCATGGTCGTCGTACACGCCAACCAGCAGCGCGCCGAGCCCGTTGCGCGCGCCGCTCGGATCGCTGAAGCCGCCGACGACGAGGTCAGCGAACTGGGTACACTTCGCCTTGAGCCAGCCGTCGCTACGACCCGCGCGGTGGGGCGCGTTCGCGCGCTTGGAGATGATGCCCTCCATGCCCAGCTTGTCGACTTGAGCGAGCACCGCGGCTCCATCACCTTCGATGTGCTGCGCGTAGCGGATGAGCTCCGGGCCAGCGGCGACGAGTTTCTGCAGCCGCGCCTTGCGCTCGAGCAACGGGAGCTTTTCGAGCGGCTCACCGTCGAGCTCGAGCAAATCGAAGACGAAGTAGACGAGTCCCGCGCGCGCGCCGCCTTGCCCGAAGATGTTCTGTAGGCGCTGAAAGCTCGTCCGTCCGTCAGGCAGCACGATCGCCACTTCGCCGTCGATCACTGCGGAGCTGCAAGGCAAGCGGCGGACGGCTTCCTCGACCTCCGGAAGCTTCGCCGTCCAGCGTACTTCGTTGCGGCTCTCCAGGTAGACGCTGCCGCCGCGCCGGATCGCGCCCATGCGGTAGCCGTCGTACTTGATCTCGTGGACCCAGCCTGGACCGGTCGGTGGCTTCTCGGCGAGCGTTGCGAGCTGCGGCTTGTAAGCGCTCATTGCATCTTCCGCCCAGCGGAGGGGGTACCGTCGTGCGTCCACGCGAGGGAGAGCGTCCTGCGGGTCCGGAGCAGGTCGCGGAGCGTTTCGACGGGCAGGGGCGGCAGCTCGGCGGGCAAGCCTTCAAGCGACAGCACGCGGAGCTCCGCGTCAACCGAACGCTCGGACCGGCAGCAAAAGGAGGCAGCGCGCAGATGGCGCAGGGCGGCGCTGCTTTCTGTGGCAGGCGACTTGACTCCGGCCGCTTCGCCCCGCAATCCACGCACCTCAACCGCCCTAGATGTGCGAGGGTTGGCAATGACCGACACCCCCAGGGACGGCTGGATGAATGCCGAGGATGGCGTCTGGGTACGCCAGGCCAACCCGGTGACGGTCTTTCGCGACAGCATAGGCTGGCGCATCAGGACGTCGGACAACCGAGTCCTGCAGCACGCGTTTGCGTCTGCCGAGGACGCTCGCTTTGCTTGCGACCACGGAAAAATTCGCGAGGTGCTGCCGCGATTCGAAGCGTGAGCGCTCCGTACGCGGTGTCACCAACGGTTAGCTCCGGGGCGCCGTTTTCTTTGAGCCTGCTTGCTCGCCGACCTTCGCAGAACTCAGTCTATCGTGTTCGATCGAGCCAAGATTCCACACCCGACAGCGCCTTTCCGCAAGACCCGCAAATGAAGTACTAGCGGGTTACGACGGCTGCAGCAGCGTTCCGCCGGTGAAGCTGATTTCAAAGGGGCGACCAGGACAAGCGGCACGGGGCGGGTATCATGGAGGGATGACAGGGACGGTGGCGGCGGTGCGCTTGCCGGACGGGCGCGAGCGCGCTTTGGACCCAGCGGTCTGTGATAGACCGAGCAGCTGGAAGGGAAGCCCATGCTAGTGAGCAGAAGCGCCGCATTCACGAGTTTGTTGGGGGACAAGCTGCTGTTTTACTCGATGACCGGGCGCGAAACGCTCGGCCGCCTCTTCAGTTACGAGGTGGATCTGCTGAGCGAGGATGAGTCGTTGGATTTGTCGGAGCTGTTGGGGCAGCCGGCGACCGTCGTGCTCGAGCGTACCGATGGCTCGGTGCGCGAGTTCAACGGCTTCGTTACGCATTTTGCATTGGTGGGCCAGCACGGGAATTTCGTGCGCTACCGCGCGACGCTCAAGCCCTGGCTCTGGTTTCTGAGTCAGACGCGCAACTGCCGTATTTTTCAGAGTCAGACGGTGCCGGACGTGGTGAAGACCATTTTCCGCGATCACGGCTTCAGCGATTTCGAAGAGTCGTTCTCCAACGAAGCGTACCGCACCTGGGAGTACCTGGTGCAGTACCGCGAGTCGGATCTGAACTTCGTAAGTCGCATTCTGGAACAAGAAGGCATTCACTACTTTTTCAAGCACGAGGACGGCAAACACATCCTGGTGCTGGCGGATTCCAACAACGCCCACGCCCCGAACGTCGGCTACGAAAGGGTGCCGTACTTCCCGCCGTTGGGGCGTGAACGTCGCCAGGAAGAGCATCTGGATGCTTTCACCACCGCGCGCCAAATTCGCCCCGGCAAGTTCATGGCCCGGGACTGGAAGTTCAAGACACCGGAGATCCTCAAGGCCAACGTGGGCTCACCTTTGGAGAGCGCCCACGCCGAGTACGAGCTCTACGACTACCCCGGGGATTTTACGAATCAAGACGAGGCAGACTTGCAAGTGCGCCTCCGGCTCGAAGAGCATCAAGTAGAGTTCGAAACCGTTCAGGGGGGCGGCCCTGTGCGCGGTTTGACGGCCGGGTGCCGCTTCGCGATGACGCAGTTCCCTCGCGACGACCAGAACCGCGAATACATCGTTCTCAGCGCCAGCTACGAAATCCGCGTCTCAGAGTACGAATCCAATTCACCGGAGGACCGCGAGCCCATCTTCCGCTTTCAGTTCACGGCGATTGACGCCAAACACCCGTACCGCGTGCCGCGACTCACGCGCAAACCCATCGTGGAAGGTCCACAGACCGCCACCATCGTCGGCCCGGACAAAGCGGACATCTACACGGACGAATGGGGTCGCGTGAAGGTGAAGTTTCATTGGGATCGCAAGGAGGAGAGCAACCAAGATAGCTCTTGCTGGATCCGCGTTTCCCAAGTTTGGGCGGGCCAAAACTGGGGCGCGATGCATATCCCTCGCCTGGGCCAGGAAGTCATCGTCGACTTCCTGGAAGGCGATCCTGACCGCCCCATCATCACCGGCCGCGTCTACAACCAGCAACAATTTCCGCCCTACGCGCTGCCTGACAACGCCACGCAAAGCGGCATCAAGAGCCGCAGCACCGCCGGCAGTAGCGACGGCGGCGCGACCGACAGCAACTTCAACGAGCTCCGCTTCGAGGACAAGAAGGGCTCTGAGGAGGTCTACATGCAAGCGGAGAAGGACATGACCACCCTCATCAAGCACGATCGGACCACGACGATTCAGCGCAACGATACGCTGAACATCACGGGCGATCAGTTCATCAAGATCCACGGCAACCTGTCGATGATCGTGGAGGGCGTGACCGAGAAGACCAACCCCGATAAAGCCAAGCCCGTCAAAAGCTCCTTGGGCGTGACCGGCGCGCACCGCATAGACGCGTCGGACACCATCGATATTCAGGCGCCGAACAAGATCACGCTTACCTGTGGTGGCAGCACCATCACGATGACACCCGACCGAATCGTGCTGCACGCAGGTGGTGGTACGGAGATCGCCCTCGACGCGAATGGGCGCTTCGAATCCAGCCAACACAGCAAGCTGTTCCTGGACGCCAATGCGTTCCTGACCTCCAGCGGCAAAGCTACGATGCTGATGGACGCCAACGTGTGCACCAGGTCGAGCGCGGGCGATCAGGTTTTGATGGACGGCAGCGTGAAGATCTCCTCACCGGGTGATGTGTCGATGAGCGGCATCAACGTGTCCTCTTCCGGGTCCGCCACGGCTGGGATTGGGGCTGGAAATTCTTCTGTCGTGGCGTCAACTGCGAGCGTCGACGTTGGCGCTCCCGCGGTCAATGTGAACGGGCAAGGTCCCGTCAACATTGGCGGTGCAATGGTCAAGATTGGATAGCCGATGAAACACGTGCATTCGGAGCGTGATGAAGTGCGCGAGGTCGTCGATGAGTGCGTGCAGCGCTCGCCCGAAGTAGCGAGCTTTCGGGAGCTGCTGGAGTTGGCCTGCAGGCAAGCCGCAGCCAACGCGGTGATCGTCGAGCCGGCGAGTGCGTCGCCCCAAGCTAGCCCGGAGGTCGCGCCGCAGCCTGCTGAGTTGCTCACGTACGAGGCGCCGCCGTCACCCGCGCCCAACATGCGCTCCTCGGTCGTGGTGGGCGAGGTGATGGAGACGCAACATCCGTTGCGCCCTGGGCGGGTGCTGGTGAGTTGGCGCGACGCGCAGCGGCAAACCATGACCGAGTGGTTGCTCCCAGAGCGGCACCTGACGCTCCGCGCGGGCGACCGAGTCCTGCTGGCGCTGCCCGAGGGCTGGAACGAGTTCATCGTGACCGGCGCGCTCGGTGGTGAGCCAACAGCGCCGCAAGCACCGCCAGAGCACGCGCGCCAAGTGACGTTGCACCCGGGCGAGGTGGTGCGTTTCGTGGGGCACGATGGCCAGCCGCTGGTCACGGTTCGGCAGTCGCCGGATGGTCCGGTCGTCGAACTGGGCGAAGGCAACGTGGAGTTGAAGGCGGGCCGCACGCTGCGTCTCAGCGCGCAGAAGGTCGAGATCACGGCTTCGACGGGCATCGACGTCCGCGCCGACGGAGACACGGTGGTGCGCGGCCGCACCATTCGCCTGAACTAGGACAGCGGGATGAGGCGTAAGGCGGAAGAACTGCGCGAGGCACTGGACGAGTTCGTGTCTCAGGTCGAATTCCCGATGCTCCTCGTGGGCTGCCTCCAAGAGGAGCTCGTCTACCTGTTGAAGTTCATCGAGGGCATCGATCAAACTCGTCCAGAAGCTTACGTCGTGATTCTTTCCGGCTCTTTCACGACGGCCGAGGCTTACGTCGACAGCGCGGTGGAGTTCTTGAAGCTTCAGTTGGCTGGCGCGGAACCCGTCCGCATCGAGCAAGGCGACCCGCCGTTTCCTCCACTTCCGAAGGAGCTCGAAGATCGCCGAATTGCTCCGGAGCAGCGGCTGCAGCGTATTCTGATCTACCTGTCAGACCTGGTGCCGAAGGACGATGAGCACTTCGTCGTAGTGGGTTTGTTGCCTCTCTCCTGCAGCGACTTTCCCGGCTACGCCAAGCTGGTTGGCGCGTTCGTGCCCGCTCCGCAACACGCCGCGTGGATGGCCCGGCTGCGCATCATTGCTTACGACAACCGAACGCAGCCCTTACTCAAACCCGTGATGGAGCGGGCACAGCTCGACGGCGTTCTGTATTACGGCATAGATTTCTCGACCCCGGCGATAACCAACGCACTGAGCGTGGACGCGGCGGATCCGACGCTCCCGCTCGCGGAGCGCATGGCGTGCCTGCACCAGCTCGCGGCTGTCGACTTCGCTTACAAGCGCTACGCCGATGCGATCGAAAAGTACGCCGTCTTGAACGAGTATTACGCCGGCGTCGAGCAACCCGCGATGCAGGCGATCTGCGTGAATGGCGCGGCGGACGCTCTGCGTTCTGGGGGTCAGCTGCAGGGTGCGAAGGAACTCTTACAACGCGGCATTGCGCTGGGCATGCAGGCCAAGTCGCTGCCCGCGCTCGTGAATTTGCTGAGCTCGATCACGGACGTGTGTTCGCAGCTGGGTCACCACGCCGAAGCAGAAAGCTACGCGGACTCGGGCGCGAAGGTCGCGGCAGGAGCGCTCAGCCCGACCGTGTACGCGGACATGTTCGAAAAGAAGGGTGACGCTCAGATCGCGCAGAACAAGGTGGCAGAGGGGCTCGCGAGCTACAAACGCTGCGAGGAGCTGTGCAAACTCTACGAATACTTTTACCGCTGGAAGTCGGTGCTGCAGCGCCAGGCGGATTTGTATCGCAGCGCTAACATGTACCGCGAGCTCCAGACCGCGGAGCACGAGTTGGCGCTCGTGGAAGAGCTGGAGCGCCGGGGAGGTAAGGCAGGGCTCGAGGCGCAGGCCAAAAATGCGTCGGCACCGGGGGCATCGTGAGCGGGAACATCGCCCAAGGCATCGCCACGGCGAAGGCGGGACCCAAGCCCGCCAAGCTGGCGGAGCAGCCGCCCGCGCCGCTGATCGCACCCACCGGAAGTCCCGGCCTCAACTGCGTCGTCGGCGCGGTCAACGAACTCGCGGCGCCGTTCCAGGCGTTGCCCTCGGGCGAAGGTGGGGCCGCCGGGGTGGTGGCCAACGGCATGGGCGCCGTGCTGGGTGTGGTAGGCGCACCCGAGGCGATCCTCGACAGCGCCTTCGCCGCGCTCACCGCACCCATCGCCAAGATATTCCCGGCGCTGCCCGCCGTCACCTTGTTGGGCATGCACATCGGCCCCCCGCACGGCCACTTGCATCCGCCGTCGTTCACGCCGCCGGCGACGCCTGCGCCCGTGCCTCTGCCGAGTCTCGGTGTGCTGCTGGGTGCGGGCTCGCTGGGGGTGCTGGTGTGTGGTCTGCCGGCGGCGCGCGCTGGCGACATCGGTATCGCGGTGGCGTGCGGCAGTTTCTGTCCACCGTTCGAGGTGCACACGGGCTCGAGCAACGTGTTCATCGGCGGCTCTCGCGCGGCTCGCATGGGCGATATTACACGCCACTGCAATCCGGTGAATATGGCAGGTCTGGGCCTGGCCATGGCCGTTGCCGGCTTAGTTGCGGGTGTGGCTGGAGCGGTCGCTTTCGGTAGCAAGACCGCCGCGGCGCAGGCGGCAGCCGACGCGGCCGTGTTGGCGCTGAAGATGTTGGTCGGCAGAGACATGGCAGTTCCTCCCGCGTATGGCGCCTTGATTGGGCCGCCCGCGGGCAACGTCATGATCGGAGGTTTCCCGTGTCCGCCGCTGATGGAGTCGCTGATGGGACTCCTGAAGAAGCTCAAGAAGCCGCCCAAGCCCAAGGGCAAGGCATCGGGTGGAGACAACGCGCCGTGCGGCAAAGCCGGGCACCCCGTGAACGTCGTGACGGGCGCGTCGTTCAACACGTACGTGGAGTTCGTGTCGGGCGGCTTGTTCGAGTGGAAGCGCCACTATTCGAGTGATCGCGCGGGTAGCGACGGGGCCCTTGGTTACGGTTCGCGCCATACCTACCAGCGCTCGCTGCGCGTCCAACTCCATCGTGCCGTGCTCACGAACTGGGATGGCGAGGACATCGTATTCCCGCGTTTTGAGCGAGGATCGAACGTGACTCGAGCCAAGGGCTACGTGCTCACTCGCGTCAACGCCTTCACTTATCGCGTCCGGTACAGAGAGGAGCCTGAACTCGAGTTCGCGGGGGATCGCTTTGCGGGCGACTTGAACCTGGTTCGTGTGCGCAAGGACCGCAAGGAGCTCGTACTCACGCGCGACGCCGCCGGGCGTATCAGCGCGTTCCTGGAGACGGATTTCGCAACGCAGGCGCAGCGCCGCTTCGAGCTGATACTGGACCAGGTGGGTCATGTCCTGCAGCTCGTCGAGATCCCGACGGGCTTTTACGCGCCTCAGCCGATCCTGCGGCGCGCTTACACTTACAGCAATGTGGGCGACCTTGTCGCGAGCGCCGAGCCCAACGCTTATCCAGATCGCTTCGCCTACGATGCCAAACACCGCCTGACTCACGAGCAAGGGCCGCTGGGCTACACGTTCACCTACGTCTACGACGAACAGGGGCGCGTCGTCGAATCGGCGGGTCAGGATGGCCTCTGGGGAGTGAAGCTTGCCTACCCGAAGGACGGCCTCACGGTCGAGACGTACCTGGACGGTTCCAGCTACCAGATCCACCATGACAAGGAAGGTGCGGTCACCAAGGTAGTCGCCGCCGACGGGCACACGCTGACGCGTGTGATGGATATCCAGGGTCGGGTCGAAGTCGAAATCGACGGCGCGGGCCGGCAAATGCGCTGGCTCTACGACAGCAACGGCGCCCACTACGCGCGCCTGGACGACTTCGGGCATTTGCTCCCCACCGCGCTCGAGGCCCCGCACACGCCGAATCCGTTCGAAGTCGAGCTGCCGAGAACCCACCTCGAATGGCTGCTCGGTGATTTGGCTCCCCAGCGTTCCAACCTCGCCGACGGTGGCCTCTGGCCGATCTCGTGGAACGGACCCCCGCCAGCGCTCCTGGCCGGTGTGCCCGGTGGCGCCGCGAATCTTTCGCGCAGTCTATTTTCTCTGGGTGAAGGCCCCGGCGGACCCACGCCCGCGCCGCGTGTCGATCTCGATACCCAGGGGCGAAAAATCGCAGAGACGGACGTGCGTGGAGCGATCCGCCGCTGGTACTACGACGTTGCCGGGAACCTGGTCGCGGAGCAGGACCGTGATGGCGCGGTGCGACGCTTCACGATCGCATCGTGGAACCTGCGCGGCGAGGCGACGGACGAAGCGGGTCGGACCCTCCGTTATCGCTACTCGTCCCTCGCGCAGGTCACCGCCGTCACCGATCCGTTTGGGCTCGAGACTCGCTACGACTACGATCAGCGTGAGCGCCTCGTCCGTGTCCACCGCCACGCCGCGGTTCGCGAAGAATATATCTACGATGTCAACAGTCACTTCATCGAGAAACGGGACGGCAACGGTCAGGTTCTATTCAAGAACGAACCTCACAAAAATCACCTCGTAGGCAAGCGCACGCTCACGAGCGGCGGGCATCATCAGTTTGACTATGATGAAGCAGGGCGCATCACCGAGGCGTCGACGCAAGACCACGAAGTGAAGCTGACCTACGACGCGACGGCTGCGTCGTACGATCCGCGCTGGCCTGACTATCCGCGACCTGCTTGGCCAGAAAGCGACCTGCGCGACGGCCAGGGTGTCCAGCATGTTCGCGGCAAAACCGCGGTAGAAACCGCGGTTCTCGAGCGCTTTCGTGCGCTGCGCGAGCAGGACGGGGCGCGCGCTGTCTTGCGAGATCCGACCGGCCAGGAAACGATCCTGGTCTACGAACACGGCATCGTGCGTCGCTTCTGCCCGAGCGGTACGATCGAAATGCTTCAGTTCGATCCAGAAGGCCGCCTGCTGGCGCGCTTGGTGTACCGCGACCCGACGCGCCTGCCTCGCCTTGGCTCGGGGGCAGGGTCCGCCGCTGCTTCACCGCTGCGCGTGTCCGGCGCGCCCCGCGATGGTGTGTGGGGAACCCGCTACCACTACACGCTCGAAGGCGATCTCGTTCGCGTCGACGACACCGCACGCGGCAGCACCGCCTACGAAGTCGACAAGGCCCACCGTCTGTCCGCTGAAGTGACTCCACGCGGCGAGCGTCTGGAATACGTGCAGGACGCCGCCAGTAACGTCGTGTCCAAGCCTGGTCTCAGCGACTTGCGCGTGCTGCGCGGCAACTTCCTGGCGTCGAGCCGTGACGAGCGCTTCGAACACGATTCCCGTCATCACCTCGCGGTGCGCCACCGGCACGACGGCTCTCAGGTTCTCTATCGCTACGACAGCTTCGACATGCTCGTCGCCATCGAGCATCAAAGTCCAAGCGCCAAGACTCCGCGCTGGGAAGCCTCTTACGATGCGCTCGGTCGGCGTATCCGGTCCACTCGAGCCGGCAAGACCCGCGAGTTCTTTTGGGACTACGAGCGCCTGGCCGCCGAAATCCAACCGGGCGGCGCCCTGCGCGTTTACCAGTACGCCAGCCGCACCGCGCTGATCCCCATCGGCTTCACCGACTACGGCAGCGTCGAGGCTCCGCCCGAATCCGGCAAAAGCTACGTCGTTTTCTCGAACCCCACCGGCATGCCCCTCTGCATCGAGGACCAAGCGGGCAACATCGTCTGGTGGGCAGAGCGCGTGGATCCATACGGCGCCATCCAAGTCGCGGAGGGCTCGAGCCTCGAATACAACCTGCGCTGGCCTGGCCACTACTACGATCCCGAGAGCGGTCTTCACTACAACCGTTGGCGCTACTACGACCCGATGCTCGGCAGGTACCTGCAGAGCGACCCTTTGGGCTACGGCGGAAGCCCAGTCAACCTGTACGCCTACGCGGCCAATCCGTTGGTGCAGGTCGACTTGTTCGGCCTGGAGTGCGAGGGGGACAAGGACGGCGGGGCTCCGAAGAACAAGGGCAACGACGGGAAGGAGAAGGCGCCCACCAGCAAAGAGCTGAAGAAGATGTCGCCGGAGGAGCGGGAAGCTTACTGCCGGAAGCGAGCCGATGAACTGAACCAGCAGCTAAGGGACAAGGATGCTGCATCCAACAAGAAGCGGCAGGACGCTTGGGACAAGGATACGCGTCCGGAAAGCGAAAAGGGTCCGAGACCGAAGGACACGCATTTCGCGGAGAACGGAACGACTGTCTGCGTTGGCATCGTGAAGGACAAGAAGGGCAACATGAAGACGGTGGTCACCTCGAGCAAGGATCGAGGCCCGTCTCCGGTAAAGCTCAAGCCAGGCGAGGAGTATCGACCGAAGGGGAAAAATGCCAAGGAGAGAGCCAAAGATCCCGCGGGTCAGCCAGAGCTCGCGCCGGGAGGCGTGCAGACCGGCGAATCGGTGCCCGTCAAAGACAAGGACGGCAATCCTAAGTTCGACGACGAAGGTGAACCCATCACGAAGCCCGGGCGAGAAGAAGGAAGCCGGCAAATCATCCGAGACGAGAACGGCAAAATCGTGGAGGAGAAACCCTATGACAAAGCCAGCACTTCCGAGCTCCGCAAGAACCCAGATGCTGAAGGCAGCACGGACCACCACGCGGAGCAGCGCATGGTTCGTGGCGCGGAGGGACGAAACGAGGAGGTGGTCAACATGTCACCCTCCAAGGAATGTTGTCCGGGGTGTCATCAGTCGCTCAAAGACGGCGGCAACCTGGACAAAATCCCCGCCGACATGCAAGGAAAGCCTCCCGGCACTGGCTAGGTCGGTTTACGTTGGTGCTTGAGTAAGAACGCAAGGAGCTTGAGCGATGCTCAGAAGTGACGGGATCTATCGGGAAGACAACGGCGCATGGTCGAAGTGCATGCTGCTTCGGCAGGACGGTAGCGGAGTTCACGCGAGCGTCTCGTTCGGTGTCCTCACGCATGAGGCGGCGAGACTTGCAGTCACGGAGACGGGCGAGTTTCAGCTCATGTCGTGGAAGACGGCCATTCCGCCACGAATGCGATCTCGGGCTGAGCTGACCTGGGTCGGGACGGCGGACACCGTCGAGTTGCGCTGGACGCTCAAGTGGACGATGGACGGCAAGAGTGGGGAAACTCCCATGTGCGACCTGGGCGCGATTCAGGATGAGGGTCGGCTGCTTAGGTTGAGCTTTCAACGCCCCGGGCAGAAGCCTGGCCCGCCCCGAGACTCGCACTTCCAGGCTGTTGATCCGCGGGCTCTGGGCGATGATTGGGGGCCAGAGGATGACGCGCGTTTAGTTCGCGAGCGTCTGGAAAGCGGAAAGGCATCTCGTGACGGTGTGCAGCTGGCAGCTGCCTTGGGCTATGAGCCGGCGGCTATCGCGTCAGGTGGCAAACCAGTAGTAGTTCCCGATCGCACGCAGGTGGTGGCCGCGCTCGCGAACTTGGGCGGCAGCGTCGCTGTGCGCGGCGTGCTGGGCATGGTTTGGGACGAAGGCAGCCAGGTGCGGTTCAATCAGGGCTTCGCTTACGACGTGGCGAAGGGTTCGGCCGAGCACCGCGCGATGTTAGCCGTCGCCAAGTGGCTGCAGAGCGGCAAAGACAAGGACTTAGCCAAGGCCAAGGAAGTTGCGGGGCAGCTCGACGAGTTTCCCGACGAACTTTTGGAAGTCCTTGCTCTGGGGCCGCTGACGGGCGCCGAGCTGGAAAAATCTCTGAATGCGTTCTTGGCGTCGTTCATCAACAAGAGTGAGGAGCAAGCGTTTGCGGCCATGAGAACCAGCTTGTTGCCATGGGTCCTCGAAGGTCGGGACCGCTACGCCTGATCGGAGCCGCGCATCGTGCACCGTCACCCAAAGAAAAGTGCGAAACTCGTCGAGACCATCGATCGCGGAGATTCGCTGCTGCTCGTCGCACCCGGCGGATGGCACTTCGGGCTACTGCCGTACTCCGGTCCTATCGAGATTCGGTCGATTGCGCGGACGCCTGACGGTTTAGCCATCTTGTCTGCGCAGAGCGTGCCGCTGCCCAATCACTGGGGCATCGCGGCGTTGGCGCCGAGTGGGCGACTGATCGCCGTCATCACCGGGCGTGATTGCAGCCTGATCGACGTTTCGGGAACACGAGTGGGTGGCTGCGCGCTGAACCAGAACTGGGGACAGTGCGCGAGCGTGAGCTTCTCTGCCTCTGGCTCGACGCTGTGGCTGAGCTTCGAAGGCAGCCGGGACAACCGCATCGTCGCCGTCGACGTGGCGAGCAGTACGCCGCTGGGCATTCTGTACATCGCGGGCGAGGCGACCACGTCGCATTTGCATCGCGTACATCCTGTTGACGAGGTGCTCCTGGTCGAATGGTCTGCGACGGACACGGACGTGGCCATCGTTCGACGGGATGGAAACGCGATCACGCTCGTGGCGCAGAAAGGCTACCCTGCGGGCCTGGTCGTGTTGGGCCTGGATGCTCGCGGGGGTTGGTATCGGACGGAGCCAGGAGTGCTGACCCGCGCGCTGCCGGCTGGCTTCACCATGGACAAGCAGGTGTGGTCACGCCCGGAGTGGCTGGACGAGGACGTCGAGCCCCAGATCGTGTTTACCGGCATTGGCAGCATGCTGCGCGACGGTCCGCTGACCTTGATGACCTACGACGTGGACGCCAGCGAGCCGCAACAGTACTGGCATCGGCTGTACGACGAGGCGCTCGACCCCGTCCTCGAAATGGAGATCGAACTGGACGCCGATGGTGAGCGCTGTCGACGTCAGGACGGCCTCGCCGAAGACCTGGTCATCCTGACCTACGAAAACGAGTACGTGGTGCTGGATTGGGCGCCCTGGCTGAGAGTCCCCACACCCACCACCAACGTTCCGTTCCCTCGCGACGGCGTGTTCGCGAGCGACCCGACGCACCACCCCGACGCCAGCTCGGAAGGTTCAGCGATCCGTCGCCTCTGGATGGTCATCTACGCCAGCGGAGAGGTTCGCTGCACCGTGCAACCGGAAGACCAGGAGCTCACTCGCTCCGACGTCGAGAAGAAGGCTGAGTGGCGCGGCGCAACGACCACGCACTCCGACGGCAACGTCACCATCACACTCCGCAGCGCCTGGGGCACCCTGGCCTTCCAGGGCAGGCACGACGCAGATGGCCTTGTCCTAGCGCAGGTGGCGCCTCCGCCGTTGGATGTTTATCGCTTCGAACATCGTAAGGACTAACTCCGTTCGAGTCAGGAGCGCTCCTGATGCAACCTTCGTGGCGGAAAGCAGAGCACTCGAAGCCCAGACTGACGTCCCGTCCGATTTCGAATCGGCGACCGCGCCTTGCGGTTTTGCTTTCCTTTTGGCGATGGGCAGCCGAATCGAACGACCGACGCTTTCGCGCCGCGCGCGGGTTCAAACCGCGTTGCTCTCCATGAGCCGTGCCCACCAGCGGCGGAGAGCCGAGCAGTCGAAGCCCACACGCGGCGTGCGCGTGCCGTCCGCTTTCCAAGCGGCGCTCTGCACCTGCAGAGTTGACTCTCCATCGTTCAGATTGCGGTGATATGTGCTCGAGCCAGCGCGGACTTCCAAACGAACGGCGCGCGCCGTTCGGCTTCGCTCTTGCGAACGAAGAGTCCACGAAGGCCCAAGCGGTCCTGCCCGCGGGAGTCGAACCCGCAGCTTCCGAGGTTTGAGCTCGGCGTGTTTGCCGTTTCACCAGGGCAGGATAGTGCCGCTACTCGGACTCGAACCGAGACGCCCCGAAGGGCACGCGCTCTCAACGCGCCCTGTATGCCAATTCCAGCATAGCGGCCTGTACATGGGTCCGCCCGCCGCGAGTCGAACGCGGCTGACGCGCTTATAAGACGCGTTGCCTCGACCGAAGGCACGAGCGGGCTGGGTGCGCGCGGCAGGATTCGAGCCTGCACTGTGCCGGGTTTAAACCGGTTGCCTCTGCCGTTGGGCTACGCGCGCGTTGGTACCGCGTGCAGGACTCGAACCTGCCTCCTGCTCCTTGTAAGAGAGCCGGTCTCCCCGAGACCTAACGCGGCACTGGTCGCGGATGAGGGAGTCGAACCCTCCTGATGCCCTGTTCCCGAAACAGGTGGCCCACCACGAGCCCGATCCTCGATTCGTTCCAGGTCAGCGATTCGAACGCTGCTCTTCCTCGTTCAAAGCGAGGCTATCCTGCCTGATAGACGACCCTGGAATGGTCGCTGCGTGCGGAGTCGAACCGCAGCACGTCGCCGTATGAAAGCGCGCGCGTTGCCGAACGTCGCAGCGGTAGCGGGGGCTGGAATTGAACCAGCACAGACCAGCGTATGAAACTGGCGGCCTACCGGTGGCCTACACCCGCGGCGCTCCCGTCGAGAATCGAACTCGAGAACCGCGCTTCGGAGGCGCGGCGCCGCCATCCAGCGGCGAGAGCAGTGGCGACCCTGGAAGGAGTTGAACCTTCGCAACCTGGCTTCGTAGACCTGGCGCCGGATCCGCCGGCAGGGCCTTGGTGTCTCGCGCGGGATTCGAACCCGCATTCCTGCGTTGAGAACGCAGTTGCCTGAGCCGTTAGCAGAGCGAGACATTGGCGCTCCCAGCAGGAGTTGAACCCGCCCGCCGCGCCTTAGAAGAGCGCGCGCTGATCGCAGTGGGAGCGTGGAGACGCGCCGCGGAGTCGAACCGCGTCTGAGCGATTTTGCAGATCGCTTCGATCGCCGGATCAGCGCGTCATCGGTGTCCCCGGCATGAGTCGAACCCGCGTAACCAATTTAGGAAATTGGCTGCCGGATCCGCCGGCGAGGACAGTGGGGTGGGGCGGGGAATCGAACCCCTTGGAGCGGGTCACAGCCGCTCCTGCTTCCAAAGCAACCTCACCGTAGTCGAGGAGAGATGAGTTGCAGGGGGAGGAATCGAACCCACGGAACCACGGTTAACAGCCGTAGCAGTGTGCCAACACACAAGCTCTGCAATCTTTGGAGGCGATGATGTTCGCCTCCCTTGAACGAACGACGCTGTGCGTTTGAGGCAGCGTCGACAGCAAATTGTCAGAGAGCAAGCGCACGAACGCGCAGCAGCCTTCAGGAGCTGAATTCGAACCAATGTGGTGAGATCGAGCGACACACGCTCTCTCTCATCGCTTAAAGACAGAACTCTATCCAATTGAGTTGCGCCACCGTCAGCTAGACAAGGGTGCGCTTCTGTTCGAATGAGAATCAGTGTCTTTAGTGGTCCGTCCGAGAATCGAACTCAGTCGCCCCGAAGGGAAGTGGGTTACAGCCACCCTCGCGCCCAGCGCGACGCACGAACCAAAGTCCAGAAATGAGAAAAGCCGCCAGGTTTCCCAGGCGGCTCGCTCAAATGATCGAGATTTGCCGCCTATTCAGCGCATCGAGTTCTCCTGGGCGAACGCGACGGAGTGCCACAACGCACACGTGATCCGGCCTTCGCTTGCGCGAAGTGAATCGAGATGTATGGGTTGCGAAGTTCTCATTGCTGATGGTGACCAGTCTGATCCATGGCGCGCTGAGCGTCAACTAAATATCGTATTGCGCAAACTATTGCGCAACGGTCTCACTCACTACGTTGCTGGTTCAAACTCCGCCTGTGCGGCTTACTTAGCGGCGTTCGCAGGCTTTGAGGTAGCGGTGGATGGTGTCAGTAAGTCCGAATTCGAGGGCGTCGGCGATCAGGGCGTGGCCGATGGAGACTTCGGCCACCCCGGGGACTTGAGCCAGGAAGGGCGGGAGGTTGTCGAGGTTGAGATCGTGGCCGGCGTTGACGCCGAGGCCGACGCGCTGCGCGGCGGCGGCGGTGTTGGCGTACGCGGCGAGCACCGCGGAGCCGCGCTCCGTACCGAAGGCGGCGGCGTACGGCTCCGTGTAGAGCTCCACGCGATCTGCGCCCAAGTCACGGGCGATGGGCAAGAGCTCGGCGATGGGATCCAGGAACAAGCTGACGCGGGCGCCGAGCGCGCGCAGTCGTTCGATGGCTTTGGCGAGCGCTTGTCGTTCGGGCGCGCCGAGCTCCGCTAGGTTCCAGCCGTGGTTGCTGGTGAAGGCTTCCCGCGCGTCGGGGACGAGCGTGGCTTGCGCGGGCCGCACTTGTTCGCAGTGCTCGAGCAAGCCGTGGAACGGGTTGCCTTCGATGTTGTATTCCGCGTGGGGAAACGCAGCCACGACGGCGGCGATACGAGTGACGTCTTCGGCGCGGATGTGGCGTTGATCGGGGCGCGGGTGCACCGTGACGCCGTGAGCGCCCGCCTCCAGCGCGATCTTGGCCAGTCGCTCCACGCTCGGCAAGTTGAGCGTGCGCGTGTTGCGAAGGGTGGCGATCTTGTTGACGTTGACGGACAGGGCGGTCATAGCGCCCGCAGATCTACACCCAACGCGCGCCGCAGGGTGATTTTCAGAACGGAATTTCCGCGCCGTCTTTCCAAAATTTGCCCGTCTCGCTGAAGGGCAACGTCAGCAGCGCGAGCGCGCCCGCGGCGGATTCCTGAACTTCTCCCGGGGCGTTCGGGCCACCCAGCTCGGTTTTCACCCAGCCCGGGTCGAACGCGTTGACCGCGACGGCGCCAGCGAGCTCGGAGGAGAGCAGCAGTGTGAAGCCATTCAAGGCCCATTTGCTGAGGCGATACGAAGCAATACTTCGATCGCGCATGGCCGCGAACGTGCCGGCGCCCGAGCTGACGTTGGCGATGCGCGGCTCCGTGCCCTTGCGGAGCAATGGCAATAGCGCAAGGCACAGCCGATATGGCGCCACCAGATTGACGTCGATCGATCGCAAGAGCACCTCTTCTTTGCCGTCGATGAAGCCGTGCGCACCCGCGTCGATCTGAATGCCAGCGTTGTTGAGCAGAACATCGAGCGCACCCCAGCGCTGCTCCACCGCTTGTCGCAAGCGCTCCGGCGTCTGAGGGTCGCTGAGATCACCAGCGACGACGCTCAGGCGTTTACCGGACGGATCCAGCTCCGCCCGAGCGGCGGCCAGGCGCTGCGCATCGCGAGCGGTTCCCAGCACCTCCGCGCCTTCGGCCAGGAAGAGTTTTGCGGTTTCAAACCCGATGCCGCGCGAGAGACCCGTGATCAGGATGCGGCGTCCAGCCAGTCGTTGCATGGCGAGCTGCTTAGCACGCGCTGCATATAGACGAAGGCGCAGCGGACGTGACTCGTGTCCGCTGCGCCTTCAGGGTTGTCGGAGGCCAACCCAAAGACTCGCTGGGCTCAGCGTGGCGCTGAGCTACCGCGCAAACGCGAAGGTGCAAGCCGATTGCCCATCGCGTCCGTCGTTCCTCAGACGATAGCCGAGCTCGGTTGCGCTGAGGAGCGCAAGAACAGCGAGTTTCGTCGTCACGCCAAGTGTGAAAGGGGAGCCAAACGTGGCGTCCTTGTCGACATCTGCGCGCAACGACTGCGCTTGTCCAACATGTGAGTTGACTGGTTTAGCCTTTGTGGCTGCGAAATTCGCGCGTTTGCCTCAGCCCGGGCACCTTCCCGTCGCAAGCCAGGCCGACGAGGCGAGTTCGCGCTGCTCTCCGACTTCTCGGCCCAAGCGCCGTACCGCGGCGGGTGTCCGCTCCGCCCAGGCGGCCTCTCCCAGTCGCCGACGCAGGAGCACGAGAGGAGCGTTGGCGCGCTGGAACCGCTCCCATAATTCGGCCGGACTGATGACCGGCATGGATTGCGATACGGCGTGGACGTGCACGTCCACGAAGCCGGCCGCGCTGAGCTCGGCCGCCAACACCTCCGGGTTCTCCAGCCCGCCGATGTTGCGACGCGGCGCGACGAAGTCAGGATCCATTTCCGCTATGGCTCCGAATAGCGCCCGCATCAGGGAAGAGTCCTCGGCTGGCGCCCAGCTGGAGACCAGCGCGGTGGCGGACGGCTTCAGCACTCGCAGCAGCTCCGCGTAGCCCTTCGGACGGTCGGGGAAGAACATCAAGCCGAACAAGGAGAAGGCCGCATCGAAGCTGGCGGAGTCGAACGGCAGCGCTTGGCCATCCCCCACGCGGGCGAACAAGTTGTCGAGCGCGAGTCGCTTACGTTCGCTCTCCAGCAGCGCGACCATGTTGGGTGAGAAGTCGATCGCATCGACACGCGCCACCCGTGCAGCAAGCTCCAAGCTGAGCGTGCCTGGGCCCGCAGCGACGTCTAACACGCGCGCGTCCGCCGCGGGCTGCACCAATCCCAAGGCGCGCATCGAGAAGCCACGCATCAGGTGCGGCGCCTCCGCGGCATAGCCCTCGGCGACGAGCTCCCAAGGTTCCGGTCCTGCGAGCGGGCTTTGATTCTGGGTCATTCTGGCTCCTCCTCCAACTTGGTCGAGATCAACAGGTGTTCGGCCGCGTCCGCAGCGGCGCGAATTGCCGAGGTGTCCAGCAGCGCGGCGGACAGTGCGATGGCGCCATCGATCAGCACGCAGATCTGGTCTGCGGTGGCCGTGCCAACGCCGTACTTGGCGAACAGTTCGCGTACCAGCGCGCGCTGGGAAAGTTTGTGCTGGCGAACCCGGGCGCGCAGCGGAGCTTCCGCGTCGGCAAACTCCGCAGCCAAGTTCAGTATGCTGCAGCCACGAAACTGCGTCTCTTCGGCGAAGCCGAGCAGGTACTGAAAGATGCCGCGCGCGACGCCGGTCGCGCTGCGCCGACCGGCCGTCGCCTGGGTGAGCGTGCGCAACCAATGCTCCGCCCCGCCATCCAGATAGGCCAACCCAAGCTGCTCCTTCGCGGCAAAGTGATGGTAAAAGGTGCGCTTGGCGACGCCCGACTCTTCGATCAATTGATTGATGCCGGTTTGGTTGTAGCCCTGGCTATAGAACAGCTGCACCGCTGCTTTCAGGATCTGTTCCCGCGGATTCGAGCTCACGAGCCGAGCTTGTCACGAGTAGACAAGCCAGTCTACCAAAAGTAGACAGATCTGTCTACTAGCGGCAATGGTCGAGGTTTCTCGCTGCGCGCGTGTCGATTGTGTGCCGCAGGCGCGACAATCCTACGAACCGGCGATTTGCCGTGCGCTAGCTGGGGTCAGGTTTGTTAGGACGCGCCGACGTGTCTCGCCAATACTCGAACGTGACGATCCTAGCGCTGGCCGCAACGCTACCGCTGCTGCGCTGTACGCCGCTCGAAGATCGGGACGATCGTTTCGATTCGCCCGGTAGGGGGGGCGCCAACGGAGGCAGCAGCTCTAGTGGCGGCAGCGCGGTATCGGGCGGCGCGAACGGAGCGATGCCCTCGTTGGGTGGCAAATCCGATCTAGTTGCGGGCACCGGCGGCGTGGCCGCTGCGACGGGCGGGGGGGCCGGCGGCGACGAGAACGTGAGCGCCGGCGCAGCGGGAGAAGGCTGCCTGGATCCTACCGGCTTTTCCGGCCTCGGTTGCTCGACGTGTGCGCCGACGGATCTGATCAGTTTGGAGAACGCCTGTACGGCCGCGAGTTGCGTTCCCTTCGACAACGCGCGACGCCTGCTTCAACTCGAGGGCCCGTCGGAGTTGCCCGTGTCGCCGCTCAACCTTGGTGGAGCAGGGGGAGCGGGGGGCGCCGACGGCGGGGTGGGCGGAGAAGCGGGCGCGGCTCGCGGCGGCAGCACGGGTGCCGGTGGCGGTGGCTCGCCCGCGCTGCCCGCCTGCGCCGAGCTCGCCGACGAGGGGCGGCTGCTGTACGTGGCCGGCTCTTCGGCAGCGAAGCCATTTCTTCAGCAAATCGCGCAGCAGCTCGTGTCCGAGGACGTCTACTTGGTCTACGTGTCTGCGGGTAGCTGTGTAGGCGTGGACGCCATCTTGGCCAGCACACCGATAACGACGGGGGCAGCGCCTGCCATCGCGCCTTCCGCGACGTATTGGTCGTCGGCCGCGAGTACCGGGAGCGCCTGCGCCTTGCCGCGCTCGGGAGTGGCTGCGGATCTCGGGGTGTCGGACGTGTTCGCACAGACCTGTCCTGGGTTCGAGTTTTCGAGTTTGGATGCGTTGTCCGTGCGGGACGCGCACGGACCGATTCAAACCATGACGTTCGCGGTGCCGGCTACGTCGCCTCACGAATCCATCAGCGCGCAAGCGGCGCGCCGCGTGTTCGGCTTGGGCCAGGCCGCGGGGGTGCTCGACGAGTCGGCAGCGGACTTGATTTGGCAAGACGAGGCTGCGCTTTTCCAGCGCAACGCGAGCTCCGGTACGCAAGCCATGATCGGACGCGCGATCGGTCTGCTCCCCGCAGAGTTTCGCGGCGTGCAGCAGCGCAGCTCGGACGAGATGGCGGCCAGCCTGCAGGGCGGCGCAGCGGAAGCGCTCGGCATTTTGGCGGCGGACTACATCGACTCGCGCAACCTGCGCGCGCAGATCCACGTATTGGCATTCCAGGACGGGCGACAGAATTGCGGATTTTTCCCGGATTCTAGCGCGACGGCGCGCGACAAACGCAACGTGCGCGACGGGCACTATCCGATCTGGGGGCCGCTGCATCTGCTGTATCGCATCGACAGCGCGGGCAACCCGCTCAATACGCACAAACGCGAGTTGTTGCTCGACGTGCTGGGTTATCTGACTGGCTCCAGGCCGTTGCCCAATGGTGTCAGCTTGTTCGACGTCTACACGCAAAACGGGCTTGTTCCGGAGTGCGCCATGCGCGTCACCCGTACAGAGGATGGCGGCAACCTTAGGCCGTATCGTCCGGACAGCCCGTGCGGCTGCCTGTTCGAAGCGCGCGCGACGGGCGACACCGACTGCGCGCGTTGCGACGTGCAGAGTGATTGCGCCGCCGGCAAGAGTTGTTCGAACGGCTACTGCGAAGACTGAACACAGACGCAGCAGCTGCCAGTTGCGACCACGTGTTTCGTGAAGGAACGCGGCGGGCTCGCGCTCGGGTCACGCAAATGTTGCCAAACCATGCTTCCCCCCGCCGCCGGCCTTGAACAACCTACAGCCCACTCGTTCCGGATCCTCCGCGATGCATTCCAACACAGCTTTCTCCCGCGTCCCCAGCAGCGTGCAGCCAGCTACCAGCACCACGCTGACGCCCATTGGTCGGTACCGACCGCTGCTTCGTCTCGGTCGCGGGGGCATGGCCGAAGTGTTTTTGTCCGCGTGGGAGGTGGCGCCGGGGGTGCGTCGCGCGGTCGTGGTCAAGCGCCTACACGCTCATCTCAGTGATGATCCCGGGCTTTTACAGATGTTTTCGGACGAGGCGCGGCTCGCTTGCCGGCTGGAACACGAGTTCATCGTCCGCACGCTGGAGACCGCCGTCATCGATGGTTCTTGCTGCATCGTGATGGAGTACCTGGAGGGGCAACCGCTGCACCGCGTGCTGCGGCGCGCCTTCGAACTCGGTACGTTGCCGATTGCGCTCGCCGTGCACGTGACCATCTCCGTGTTACGGGCACTCGAATACGCGCACGCCGCGACCGATCATCTGGGGGCGTCGCTCGGCATCGTGCACCGGGATATTTCGCCGCACAACGTGTTCGTCAGCAGTGACGGCCGCGTGAAAGTGCTCGACTTTGGCATCGCCAAGGCCAACTCGCACGAGGGTCACACGGCTACCGGCTTCATCAAGGGCAAGATCGGCTACATCGCGCCCGAACAAGCCATGTCCGAAGACGTGGATCTGAGAGCAGATCTGTTCAGCGCAGGCGTCTTGTTGTGGGAGGCGCTGGTCGGCGCGCGCTTGTTCAAGGCAGATACCGACGCGGCGACGTTGCGTCTCACGTTGCAGGAGGAGATTCCGCGCGTGGTTAGCCGTCGCGCCGACGTACCGGAGGAGCTCGATCAGGTCCTGGTGCGCGCTCTCGCGCGTTCGCCAGAAGAGCGTTACCAAACCGCCAGCGCGATGCGCGAAGCGCTCGAAGCGTTCTTGGTTCGCGCCGAGCTGACGCCAACCGACGCGGACCTGAAGGCGGAGTTGGACCGGCTGTTTGGCAGCGAAATCGCGGACCAGCGCCGCTTGGTGCAGTCCTTGCTCTCGAAGACGGAGGCGGCTCCTTCCAGCTACCAAGCCCCGGCCAGCACCGGAGCCGTCGTGTTGCCGACCGGTGCCGCCGTGGAACCCAGCAGCAGCGGTCTCCGCGCCGAGGTGCGCAGTTTTCGTACGGTTGCCTGGCCGTGGCTGATAGCGACCAGCGCGCTGCTCGCGATCTGCGCGTTCCTGCTGACGTTGAACCTGACGGCCCGTCACGCGGACACGGCGACTCCCGGGGCGGCGCCCGTTGCCGCCGTCGTGCCCGCTCCACCCGTCGCCGTCGCGCAGGAAGCGCCGCGGGTAGCGCTCGCCGCAGCGCCGGTGGCCGCGGTAGCGCAAGTCGCGCCAGTCCCAGCAGCCGTCGTTGCGCCCAGTGCGCTCGCCCCCGTTCGCTTTCAGTCTGCTGCCAGGCGCCCCGAGCAAAAGGCTGCGCTGAGTGCGAGCACGGCAGCGCTGCCAAGCGCTGATCCCGAGCGCTTTGGCTTCTTGACCATCGACTCGAGCCCCTGGTCGACGGTGCTGCTGGGTGGAAGAGCCCTGGGCGTGACGCCACTCGTGGGAGTGCGTCTGCCAGCCGGAACGCACACCGTACAACTGAAAAACGCAGAACTCGGCTTGGAGGCTGCTTACACGGTGCAAGTAGAAGCCGGTAAGACGACTGCGCGCCGCGTGGGGCTGAAGTGATGCGGCGCTTCGTGTTGCGGGCGACGCTGATCGCTCTGACCACGCTGAGCTCTGCTACAGCGGTCGCAGCGTCCGCCACGTTGGAAGAAGTGGAACGCGCCTACGCGAACGTCGATTTTCAGGCGGCCTACGACGCCGGGTTGCGCGTGCTCGCGCTCGGCACCTCGACCTTCGACGAGTGTGTGCGGCTGCACGTGGTGGTCGCGATCTCCGCGGCGGCGCTGGAGAACCCGGAGGTCGCGCGCCGGCATTTCACGCTGGCCTTGGCGATGGATCCAAAGCTTGAACTGGAACGCGAGCTTTCGCCGAAGTTGCGCGGCCCCTACCTAGAAGCGCGGGGCGCCTTGGCTTCGCTCGGTCGTGCGCTCGGGCTCGAAGGTGTCGCGCGTCCGGCATCCCGTCGCTTGGTGTTGGGACTGACTGATCCTTTGGCTATTGCACGCAAGGTGGAGCTCGCGTTGTGGCCGATTGGTGCAGCGCGACCGGAGGTCCGCACGCTGCCGGCAGCGCGCACCATACCGATCGAGCTTCCGCCCGCGGTGTGGGCATCGGGGTTCGAATATTGGGCGCGCGTGGTCGACGCGCAGGGCAATCCGTTGTTCGAGCTCGGTCACGAAACGGAGCCGGTGAGCGTGCGTGCTTTGGGCACGACTACGCAGGCGAGCGCAACCCCGCCGGTGGCGCCCGTGATCCGTGCTCGCGCACCTTCGCCCTGGCTACCGATCGCGCTCGGGAGTTTAGGGGCGGTCGCGTTGGGTGCCGGCGGCTACTTCAACTGGCAACGCGAGCAGAAGGCGAAAGATTGGAATAGCGCCCAGTGCGAGCAAGCCGGGCGCACTCGCTATCAACAGTGTGAGAGCGTCGACGACAGCCGCCGACGCTCTCAGCTCCTCGCCATCTCAGGGTACGCCGTCGGTGGCGCGCTGCTGACCGGCGCCTTGATCACGTGGCTCTCGCGGCCGGCTGCCTCCTCCTCCCGCGAACAGGCTCAGTCTCTGCAGCTCGAATGCGGCAGCTCACTCACCGCACTCGACCTGCACTGCTCCGGCCGCTTCTAATTCTGGCTAATAGAACCAGACGTCGTCGACCCACAGATCGAAGGCCAAGTCCTTCGGCAACTGCCACTCCAAAGAGTACACCGTGGAGGTGTCGAGATGATCCGTGCGGTAGCCCCAACCCTCTGCCTGAACCATGTCTACAAACGGCAAGTCGTACAGCCGCCACTCCTTGTTCAACGGTACCAGCTGCGTACCTCGGCCATTCCAGCAAGCATTCGATGCCGTCGGATCGTCGACGCACAGACCGCCCTCCGGCCGAGTTTGCGCGTCTTGGACCTGAAAGCGAATCGGAACGGAGACGTCGCTTCCGAGGCGCGCCCAGAACTTGATTCCGGTGTACTGGCTGACGTCGACGCTCTCTGAAGCGGTAACGTAGCGCATGTTCGCGCTGATCACGGCGCCCCAGTCGGAGAACCCGGAGCCTTGCACGTGGATGGCGCGGGTACTGTCGCAGCGACCGCCGACGATGTGCTCGGGCGTGATAGCGTTTTCCGGCGGCGGTTCACTGGTTCCCGCCGTCATGTCGGATGCCAGCCACCAATTGCCGTTGCGAGGGCCAACCGCGGCCACCGTTGGATTTCCGTCCTCCAGATCATCCAATAACGCATTCGGATTGGTCGGTGAAAACCCCGCGCTGCACTTGGGATCCTCCTTTTCTGGGGGCGGAGTGGCGTCCTCGTCATCGTCCTTGCTGCCGCAAGCGGCAGCGCCCAGTGCCGCACCGATCAGAAAAACGCGGGCACACGTGTGCCAAGCAGAAATCGAAAGCGTCGTCATCCTCGAGTCCTTCCTTGTACCGACTTCTTTGGAGGCGCGGTCAGGCGAATCCTGCTAGCGCGCCGCTGCACCAATCAGCCTTGCCGAAGCTTTGGTCTGGCAAGCCCATGCAATTTAGAATCGAAACCAACAAGTTGTTGTGAGGCAGCGCGTCGAACTTCAAGAATCTTCCTGTACGAAGAGCCCCTCCGGCGCTGCCTGCCAACACGTACGGCGCGCGCTCGCGGCTGTGGGTGTTGCCGCGACCGAGCTCGTTGCACCACAACAGCAAGCAGTTGTCGAACAACGTGCGTTCACCTTCCGAGTACGCTTTCAGTTTGGCGATCAGCTCGGCGAAGCGTTCCGCGTACCAGGTGTTGATACGTAGGAGTTTGTCTTGGGCCGCGGCGTCGTTGTCGGGAAAGTGCGAAAGCCCGTGGTGTGACTCTCCAATGCCGAGCCAACTGAACACGATCTGCGAAACGGAACGCGACCACTGCAGCGATGCCACCGGGGTTAGCCGGCAGGCCAGCGCCAGCACCATCAAGTCCATCAAGGCAGCGCCAGTGCTCGGGTAGCTGGCGTTTACGGTCTTCACGTCCGCGGGAACGGGCGGGATCGTGCAGGCGCCAATGTCCTGGGCTTGCGCTTGCAAGCGCGCTTCCACCTCGCGCAAGTAGGAGAGGTGCGCCTCCAACCGCTGCCGATCCGCGCCCGACACGGACTGGGAAAGCTCCGTGAAGCGACCCGTAACGTGGTCGAGCACGGACTGGCGGCGCGCGCGCACGCGTTCGCGCTCGGCAGGCGGCAGGCTCGCGGTGCCGAACAAATCGTCGAATACCTGGCGCGGCGTGCTGCGTGGAGCTAGCGGCTGATTCGCCGCGCGGTAGATCATGCGCCCCCAGTTGTCGGCTGTTTCCGGGTGCACGGCGAACTCCAGCGAGCGAAACGTGGAGTCTTTGCCCAGCGCTTGGGCGATGCGCTGATCGACAGAAGGACCATCCGCCCAACCCGCTGGCGGCGCGCCCGTACCAGCGAAGCGACCGGGACGCAGCGGTGCGCCGGTCAGCATGCCGCCCATACCGTTTTGGTGGCCATCGCCGCCGGCGCCTTTTTGCGTCAGCCCGGCCACCACCACCAAATCGCGTTGGTGGGCGGCCAACGGTTGCAAGATGGGAGACAGCGTAAAGTTCTCCTCTTGGCCATTCGGCAGCCACTTGTCGTAAAGCGTGCCGTTCGGTGAAAACATCACGACAAAGCGTTTGTTCACCGCTTCATCGGCGCGTGCGCTGCGCGGACTGAACGTCTCGAGCCAAGGAATGCCGATGCTCGCGGCGAGCGCAGCGCGCAACGCTTCGCGGCGACCAAAACGGACACGAGCCGACGGGCGCGGTTTTGCGACGATCACGGGGACTCCTCGATGGCAGCCGCAGGCGCTTCATACAGAAACGGGTCAGTTTGGGTGATGGCGATCAGCAGCTCGCGCAGATCGCCGTGATTGTCGCGGAAATTTTGCTCGAGCTTATCGAGCGTGCAGGCATCGCGCGGCGTCTCGCCGCGACCGAACACGAAGCGAAACCATTGACGCACGACACAGCTTTGAACGAGCTGGCTCTCGAGTAGTCGCGATGCGAGCTCGGGCGCGCCGTTCAACGTGCCCTCGATGTCGCTAGCGGCAATGTAACCGCTGGCGTCTATCGGCAGGTTGCCTTCCTTCTCGCGGTAACGCCCGATCGCATCGTAGTGTTCGAACAAGAAGCCGACCGGATCCATCAGCTCGTGACAGCCCGAGCAGGCTTTACTCTCACGATGCGCGGCGAAACGCTCACGGGTAGTCATGCTGGCGTTCAAGGCTGGCGGCGTAACCACTAGATCTGCAGGTGGCGGCACGGGCGTCGCGCAAAAGAAACGTTCGCGGACGAACTTGCCGCGGTGGATGGGATCCGTCTGATCGATACGCGCTTGGCGCGCGAGGATAGAGCCATGCGTGAGGATGCCGGAACGCTGCTGCTGTTCCGTAAAATCCAGGCGAGAGAAGGCCTGGTCGTCCGGGTCACCAATCTCGGCCCCGTAGAAGTCTCGGAGGCGCGCGTTGGCGAACGTGTACCGCGCTGTGAGCAAGGTGCGGAGGCGCGCGTTATCGTCCCACAGTACCGCTTGCAGGAAGCGAGAAGTCTCCTCGGACAAGTCTTTACGCAGCGAGGGGGACCAGATGGCAAAGCGCTGCTGGTCCTTCTCGACCTGATCCAGGTCGGTCAGCATCAGCCACTGGAAGTAGAAGTGCAGGATGCCGCGGCGAGCGCGCGGATCCTGTGCCAGGCGCCGCGCTTCCCGTTCCACGTCGGCGCGGTTCGAGAGCATGCCCTGGTCGGCAGCGTCGAGCAGTTGAGGGTCTGGCGCCGAACTCCAGAACAGGAAGGAGAGTCGCGACGCAAGGGTTGACGCTGTCGCGAACTGTCGGCCCGGCGCCTCCGACGAGCGTTCGAAGCGGTAAATCAGCTCCGGGCTCTGCAGCAGAGCCGCGATGGCTCGCGAAACGCCGTCGCGCCGCGCGGCTTCCGTCGAAGCGTCGACTTCGCCCAAGCTCATCAACGCGTCGATGTCAGTCTCGCTCGGTGTGCGACGCTGGATCCTGCGCGCAAGCGTGGTCAAAAGTCTGCGCGCGCAGTCCGCTTCGGCCACATTGCAGCCTGCCAATTCATCCAAACGTTCCGGCGCCTGCAACAGCCAATCGCTGATTGTGCTGGCCGCGCTCAGATAGCCGTAGACGTGGAGATCCGTCAGGCTGAGGTTGCCGGCCTGGTTGTCGAAGCCGAGCGCTTGTTCGTCCGGCGGGAACAGCTCAGCTAGCTTTTGCTCATCCGAAAAGATCGCCTTGAACGTGCCGTCACCGAACAAGTCTCGGATTTGATTCACGTATTCGAAGCGAGTCAGGCGTCGCAACGGGGCGGGTGCAAGCTCCGAAGCCTCGCACGCAAAGTCTACGGCAGAGGTGACAGGCGCCGGCGTTTCGACGTCGCCGGGCGTGTCCTTCTCGGCTGAGCAACCCCACGCTGTTGCGCTAGCCAGCGCGGCCGCGAGGACCTCCACTCGCAGTCGAGCCCACGGCCAGCGTAAAACCCTGGGCCACGCCATCCCCGGCGCGACGAACCGAACGTGCATGCACGAACAATGTCGCCTCGGCCCGCGCGCGATCTGACTATTTCGATGTAGGCGTAGCGGGACAGGACGTTCAGGTGCGTCGCATCAGGCAGTCGACCATGCGCAACCGGCCACGCGCCTGGCTCAAGCGGTCCATCGCATACCGCGAAACGTCGTGTACGACGCCGCCGCGCACGCAGGGCGAGATCATCAAAGCGTCACGGTGCAAGGTCTCCGTCGGGCTCCAGCGCTGCTTGGACACGTCGTTCCCCGTGGACAAGTTGACGTAGCGGAAGCCGTGCTCGATCGCGAACTTGATGGCTTCCGCCACCAACGTGGTCATCACACTGTACTTCGAGAAGTCCGGATCATAGCCGGAATAGTAGAGGTACAGCGTATCCCCACAGCCGAACGCGACGCGCGTTGCAGCGACCTTGTCTTGAATCCTGAGCTGAAAAATGTAGAGCCGGCCCCGATCCGCGAAGCGCCGCGCTACGGCTCGCAGGAAGTTGCGCGAGCGCACATGAGAGAAGGCATCACGGTGAGCGATGGTGTCCGTGCGTTCGGCGCGCGCTTGATGCAAGCGGAAGAAGTGCGACAAGGCGCCGTCCACCTCCGCCTTCTGCGTCAGCACGCGCACTTCGAAATCCAAACCGTCGCGCTTGAGCGAATTGTAGCACTTCCGCAGCGACTCCTTGATATTCCGGGAACGGGTGCTCTTGAATTGCTCGAACGTGCTCGGCAAAGCCAGCGTGTAGCTTGGAACCACCCGACGCCACTCAACGCGCGCAGCGGGCGAGTCGATCAGCGCAGAGACCACGTCGTCGTTGGGAATGCCCGTCAACAGCAGCCAATCCCAGCGCTGAGGGCAACTCCTCAAGTGACGCATCAACGCCGCGTAGACAGCTTGCTCGCGACTCTCCGGAGCGACCAGGGAACGGATCTCCGTCAGGTTTGGATCCGCACCGAAGAGCTGCAGCTGGCGCATCGCGCCGAGCGAGAAACCAGGGCGCTGCGTGAGCATGAGCGGCGCTACGCCCACGAGCTCCCCCGTGCGATCGCGGAACGCGCGCACGAAGAGCTTGTCCTTCACGAGTAAGCGGTTCTCGGCAAGGTGCTCCCACCAGGTCACCGCCCAGTCGAAGGTGAGGAACGGAGTTCCGGGGAGGGAGGGCTCCAACGCTAGCCACTCGGCTTCGAGCGCGTGCAGGTCGTCCAACGACTCAACCGCTTCGACGCTCAGAACCTGGTTATCGAGTCGGATCGGCGAGTTCATTCGTTTCCTGACCAGGTCGCGTTCTGCAAGTTTCGAACCGTCGACATCCTCCGCGGAACCTGCAGGAAATAGCGCCTCACCCGAAGGAGGGGCGGGATTGCCGAGACCAAAGGCGACGGCAGTAGAAGAATGTCTCACCTTGTCCGCGGGCACCGGCCCACCTTTGCAGCGGTCTGTAATAGTTTTTATTCCGGGGAGGAGTGGCTTTCAACAATTCATCATTGTCCGGCTTGCCTTTTATATCTGTGAATCGGGCGGCCCACCCCCAACTTCCTGGACCGCTGAACATTGCTTGCCCGCGGAATATGTCCCGAAAGTCCCTGACATGCCTTGGCAAGCCGAACCTTCGGGTCTAGTCCGGCATCTTCGCATGCTCGCGACCAACATCCACTATGCGTGACATTTCGCCTCAGACCGAGCTGGTGCTGCATCCGATTGGCGTGGTCCACTCGCCCTTTCACGAACGGCTGCAAGCCCCGCGTCAGCCCGCGGCGGCGGCGGGCATCGAGGGCAGTATTGAACTGTTCCCGACCAACGGCGTCGAACACGCGCTCGAGGACCTGGCGAGCTTTCGCTTCATCTGGGTGCTGTTTTGGTTTCACAAGAATCAAAGCTTCAAGCCCAAGGTGTTGCCTCCGCGTAGTCAGCAGCGCCGTGGGGTGTTCGCGACGCGATCGCCTTATCGCCCCAATCCAATCGGTCTGAGCGCGCTCGAATTGCTGGCCGTGGAAGGTCGCGTTCTGCGTGTGCGAAATCTCGATATTCTCGACGGCACGCCCGTGCTGGATGTGAAGCCGTATATCCCGTACACGGACTCGATCGGCCTCGCGAATAGCGGGTGGCTCGAACAACCGGATAGCTCCAACGATCCGCTGCCCGCTTATCTCGTGACGTTTTCTGAAGGCGCCGTTGCACGGCTCGCGTACTTGGAGCAGGAGCACGAGCTCGTTCTCCGCGAGCACGTCGAACAGGTGTTGCGCTTGGGACCGCAGCCGCATCCGTATCGAAGGATCAAGCGTCAGGGGGACGGCTTCGTGCTGGCCTACAAGGCTTGGCGTTTTTCCTTCACGGCAGACGCTTCGAGAATCCGCGTGACGGACGTGCGCAGCGGCTACAACCCGAGCGAGTTGTTCGACAAGGGTGATCCCGAGTTGGCCGTGCACCGTGAATTCCAGGAGCGCTTCGGCGTCCGCAACGTCACGGGTTGAGCGCCATCACTTCAGCAGCTCCAGCACGACCTCCACGTGCCGACCCGAGTTGAGCGTGAACCGCGCGTAGCCCGGCTGACCCGGGCGAGGGGGCTGATGGCCCATGTTGTACAAGTCGCTCGGCTTCGCGTTCTCGTCGGGATTGGCCTGCGCTTCACTCACGCTGACCGAGAGCCGCCAGCGCTCGCGCCCCGCGCTCTCGCGCTCTGGATCCAGGGAGAAGACGCCGCTTTTGAGCAGCAAGCGGGCGCGGTCGAGCATGCTGCGCACGAGCGCCGGTGGGGTCTGTTGGCGCTCCGGCGCAAGCTCCGCGAGCTTGCCTTCTGCGTCGATCGTCACTTCGACGAGCGTGGTATCGAATGGGCCGAGCGGTAGCTCCGACCAGCGCGAATCGCCATAGGTGGACGCTGGCAGCGCGCGCGCGAACGCCTTGCCGAAGTGACGCACTCCTGCGGGCAAGCCGAGAGCGCCGAAGCTTCCAGAATTGGCGTCGGCGTTGGTCGCGCTGGAGCCCGCCGGAGTCGCCGTCGTGGCCGGCGCGGAAGAGATCGCTGCGCTCGAGCTCTCCGTGCGAGGCCGTGAGCCGTGTGCGGGTACTTTGGGCCTTTCAGGCGCTGGTGGCGCGGGCGGAACGCGAGCTTTCGTCGGCGGCACCGGCTGTGCTGCGACCGCTGGAGCGTCGACCTTCGTTGACAGAGCTTCGGTGGCCTCCTCAGCCCGCTGAACTGCGGCCGGGGATGGCTGCGGCGCTGCTGCGCGCTGCTCCTCGCTCACCACACCAACTTCGACGCTGGCAGTCGCCCAGACATCCCGCTCCGGTAGGCGGGCGGGTGCGTGAGTGGACGCGATGCGGAAGCTGATGAGGGCGAGCAGCGCGTGGAGTACGAGCGAAAGCGGCAGCGCCGAGCGAAGCGTGGTGCGCGGGATGAAAGAAGCTGACACGCTTTGCCGTTCGACAAGAGGTGAGGACCTGGCGTTCCCATGTCCAGCGCAAATTCCATGACATTGATAGATTGCGCGGAGACTCCCGCTGCGAGGTTCACTAAAACTTTCCGGCGAAAGACTGATCTTCCGACGTTATCGTCTCGAAAGCGGCAGAAAAACCGGAAGCTGACGGCCGGGGTTGGGTACTAAGCTGCTACGTTTCCTGTTTCCCTGAGCGCGTCTTCTAGCGGGCGCTCTTCTATCCGGCCCACAGTCTGAACGGGGCTTCGCCAGCCGCGTCCGGATCGGGGCCACCTGGTGGTGTGCAATGCTCAATGGGGTAGCGAAGAATAATCCGGGGTTGGGGTCTTCAAGCGGGGCTGGGTTCGCTGCGTGCTTGCTGAAGTTCGGGGAAATGCAGGCTTGGGGCGCCTTGCTGTTGCTGGTCTTTGGGGTGTTGGTTTCGAGCGGCTGCAGCCCCTCTGTGTCCCCCTCCCAGGTGACGAACTGCCCAGCCAGCCAGATCCTGTGCAACGGCACCTGCGTCGATCGCGTTTCTGCGAGCTGTGCTGCATGCGGCAAGGTCTGCGGCGCCAGCGAGATCTGCGATCTGGGTGAGTGCAAGCCGAAGCAGGCTGGCTGCTCCAGCGGTCTGACCGACTGTGGCAGCTGTGTAGATATCCGCACCAACACCAGCCATTGCGGCATGTGCAACAAGGCGTGTGAGATCTGCGATCAAGGGATCTGCAAACAACGCATGCAAGGGTGCTCAGCAGGCTTCACCGACTGTGGTGGCAGCTGCGTGGACACGAACAGCAACGCCAGTCACTGCGGCATGTGCGGGCACGCCTGCGACGTTTGCGACAAGGGCGTGTGCAAGACGGCGGCGGAGGCTTGCTCCACCGGCATGACCAAGTGCGGCACCAGCTGCGTTGACGTGCAAACCTCCGCGGAACATTGCGGCAGCTGTGGGACCGCTTGTTCGCCTGGCAAAGTCTGCTCGGCCGGTAGCTGTAGTTGCGCCGCAGGCACGAAAGCTTGCGGCAGCGCTTGCGTGAACGCGCAGACGGACGCAGCCAATTGCGGTGAATGCGGGACGGTGTGCAGCGGCGGTCGCAGCTGCGTCGCAGGCAGCTGTCAGTGTCCGACTGGCAGCACGGCGTGTAACGGTGTCTGTACCAATCTGCAAACGGACGCCACTCATTGCGGCAACTGCGCCACGTCATGTGGCGGCGGAAGAATTTGTGAAGCCGGGACTTGCAAGTGTCCAGCCGGCAGCACGACGTGCGGCGGCGCCTGTGTGGACGTGCTCAAGGACGCTACCCACTGTGGCGATTGCACGACCATGTGCGGCAGCGGCCGCAGCTGCGAAAACGGGATGTGCGTCTGCCCGACGGGCAGCACCTTCTGCGGTGATACTTGCACCAATCCGCTGACGGACGCGCAACATTGCGGCAATTGCACCACCGCCTGCGGACCTAGCCAGGTCTGTAATGCCGGGCAGTGTGCGTGCGCCACGGGCCAGACGGTGTGTGGCAGTCGCTGTAGCGACGTGATGACCGACGCCGGCAACTGCGGTATGTGCGGCATGTCTTGCGGTCTCGGTAACTCTTGCAACGCCGGGCAATGCAGCGGCAGCGGAGGCGGCGGGTTGGGTGAGGACGGCTGTCAGGGTTTGACGGCCAATTTCACGCTGACCGCCGTCGATGTGTACCAGGCCGTCAAGGTGCCGATCATGAAGGACGGCAGCGAGGTGGCCGCGGCGGCTCGCAACACGGACGTCGTGATCGATCGTGAAGCCGTGTTCCGCTTGTCGTTCACCGTGGCAAGCGGCTTTTCCGCGCACGAAGTCTCCGCGCGCCTCGCGCTTCAGAACGACACCGCGATCGACACGATTTACACGAAGAAGCAAATCAGCGCGAGCTCCCAGGAAGCTCAGCTCGGTTCGACGATCCAAATCAAGGTGCCGCGGGACAAGATCACGGCGACCACGCGCTACGCGATCGAGGTCGTGGACTGCGGCAGCAAGGTGACGGGAACGCTACTCACGCCGCGTTTTCCCGCCAGCGACGGCGTGAATCTGGGCGCCCGCAAGACCGGACCAGTCAAGGTCAAGCTCGTACCGATGCAAGCCAACGGGCGTGTGCCCGACACCAGTGAGACGGCGCTGAAGGTCTACCGCGACTACATGCAGGCGATGTACCCGACTACCAGCATCGACCTCAGCGTCACGGCTACCGGCGTCGAGGTCAGCGATCCGAAAGATTGGAACGCGATGCTCAACCAAATCACCGCCAAGCGGGCGGCTGACGCGCCCGCGGCGGATATCTACTACTACGGCATGCTCAAGCCGGCCGACTCGTTCCGCGCGTACTGCGGTAACGGTTGCACCGCCGGCGTCGGGTACGTGGTGCCGGCGGCGTCCGGGCGTAACAACGCTCAGCACCGCACGGCGTTGGGTCTGGCGTTTGCCGACGCGACGTCAGCCGACACCATCGCGCACGAGGTGGGTCACAACCACGGACGCGATCACGCGCCCTGCGTGACGGGCGGCTCGATTGACGGAGTGGATCCCGACTTCAAGTACTCGATGGGAACGATTGGCGTCTACGGCTTCGACATGCGAACGCAGACGTTGATCACGCCGAATAACCACAGCGACATCATGGGGTATTGCAACTCCAAGTGGATCAGCGACTACACTTACGATGGCCTGATGAATCGAATCGCAGAGGTCAATACTCTGGGGGCCCAATCGGTGTACATCCCGGATGAGCTGGTCCAGCCGTGGCTCGTGGTGCTCGTTGATGGGAGCGTGACGCGGTTTGGCATTCCGGTGGAGGTGCCCAGCCTGCCCGCGGGCGAACCCGAGCCGGCGGAGATCTTGGACGCGTCCGGCGCCGTGATCGAGCGGGTTACGGTCTATCGCTCGCGGATCAGCGATATCGACGCGTCTTCCGTCGAGGTTCCGTGGCCGCAGCCAGGCTGGCACAGCATCCAGATTGCTGGAGCGAACGTGATCACGTTCCAACGCTGATCCGCGCGCCGGCGGCGCCGCCAACGTTGCGCGCCGTGGCCAGAACAGGCAAGGTCCGGATGCCATGGACCCCAAACTTCTGGCCACGACCTTCGTCGCCGTGTTTTTCGCCGAGCTCGGCGATAAGACACAACTTGCCACGCTGACCCTGAGCGCAGGCTCGCCCTCTCGGCTCAGCGTATTTTTGGGGTCAGCGCTGGCGCTGGTGGCAAGCTCGGCGATCGCCGTGCTGGCCGGAGATCTGGTGACGCGCGTCGTCTCTCCGCGTACGTTGCATCGCATCGCCGGCGGAGTGTTTTTAGTGCTGGGCGCCCTTTACCTGTTCGGAAAGCACGAGTGAACGCCGCGCTTCCCAGCGGCGAAGCGGGCTGGAGAGCAGAGTTCGACCTGCGCATCGAGCGCGCTGCTCACGGAGTTCAGCTCGGACGCCGCGAGCACGTCGGGCCGTTGCGGGTGCAGCGGCCGTTTTTTCCAGAAGGTCGTGAGCTGGTCCACGTCTATCTGCTGCATCCGCCGGGCGGTCTGGTTGGCGGAGATCGCTTGTTGATTCGCGTGGCGGTGGGTCCGAAGGCAGCGGGACTGGTAACGACCCCGGCCGCCCAGAAGATCTATCGCTCCGCAGGTCAGACCAGCTCCCAGCGTGTCGAGTTGAGCGTCGGCGCGGGCGGTTCGCTGGAATGGCTGCCGACGGAGTCGATCGTGTTCGATGGTGCGCGTATCCGGCAATGCACGCGCGTAGAGCTGGCGCACGGCGCAAGCTTCATGGGCTGGGAACTGGGCGGGTTCGGCCGCCCGGCAAGCGGGCTTGGCTTCTCGCACGGGGAGCTGGCGCAGAACTTCGAGCTGTGGCGCGCAGGCGTTCCGCTGCTGATCGACCAGCTGATTATCCCGGGCGGTTCTGAGTTGTTGGACGCGCCCTACGGCTACGCCGGGATGCGGGCGTACGGTACCTTTTATGCTGTACCAAGCGATCCGGCGCTTGCCGTGCGCCTAGTGGAGGTCTTGCGTGCGGAGCTGCCGTTCTCGCAGGATCCGGCGATCGCGATCACGTCCCTCGACGGGGTCGTGGTGGTGCGTGCGCTGGCGAGCGGCCTCACGCTGATCCGACCAAAGTTGCAGCGCGCCTGGGAGCTGCTGCGGCCGGAGCTGCTCGGTCGTCCGCCGTGCGCACCGCGAATTTGGGCAACGTAGCCCGAATCCTATCGTACCCAGGTTTCCACGGCATTTCGTGGCCGACTCGCAGGCTCCGCGGCTTCGCGCGGTACCTACTATCCGGCGCCCGCGTCCGAGTAGTAAGTAGGACACCATGGAGCTTACCCCGCACGAGAAGGACAAGCTGCTGATCTTCACCGCCGGGCTCGTCGCAGAGCGACGCAAGGCGCGCGGCCTGAAGCTCAACTACCCGGAGGCGGTCGCTTACATCAGCGCCGCCGTGCTCGAAGCAGCGCGCGACGGCAAGACTGTCGCGGAGTTGATGTCCTACGGCACCACGCTCCTCGCTGCCGAGGACGTGATGGATGGCGTGGCCGAGTTGATCCCCGAAGTGCAAGTCGAAGCGACCTTCCCGGACGGCACTAAACTGGTGACGATCCACCAGCCAATCCCCAGCACGGGCGCGCTGGTCCCCGGTGAGATTCTGGTCAACGATGGGCCGGACTTGGTGCTGAACGAAGGGCGCGCCACGGTGTCCTTGGATGTGGCCAACACTGGAGATCGGCCGATTCAAGTTGGGTCGCACTATCACTTCTTCGAGGTCAACCCTGCGCTGCGCTTCGATCGCGCGCAGGCGCGCGGCTTTCGCTTGAATATTCCGGCGGGCACCGCGGTGCGCTTCGAGCCCGGCCAAACACGCAGCGTGGAGCTGGTCGCGCTGGCGGGAGAGCGGCGGGTGTTCGGTTTCCGCGGAGAAGTCATGGGCGCACTGGAAACGGCAGGAGGCAAGCCATGAGCCGGACGATTTCTCGCGCCGCCTACGTCGACATGTTCGGTCCCACTCGCGGGGACCGCGTCCGGTTGGGCGATACCGCGCTGATTATCGAGGTCGAGCAAGATTTCACCATCTACGGCGAGGAGGTGAAGTTTGGCGGCGGCAAGGTGATCCGTGACGGCATGGGTCAAGGCCAGTTCCCCGCCAGGGACGTGGCAGACACCGTCATCACCAACGCGGTGATCTTGGATCACTGGGGTATCGTCAAAGCGGACATCGCGATCAAGAACGGCTTCATTTCGGCTATCGGCAAGGCCGGCAACTCCGACGTGCAACCCGGCGTCACGATTCTGATCGGCGCCGGAACGGAGATCATCGCCGGCGAAGGCTTGCTCGTCACCGCCGGCGGCATCGACTCGCACATTCATTTCATCTGCCCGCAGCAGTGCGACACGGCGCTGATGTCCGGGGTCACCACCATGATCGGCGGCGGCACGGGACCGGCAGCAGGCACCAGCGCGACCACGTGTACCCCGGGCCCGTGGCACGCAGCGCGCATGTTGGAGGCGCTGGAAGCGTTCCCGCTCAACTTTGGTCTGCTGGGTAAAGGCAACGCCAGCTTGCCGGAGCCTCTGATCGAGCAGATCGCCGCCGGCTGCGTCGGCCTCAAGTTGCATGAAGACTGGGGTACGACGCCCGCGGCGATCGACAACTGCTTGAGCGTGGCGGAAAATTTGGACGTTCAGGTCGCGATCCACACGGACACGCTGAACGAGTCCGGCTTCGTCGAAGACACGCTGGCTGCCTTCAAGGGTCGTTCCATTCACACGTACCACACCGAAGGCGCAGGCGGCGGGCATGCTCCCGACATCATCAAAGCTTGTGGTGTCCCGCACGTCTTGCCGTCGTCGACGAACCCGACGCGTCCGTACACCGTCAACACCATCGATGAGCACTTGGACATGTTGATGGTGTGTCATCACCTCGATCCGGCCATTCCAGAGGACGTTGCCTTCGCGGAGAGCCGCATTCGTCGCGAGACCATCGCCGCCGAAGACATTTTGCATGACCTCGGTGCCTTCAGCATGATTTCGAGCGACTCGCAGGCCATGGGCCGCATCGGTGAAGTGGTGGCGCGCACCTGGCAGACCGCTCACAAGATGAAGCTGCAACGCGGCGCCCTGCCCCAAGACTCGGCGCGCAACGACAACTTCCGCGCCAAACGTTATGTCGCCAAATACACCATCAACCCGGCCCTGACCCACGGCGTTGGACACCTGATAGGTTCCGTGGAGGTGGGCAAGCTCGCCGACTTGGTGCTGTGGAAGCCAGCATTTTTCGGCACCAAGCCGGCCATGATCGTGAAGGGCGGCGCGATCGCGGCGGCACCGATGGGCGACGCCAACGCATCCATTCCCACGCCGCAGCCCGTGCACTATCGCCCCATGTTCGGCAGCTTCGGCAAGGCGCGCGGGCAGACCAGCGTGCACTTCGTGTCGGGTCTTTCGCTGGCGAATGGAGAGCTGACGAAGCTCGGGTTGACGCGTAAGCTCGAGGCCGTGCGCGGCACGCGCTCCGTGACCAAGCGCGACATGATCCACAACGACTACATGCCCACGATGGAAGTCGATCCGGAAACGTATCAAGTGCGCGCGGACGGGCAGCTGCTCACCTGCGAACCACTCAGCGTCTTGCCGCTGGCTCAGCGCTATTTCTTGTTCTGAGCCTCGATGGAGCGCTTTACGACCTTGTTGCGGCCTGCCGACCCCGGAGAGCCCAGCGTGGTGCTCTCGCTCTCGCACGAACAGCGTCGACGCGCGAAATTGCGCGTCGAGCTGCCGGACGGAGTAGCCGTTGGACTTTCGCTGCCGCGCGGCCTCTCGTTGAAGGACGGAGATCGGCTGCTGGCGGAAGAAACCGGGAAGGTCGCTCGGGTGAAAGCCCAGCCGGAGCACCTTTCGGTAGTGGAGACTCAGGACACGCTCCTGCTCGCGCGCGCGGCGTATCACCTGGGCAATCGGCACGTCCCGCTGCGGGTGGAGCCAGGGCGCCTCAGCTATCCGCATGACCACGTGCTGGATGGCATGTGTCGCGAGCTCGGCCTCAGCGTCACGCAACAATTGCTGCCGTTCGAGCCCGAAGCAGGTGGCTACGCCGAGCACCGACACGGCGCGTTGCGAGGGCATTGAGGCGCCCATGGTGGCCGAGTCGGTGGAGCTGGGCGCGCAACTTGCTGCGTTCCGCTTGGCCAGCGCGGCGCTGCCGATCGGCGCGTTCGCGTATTCGCAAGGCTTGGAGATGGCGGTCGGCGAAGGCATCGTCCACGACTCGGACAGCGCGCAGCGGTGGATCTTGGGGATCCTGCGGCACTCCGTGTTGACCTTGGATGTGCCGTTGCTCACGCGTCTGCACGCGGCTTGGGCTGCGGGCTCGAGCGAAAGCGTGGAGCAGCTGAGCCAACGTCTGCTCGCGTCGCGACCCACGCGCGAGCTGCGTGAGGAGGAGCGCCAGCTCGGCGGCGCGCTGTTTCGCTGGCTCGCGCGGTTGGGTGTGGCGCGCGCGGAGCCTTGGCTTCGCAAGGATGCACGCACGTTGGCGGCCGCGTTCGCACTGGCGGCTGATCACTTTCGGATCCCCGCCACTACCGCGGCGGCCAGCTACACGTTCGCCTGGTCCGAAGCGCAGATCGGCTCGGTCACCCGCTTGGTTCCGCTAGGTCAAACCGACGCTCAGCGCGTGTTGCATCACGTGCTCGCGGCGTGCGAAACGGAGCTGGCTGCGGCCCTGGAACTGCCCGAGGAACGCATCGCTGCGAGCACGCCGTTCCAAGCGCTGCTGTCGGCCGCGCACGAGACGCAATATAGCCGGCTCTTTCGATCCTGAGCTGCTTCGTTGCGCTATAAAGCACTGAGGAACAGCATGGCAAAAGAACCATTTCGCGTCGGCGTGGCAGGTCCCGTAGGTTCCGGAAAAACCGCGTTGGTGGACGCCCTGTGTAAGCACCTGCGTCAGCGCTACGATATGGCAGTTGTAACCAACGACATCTACACCAAGGAAGACGCCGAGTTCTTGATGCGCAGCGGCGCGCTCCCGGTGGAACGTATCGTCGGTGTCGAGACGGGTGGCTGCCCGCACACCGCGATCCGGGAAGACGCTTCCATCAATCTAGATGCGATCGAACAGCTGTGCGCCCGATATCCCGAGCTGGAACTTCTGATCGTAGAGAGCGGAGGCGACAACCTGGCCGCCACGTTCAGTCCAGAGCTGGTGGACCTCACGATCTACGTCATCGATGTAGCGGGCGGCGACAAGATCCCACGCAAAGGCGGTCCGGGCATCACCAAGAGCGACCTGCTCGTGATCAACAAGACCGACCTGGCGCCCATGGTCGGCGCATCGCTAGAAGTGATGGATCGCGACGCCCGCAAGCAACGTGGTGAAAGACCGTTCGTCTTCACCAGCATCCGCAACGGCGACGGCGTCGAGAAGATCGCCTCCTTCGTCATCCGCGAAGGCATGCTCGACCAGCACCGCGCCTCCGCCCCGGTCTGACGCTTCGCGCTGCGCAAACGCCCGCATCCTTGCGAAAGGCTCACGGGCGTCCTGTGTTGAAGTCTGCTCTCTGCCGATGGCTTCAAAAGGCCCGCCCGCAAAGCCCGGTTTCGGTAGGCCCAAACCGGGATCTGCGGGCGTGTCACCAGACAGCCAGACCTGCGCTCCTAGAACATAATCGATTGGACACCGAGGGTC
>Ga0247764_1000047_pt1 | contig 51392 bp, 42 predicted proteins | sample UWRJL051202B4_FD_179932 | JGI IMG/M metagenome (GOLD analysis project Ga0247764, IMG submission 179932) | Plant litter microbial communities from Arlington Agricultural Research Station in Wisconsin, United States - UWRJ-L051-202B-4 | ecosystem: Environmental > Terrestrial > Plant litter >...
GGATCAACTGAAGAAAAATGCGCAGCGCGATCTGGATCGCTTCAAGTTTACGGGCTTTAAAGGTTCGTTCACTACGTTCGGCGAACAGGTTGTATTGCATGGCGACAAGGTTAATCTCATTGACCCGGTTATCCGGGAACGATCGGGAACCTACATTGCCAAGTCGATCGAGAGGACTTTCGGCTCATCAGGGTATCGTCAAAAAATAGGACTGGAGGCACTCGTATGACACTACAGGAAATGGTAAAAATTCTTGCAGCGTCGGGAAAGACATACCCGTTGCTTTGTGAGGTGATAGACGTTCATGACGCGGACGGTACTATAGATGTGAAGCCAGTTAACGAGCCGGAGTTTTTTGATGTGCGAGTGAATACTGAAGTCAATCCTGATAAGGGTATCAAACAGATGCCGAAGAAGGGCTCCAATGTATTCATTATACCGGTCAATGCAGAAACCGGGATTGTCGTACTGGCCAGCGAGCTTACATCCTGGGCGTTAACGATAGCTTCGGCAAAGCTGGAGCAAACCGAAGACGGCTTACTGATAGCCAAGGGAGAAGATACGCTGCGCGATGCTCTGGAGCTGATCATAGACGCTGTTCTGACCACCGTGGTAGTGCAGGGAACGAATCCCGATCAGGCCAAGCTCAATCAGGCTAAATCTATAATTCAAAACCTTTTACGTAATGCCTCTTAACAGTCAGCTTTTAGGTGCGGCGCTGCAAAACGCAGCGGACGACTACAACAATATGACAGCGAATACAGAAGATCTGCCGCAAATACGGCGGGACTTCTGGAAAGCTGTAGCCGATGTGATCGTGAATCACATTAAAGCGAACGCCGTGGTCAATGTAACCGTGGCGACAGCAGGTACGGCGAGCGCGCAAACGGGTACAGGTACAGGAACAATACAATAAACACATGGCAAACCAGGATATATTATTGGATAACGATAACCAGGTAAGGACCCTTCGGGGCGATTTTCTTGTGGGAGATTCGGATCAGCAACATGCGCAGTCCATTATCGAGGCGAATAAGGGAAACTTTCTGGCGGCCCCTACGCTGGGTGTGGCTATTGTAGAGTATAAAAACGGATCGATCTCTTCTACCGAATTGTCACAGCGCGTGCGATTCGAGTTGCAGAAGGATGGATACCGTGTCAATACTATCAAAGTAAATGATTTTGATATCACTCTCGACGTTCAACCCATTTAACCCATGCAAATAACAGTAAAAGATGGGCAAAGCCTGTATGACATTGCCTTGCAATATTACGGGGATATTTCGGGCTTCTGGTGGCTGTTGGAAGACAACAGTCTTACCGTGGAAAGTGAAATCAAATCCGGCGATGTTTTGGAGATACGCAATGCGTTTTTGGATAGCGATGCGGTGTACTTCCGACAGAACAATCATGAGATCAATAATTCGGATACTGTCGATGCCGTTGACGTTTCTTTGGCAGTTCAGATAACCGCCATTCAGAACGAGGAACTTGGCGGTGATGGTTCTGTACGCGTCTCAGTAACCGGTGGTAAGGCACCTTACGCATACATCTGGAGTAACGGAGCAACCACAAAGAATCTCAGTAATGTTTCGGCCGGTTCTTATACATTGGTCGTTGAGGACGGGCGTGGCTCGCAGGTTACAATTTCAGTATATATATCTGTTGTAGATACGTCGGACTATCTCACCGATCACGATCGCCACTTCATATTCGCCAGGAGCGGTAATAAAATTCAACTTAAACTCGAAAAACAAAAAGTATCATGAGCTACATATTGGAACTCAACCTCCGCGAGGAGATCAATGCGGCAGACTGGCTGGTGATTGACACACCGGCCGAAACGATGCGAGTAAGCGCTGGTGCGTTGAGCACATGGATAGGCGGTGTAAAGACTGTAAACAATGTTGCTCCTGATGGTGGTAACGTAAACCTCACGCCTGATCAGATCAGTGATATCGCCAGTGGGAAGAAATTCGTGACCACGGATGAGAAGAACCGTATTGCATTGATCCGGAACTCAGGATCGGGATCTTTGTTCCTGTCGGACGACGGCACATACAAAGCTCCTGCCGCAAGTACAGGTGGGCTTTGGGGAACCATAGCCGGTGATATTACTACGCAACAGGATCTTTATAGTCTGTTTGAAGGTATATGGAACGACGTAATATCGCTGAACACACTTGTAGCCGGCAAACAGAACGTGCTTGGTTTCCAGCCGGAAGACAGTGCTTCCAAGGGGCAACCTGGCGGGTATGTGCCGCTTGGATCAGACTCTAAGATTGCTGCTGCATATCTCCCTGGCGATATCGGAAACTCCGTGTCGTACAGGTCGGTGTTCCGTTTTGACAGCGATATGTTTACAGAAGACGAGACTGTATTCCGCGGTCTTACCAGGGATATGTCTGTCTTCTGGACCAATCTGCTTGGTGACGTGACATTCCAGGCGCGCACGGAGAATTCCGCATACAGTGGTCCCTTGAACATAAGCACGTTGCAAAACTGGATAACTGCAAATGTCAGCGGCAATGCTAACAATGGGACTATATTCTTTATCAAAGCGCTTGCCACCTACAGGCCCGGGTACAGTGGTATGGCAGAATGTGTTCTTCTTTATAAGAATTAAGTATGAGCAGAACAAGTCAAAACTTCAGGAAACATAAGCTGCTGGCTACCGAAAATATGCTGCAGTTTGGAAGCGGAAAGTTTTTCTCCATCACGCCCGATTACCGGTATCACTGGAGAAATTCGAATTTTACGATCACGATGGTGCTTTTCGGATTTACGGGAGGCACTGTTCTTAACGCTACCGGAAGTACAGGATCTGAACTTTCAGTGTCGTATATCGGACCGCGTGCGTTGAAGGTTTCTTTCAGGACGGATAGCGGCGCATTCACTAACCTTAGTCTTACGGATGTTGCCGTTATGGACAATAGCATATTTCGTTTGACTGTGGTCAGACGAGAAACGGCTCTTGAGGTTTGGGTGAATAACAATATGGTTGTTACCTCGAATTCATTGAGTGTGGATGATACTTTTACGTTCGATCAATCAATTATTGTCGGTAATGCAGACGTGTGTTTGTCTAACCTGGTCTTTATGCTGGCCGCTCCATTGGTTAGCGATATGTCGATACTCCAGGGGCAGAACGTAGTACCAAGATATCTGCGCCGTTACGTGATCTCGCATTATCCGTTAAATGAGCGAAGGGCGGAAAAGGCCTATGATATCTGCGAGCAATACAATCACGGTAAAGCGATATTTGTCAGCGCGCGTGTGCCTTCGCTGACAGCGCTAAATGGAACCCCAGTGATCACTAACGGAACAGACGAACATGGCGCATATATAGAATATGCCGCCGGTGAAGACGCTATACCCTTTGGTACACCGAACTCGGCAACGTCAGGATGGGGCGGAATATATCCGGTTGTTTCCTTCGATCCGCCAACGGGCATTCGATTTGTCACAGGTGTAGTTAAACTGAAGCTTATTGGTCCTATTAACAAAGGGCTTTCGTTTTCGATCAACTGCGTTTTGACCAATATAGACGATGCCAACGAAGCGATAGATACCGTTTTAGAAAAGCGCATCTGGAATATGTATACTAATAGTTCGGGGCAGATGGATTTTACTATAGACTACAGGAGTACTACTCCGGGTACTGCGGTAAGGATATATTCTACTGAGCTTTTCGAGGATCGTAATACGGCCAATCACTGCGACTTTCAAGGGTTCACTGCGGATGAGCTCGGGCAGAACAATCTTCTGATGCAGAGTGCCTGGAAGAATGTATATAGTAAGGAGTTCCGCGGATCCTATTTCTGGCGTGGTAATCAGGTTAACAGCTATGCCGTCGTCAAGAATTTTGGGCCGGCAACCTACCCGGATTTCACGATGGCTATATCTTTCAGGGCACCCGGGCCAGAGATATTCGGTGCGTACCCCAATAACTTTACTCATGTTTTTACTACACGTAAGGCGAATTATGATTCAGGTGTTGTCGGTCTTCGTCTTATGAGCACGGGCTCCATAGAACTTCTCAATGGGCTTGGCGCCAATTCTGCAGATAACTATTTTCCGGGGGAGATTAAAAGCTATGTGCTTGTGTGTAAGAATGGCGGTTCTTCCGATGGTGGATACCTGCGTCTTTGGACCAAGGACGATCATTATTATCAATCGCCGGGTACCGGTCCCTTCAGCTTTATTGAAGAAATCAATTTCTCAACGTTAACCAATAACCGATCGACAGATACCGGCAGATTCATTATGCTGGATAAGGCAGCTGATGAGAATGAAATAAGGACGTTGCGAAGGCTTCTCGATACAGATGAGTACAAGAGCATTTCCAACATTATCATGGATCTCGATTTTGGTAATCATTTTGATGGGAGCCACGCGCTAGACTATACCGGTAATTACGCCATTGAGTTTTTTAACACGACGCCATCGGATTTTGTAAGCCCGGTAGACTTCAAAGGGTTTCCCATGCGTGACAAAGCACTTCGTTTCGGCAATAATCATTGGTTGGAGATTCCGGACTTTGTGCCTTCTGGTGAGAAAGGATATACCTATGTATATCAGTTCGCATTGGATTCCAATAGAAAGTTCGGTATCTACGAGAATATCATGTCGGTCCGCGTTGGCGATGACTTTCAGAAGTATATGTACTTGCTTAATAACGGTGTTAATGGCAATGTAATACATTTCTCCGGAGGCCAAAGTGCCAGTGTGTTTACAGGAGATCTCAAAGCTGATTTTTCTCGCTTAATGACGGTAGCGGTTACGGAAGGCAATGGAATAAGCAGAATTTATGTCAATGGTGTGTTTGTTCTTGAAATTCCGGGAACCGGGAACAACCTCACCGACGCACTGACTAAGCTTTATATAGGCAAGAACGGAAATGTCTTCAATTGGTTCAATGGTTATATGACCTTTGCGGGCGTGTGGAGAGGAATATTAACTCCTCGTGATATCTACAACCTATCTCAGGGGCAGTACATAAGCCCTTCGGATGATTGCCAGTTATATCTTATGTTCGATCAAATCAAGCGTCTATCGCCGGATTATCATTTAACTGATATTTCCAGCGGTTGGACTACATCGGGAGATGCGACTATTTCTTATGGCGAGGATGCCGATGGAAAGTATGTTGAAATTATGACTGGTTCCGATGAGCAATGTTTCATAGACGGTCCGTACGGTACAAAACAACACGCTCTCCGGCGCGACTATGTAAGCACATGGAGAATTAAGATTATGGATGATCCTTATTTTGCCTTCATTCGCCTTTATGGACAGCCGACAAATGTTGGCGTGGGCACCCAATCTGGCGACCCCATAGGAATTGTGTTCGATAAGGTGATACGCTATAATTCCGAGGCTCTTGCGGAGGCCCAGCCCGGTGTTTATCTTTTTGGATACTCTACAGCAGGACAACGGTTGCGGATATATAGCATAACTGACGAGGAGGCAGATGCCTATCAGCTTGTAGATTATAGCAAAAAGAATAATCGTGTGCTGTTGAAGGGCTACACACCCAACGAGGTTACGCCGACACATGCAGACTATGCACTGATCGATCGTGATAGTTTGCGATAGTGTTCATCACGCCCTGATCGCATATAATCAAAATACGTTACTATACTTAGAACTATAGAATAATAACATGGCACGTTCAATAACAGAAATCAGTAATCAAATCATCGCGGAAAAGGAGAGGCATTCGGAGCTGAACCGCCTTTCGTCCGCGTCTGCAGTGGCTGTGTGGCGACTGTGGGTTTATATCACTGCCGTAGCGATTCAATTTCACGAAGTGGTGTTCGATCTCTTTCGCAAGGAAGTGGAAGACAAGATTGCCGCCAGGCAGGCTGGAACGCCGTCATGGTATGTGGCACGCGTTCGGGAGTTCCAGGCAGGCGACCAGCTACAGGTTGTTAATGGTATCGCTACCTATCCGGTAGAGGATCCTGCCAAGCGCATCGTAACCCGATCGTCCTACAAAGAAGCGCAGAGCGGCGACGGTCTTTTACTTCAGATCAAAGTAGCCAAGGGCGGGATCGGTGCTGAGCAGCCGTTGACGGACGAGGAAGTATATCAGCTGGAGACCTACCTGGAGCGCATTAAATTTGCCGGCACCAAGATACAGGTGGTATCGCTCAATGGTGACAGGCTTCGTCTCACAGCAAATGTTTTTTTCGACGGTTTATATGATATGGATGTCGTGAGAACCTCGGTAAACAGGGCCATCAATAGTTATCTTGTAAATCTCGACTTCGATGGCATGGTATATCTCAATAAGATCATCGATGCTATCCAGAAGGTTCCAGGTGTAATCGATGTATCCATCACGTCGGCGCGAATCGTTATTAGCGGCGAGTCGACATACATTGATAGGGTGTATGAAACGGCATCGGGCTACATGGTAGAGGATGATACACCCGGAAGTACATTCAACGATCTGATAACCTACACGCCTCAAAATGTTTAAATTCAATATTACCAAACATGTATCGCGTATAACACCACCTCAGTGGCGCAATACATTTATGCTGTCGTGGCTGGAGGCGTTGCTGGTGCCGATGCGAACTCTTAACGACGCTTTCCTGGTGTGGGTAGATGCCCGGCGTGTGGAGCTGACTTACAATGGTCAGACCATACACATGGAACGAATGCTGAACGATATATTCGATCCGCAAGCGCGGAGAATAAAAATAGTACATTCAATCGATCAGCGGGAGTTCGATTACTTCGCGGGCGAAGGCCAGCAACCGGACTTCGACTACTGGCAAAGTGAAGGAGCGGGACCGCGATACCTGTATTTGTTGTTTGAATATGACATCTCGCAGATCGATGGCTTCCGGGTTGTATTGCCGGTAGAGCTTGCTGCGATTGAGAACCAGGTTATAGGACAGATCTTGCGGTATAAACTGGCTACGATACATCACGAATTACTTTATATCTAATAACACAACATGAGACGTTTAGCATTAAAAACAGGCGGTCGTCCGCGTTCTTTGGACGATCTGCAAATATTACAGAGCCTTGCCGATAAATCGGGGGGAGCGCTTCTGAAGGGACGTGGAGCTTTTATTCTTTCCGGCTGCCAGGTGAGCGGCCTTACTATAGCTCCGGGTATAGTATATATAGATGATACTGTTATAGAGTTTCAGGGTGCTGCCGTGTTGTCGTTCCCAGCGTATTTCAAAGCAGCGCTTATCGAGGATACAGAGCTGACGTACGAAGATGGCAACTCCCGTCCGACACAAACGCTTTCTACAATTGAGATCGTGTATGATGTACCTTCGGGTGTGGGATCAATACCATTTACCACAGGTGGTGGCAGAACATACTTTGACGCTATTTCGGATAGCGTGGTATTGACACGAGGTAGTCAGGTTATCGGTGGGTTGAAGAGTTTTTCTGAAAAGATCGTAAGCGCCGGAATTTCGCTGGTGGATGAGATCGCTGCAATTAAAATGCCGGGCTGGGTGAAAACCGATCGTATTGCCGATAGTGCTGTTACTACGTCAAAGATCGCAGATGCTGCGGTGTCGGCTTCTAAATTAGCCGATGGTTCGGTGGGTAATACAAAGATTGCAACCAACGCAATAACGGATTTGAAAATTGCAAGCCTTGCAGTTACCAGCGCCAAGCTGGCAAACCTTTCTGTTTCGACCGATAAGATCGCGAATGGATCTGTAACTGCGGCAAAGTTGGGAAGTGACGTTAACCTTCTTTTCGGTGGTAACGAAACAACTTATACCAGATCGGTGAACTGGTATGACTACGTACAGAGTCCCTCCCGGACATATGGATATGTTTCGTATAATTTCAGTAAGGCAAGCAAACTCCGTCCATATATAAAATTTAGTTTTTATATGATGCATGACGGAGGTGCGTCAGAAAGTGTGGATTGTAGTTTGGAACGTTCCACCTCGCCTTCGTTCAGTTCCCGAAACGAGGTGGTGTGGCGCAGGTTCCGCCTCGATGGTGGCTCATGGCAATATTGCTCTCTGGAGGCAGTCGATCCAATTACTGCTTCTGGGACATATTACTACCGGGTTACGTGCACAAACAGCACCAGCCAGAATTACTTTTCAAATTCATATGAAGCCACGCTGTTTTCAGTACCGGCACCATAAACATTTCATGTTGGCTACGGATCAGGCTGGGGGCGACTCCAGCCTTTTCTTTTGCCGTTTCGCGAGCTCAGATTTTTATGCAAAAAACTGATAAATATTACTTCCGTAGTACTTTGATGACAACGGTTTGGTCTCTCGCAAGCGATTTCGGAAAACCTTTCTTAACTTTTGTATTCGATTAAACAGAGCCATGACCACATTTGCTATTCACCAAAAGGGGTTCGTTTATACGGACGAACCTGTTGAGCCAGCCGAAGAAGTTCGGGGCAGTATCGTTGCTACTTTCGACTCGCTGGAGAAAGCCCGGGCCGCAAAGTATGAAGCCGATTTACAGAAGTTACAGAACTTCACGGGTGTGAACCTTGTAGATTTCTTTTTCTACAGCAAAAGTTTTGACACCATTTATCAGCAACTGGCTGATTACTATAAGGTCGAATATGGCCAGACCCTGAGCGACAAGTACCGGGTTTCTTTCCCTAAGGATATTTCACGAGGGCAGGCCGAACGCCTGTTGCAAATACTGAATGTTTCTTTTCATGATGTTGTAGAGTATACTGCTTAGGATAACGTCGCCGGAGAATACTATAAAAACTTAGCCCAACGGCCGTAAAGCTGTTGGGCTATTTTATGTTCCCGGGGAGTAAACTGCTTAACTTTTATTTGCGAGCTGACCACAGGCGGCGTCGATGTCTTTACCGCGGCTCTTGCGGATCCGGGTGGTGATGCCCTGCTCTTCGAGGATATGCATATACATATTGAGGGAAGCTTCGGATGCCTGCTGGAACTCGCCGTCATCGATCGGGTTGTATTCGATCAGGTTCACCTTGGAAGGTATTACTTTACAGAATTTGAGTAACGCGCGGGCGTGCTCTTCGGTATCGTTTATGCCTTTCCATACTACGTATTCGTAGGTTACTTTCTTTTTTGTTTTCTGATACCAATACCGCAGCGCGTCGGCCAGTTCGCTTAGATTATTCGTGTCGTTGATGGGCATGATGGACGAGCGTGTCTTGTCCGTTGCGGCGTGCAGCGATACGGCGAGGTTGAACTTCACGTTGTCGTCGGCCATCTTGATGATCATTTTGGCGATGCCCACGGTTGACAGCGTGATGCGTTTGGAAGCCATGTTCAGCCCTTTCTGGGCCGTTATCTTTTCGATGGCTGCGGTTACATTAGCATAATTCAGGAGAGGTTCGCCCATGCCCATGAATACGATGTTGGTCAGGGGCCGGCCGAAGAAGGTTTCTGCCTGTTCTTTTATTGCCACTACTTGGTCGTAGATCTCGTCGGGCGAGAGGTTGCGCATGCGTTTGAGGCGTGCGGTGGCGCAAAACCGGCAGGCGAGGCTGCAGCCTACCTGGGAGGATACGCAGGCGGTGATGCGTTTTTCGGCTGGGATCAGTACCGATTCTACAATGAGGCCGTCGTGCAGGGTTACGGCATTTTTTATTGTGCCGTCAGAAGAACGCTGCATGTTGTCTACCTTGATGTGGTTGATGGCAAAATGCGTTTTGAGCATGTCGCGGAGGCCTACGGAAAGATTTGTCATTTGGTCGAAATCCTTCGCGGACTTGTTCCAGAGCCACTCATAGACCTGCTGGGCACGAAAAGGCTTCTCGCCGTGCTGGACAAAAAACTCCTTCAGCTCTTCGAGCTTCAGTTTCCGGATATCCCGTTTGACGATTGTGCCGATCATAACTGCAAAGTTACTCAAGACAACCCAATTCGCCGTGTTTTGATTCGGCCGTAAACAATTATTTTAGGCGTACAAACAGCTTGGTTTCGCAGGCGCGGGAGCTGTTGGTGATGATCAGGGAGTCGGCCGAGAGCTTTTCTATGATGAAACTTTCGACTATGGTTTGCGAGCGTTTGTCGAGAATGTAAAGTGCCTCATTACTGTATTTGTAGAGAAAAGCCTTGGGGTTATATGATTTTTTGTGGCTGATGATCTTTGTGCTTTCTTCTCCGGTATTATTGTCTTTAAACCGTACAATCTGTGGTGCGGCGCCGGTGCCCGACATGCTTTTCATATCGGCCACAAGGTCTTCGGTATCGGTGGTGGTCATTGGCATCTCGCCCTCCAGGCAGCTGGTCTGGTTCACCAGCTGCCACTGGCCGACGATCGTTTGTGCCTGCAGACCGAGTGTAAAAAGCATTGCGCCGCCGGTAAGTACCAGAATTCTTATTATTCTTTTTTGCATGATAAAGCAGATGTTATCGCTATCTAATTTACTTAAAAATACACCCTCATGAAACAGTTCCTGGGTTTCCTCGCCGTTGCGCTAATGTTTGCCGCCTGCCAGCCGGCGATACAGGAGGACGAAAACCTGTTGCGGAATCTTATGTCCCGCGACCGCGAGGCCTTTGGCGCCATCCTGGCCGATCCGAATGCGTTGGAGGTCCAGATTATCTATACGCAGATTAATCGTGACGCGAATAATGTGCCATCTTTCCGCTCTTTTTATTTCAATGTTGACTCCGGCCGGTATTTTTACCCGGCTTCCACGGTAAAGCTGCCGCTTGTGTTGCTGGCTCTGGAGAGGTTGCACAACCTGGACTTGCCCGGGCTGGATAAGTTTACACCGATGTTCCACGACAGTTTATACCCTGGTCAAAAGTCTGTTCATGGTGATACTACGGCCGAGAATGGGCAGGCTTCGGTAGGGCATTATGCGCGGAAGATCCTGGTAGTTAGCGATAATGATGCTTACAACCGGCTCTATGAATTTATAGGACAGCGTGACGCAAACCGGCTGTTGGCCGTAAGACATTACGACGCCCGCATTCTTCATCGGCTGGAGCGGCCTCTAAGTCCCGATCAGAACCGTCATACGGAGGCCGTACGGTTTATGCTTGGAGATTCAGTATTGTATGATCAGCCGATGCTTGTAAATGAGGATTCGATATTACCGCCGCGGATGGAGTTACGCGGAAAAGGATTCTATCGCGGAGATTCACTGGTGCACGAGCCGTTTGACTTTACGTACAAAAACTTTTACCCGCTTACTACACAGCAGGCGGTGTTACGTGCGTTGCTTTTTCCCAGCTCGGTTGAGCCGATGCAAAGGTTCGACATTTCCGAGGCTGATCGCCGGTTTGTGCTGCAATACATGTCGCAGCTGCCGCATGAAACAGTATACCCGGCATATTATAAAGACACTATGCTTTATGATACCTATACTAAATTCCTGTTATTGGGTAACGACCGGGATAGATTACCGGCTGCCATCCGTATTTTCAACAAGTCGGGGAATGCTTATGGCTACCTGGTGGACAATGCTTACGTGGTGGACTTCGAGCACGGTGTGGAGTTTATGCTGGCAGCCGTGATCAATACGAATGTGGACGGCATTTACAACGATGGTGTATATGCGTACGACTCGCTGGGTTTTCCTTTTATGAAAGAATTGGGACAGCTGGTTTACCACTATGAGCTAAAACGTAAGCGTGTGCATGTGCCCGACCTTTCGCAGTTCAGTCTTACTTACGACCGGCCGCGTTAACGTACAACAATTTGCATATCTATGCCGGCCCTGGACGACAACCCTTACTAAATAGGCTTTTGAAAAATCGGTTTTATGTTCGAACTTTTGCGCTTTAGACAAATTTGAACGGATTATGACGAAACCCCATGCCATTGTTTTAACAGGCGGTTATCTGGATACGAACAGCGCAAAAACAGCGCACGGTTTGATACGGGGTACGGACCGTTTCACCATTGCCGGTGTGATCGATGCCAAGCACCCGGGTAAAGATGCCGGTGAAGTGCTCGATGGCCGTGCACGCGGTATACCGGTATATGCTTCGATTGAAGATTTCGGCAAGAGTGCCCCGGTAAAGGCCACTTATTGTATTGTGGGCGTGGCTACCAAGGGTGGTGTTATACCCGATTCGTTACGGGCCTTGCTTAAAGAAGCTTTGGAGGGCGGCTATGGTATTGTGAACGGTCTGCACGAGTATGTGTCGGATATACCGGAACTGGCTGAGCTTGCTGGTGCGAAAGGCCTCGAAATCATCGACGTACGCAAGCCCAAGAAGTTCAAAGACCTTCACTTCTGGACCGGCAAGATAGCCCAGGTGAAATGCCCGAAGATAGCTGTGCTGGGAACAGATTGCTCATTAGGCAAACGCACAACGACCCGTTTTCTCGTGGAGGCTATGCGTCGTGCGGGCTATAAAGCAGAGATGATCTATACGGGCCAAACCGGCTGGATGCAGGGTGCGCGTTATGGATTTGTGTTCGACTCTACTTTAAATGATTTCATTTCCGGCGAAATGGAGCACGCCGTGGTGACGTGCTACGAGGAGGCGAAACCGGATATTATCTTTATAGAGGGGCAATCGTCGCTGCGCAACCCGAGCGGACCCGCGGGAGCGGAGTGGATCGTTTCGGCAGCTGCCGATGCCGTTGTGCTGCAACACAATCCAGCCCGGAAGCAGTACAAGGATATGGAGTATTACCCGGCGTATATCGCCCAGCCGAAAGACGAGATCGCGCTTCTGAAAATTTACGGTGCACCAACGGTGGCGATAACTGTCAATACGGCAAAGATGACAGAAGCGGAAGCACGCGATGCCGCAGCCGACTATACACGCGAGCTGGGTATACCTGCTGTGCTACCGCTCGAAGACGGTGTGGACGGCCTGGTGCCTGTTTTCGAGAAGCTGATCACAGCGAAGGCTTAATAATGACATAACCTTACAACTATAAATTCTTAGGATAACAGCATGAGTAAAATCAAAGATATAAAAGTCTGGAGTGCGGACCTGGGTAACACCAAACCTTATACGATAGCCTTTAAGACGGTTGATGAAGTGCGTAATGCTTTTGTAGAGATCACGCTCGACAATGGCATTACGGGTATCGGCTCCGGGAACCCCAGCGAGTACGTTGTAGGCGAGAGCCTGGCGCAATGTCTTGAGGCTTTGGAGGCGAAGAACCTCGAATTCCTTATCGGCAGGGATATACGCGAGTTCAACCAGCTCACGTTCGACGTATGGAAGAAGTTCCCGCAGAATCCTTCGGCGAGGGCAGCGTTGGACATAGCGCTGCACGATGTGTTCACCCGGTTCCTGGATGTGCCACTGGTGAAATATCTCGGGCAGAAGATCAGGAAGCTCCCCACATCCAACACGATCGGGATCAAGAATGTTGAAGAGACCTTGAAGGAGGCGGAAGATTATATAAAGCGTGGTTTCACTGTACTAAAAGTGAAATTAGGCAAAGACCTGGAAGAAGATGTGGAACGTGTAATGAAGCTTCGTGAAAAGGTGGGCAGCAGGATCGTAATACGCATCGATGCCAACCAGGGGTATACGGTAGAGCAGACCATACAGTTCTATGGACGTACCTTCGACTACCTGAACCTCGAGCTTATCGAACAACCGCTGCCTGCAAAGGCCATTGCAGAGATGAGGGCGTTGCCCAAGGAGGTTCGCGCCGTTATCGCCGCGGACGAGTCGCTTATTACCCCGGCAGATGCTATCGAGCTGATCAAGCCTCCGAAGGCAGCGGGTATATTTAACATCAAGCTTATGAAGTGCGGAGGTATAAGCCAGGCGTTGAAAATAGCCGATGTGGCGCAGCACGAAAACGTAGACCTTTTCTGGGGTTGCAACGACGAGAGCATCGTCAGCATCACGGCGGCCCTGCACGCTGCATTCGCCTGTGAGAAGACAAAATATATCGACCTTGACGGCAGTCTCGACCTGGCCAACGATGTTGTAACCGGGGGCTTTATTCTGAAAGACGGTTACATGTCATGCTCGGATAAGCCTGGTCTCGGTGTGGAACGGGTTTAAATAAAAAGGTCCTCCCGATATATTCAGGAGGACCTTTCTGTTGTATCGGTTCGGTTGTCTATCTTATGAAGACCATCTTGCCATTCTTTGTTTGGAAATACTTGTCGTGTAGTGCTTTGTATTTGGCTTTGTGCTCGTCTTTTATGTGGCGGCCGTTTATCTCGATGTCGTCATTGTTCCAGTGCATACTGTTCACTTCTTCATCGCGCTTGAGGTATCCGTCGCTGACGAGTTGTTTTTGTAAGGCCTGCTCGAAGGCGTGTACGTTTGCTTCAATTTCTTCAGCCTGCTTTTCTATTTTCTGGAGTCGTTCGGAATTCTCTTCTTCCCATTCTTTCATTTTCTCTTCGAGTTCTTTCATCTGCTGGCCGTGTTTGGCGTTCCAATCTTCCATCGATTCGTTCCACTTCGCCATTTCTTTGTTCCATTCATCCATGTGGCTGTTGAAGGCTATCATTTTCTCCTCGTCTATGTTCATGTCCATCTGCATGGTCATCATCGAGTCGGCAAATGGGGCGTAGGCGAAGGCTATATCCGGTATAGGTGGAATGAAAGGCATTTCGTGTATCATAACGTCGGGGAATCCAGGGATATCCGGCATGGGTGGAATCTCGGGTACTTCCGGTATTTCGAATGAATAATTGAAATCCATATTCAGGTGTAGCGGTTCGTCACCTTCATAATCTTCCGTTATTTCGCGGTGCACTTTCTTGCCGTCTTCATCGGTTGTGGTCACTGTGGTGCGCGAGTGGCGGCCCGACTTTTCGGTTTTCTTTATGGTCGTGTCAGCTTTAACATCAGGAACAATAACCTGTTTGATGTCTTGTGCGGCGGGGCTCTTCATGGTTATCCATGAGGCGCATAGCAGGCCTACGATAAGCAGCGCAGCAGGTACGATGCGCTCGCGGCCGGAATGTTTTTTAGCGGTTTTTTCCATCATACGTTTGATGCGGTTAAGGAGTACGTTTTTGTTTTCCGCCAGCGAAAGAGCCAGTCCGGCTTTTGAAAGCCGCACCTCTTCCAGCATGGCGAGGGCATGTATATATTGTTTGGGCGAACCTTTTACACTCACCACGGCGTCGTCACAGCAATGCTCGCGTTCGTTACGTATCTGCTGCGAGATAAACCAAACGCAAGGGTTGAAGAAGAAGATGGCCTCGACGCAGGATTGTATGAGGTTTATGATATAATCGTGGCGGCGTACGTGCACAAGCTCGTGTATCAGTATGGTTTCCACCTGTTCGGTGGTCAGTCCGCCGATCATACCGATGGGTAATAAAATTACAGGCTTCAGGTATCCCAATACTACGGGTGCCTGTACGAGGCTTGATTCTGCCACCTGCACTAACCGATTGACATTTAATTGTGTGGCCAGTGTTTGTATATATTGCTGCCAGGTGTCGTCCAGCGCATTGGCTTTGCGGCGTAGTGTGTTGACATAGAGCCAGCCGGCCGTTATACGTAGGCTGAATATAATGGCGCCGATACACCATAATACGAGTACAAGCGGTACGTTAGCATTGACCCAGTTGCTGGCGAGGTCTATCCAGTTGCTTTGTACAGGAGCCGTGGTTTGTACGGCAATTGGATGGTAAGCTGCCAGTTGATAAAGAGACGTTTGAACAACCTGTGTTTCGGGAGCGGGTGTGGTGAGGCGAACGGTAAACGTGATAGCTGCTGAGACTACAACTCCGAACAATGCCGTAAGCGCTATGTTATAACGTGAGCGTGAATAGCTCGTGGGGATACAACGCAGTGCGAGCATGAGCGCGAACATAATAAGCACTCCCTGCCACAGTGAATGCAGCAGTGCCCAGCTGAGGGCTTGTGCGGTTGGGGTGGTTAGGTATTGCATCGTTATTCAGTTTACTCGTCTTCTTCCAGTTGTTCGAGATATTTTTTGATTTCGCGCAGTTCTTCGCGCGATGATTGTTTGTTGCCCAGCGCGGACATTACCAGCTGCATAGCCGATCCCTGGAACACGGTGTTGATCATTTTGTCGAGAATCTGCTGGCGGGTATTTTCCTGCGAGTCAGCTGCCTGGTAGAGATGTTGCTTGCCGCTGCGCTCGCGTGTAAGTATACCTTTCTCGTGCATGATCTGCATGAGCTTGAGTATCGTCGTATACCCGTTGACATCTTCGCCGCCGAGGGCGTCGTGCACATCTTTAACGGAAGTAGGCTGTTTCTCCCAGATGATCTGGAGGATCTCCAGCTCTTTTTCCGTGGGTTTTTGATTTTTTGGAGTGCTCATTTATTTACGAATAGTTTCGTAATACAAGTGTAAAGTGTTTTCAATCAGGATGCAAGAGTTGATACGAATATTTTCGTATGATGGTTTCCGATTCTAATGAAATACTGTCAGAAGGGGGATTTTTGGCATAAACAGCCTTTAATCTATCTTGTCACTGCCTCACGACTGCCTCACAACTGGCTCACAAGAGCTTCACAACTGGCTCACAAGAGCTTCACAACTGGCTCACAACTGCTTCTGAAACACGTGACTACCTTAAGAAGATTGGATCTCTTCGCGGAGGCCGGAAATGATCTTTTGGGAGATGGTCTGGAAGCGTTTTATGTCTTCGTTGATGTGTGGGCCGGACTGAGGACTGGTTGCTACGTTCCGGCGGAGATGCTCTACGAGGTCATAGAACTCCTGGTCGCCGAGCATGGTGAGCGTTGTCTTGATTTTGTGGCAGGCCTGGATAAAAGGCTTTTCGTTATTCTCGGTGAGGGAAACCGATAGCCCGTCACGGAGCTCTTCTATATTACGGATCAATAATGTGGCCAGCTCGCGTTTGAAGGCGAGGTCGCCTTGTGTATAGAGTTCGAAATTGAGTTTGTAAGACGGTGTTTTGGAGGGATTTTCTCCCTCCTGCAAAACGTATTTGCCAATCTTGGCTTGCAGCTCATCGGGTTGGAAGGGCTTACTGATGAAGTCGTTCATACCGGTTTCCAATACCTTCGCCTTTATGTCGATCATGGCGGAGGCAGTGAGCGCTACGATGGGCACTTCTTTGAAGTACGGATCATGATCGAGCGCGCGGATCCGTTTGGATGCTTCGTAGCCATCCATTTCGGGCATCTGCAAGTCCATCAGCACCAGTTGATAGGCTTTGCTCTGGATCATTTCGAGTGCTTCCCGGCCGTGGTTTGCAAAGTCTACTTCTATTCCCCAGCGGTGCAGGAAGTTTGAGGCCACGATCTGGTTTACACGATTGTCTTCTACGAGCAATACTTTTACTGATCTCTTCTGGAAGTCTTCGGTAAGGTCTTGTGTTTCGGGATCGTCCTCTATCGTTGCCTCGCCTTCTTGAAGCAGCAGTGTGAACAAGAACGTGGAGCCGTAGCCTGGTGTGCTTTCTATTTCTATGGTGGAGCCCATGAGCTCCAGCAGGCGTTTCGTTATTGACAAGCCGAGGCCTGTGCCGCCGAATTTGCGGGTGGTGTCGGAGCGGGCTTGTGAGAAGCTTTCGAATACAAGATTGATCTTGTCTTTTTCTATTCCGATGCCGGTGTCTTTTACGCGGAAGGTTATCTGATGTTTGTTGTCTTGTTTACCGGCTGCTATCAGTGTGAGCTCGGCATAGCCGCGTTCGGTAAACTTGATGGCGTTACCCAATAAGTTGGTTATGATCTGGCCGACGCGGACGGAGTCGCCTTTTACGTAGTGCGGCAGTTTTTCATCGTACTGGAAGTAGAGCTCTATGCCTTTGTCACGTGCGCGCTGTTCGAGCATGTTGCGCGTATTGAGCATGAGCGTGTGGAGGTTGAAGTCTTCGTTCTCCAGGGTCAGCTTACCGGCTTCTATCTTACTGAAGTCGAGTATGTCGTTGATGATGTGTAACAGGTTTTCGCCGGAGAAGCTGAGGAGCTTGAGGCTTTCGCGCTGATCGTCGCGTGGAGCATCCTGTATGAGCATGTTGGTGAGGCCGATGATGGCATTCATCGGTGTGCGGATCTCGTGGCTCATCATCGAGAGGAACTGGCTTTTGGCGCGGGTGGCATCTTCTGCCTTATCTTTGGCCAGGCGCAGGTCGTGCTCGGCTTCTTTCAGCTTTGTAATGTCGGTAGTTGTGCCGATGTAGCCGATGACCTCGCCGGTGGTTGAGTAAATCGGGCTGATATGGTTAGACACCCAGCGAATGTTTTTGGCGGCCGGGTGATATCTGAATTCTATAGAGAGTTCCGTCTTGTCTTTCAAAGCCTGCTCCCATGTTTGCAGAACCCATTCGCGGTCGTCGGAATGTATGGCAGCTACACGGACCTCGCGGGTGGTGCTTTCAGGATCCAGGCCGGTTATTTCGAACCAGCGTTTGTTCATGAATGTCACCTTACCGTCTGGTTTGAGCTGGTAGATGCCAACCGGGGCTTTCTCGGCGAGTGTGCGGAACAGCTGCTCGTTTGTACGCAGCGCCTCGCGGGCACTGTATAGCACGGTAATATCGCGGGCTACCACGCTTACTTTTTTCAGGCGGTTGTCGGACATGATCATCTTCACGTTCTGACCGAGCCATATTTCGAAACCGCTTTTGGTATAGATCGGAAACTCCAGGTATGTTGATTCGCTTCCCTGCGTCTGCTGGTTGCGATAGAATTTAAGGACGTGATTTTTATAATCGGGATGTATAAGGTCCCAGTAGTGCTTTGTGCGCAGCTCTTCCTTTGTGTATTCGGTAACGGATTCCATTACCGGATTTGTATAATTGAAGCGGCCGGTGTCATCCAGCTCATAGATCATGTCGGTAGCGTCTTCTACCATTTCGCGATAGCGCTGCTCGCTTTGCGCGAGGTTCTCCTGTAGCGCGCTTATCTGATCGAGGTTGCTTCGTATTTCTTCTTCGCTGGTTTGCAGTTCCTCATTGGTGGCGACGAGCTCTTTGTTTACATGGGCGAGGTCTTCTATGTTCTTACGCAAGTCGCGGATCATGGGGCGGAAGCTGTAGCGGAACTGCAGCAACAGTACGGCAAGCGCCAATACAGCGAGTATGATCTCTATTACTTTGATGCGATATAGCTTTGCTTCGGCTTCGTGCTCGAAGGCTATTACGGTATGCTCCATTGTCATCAGGAACTTCAGCTCGTGCTCGCTTACTGTGTGTGTAACAGTTTCGGCTGTGGCCAGGTCGGGATGGGCAATGAGCGTGCGTGCCGCTGTAACCATTGTTGTCAGGGCAGGTGTATTGGCAACGAGCAGGGAGTCGGTATGTTTTGTGCGACGGTCGCTCAGGCCGAATTCAGCGCTGCCCTTCAGCAGGCTGAAGTGTACCTTTTCGAAGGTGTCGATGAGCGTTTCGAGTGTGTCAAGACCGGCTTTGTGGAAGCTGCCTGTTCCGCGAAGCTCGTCGCGGGTATAGAGAATTCGTTTTGTTATACGCTGGCTCAGCATTCGCTGCCGTCCCGCGATGTTGATAAGGCGGGCATCTTCATTCTGAAGACTGAGGTCGTATTGAATAATGACCTGGTTGGCAATGATGATGACAATGATAGAGCTGATAAACAGCAGGTACTGGTTGCGAAAAAGCTGGAGCGGATTTTTCATGCGTTGCTCGCGAAATCACTAAATTAAACTTATTTATTGATGGTCAGCAGATACAAAACGGCTGATGGGTAGATCAACACCATGCATGGTAGTAGTAAGAGTTTACACTAGCATAACCGTTGACAGGCAGGGAATGTTTTGTTTATATGGTGAGTGGTTGATTTGTAACCATGAAGGTCAATTAATGGGAATAATTTACCGCATTTTGGATAAAAAAATGCTCATTACGGGCAATAAATTAGGGTGTCGCCGCCATATCCCCGGTTTTCCAGTGGTGATAGGGGCAATCACGTGCGACCTTGCTCTAATAAAGATCTAATAATAAAGAAAGTTTTGAGATGGAAAGGTTGATCGAAACAACATTTTGCATAGTGGTTTACTGACGATATAAAACAAAGCGGCCCCGCCTTATTCCGGCATGCGGAACGAAGCGGGGCGCTTTAAACCAAACCCCTCAATTCAGTGTATCCCCGAACCACCAGGGATACTCACCAATCCTTAAACCTGCTTATTTAACGCCCGTATATGTCCATTAGTTCTTAGAATGTTATTATAATATGAAATAAAAAAAATGTCCCGCGATTCAGATCGTACGGGACATTTGTATTCATGACCATTTTGATCAACGGTAATTTACTTACATCAATACTTCGGAGCTCTCCACGTTTTCAAAGATAAACTCCACGTCATTGCGAAGATCAATGTAGATCACTGCATTTTTATTGACCTTGCCTGCCAGTATTTGCTTCGAGAGCTCGTTCAACAACTCACGTTGCATAACACGCTTGAGTGGTCTTGCACCGAACTGCGGATCGAAGCCCAGCTTGGCGAGCCGCTCGCGTGCTGCGTCCGATATATCGAGCTTCACACCGGCTTCTTCCAAACGCTTGCGCACGATGTCTACCTGTATATCGACGATCTTGCGGACATCGTTTCTGCTCAACGGGCGGAACATGATTATCTCGTCAATTCTATTGACAAACTCAGGGCGTACTGATTTTCTCAGTAATGTCATTACTTCTTCCTTTGTATCTTCCAATACATCGAAGTAGTTGTCTTCGTTTATCTTTTCGAAGTTCTCCTGTATCACGTGCGAGCCTATGTTGGTCGTCATCACGATGATGGTGTTCTTGAAGTTGGCTACGCGGCCCTTGTTATCGGTAAGGCGGCCATCGTCGAGCACCTGCAGCAGTATATTGAATACATCCGGGTGGGCTTTCTCGATCTCGTCGAGCAGTATCACGGAGTATGGCTTTCTGCGTACGGCTTCGGTAAGTTGTCCGCCTTCATCGTATCCTACATAGCCGGGAGGTGCGCCTATAAGGCGGCTGACGCTGTGGCGTTCCTGGTATTCGCTCATGTCGATGCGTACCATCGCGTTCTCATCGTTAAACAGGTAGTCGGCCAGCGCTTTGGTGAGCTCGGTCTTTCCGACCCCGGTTGTACCCATGAAGATGAACGAGCCTATGGGGCGCTTTGGGTCTTGCAGGCCCGCACGGCTACGGCGTACGGCGTCGCTCAGAGCGCGTATCGCTTCTTCCTGACCGGCTATACGTTTACCCAACTCTTCCTCCAGGTTCAATAGCTTCTCGCGATCGCTCTGCAGCATCTTCGATACCGGTATACCGGTCCACTTCGCTACTACTTCAGCTATATCTTCGCTGTCTACTTCTTCTTTCAGCAAGGATTTTTCGCCTTGCATTTGCTTCATCTGCTCCTGTACGTCGTTAAGGCGTTTCTCGGCTTCGGTCAACTTGCCGTAGCGGATCTCGGCTACCTTGCCGTAGTCACCCGCTTTCTCGGCCTGTTCGGCTTCGAATTTCAGGCGATCTATATTCTCTTTCTCGCGTTGTATGCCATGCACTACTTCTTTTTCACTTTCCCACTTGGCTTTAAGCGAGTTACGTTCTTCAGACAGCTCTGCTATATCGCGACTGAGTATGGTTTCTTTTTCGCGATCCTTCTCGCGACGTATTGCCTCACGCTCGATCTCGAGTTGCATGATCTTGCGGTTCAGCTCATCCAGCTCTTCAGGCATGGAGTCCATTTCGAGGCGCAGCTTGGCGGCGGCTTCGTCCATAAGGTCTATTGCCTTGTCTGGCAGGAAGCGGTCGCTTATATAGCGGCTTGAAAGCTCTACGGACGCTATGACGGCATCGTCTTTAATACGCACGCCGTGGTGCAGCTCGTATTTATCTTTTATACCCCGTAAGATCGAGATAGAGTCTTCGATGGACGGCTCTTCTACCATTACGGACTGGAAGCGTCTTTCGAGGGCCTTGTCTTTTTCTATATACTTCTGGTATTCCTTCAGCGTGGTCGCGCCGATAGCATGCAGCTCGCCGCGGGCGAGGGCAGGCTTCAACAGGTTAGCGGCATCCATGGCACCTTCACCACCACCGGCTCCGATAAGGGTATGGATCTCGTCAATGAACAGTATGATCTGGCCATTGGAGTCGCTAACTTCCTTGATCACGGTCTTAAGGCGTTCTTCAAACTCGCCCTTATATTTTGCCCCGGCTACGAGCAGTCCCATGTCGAGCGATACCAGTACTTTGTCTTTCAGGTTTTCGGGCACGTCTCCATCGACTATACGCTGCGCCATGCCTTCAACGATTGCGGTCTTACCCACGCCCGGTTCACCCAGCAATATGGGGTTGTTCTTTGTTCTGCGTGACAGGATCTGGAGCACGCGGCGAATCTCTTCGTCGCGGCCGATAACGGGGTCTATTTTACCCCGCTTGGCCAGCTCGTTCAGGTTCTTGGAGTAGCGCTCCAGTGATTTGTATTTAGCTTCAGCGTTCTGATCGTTCACGGATGTTCCACCGCGAAGTTCCTGGATCGCCTTTATCAGCTCTGCCCGTGCAAAGCCGGAGTCTTTCATGATAGAGGCGGCCTTGTCCTTTGTATTCAATATGGCGAGCAGCAGGTGCTCTACGGCAATATATTGGTCTTTGAATTCCCTCAATTCTTTTTCCGCATTTTGCAGCAGGGTGTTCGTTGCGGAGGAGAGATAGGGCTGCTGGCCGGATACACGGGGGTATGAGGTTAGCAGTTCATCCAGTTTGTTCCCAAGTATGGTACTGTTTACGCCCAATTTTTTGAACAGGTAACCGGACACATTTTCGTCGGTTTCGAGGATAGCCTTCAGCACATGGCCAGGCTCTATAGCCTGCTGTTGCAAACCGCTGGCAATCTCGGCTGACCGTTGCAGGGCTTCCTGCGATTTTATGGTAAACTTTTCGAAGTTCATGGTCGTAATCGTTGTATTTTACATGCTGGGGATATCAAAATATGCTCCATAAAAATGAAGGGCCATTTTCCAGAAATTTTGGCATTTAGTTTTTAGTTTTAATTCATGTTTTCAGTCGTTTTGACTTGAAGGAAGACAATATTTCTCCTTTTACCATACTTTTTTATTAACCAATGTCGAAAACCTCGTTATCTGACGGTAAGAATTTTCCTGCAGCATGCCTTGTAGAAGTGGCGTGGGAAGTGTGCAACCAAGTGGGTGGTATTTATACAGTTATACGGTCTAAAGTACCGGCTGTAGTGGAGCATGCGCGGGGACCGTACTGTATGATCGGCCCGTATGTAAGCCGGAACATCCAGGCGGAACTCGAACCTCTGGACGACTCGCAGGATATTTTCGGTCAAGCCGCAGCAGCTATGCGCGCCCGCGGCTATGATGTGCATTATGCGCAATGGCTCATTACCGGTAAACCCCGCGTGGTGCTGCTCAATCCGAAAGCTATTCCTGAGCAGGAACTCAATGTAGCTAAATATCTGCTATGGAAGAATCACGGTATAAGCACCCCAACCGATACTGTACTGGTAAACCAGGTTCTTGCCTTCAGCTATCTTACCAAGCTGTTCATAGACGAGCTGGTAAGAATAAACGACTCTGAGCTGCCCATCATTGCTCATTTTCACGAATGGATGGCGGGGCTGCCTATATTGGATATTAAGAAAGAAGCCCTGCCGGTGAGCACCATCTTTACGACGCACGCCACGCAACTAGGCCGGCACCTGGCGATCAATTCGCCGTTCTTCTATAATCATCTGCCATTCTTCAACCTGGAGGAAGAGGCCAAACGGTTCGGTATCGAGTCCGAGGCCAAAATAGAGATGAGCTGTGCGCAGGCTGCCGACCTGTTAAGCACCGTAAGCGAGGTTACCGCGCGCGAGTGTAAGCACCTGCTGAAGCGCAAGCCCGAAGTGGTATTGCCTAACGGTCTGAACATCGAGCGCTTTGAGGCGCTGCATGAGTTTCAGAATATGCACGTGCAGTATAAGGAAGAGATCCATCGCTTTGTGATGTCGCACTTCTTCCCGTCGTATTCGTTCGACCTGGATAAGACATTATATTTCTTTACGTCGGGTCGTTATGAGTTTCGAAATAAAGGTTTCGATCTTACACTGGAGGCGCTGTCGCGTCTCAATAAGCGGCTCAAGAAAGAGAAGGCCGATGTTACGATCGTGATGTTCTTTATTACGAAGCGGGAGTTTTCCAATATCAATCCGGAAGTGCTGGAGTCGAAGGCGATGATGCAGGAGATATTGCAAACCTGCCGGGCGATTCAACAGCAAGTAGGGCGGAGGTTGTTCTACGAAAGTACTGTAGGGCATGATAATACATTACCTGACCTGAACGAGTTTGTCGATGAATACTGGAAGCTTCGCTACCGCCGTACCATTCAGGCGTGGAAGTCCAATAAGAATCCGCAGGTTGTTACACATAAGCTGGTGCACGAGGAGCAGGACGAGATCCTGAAATATCTTAACGAGAAAGACCTGATGAATCATCCTGAGGACCGGGTCAAGATCGTTTATCACCCCGACTTCATTACGCCGAGTAACCCGCTGTTCGGTATGGATTATACACAGTTCGTAAGGGGCTGCCATTTGGGTATATTCCCCAGTCATTATGAGCCGTGGGGCTACACGCCATTGGAGTGTATGGCCAGCGGCGTGCCTTCGATTACAAGCGATCTCTCGGGGTTCGGTGATTATATCATTCACAACATTCCGCAATACGAGCAGTATGGCCTGTATGTTATCGAGCGCGGTAAGCGCACGCTCGATTGGTCGGCCAATCAGCTGGCGGATGTTATGTATAACTTTCAGCGTCAGCCCAAGCGGGCGCGTATTATGCAGCGCAATACTGTGGAGAGCAACTCATCTATATTCGACTGGCAGAACCTGATCAAACATTATAAGGATGCCTACAACCTCGTACTGAACGAGGCTTTGGAAGAGAATATTTAGATTGATATCCCGAGCCAATATGGTTAAGCCGGCAAGCATTATGATATGCCTGCCGGCTTTTTATTCGCGGTCGTGTTGTGACATCTCCCAACCGATGATGCTCTTCTTGCGTGCGGGTGTCCAGCGATATTCGCCGAGCACGCCGTCTTTGCGTATCACACGGTGACAAGGTATGAGGTAGGCTATGGGATTTGCTCCTACTGCCGAGCCCACGGCTTGCAGCGCTCTCGGGTTTTCGATCCGGCGGGCTATATCCTGATATGTGGTTACATTGCCGGCGGGGATACGCAACAGCGCTTCCCATACCTTCACCTGGAAGTTTGTACCTTTTACCAACACATGAAGCTTCTTCGATAATACTTCTTCCTGGAAGACCTGCTGTACGAACGCTTCTGTCAGATACTGGTTTTCGTGGAATACTGAGTTATGCCAGTAATGCTTCATGTTCTCCAGCTCGATGCGTGGATCCTGATCAGGGCCGATAAACGATAGCCAGCAGATACCGCGCTCCGTGACGCCGATGAGGCATGTGCCAAAGCGTGTAGGATGGAATCCATATTCGACACGTATGCCGGAGCCTTTCTCTTTATATTCCTGTGGTGTGACGGCCTCGAGGGTTGTAAAGAGATCGTATACGCGCGACTGGCTGGAGAGGCCGGCAGCTTCTGCGGCTTCGGATAGATTGCGCGTTTGCTGCAGCTTGTCTTTTAGATAGTCTACCGTGAGGTATTGCAGGAACCGCTTGGGGCTTATGCCCGCCCACTCGGTAAAGATACGCTGGAAGTGAAACGGACTGAGATGTACTTTCTCCGCTACTTCGTCCAGCTCGGGCTGGCGGCTGAAGTTCTCTTCCAGATAGCGTATAGCTTGCTCGATACGCTGATAATTGATATGGTTTTCCGGCGTTGTCAATGTCATAAAGGTAGTGCTTTTAGCGTTGTTTTATGATTCAAAATTGCCTTGTTACGATCGTGTTTTCAACCCGCTTCTTGCGCACTATTGCCTTGCTAATCTTGTTCCGATGATTTCCACACATTATACGCGTGGCGCTGGCATACCGCGCAGGGGCGATAGCCGGCTTGCAGCGCATCGCGCTCCTGTTTGAAGAATACACGGTTCTGTTTTTTCATTCGTTTACCGGAGGGGCAGGTCAGCAGGCCGTAGATCTTCAGCTTATGATTACCGGCAAAGATCAACGACTGTTTGCGAAGCAGGCGAAATAGTTGCTTTTCGGTAAGGTCGCTATGGTTCAGTATTTCAGGTTGCATCGTGAAAGATTATACCGAGGGCGAAGCGTATACCGGAGCGCACTTCGCTTACTCCGTGTTTCATTGCCGCGCGGTAATAGCCGCGCGTTCCCTGCACTGGCCGGAAGTTGGTAGTGAAGATAAGCGCGTCGCCCTGGTTGAGGGGTATGACCTGGGCTTTGGATTGCGCGCGGGGCACCTGTTCTGTCATTACGAACTCGCCGCCGTCATAATCCCGGCCGTGTTGTGAGAGCGCGAGCACCACCTGAAAAGGAAAGTACACCTGTCCATACAGATCCTGGTGCAGCGTGTTGTAGCCGCCGGTTTGGTAGCGAAGGATCAGCGGCGTGGGGCGCAACTGCTTATGGTCGTGGCACTGTTGTAAGAAATCCTCGTATTGATCCGGATATACTGTTTCGATATTCAGCGACTTCATCCACACATTGGCTATCGGCGCGAGCACAGCGTAATATTTACTACGCAGCTCCTGCAGCAGGTCCGGCAAAGGGTAAGCAAAGTATTTGTATTCGCCTTTGCCAAAGCGATAGCGCTGCATGTTTATGGTACTTCGGAAGCGCGGGGCATCGTCGTACAGACATTGCAGCTCCACACACTGCTGCGGTGTAAGCAAAGCAGGCAGGCAGCTGAAACCTTGTGAAAACAAATCGTGTTGAAGAGAGGCATGTATCATAGCAAAAAAATAAGATCCGATACAAAGGACGTTTCACCTATCCAAACTATCGACCCGAATCTTGCTGAATTGCAATTGGTCCGGAGCTCAATCGCTTTTATTTTTAATATTTGCATTTGTCCTCGTACTCACTCCCACACTGGTTCACCCATGCTGTCCATCCTTATATCTTATGAATCCTGTTCTGACATTGCCTTTCCCTGCCGAGTTCAGCGCTGAGCTGAATTTCCAGTTTCTTAAGCGATCGCCAAAAGAAATGATGCACCGCCTGGAAGGCGACGTGGTAACCAAGTTGCTGCGTGTGGGCGAGGAGCAGGTGTTGTTTCGGGTTTCGTATGATGCGGAGCGCCTTTTCATTACGTTCCTGAATATACGGAAACCTTCGGCGCTGATAAAAGAGCAGGTGGCGTTGTATGTAACGGAATGGTTTGACCTGGCATCTGATCTCAAGCCTTTTTACGATATGGCTGCGAAGGACAGGTTGCTGAAAGATCTTGTAAAGACGTACTATGGTTACCGCATTATCGGGCAGCCCGATCTGTTCGAGTCGCTGGTGTGGGCTGTGCTGGGGCAGCAGATCAATGTGGCGTTTGCCTTTACGTTGAAGCAGCGCTTTGTGGAGCAGTTCGGCGAGTCGGTAATGTGGGAAGACGTGCCGTATTATCTTTTTCCGGAAGCAAAGCGTGTTGCTGCTTTGACGGACGATGATCTTATGCCGCTGCAATTCTCGCGACAGAAGAGCCGATACATTATTGGAATAGCAGACGTGTTTGCTTCGGGAGCGCTGGCCAAGGAGCATTTTCATGGCTTGCCGCTGGAAGAGGCGAAGGAGCGGCTTATGAAGATAAAAGGCGTGGGCAACTGGACTGCAAACTACGCGTTGATGAAGACGTTTCGTTACCCCAATGCTTTTCCCCTCGAAGATGCCGGTATACACAATGCTATTAAGACGCTAAAGAAGCTGGATGCAAAGCCTTCGCTCGATGAGGTACGCAAGGTCTTCAAGAAGTATAAAGGTTGGGAGGCTTATGCGACGCTGTATCTGTGGAAGAGTCTTTAAGCTTTTCTTAACACAGCATAACCCGCAAGCGCCGACAGCAACGATGCCATGAGGATACTGAGCTTTGATGCTGTGATGACTGCAGCATCTGTAAACGCAAGATTGGCGATAAAGACAGACATCGTAAAGCCGATGCCGCCAAGTAGTGCCGCGCCCAGCATCATGCGGGGCGTAATATCGGCCGGAAGTAATCCGATACGGCTCTTAACCATGGCCCACGTGAAGCCGCTGATGCCGATGCATTTCCCCAAGAGCAATCCTGCTATAATACCCACCGAATTCGATGTGAGGAGGCTGCCAACGACATCCGCGGGAAGCGTTATCGCTGTATTGGCCAGCGCGAACAATGGGAGTATAATGAAGGCTGCAGGATAGTGCAACGCGTGCTGGAGCTTGTACGAGATATTGCGTTCGTCTGTTTTATTAAAGGGTATGGCAAATGCGAGCAGCACGCCGCTGATCGTAGGATGTATTCCAGACTTCAGCACACAGTACCACAGGGCCACGCCGGGCAGCAGATAGACTACCAGGTAATTTACTTTCAACCTGTTCAGTACAAGCAATGCTCCGAAGATTCCGGCTGCGGCGAGCAGGTAGCCGGTTGCCAGTTGCTGTGTGTAGAATATGGCGATTACCAGGATTGCGCCCAGGTCGTCGATTATCGCCAGGGCGGTTAGGAATATTTTGAGCGAGAGCGGGATGCGGTTACCGGCCAGCGAGAGGACGCCAAGCGCGAAGGCGATGTCTGTTGCCATGGGTATGCCGAAACCAGACTGCGTAGGTGTACCGATATTAAAGGCAAGATGTATACATGCGGGTACGAGCATGCCTCCGAGCGCGGCGCCTATGGGTAACATGGCCTTTCGTAGGTCCGAGAGCTCGCCTGCATAAATTTCACGTTCGATCTCCAGTCCGACGAGCAGAAAAAAGATCGTCATCAGGCCATCGTTTACCCAGGCTTCTGCGGAGTAGCGTAGGGTAAGGGTTGAAAAGGACAGGTCTATGGGTAAATGCCAGATGTGATGGTAGCTTTCGGCCCATGAGGAGTTGGCTATTAAAAGCGAGGCGATCGTGCAAAATATCAGGATCAGTCCGCCTGACTTTTCGCTTTCGAAGAAGTCTTTGAAGTAGTCGGCGGTGGCCTGTATTTGTTTCATGCTTACGGGTTTGTAGGTGTCGGGGCCGATTTTGAGATCGTCGTGAAGTTATTTCTATTATCTTGAAAACCGAAATGTAAAATCTATGCCCAGAATCCAGATAGATCTGCCTGAGTCGTTCCTGTATACTACGGAGCTGACCGTGCGTGCTTCTGACCTTAATTACGGTGCACATGTTGGCCATGACGCTGTACTGACATTGCTGCAGGAGGCGCGGATCATGTTTTATCGTTCGCTGGGGTTTGTGAGCGAGCTGAGCTTTGAAGGTTCGGTGGGGCAGATCATTGCGGATGCGGCGTTGCAATATAAGTCGGAGTCGTTTTTGGGCGATGTGCTGGTGATCAGTATTGCGGTGGCGGATATTACAAAGGTGTCGTTTGATATGCTGTATAGGATTGATAATAAAACTACGGGCAAAGAGGTGGCGAGGGGGAAGACTGGTATTGTGTGCTTTGATTATGAGAGGCGTAAGGTTGTGGCGATACCGGAGGGGTTGCGGGGGAAGCTTGGTGGGTAGGTTGTTGTTGGGGGTGTAGGGACAAGGCCGTTTACGCGAGGGACTTGAGACAGCTACGGTAATTGTTTTTGGGAAGCCGGGCGGTGGGTGGTGTTCTGATAGGGGTGGTGCGGGCGGTATGCGGCAGTCGTGAGACTGCCAACATTTTAGGCACAAGTCAGAGACTTGCGCCAGCTAAACACCTTGCGGCACCTATATAACAAGGCTTGACTTCTATGACAGTACCCTGCGTCAGTTAAGATAGTTAGTGGAGAATATAATAATATATAGATATGACAATAGAGGAAGCACAGAAGGAAGTGGATAATTGGATACGGACTTATGGGGTTCGGTATTTTAATGAGCTGACGAATATGGCTATGCTTACGGAGGAGGTTGGGGAGGTGGCGCGGATTATTGCGCGGCGGTATGGGGAGCAATCTGAGAAAGAATCTGACAAGCAGAAGGATCTTGGGGATGAGATGGCGGATGTGCTTTGGGTATTGATGTGTTTGGCGAATCAGACGGGTGTGGATCTTACGGAGGCTTTCCGGATGAACCTGGAGAAGAAGACGCAGCGGGATAGGGATCGGCATACGGGGAACGCGAAGTTGTCAGGACATGATTTATAAGATGTTAGGATCCCGATATGCTCGGGACACGGTGGACAGGATTGGCAAAACTGAAGACTGGGGATGAATATCTTACTATATTATTCTGATGGCAATACACTGTGTGTATGTGTATATTCTTTTTTGCGGTGTAGGATTGTCGTAGCAGTTTAAAAAGTGTAGCTTTATCGGGAGCCTAAACGATAAACTACTATGACCGAATCGAAGCGGTTTCTTGCATTGGATGTGTTCCGGGGAATGACCATCTGTTTTATGATCATTGTGAACTCTCCCGGTGACTGGAATATAGCGTATGGTCCTTTGTTGCATGCACGGTGGCATGGATTTACGCCGACTGATCTTGTTTTTCCGTCGTTTCTGTTTGCGGTAGGTAATGCTATAGCGTTCGTTATGTATAAGTTTGAGGGGCAGGAGAGCCGGGTGTTCTGGACAAAGACGCTGAAGCGTACGGTGATAATCTTTCTACTCGGTTTCTTATTATACTGGTTTCCTTTTTATGATTTCAATAACGGTACGTTCAAGCCGATAAGTCATACCCGCATACTCGGGGTGCTGCAGCGGATTGCGTTGTGTTACTTTATTGCTTCGGTTGTGATACGGTATACTTCTAAAGTATTCCTGGTGGCGTTCAGCGCATTTCTGCTGGTTGCCTATTGGGTTATACTATACGTTTATGGCGACCCTAACGATCCGTATAGTATGGCGGGTTATGCCGGTAATGCGTTGGATTTTCTTGTGCTGGGCAGAGATCACCTTTATCACGGTGAGGGTGTGCCGTTCGATCCGGAAGGGATACTCAGTACGTTGCCTGCTATTGTGAATGTTATCGGCGGCTATCTGGCGGGTGACTATATACGTAAACGTGGCAACAGCTATGAGACTATTGCCAAGCTGATGATGGTTGGGGCTGTGTTGATTGCGTTGGCTATGGCCTGGAATACCGTGTTCCCTATCAATAAGAAGATATGGACAAGCTCGTTCGTACTGCTAACGGTAGGATTGGACCTGGTTATTCTGCCGATCCTTATTTATATCATTGAGATACAAAAAGAGAAAAAGTGGACGTACTTCTTTATTGTATTCGGTAAGAACCCACTTTTTATCTATCTGCTATCCGAGCTGGCGCTGATCATATTGTATATGATTCCGGTAAAGGGCGCCAGCCTGGAGCATTGGCTATACAGGGATCTCTTCGGCAGCTTTGCCAGCCCGATCAACGCGTCGCTGCTGTTTGCGTTGTTCTTTATGTTGTTCAACTGGGCTGTGGGATACTGGCTGGACCAGCGGCAGATTTATGTGCGGGTTTAACGTCATTTAAGGATCACGAGGGGCCTTTTTAAGCCAAAAAAGGCCTTTTGAACTTTATCCGGTCCGCCCTCGTTTTTGATTTGTACGGTTTTTATCCGTACATTAGTATTATGAAAACGGACCAAAAAACAAGATTTGATATACGGCTGGCAAAAGATCAAAAAGACTTTTTTGAGTATGCAGCCAGTTTGGGAGGTTTCAGAACGTTAACTGAATTTGTGATTTATTCAGGGCAACAACAGGCAACACAGATTATTGAAAAGCATAATTCAATATTGGCATCAAAAAGAGATCAAGCTATTTTTTTTGATGCAATAATGAATCCTCAACCTCCCAATTCCCGCTTGAAAGAAGCTGCTGCCCGTTATAAAAAACGTTTGCCCAAATGATGATGAATTGAATGATGGATCAGTGCCTTTAAACACTTCGCACAAAAAAAGTGATTTCAGTTGTGGTCAACCAATGCTTGATAAATATCTGCATACACAAGCAAAGCAGGATGTTAAGAGAAAACTTTCTGCCTGCTTTATACTTTCGGATGATGGTGGTTATGTAAAAGGATACTACACGCTATCTAGCGCAGCTATTTCCAAAGAGTTCCTTCCAGATGAGATAAAGAAGAAACTTCCGCCTTCATATGGTGATTTGCCGACAACTCTCTTGGGGCGACTTGCAGTCGACGTCAAACATCAAGGCCAAAGGTTGGGTGAATTTCTGTTGTTAGATGCTCTAAAACGATGCCTGGATTCTTCGGAGCGCATTGGCTCCATGGCTATAATTGTAGATCCCATAGATGATAGTGCGGCAAAATTTTATCGAAAATTTGGCTTCATCGAGTTACCGGATAGCGGCAAGATGTTTTTGCCTATGGATACTGTTTCAGAATTGTTCAGTTGATACAATTGAAATGTGCTATATTCTGGATGTTTCGTGCGCGACGAGTACACCTTCTTTCAACACAGGTATTACGGTATACTGATCCAGTGTGAGGCAGAACTCAATGTCTTTATATATGTTGAGCCTGGCAAGGCGTTGTACGTGGCTGGAGTCTTTCAGGAAGTCTACCATGTCGTGAGCAGCCTGGTTATATAGATGCTGCGCGGCTACGGGGGCGTCGCATTCCGGCTCGAACTGATCTTTCAGTAACTCTACTATGGCACCGGCAAAGAGTGTGTCTTCGAGGTTTACTTTTCCTTTCCATCCTGCGCATACTATCAGCACGTTGTTGGTACCTGCGCGAAGATAGTTTACTACGGCCGACAGGTTGAGGAACGAACCGATGATGATTTCACGGGCGCCTAACGATTTGATGATGGCCTGCGTTCCGTTTGTTGTTGTAAAGGCTATGTTTTTGCCTTTCAGCTCGTCGGCCATGTATTCAAACGGGGAGTTGCCGAGGTCGAATCCTTCTATCTTCTTGCCATCGCGTTCGCCGGATGTATAGTATCCCTGTGATTTCATGGCGAGACAATCTTCGGCTTTAGCAAACGGTGTGATGCTGCCGATACCGTAGGCCAGCGCGGTGGTCATACACGATGTGGCGCGGAAAATGTCTACCACTACCACGGTGCGGTCGCCTACCGTGTACAGGTGCATCAGCTCGGGGCTAAGACAGACGTCGATTGTTCTTTTCACAGGCTATTGAATGATAAGGTTTCTGTATAGGGCTATAAAAAAGTATAGCGGCCTCACCTGTGCCCGAAGGCACTCAGCGAAGCCGCTTATTATTTAGGACTATGAAATCAGCGGGAGCTTGCTTACGGTTGCCTTCAGCGCGCGGCCGCGAACGTCGATAAAGATATCGGCGCCTACGCCGGCGTGCTCAGTGGTTACATAACCCAGACCGACGCCGATATTCAGCATAGGTGACATGGTTCCTGATGTTACTTTACCGATTGTGTTACCGGCGGCATCTTTAATAATGTAGTCGTGACGGGGAATACCTTTGTCTACCATCTTGAAGCCGACGAGCTTGCGCGTTACGCCTTCTTCTTTCTGCTTCTTCAGCGCGGCTGCGTTTGTGAACTCTTTTGTGAACTTGGTGATCCAGCCCAGTCCGCCTTCCAGCGGTGAGGTTGTATCGTCGATGTCGTTTCCGTATAGGCAGAAGCCCATTTCGAGACGCAGGGTATCGCGGGCGCCGAGGCCGATGGGTTTGATATCGAACTCTTTACCTGCTTCGAAGATGGCATTCCATACTTTTTCGGCATCTTTCTTATCCACATAGATCTCGAAGCCGCCTGCGCCGGTGTAGCCTGTGTTCGACAGGACAACGTTCTGGATACCGGAAAATTCGCCGATCGCGAAGTGGTAGTATTTGATGGCGCTAAGATCTGTCTTCGTAAGTTTCTGCAGGGTTGCTACAGCCTTGGGGCCTTGTATAGCAAAAAGACAGATGTCGTCGGAGATATTCTTCATATCGGCTCCGGCGGTATTGAACTTGCTGATCCAGTTCCAGTCTTTTTCAATGTTGGAGGCATTTACGACCAGCATGTAGTCGTTATCCTTGATCTTATATACGATAAGATCGTCTACGATGCCGCCGGTTTCATTGGGGAGACATGAGTACTGAGCCTGGCCGTCGATTAGTTTGGAGGCGTCGTTGCTGGTGACGCGTTGTATAAGATCCAGCGCCTGGGGACCTTTCACGGTGAACTCGCCCATGTGGGATACGTCGAATACGCCAACGCCATTACGTACGGTCATGTGCTCTTCGATGTCGGAAGAGTAACGTACGGGCATGTTGTAACCGGCGAAGGGTACCATCTTCGCGCCGAGTTTTGTGTGGAGGTCGTTTAGCGGGACATACTTTAATTCCATAGACTGGGATTTATTGGATTTTTGGGATGTTGGGGATTAGTGTGGGGGTTTGTGTGTGGGACTTGGATTTATGGGGTCCTGGGATTTGGGGGATGGGTGTGAGGTTGGGGTGTTATAGTGTGTGGGTTGTGTTGGTTATATAATTGTGAGTTTTGGGGAGTTGGGTGTGGGTAATGGTATTGTATGTTATTGTTTTTGGGCTTCGGCTTTTTCGATGGCGCCGTCCATGTCTTCGCGGATCTTTTTGATCTTCTCCATTTCGTTTTCCAGGTATTCGCGGGCTTTCTCTTCGCCGAGGCTGTCGGGCAGTGGGTTGAACTGGCGCATCCAGACCATCATGCGGTCGTTTGCGGAGTCGAGCTGTATGATGCGTGCTTCGATCTCTTTTTTCATTTCTTCCGCCATGTCGGGTGTGTTGGCGATCTTGTTTTTCAACTCTTCTTTGAGGCGGTAGCTAACATCCATCTTCGACATCGCTTCGTTGTGTATCTTGTCGACTTCATCGAGGAGCGCGGTATTGCCTTCGGTTCCGACTGGTTCTCCGGCGTGCTCGTGGTCGTGACCCTCTTGGTCATTGGATTTTTGTCCGCAGCCTGCCAGGAAGAGCGCGGCTATGCACGCGATGGTGGCGATTGTTGATTTCATGTGGTTATAATTTGTGTTAGTGGGTCGCCCCGGGATTTGGTCGGCTACCTGGATTCCGGTCGCCCCTGCCCGGTTCGTTTATTTTTGGGCGCAAATGTACTATATAATCAAGAATGTGAACCTAACTCGTTGACTAACAATCATTAGTTTCCAGGTTTTTTTTAGAAAAAACAATTGGCGGTGCTTGGAACTCAGAATGAAATGGATTTATCTTTGACCCGTATCGAAAGAGAAATAATGACCAACAACACTTTCTTTTATTTTTACTACTACTTCTTTGGGACCCTAGTGGGACTTTAGAGTGGAGTGTTGTTGACAAAAAGATAACCAAAGAACTCAAAAAAGTCCCGGCAAAACCGGGACTTTTTGTTTTTCTACCCTTTTGTAAAAATGTACCGGCAAGAGGGAATGAAACGCAACAAAGTGAAGAACAAATTGTATGGCAAAGAAGAAGAAACTACGGGTAGCAATTCAGGGTATTACAGCGAGCTTTCACGAGGTAGCGGCGATGACCTACTTTGACGAAAGTATAGAACCGATAGAGTGCCTGTCGTTTCACCGGCTTTGCGAAAGCCTCAAGGACGGAGAATCGGACTATGCGGTGATGGCTATTGAGAATTCGATTGCGGGAAGCATTTTACCTAACTACTTCCTGTTGCAAAGCTATCACTTCAATATCATCGGTGAGCTTTACCTGCCGATACACATGCACCTGCTGGCGTTGCCCGGCGTGAAGCTGGCCGATATCAAGACCATAGAGTCTCACCCGATGGCTATACGTCAATGTACGGACTTCCTGTATGCACTGCCGGGAGTGGCCATCCGCGAGAGCGACGACACCGCGCTTTCCGCCAAGCGTGTTAAAGAGCTCAAGCTGAAAGATACCGCCGCTATTGCAAACGAGTTCGCGGCGAAGAAATTCGGTCTCCAGATCCTTGAGAAACGTATCGAGACCAATAAGAAGAACTTTACCCGGTTCCTTGTCCTGGCAAAACGCAGCAACGGCACTACGGGCAGCAATAAAGCATCGCTGTGTTTTGAAGTAGCTAACGAAGTAGGAAGCCTGGCCGACGCGCTGACTACGTTCAAGGAGAACAGCATCAACCTGACCAAGATCCAATCGATTCCGATTATCGGTAAGCCCAGCGAATACTCTATTCATATAGATGTAGAGTGGCGCCGGCGGAAGAACTACGATGACGCTATGCGCCAGGTACTGCGCCAGGTTAAGAATCTCAACGTTCTGGGTGAATACAAAAAAGCAAAGATCGAATACAAGTAAATATACAACGCGCAAACGCACCACAGCTATGATACAAACCGCGAAACGCATTGCCAGTGTAGAAGAGTACTACTTCAGCCGCAAGCTTGCCGAGGTACGCACGCTCGATACACCTGAGCTCCGGGTTATCAACCTGGGCATCGGCAGCCCCGATCAGGCGCCGTCGCCCAAGGCCATCGATGCGCTGATCACCTCAGCTCAGAACCCGGCCAACCACGGTTACCAGAACTATAAAGGTATACCTCAGCTCCGCAAAGGCATTGCCGATTTTTATAAGACCACGTATGGCGTTTCCGTTGATCCCGAGACCGGTATTCTGCCGCTGATGGGCTCTAAGGAAGGTATCATGCACATTGCGATGGCCTTTGTCAACGAAGGCGAGGAAGTGCTTATTCCTAACCCCGGCTATCCTACTTATTCTTCTGTAGCCAACCTGGTGGGGGCAAAGCTGCGTCCATACGATCTGAAGGAATCGTTGGATTGGGGTATAGACATCGAAGCGCTGGAGAAGAGCGATCTGTCTAAGGTAAAGCTGATGTGGGTTAACTTCCCGCATATGCCCACGGGCCGTACGGCTTCGCGCGAAGAGCTGAAGGCACTGATAGACCTGGCGCGCAAGCACCAGTTCCTCATCGTGAATGACAATCCTTACAGTCTTATTCTGAACGATTCGCCGCAGAGCATTCTTTCCATAGAAGGTGCTGCGGAGGTTGCGCTGGAGCTCAACTCGCTTAGCAAGTCGCACAACATGGCGGGCTGGCGTTTGGGTTGGGTAGCCGGTAAGAAGGAATATATCGATGCTGTGCTTAAAGTGAAAAGCAATATGGACTCCGGTATGTTCCTCGGTTTGCAGCATGCGGCGATAGAAGCTTTGAAAAGTGGTAAGGAGTGGTTTGACGCTCTCAACAAGGTATATGGCGAGCGCAAGGCTGTGGCGCAGCAGATCCTCGATGTGCTTGGCGCTACATATTCTACACGTCAGTCAGGCTTGTTTGTTTGGGCCAAGGCTCCAGACGCTATTGCTGATGTAGAGAAGTGGATCGACGAGATCCTGTATGGCACTAAAGTGTTCATCACGCCGGGCTTCATCTTCGGTGAGTCTGGCCGGAGATATATTCGGATTTCACTGTGCTGTACGGTGCCGATGCTGCAGGAAGCGCTGGCGCGGATTCAAAAACATTTACAACAAAACCCGGTGAAGGCCGTGGTGGCTTAACCGGGACAAGAATAATGAATGTAACGATAATCGGGTTGGGACTCATCGGTGGTTCAATTGCCATCGACCTTCGTAAGGCGGGTGTTGCCACGACGCTCACCGGTGTAGACCGCATAACCGAAAACAGTGAAACCGCTATCACGCTCGGGCTGGTGGACAAGGTGGAGAGCCTGGAGCAGGCTTTGCCGACGGCAGACCTTGTTGTGCTGGCGATTCCGGTAAACGCTTTGGCGCAGCTGCTGCCTTCTGTATTGGACAGTGTTTCGCCGCAAGCCGTGGTGATCGATGCAGGCTCTACCAAGGGTTTGATTTGCCGCGCGGTGACGGGGCACAGCCGCCGCAGCCAGTTTGTAGCTGCTCACCCTATTGCGGGTACTGAGAACTCAGGGCCTACTGCCGCGCTTACAGGTCTGTTCCGCAACAAGACAAACATTATATGCGAACGCGACCGTTCTTCGGAGGCAGCGCTGGTAACGGCAACACGTGTATTTGAAGCGCTCGGGCTGAATACCATTTATATGGAACCCGAGGAGCACGATAAGCACGTGGCTTATGTATCGCACCTATCGCACGTAAGCTCGTTCCTGCTTGGGCAGACCGTTCTGGATATAGAGAAAGACGAGAAGAATATATTCGCTCTTGCGGGCAGCGGTTTTGCTTCGACTGTACGTCTGGCCAAGAGCTCGCCTGCGATGTGGGCGCCGATCTTCGAGCAGAACCTGGAGTACCTCAGCCAGGCGTTGCAGGAATACATCATGCACCTGCAGCGGTTTCACTACTTGCTGCTGAAGCACGATACACAGGAGCTTCACCGGATCATGTCTAATGCGAACGAGATACGCCGTGTACTCGAAGGTATAGAGTTAAAGCAGCGTACGACTGCTACTGAAAATGTATCATCAAAATAATAAACAATATTCAACGGAATCCTTAAACATTCAACAGTTATGAAAAAGGCATTACAGCTTCAATCCATCTCGACCTGGTTACCTACAGCCAGCAAACCCGTTATTATCAGCGGCCCGTGCAGCGCGGAAACGGAAGAACAAACTATAGCCACTGCCAAGCAGATCGCGGCTACCGGTAAGGTACACGCGCTTCGCGCCGGCATCTGGAAACCCCGCACACGGCCCGGTCAATATGAAGGGGCAGGTGAAGAAGGTTTGAAGTGGCTCATTCAAGCCAAGAAAGAGACCGGTCTGCCTGTGACAACGGAGGTTGCCAATGCTGCACACGTGGAAGCCGCTCTTAAGGCTGGTGTAGACATTCTGTGGGTTGGTGCCCGCACGACGGTTAATCCATTCTCTGTACAAGAGATCGCCGACTCTCTCAAAGGTGTGGATGTACCGGTTATGGTGAAGAACCCGGTTAACCCTGATCTCGAGCTGTGGATCGGCGCGCTGGAGCGTCTTAACAAGGCTGGTATTACCAAGCTGGCGGCTATTCATCGTGGTTTCTCTTCGTTCGATAAAGGTCCTTTCCGTAACGCTCCGATGTGGGATCTTGGCATCCAGCTGAAGACTCTATTACCTGAGCTGGACATTATCTGCGACCCCAGCCACATTGCGGGTAACCGCGACCTTATTGCCCTGATCTCTCAAAAGGCGCTTGACCTTGACATGGTGGGCCTCATGATCGAAAGCCACATCAACCCGGATGCTGCCTGGAGCGATGCCAAACAACAGATCACTCCGGCTGTATTGGGCAAGCTGATCGATAACCTGGTGGTGCGTACGGTATCATCTGACAACAAGACTTTCAAGGATACGCTGAGCGTGCTGCGTGAACAAATAGATCACCTCGATGATGAGATCATGCAGAAGCTTTCGCAACGTATGAAGATCTCCGAGAAGATCGGTCAGTACAAGAAGGAGAACAACGTTACTATCCTGCAGGTAAATCGTTGGGAAGAGATCGTTCAAACCCGTATCGCGCTTGGTAAGGCTATGGGCCTGTCTCCTGAATTTACCCGTGATCTGCTGAAGCTGATCCACGAAGAATCTATCCAGATTCAGACCAAGGTTATGAATAAGGTAGAAGAGCGCGTATAAGCTCTCTATGGCTTCAATATATCGGGCTGCCCCGTTTCGTAAGGAACGGGGCAGTTTCTTTTCAGATCAGCTCGTATATTCCGTTATGGCCAACGCGTGTCGGTCTTGGTGTATGCGTTTTTTCGAAGTTGCTGTATATGGTCTGCAGATTTTTCCAGAAGGCGAGGAGAGCGGTGTCTGTATATTGAGCTTGCAGATAATTTATGCCTGCGGCGTCGAGCTTTGTTGGGAATATATGTACGGGTATGGCGCGCTGACCGCTGTTACGGGCTTCGATGGCCAGTATATAAAGCTCCTTAATATTATAGTCTGTGATGGGTATACAGCCCACGGTAACGCAGCTGCCATGTATATAAATGTCGCCGCCGGGATGTTGCGCGTCGGCACGGAATCGATCGGACGCGTTCGGATAGTCGACGCCGAGCGAGAGATGGAATTTGCTTTCGGGATTAAAATGATTGATGGTGTATAATCCTTCGGGGATCTGGAGGTCGCCCTCTCGGCGTTTAGGCCCTAAAACACCCGAGCTTGTACAAAACGGATATGTTTTAAGCAGCGTGTAGGTGTTTTTATTAGCCTCTTTTACCCAAACTTCCAGCGTTTCTTCCCGTTTAAAAGCTCGCAGGAATATCGTTGTGTGCGTGTCGGCATGTTTGGCCGCAAGCAAGTCGCGCAGAGGTTGTTCTTTTTCCTGGTATGCGGTTTTTACCCGGCTATAACGCAGTTGCGTTTCTTTAAAAGAAAGCTGTGGTAACATGGTGAGTATTCCAATGACACAAAGTAATTTCATAGTCGATTCATTCCGAATTCAAATAAAAAGAAGAAATTCACACGACAATACTAATTTACCGTTGATCGTGTTTCGGGATAGGTTTTCGTTATTATAGGCAAAAAATCAGTTAGCATGACTTTTCTTCAGGAATATATCTGGGCCATCGTGTTAGGTGTGACCATTCTCTTTGTGTTTTACCAGGTATTTAAGAAACCCAGGACCGTAGATGTAAAGCCGCCGCGACGTGATGACGAACCCCGTATGGATGTTGTGCCCTGGACGCAGGTGGGGGAGCTTATCGAGCAGGAGCGCCACCGCATAGCCAGTGACATGCACGACGAGCTGGGGTCTTTGCTCAGTGTGATCCACCTGGATCTCGAACTTGTCATACGTGAAGCTTCGGCACTTACCCCTCACGGCGAGGCGCGCCTGATCGAGATACGCAAGAATCTGAACCACGCTACTGCGGCCATCCGCCACAATATATGGAGCCTATCGCCGCAGATGCTTGACCAGGTTGATCTGGCTTTTGCCCTACATGAGTTGTGTAACAAGCTGGATGCCTATAAGGGCACACACCTACGCTTTACCGAGACGGGTGTGGTACGTCCGCTTAATCAGAAGCAGAAGCTGAACCTCTTTCGCATTGTGCAGGAGCTGCTTACGAACGCTATCAAACATTCCGGTGCGTGGAATATATCTGTAAGCCTGGACTGGCAGCCGGAGAAGCTGGTGATTGTGGTGGAGGACGATGGTTCGGGCTATCAACGTTCGGAGCACGAGAAGCAGTCGGGCGGCGGCATGGGCACGGGCAACATTACGCGTCGCGCGCATAGCATAGGCGTTACGATGTCGCGGCAGGAACTTTCCAGAGGGCTGCGGGTGACACTGGAGATGCCTCAATCCTGATCAGGTAACCAAATAATATTCTGTTTTGTGTTGTTTAATGGCAGCCCAGGTGCTATCTTGGGTTATCTTTTTCCGGGACTGTTCTGGACCGGAGTTTCATCATTTCAGTATAGTTTGAGTGTAGCGACAGTGGAGCCTGAGTGGAGGATGAGTGGAGAATGATATAGATTATCTATGGGTTATCCATAGAGTATCCATAGGGAATCCATACCTGATCTGTATGTGACCTGTGGCTGGTTCGTGGATGAGAGCAAAAGAATATTTGGTTTTGTGGATATGGCTCATGTTGGCATACTCCTTTTGTAGTAGTGGCCGCATACCCCAAAATGGTTAGGTTTTTATCGTGCAGACACATAGTAAAAGAGCAATGGGACGTTTATCTTTCGGAAGAATCCCGTTTAAAATTCCTACTCTGAAAATCCCCCTGTAGTTTATGAAGAATCTACCCTGGAAAAAGATTGCCGTGGGCGTGGTGGCCCTGGCTGTTGCCGTCATTGGCGTTTTTTATTTTACCACCAGCAAGGGCACGCGTCCGGGCCCTGCATTTATAGACCCGGCGTTCGGGGAGTACATTTCGTCGTATACATCGGGTGTTATCAGCTCGGGGTCTACGATGCGTATCATCATGGCCAAGGATGCCGTCGACTCGGCGTCGATCGGGAAGGAAAGTTCGGTAAAGCTTTTTTCGTTTAGTCCGTCAATAGCGGGTAAGGCGGTGTGGCTGGACCGGCGCACGGTGGAGTTTCAGCCGGAGAAAAGGCTTATATCGGGACAGATCTATGAGGTAACGTTCGCGCTTGCCAAAGTAGTGGAGGTGCCGGCTGAGCTGCGCCAGTTTACGTATTCATTCCAGGTTGTTCCTCAAAACTTCGAGGTTACTGTAGATAACATCAAACCCTATGTTAAAACCGAACTCAAACGACAGAAGATAGAGGGAAGCCTGCTTACTTCTGATTTTGCCGAGAGTGCCGCGGTGGAGAAAATGATCGCGCCTCTTCAAGGCAGCAGGGAGCTGAAGGTATCGTGGACTCACGCCAGCGACGGCAAGCAGCACAGCTTTATTGTTGAAGATGTAGAACGTCGTGAGGAGGTGAGCAATGTTACGCTGTCTGTAAATGGAAAGCCTGTGGGTGTGGACCGGCAGGAGGACAAAGATGTGGAGATCCCATCGCTGGGCGACTTCAAGCTGATGAATGCTAAGGTTGTTCAGAGCCCTAATCAATATGTGGTGCTGCAGTTCTCCGATCCATTAAAGGAGACTCAGACGCTTACCGGTCTTGTAAACATAGAAGGTCTTGCGAGCCTGGAGTTTGAAATACATGACAACGAGATATGGGTGTACCCGCCTTTGCGTCAAGTGGGCACGAAGCATGTGACGATCGAGGCGGGCGTACGCAATATATTAGACTATCGTATGAAGCAACCTGCCGCCGCGGATGTGGTGTTCGAGCAGCTTGCTCCCGAGGTACGCTTTACCGGTCAGGGTAGTATTCTGCCCAGCACCGATGGCCTTGTGCTGCCATTTGAGGCAGTGAACCTGCGCTCGGTAGACCTTACGATTACGAAGATATTCGAGAACAATATTTTACAATTCCTACAGGTAAACTCTATCGACGGAAGCTCGGAGATGTATCGCGTGGGTAAACGTGTGTTGAAGAAAACCATATCGCTTGACAATACGGGTGTTGCCGACCTGGGAAAATGGAATCGTTACACGCTGGATCTTTCTACCCTGATACAGACGGAGCCAGGCGCGATCTACCAGGTTAAGCTTGGTTTCAAGAAGGCTTACTCCACATATAACTGCGATGGCGAAGAGGGCGATGAAGGCACGACTACTTCTTTTGAAGGCGAGGAGGATGCTTACGACTACGACCAGTATGAAGACTATGGATACGAAGAAGACTATTATTACTATGATAACTACAACTGGGACGATCGTGATAACCCGTGTACTTCTTCGTATTACACTTCCAATCGTTCTATTAAACGCAATGTGCTGGCATCGGACCTCGGGCTTTTAGCGAAGCGTGGTGACGATGGCAATGCGGTGGTGGTTGTTACGGATCTGAAGACGGCCAAGCCGCTGTCTGGCGTGCAACTGGAGCTGTACGATTTCTATCAGCAGCTTATCGGCACGGCTACTACCGATGGTGAGGGTAAGGCGCTAATCAATACCAAAGAACCCCCGTTTGCTTTGATCGCCAAACAGGGCGCACAACGCGGCTACCTGAAGATGACCGATGGCGATGCTATGTCTGTAAGCAATTTCGATGTTTCGGGCGATGTGGTGCAGCGAGGTATAAAAGGATTTATGTATGGCGATCGCGGCGTATGGCGCCCGGGTGATTCGCTGTACCTCACGTTCATCCTTGAAGATAAGAACAAGGTGCTGCCGCCGACGCACCCTGTGGTGTTTGAAATGCAGAATCCGCAAGGGCAGATCGTGAACCGGATCGTGCGCTCGTCGTCAGAGAATGGTTTCTATAAGTTTGCCACGGCTACGAGCGCGGATGCTCCTACTGGTAACTGGTCGGGCAGAGTAAAGGTAGGCGGTACGGAGTTTGTGCAGACGCTGAAGATCGAAACGGTTAAACCCAATCGCCTCAAGATCAATCTCGATTTCGGTACTGAGAAATTTACCAAGGCCGAAGTTACGGGGCAGCTGGATGTGAAGTGGCTGCATGGCGCGCCGGGGCGGAACCTGAAGGCGGAGTTCGATATGCTGATGATGCGTGTACCGACGGAGTTCCCTAAATATAAAGGGTATGTTTTTGAAGATCCTTCGCGCAGCTTTTATAGTGAAGCGGAATCGGTGTTCTCCGGTGTTACCGATGGCGACGGCAAGGCTACTGTAAATGTTAACCTGGCTACCAGCTCGGCAGCGCCGGGTTTCCTGAGTGTGGTGTTTCGTGGTAAGGTGTTTGAAGAAAGCGGTAACTTCAGTATAGACCGCTTCAGTGTTCCATATTATCCGTTCGAGTCGTTTGTAGGTATGAAGGTGCCTGAGGGTGAGAAGTACAGCGGAACATTGTATTTCGACAAGACACATACGGTTAACCTGGTTACTGTTAACGCCGATGGCGGCCCGGTTTCGCGCAACGGTCTTGATGTGAGTATGTATAAGCTGGACTGGCGCTGGTGGTGGGATAATTCGGAGGAGAACCTGGCTAATTATGTAGAAGGCTCTTCGTCAAAGCTTGTTCGTCAGGGTGTTGTAAACACGGTAAATGGTAAGGGCATCTGGTCGTTTGAATTGAACCAGGGCAAGGACGAGTACGGCCGTTATTTTATACGCGTTTGTGATCCTGAGTCTGGTCACTGTACGGGAAGCATTGTATACGTGGACGAACCGGGTTGGTACAGCCGTATGCGTAATGAAGGTGGCCGTGGCGGCGCTACGCTGCTTTCCTTCTCTACCGATAAGACCGTGTATAACATCGGCGAAAAAGCCAATGTCACCATTCCGGGAGCAGCGCAGGGTCGTGCGCTTGTAAGCATTGAAAGCGGCACGAAGGTTATCAAGACTTTTTGGGTCGATACGAAGCAGGGCGATACGCCATTCAGCTTTGAGGTTACGCCTGATATGACGCCGAACGTATATGTGCATGTAACGCTGCTTCAGCCGCATTCGCAAACTACCAACGATTTGCCGATACGTCTTTATGGTGTTTCGGCCATTACCGTTCAGGATGCCGCTACGCACCTGGAACCGCTTATTAAGATGCCGGAAGTGCTGGAGCCGGGTGAAAAAGTTACCATCAAAGTATCGGAGAAGACCAATCGTAAGATGACATATACGGTGGCCGTGGTAGACGAAGGTCTGCTGGATATTACACGATTCAAGACCCCGGACGCGTGGAGCAAGTTCTATGCGCGCGAAGCTTTAGGTGTACGCACCTGGGATCTGTATGACAATGTTATGGGTGCCTTCGGCGCACGCCTGGAACGGATGCTGGCAATAGGTGGTGATGCCGAGATGGCGGCTAAAGAAGACGACTCCAAGTCCAACCGATTCAAACCTGTTGTGAAGTTCTTCGGTCCTTTTACATTGAATGGCGGCACGGCTACGCATACTTTCGTTATGCCTCAATATATCGGCTCGGTGAAGACGATGATCGTGGCGGGTAACGAAGGTGCTTATGGTAAAGCGGAGAAGGCTACACCGGTGCGCAAACCGCTGATGGTACTGGCTACTCTGCCGCGTGTGCTTGGTCCTGAGGAGACTGTGAAGCTGCCGATAACCCTGTTTACCCAGGAGAAGAGCGTAAGGGATATAAAGATCACTGTAAAAACCACTGGTCCGTTAGGCGTTACGGGTGAGTCGACCCGTACGGTTGCGATGTCGCCGAAAGGTGATATGACTGTTGATTTCGATCTGGCGGTGAAACGTGAGGCAGGCCTGGCCAAAGTAGAAGTTACGGCGAGCTCGGGCAACTTCAGCGCGACGGATGTTATCAATATAGAAGTGCGGAACCCCAACCTGCCGGTTACGCGGGTTAACGATGGTTTACTGGAAGCCGGCAGAACCTGGAGCACCGACGTTGTGCCGTTCGGTATTGTGGGAACCAATACCGCTGTGCTTGAAGTATCGAACATACCGCCGATAAATCTAGGCTCGCGTTTGCGTTATCTTATCCAGTATCCACACGGTTGTATCGAGCAGACCACGTCGTCGGTATTGCCACAGCTGTATCTCAGCCAGGTAAAGGTACTTACCGATGTAGAGAAGAACCTGGTGCAGCGCAACGTTACTGCGGGTATAGAGCGTCTCAAGTCGTTTATACAACGCGACGGTGGCTTCTCTTACTGGCCGGGATCTACAGAAGGGTCTGACAGCTGGGGTACTACATACGCCGGTAACTTCCTTGTAGAAGCCGATGCCAAAGGTTACTATGTGCCGGAGGATATGCTGAAGCGCTGGAAGAAATACCAGAAGACCAAGGCGCTCGAATGGAGAAGAACGGATAACTATTACAATTCAGACCTTATGCAGGCATACCGTCTCTACACACTGGCGCTGGCCGGTGCCCCGGAGATCGGTGCCATGAACCGCCTGCGCGAAGATGGCGCGCTCAGCTCCAGCGCTGCGTGGATGCTGGCGGCTTCTTACGCCAAGGCAGGGCAGCCCGAGGCCGCGAAGAAGCTTATTGCCAAGCTGCCTACTGTGATAAAACAATATCGCGAGCTGGGGTATACGTATGGCTCGGATGTGCGTGACAAAGCGCTTATTCTCGAGACGCTGGTTTTGCTTAACGACAAGGTGAAGGGTGTGCAAGTATTGAAAGACATATCGAAATATCTGTCGGACAACAGCTACTGGATGAGCACGCAGGAGACGGCCTTCTGTCTGAAAGCGGTGGGCGACTTTGTGGGTATGGACAAGCGGGGTGAGCTGGCGTTCTCTTATACAATAAACGGTAAGACCGTTTCGGCCAGCACTGAGTTGCCGATAGCACAGGTACAAATTCCGCTAAACGGTTTGAAAAAGGAAAGCATCAGTATTAAGAGCGAAAGTAATGGCACGCTGTTTACGCGGCTTATTCTTGAAGGCACACCTGCGCGTGGCGAGGAAGAGGATGCGCAGAACAACCTCTCGATCAATGTGCGGTATACCAATACTGATGGTAATGAAATAGACATTACCCGTTTGGAGCAGGGCACGGAGTTTATCGCCGAAGTTTCGGTGGCTCACTCGGGTGTAACGAGTCGTTACGAGAACCTGGCGTTATCGCAGGTATTCCCGTCGGGCTGGGAGATCAACAACCTGCGTCTTACGGGCGATGAGAGCTTTCTGAAATCTGATGCGTTCAACTACCAGGATATACGCGATGACCGGGTTTATACATACTTCTGGCTGGGGGCTGCCGAGCGTCGTACATTCCGGGTTATGCTTACGGCGAGCTATGCCGGCTCGTTCTACCTGCCGGCTATTAGCAGCGAGGCTATGTATGACAAAGGCATCTATGCCCGCAAGAAGGGACAGGTTGTGGAGGTTATAAAACCTTCTGTTCAATAAAAATCAAACCGGAGGGGAGACGCTGTGCTGCGGAAAACAATAAAGAGTAAAGTATTTTGGGCCATCATGTTTATCATGGTGGTCCTTTATTTTTTCTGTTTACCGTCGCCGTTGTTTGAAGACCCTTACTCTACTGTGCTGGAGTCGCGTGATGGGCAGTTGCTGAGCGCCTCTATAGCGCGCGATGGTCAGTGGCGGTTTCCGGAGGTGCAGCATGTATCGGAGAAGTTTGCCATGGCCATTATTACGTATGAAGACAAGCGCTTTCGCAGTCATCCGGGTGTAGATCCGCTTTCGCTGGTGCGTGCCATGCGTCAGAATATACGGCATGGCCGTGTGGTGAGCGGCGGTAGTACACTAAGTATGCAGGTCATACGGTTATCGAGAAAGGGGCAGTCGCGCTCTGTATTGGAGAAGCTTATCGAGGTTGTGATGGCTACACGGCTTACGCTGCGGTATTCGAAAGACGAGGTGTTGGCTTTGTATGCGGCACATGCGCCGTTTGGCGGTAATGTAGTAGGGCTGGAGGCGGCGTGCTGGCGTTATTTCAGGCGCGATGCTGCTTCGTTGTCGTGGGGAGAGGCTGCTTTGCTGGCGGTGTTGCCTAACTCGCCTGCGCTTATCCACCCGGGCCGTAATAGACAGCAGCTGCTTGAAAAGCGGAATGCTCTTTTGGATAAGCTGGTGGCTAACGGTGTTATCGATGCCTTTTCGTGTGAGCTGGCGAAGGCTGAACCTATACCGGACCAACCTCTGCCACTGCCGCGCTATGCGCGCCACATGCTTACGCGTATGAGTGCCGACGGGCATGCTCAGACCCGGCTGCGTTCGTCGCTGGATTATGGCCTGCAGGCACGTTGTGAACAGGTGTTACAGGATCATCATCGTAGGTTGTCCGCAAACCAGATACATAATATGGCTGTGCTGGTTGCCGATGTGAAGACCGGTGAAGTTCTGGCCTATGTCGGTAACGTAGCCAACGAAACTGCTTACCACGGCGATGATGTGGATGTGGTTATGGCGCCGCGCAGCACCGGCAGTATTCTCAAGCCATTTCTTTATGCAGCTATGCTGGATGATGGGAAGATCCTGCCGAAGTCTTTGCTGCCCGATATTCCTACTTATATCAACGGCTTTGCTCCCCGTAACTTCTCGCATGATTTCGACGGCGCGGTGCCGGCTAATAAGGCGCTGATCCGTTCGCTTAATATTCCGGCGGTACACATGCTTCGCGAGTATCGCTTCAAACGGTTCCACGATCTGCTAAAGCGACTGGGTATGACTACGCTTACGCATCCGCCCGATCATTATGGTCTTTCTCTTATTCTCGGTGGTGCGGAGGGTACATTGTGGGATATAACGGGTATGTATGCTTCTATGGCGCGTACACTTAATCAATTCAGCGAAAGGCCCGGCCACAACCGGTACGACCGTCATGATATTCATGGTCTGCGTTATCAGCCGGTCGATACAACGCAGGAAGAAAGCCTGCCGGTGCTGGAAGAAACTTCTGAGTTGAGCGCGGGTGCGATATTTCAGACGTTCGATGCTTTAAAGGAGCTGTACCGGCCGGGTGAGGAATCGGGCTGGCGTTATTTCAACAGTGCAAAGACTATTGCGTGGAAAACCGGTACGAGCTTTGGCTTTCGGGATGCCTGGGCCGTAGGTGTTACGCCGGACTATGTGGTGGGTGTATGGGCCGGAAATGCGGATGGCGAAGGGCGCCCGGGTTTGACGGGAACAGAAGCTGCGGCACCGATTCTGTTCGATATATTCTCGCAGTTGCCCGGGCGGCGATGGTTCTCGCGCCCGTCGCTGGAAACGGTGAAGATCACGGTGTGCGCGGTGAGCGGCTACCGCAGCACGCCTGCCTGTAGCGAGACCGTTAGCCAGTGGGTTATACACAGTGGCCTGGAGAGCAAGGCCTGTCCATATCACCAGGTGATACATTTATCGCCCGACCAGCGTTACCGGGTACACAGCGACTGTGAGCCTGTGGCTGATATGGTAGAGGTACCGTGGTTTGTGCTTCCGCCGGTGCAGGAGTATTATTATCGAAGCAAGAATCTTACCTACCGGCCGCTGCCGCCGTTTCGCGGCGATTGCCAGGGCACGTCGACAGGTGTGCCTATGGAACTGATCTATCCCAAGGCTAATGCGCGCATTTATGTGCCCCGTGATCTTAACGGCACACTGGGCAGCACGGTGTTTCACCTGGCCCATCGCAACCCCAAGGCTATCGTATACTGGCATCTTGACGGTACATTTATCGGCAGCACGGAAGGCAACCATCACCTGGATCTTGCGCCGCCGGAAGGTCCGCACAAGCTTACGCTGGTGGACAATAACGGCGCATCGCTTGAGTATACTTTCCGGATCCTATCTAAAATGTAAGATGCTGACAAGTAATAATTTACTTGTCTCATGTTAATTCTTTCCTTACCTTCGTGTTGGCGTGCCTTAAATGGAGCCCACGCGCCTGCTACTATGAGACTAAGAACATTTTTTGCTGGAACAGGCATAGTTCTGATATGCCTTGGCATGACGCCAATCCATGCGGTGCCTGTGGCACAACTGCATTCAAAAGACACGGTAAATTACGTGGTTATCGGGGCTTTCTCGATAAAAAACAACGCTGTAAAGCTCATTCGTCACGCCACCGCCTTAAAATACACAGCCAAGTTCGACTTTAACCAGGGGCGGAGTCTGTACTATGTTTACGTGCTGCAAACGTCGGATCGTGACGCCGCAATCCGTGAAGCTCTCCGCCTGCGTGGTGAGTCGGAGTTTACCGATGCCTGGGTTTTTAACGGCGATTTCGGCATTAACGCACCTGGGCCGGTTAAAGATATCGACCCGGTGACCGAAGCAAAGATAGAGACGGTTAAGATGGAAGATCCGGTTGTCAGCGTAGCCGGCCCGACCACACCGGTGACCGAGAACCCCAAGCCCAAGGAGGAAGAGAAACCGTTTGAGGTGCCTGCAGGCAGTGGAAAGCCGTTTATGTTTCAGCTTTTCCGTGGCTCTGATCGTGTTATTCTGACCGGTGAGGTGGAGGTAGTCGATATAGAGAAGAGCCGCAAGGTGGGTACGTATAAAGGCAATGAGCCCGTGCGGATACCCTTGTGGAAGTCGAAGCCCGGCCAGGTGTCGCTGATACCCCAGGTATTCGGATATCGTAAGATGCAGCGCGACGTGGATTACAACAATCCCACGGCAGAAGATATTACACTGGAGCAGGATGTGACTGTTATTCCCTTCGAGCTGGTAAAGCTTCAGAAAGGTGACATCTCGGTTATGTACAACGTATACTTTTATCGTGATGCGGCTATTATGCGGCCCGAGTCGCAATATGAAGTAGGGGAGCTGTATACGATGATGGCGGAGAATCCCAAACTCAAGATACGTTTACACGGACATGCTAACGGTAATGCATCGGGACGTATTATAACCATCGGTACCGAGAAGAACTTCTTCTCCCTGGATGGCTCGAAAGACAGCTTCGGTTCGTCGAAAGCTCTTTCGGAAGAACGCGCTCTTGTTGTTAAAGAATATCTTGTAACGAAGGGGATCGACGCGAACCGTGTAGAGGTGAAAGCGTGGGGCGGCAAGCGCCCGATATTCGACAAAAACAGCGCGCGTGCGCAGGAGAATGTGCGTGTGGAAGTAGAGATACTGGAAGATAAATAAAAAGAAAAGCCCCTTTACCGGGGCTTTTCTTTTATGATAGCGGCTTCGAGGTTGCGGCTTATCTCGCGGATGATGGTATCCAGCTGTTCGCCGCAGGTTTTCATAAGATTGACTATTGTTTCCCGCTCTTCGGGCGACACCTGCTGCATGAGGTTTATAAGCCCGAGTATGCTGGCTACCGGCGCGCGGAGCTTGTGCGCGTTGACAAATGTATATTCCGTAAGCTTTTGATTCTGCAGCAGCAGCTGGCCCGATCGCTCTTCTATGCGATGCTCGAGTGTTTTATTCAATTCCTGCAGCTCTTCGTTGAGCTTGAGCAACGCGGTGGCCTGTACTTCGATAGCCTCTTTCTGTTCGTGTATCTCCGTGTTTCTCTCCTGTAACTTTTTATTCACTTTCAATATCTGCCGGCGTTGACGGAATAAGATCCAGGCCAGTATTGCTACTATAAAAAGCCCGATAGAGATCACGGTGAGCAGGCCTTCCTTAGACCGCAGCTCTTCATCTTTCAATGTTCTCTCGACGCGCAGCTGCTGGTTCTCGCGTTCTTTAAACTCATTTTCGTAGATGGTTTGTACGCGCGCGATCTGTTCTGCCTTGAGCAGATTGTATACGCTATCCTTTACCGAGTTGTAGCGCGTCAGG
>Ga0247764_1000048_pt1 | contig 50150 bp, 39 predicted proteins | sample UWRJL051202B4_FD_179932 | JGI IMG/M metagenome (GOLD analysis project Ga0247764, IMG submission 179932) | Plant litter microbial communities from Arlington Agricultural Research Station in Wisconsin, United States - UWRJ-L051-202B-4 | ecosystem: Environmental > Terrestrial > Plant litter >...
ACTCGGACTGGGGTATGATGCCGTGGTGCCGGTACCCTACGACAAAGATTATAAGATGGATACCGAAGCGCTGACCCGCGCCATTGAAGACAGTCTTACCCAGGGCTTATTACCCTGCGCGGTAGTGGGCACCGCGGGAACCACGGACTTCGGCAGCATCGATCCGTTGCAAACCATTGCCTCGATCTGTAAACACTATCGCCTGTGGATGCATGTGGATGCTGCCTATGGTTGCGGTCTTTTACTTTCGCACCAACATAAACACCTCATCGACGGCATAGAATATGCCGATTCAGTGACTGTTGATTATCACAAGTCGTTCTTTCAGCCGGTAAGCTGTAGCGCATTCTTTGTGCGCGACAAAAAGAACCTCTCGTTTGTAACACACCATGCCGACTACCTCAACCCGTTAAGCCAGCTTAAAGAAGGCACACCGAACCTGGTGAACAAGAGCATCCAGACCACCCGCCGTTTCGATGCGCTGAAACTATGGCTCACCCTGCGTACAACCGGGGCTGATAACCTCGGTAGGGCTTTTGACCAGGTCATAGATCTCGCACGACGTACATTCTTCCTGCTGCTCTCCGACGAATCGATGGAAGTATTGCACCAGCCGGAGCTGAGCACGCTTATCTTCCGCTATCGCCCATCATCGCCGTGTCCGGACAAAACAATAGACGATGTAAATGTATCCATCCGTAAGGCATTGTTCCGCTCAGGCGAAGGTGTTATCGCCGGCACAAAAGTAGGAGAACGCCAATACCTCAAGTTCACCTTATTGAACCCTGCCACCACGCTTCACGACATCCAGGAAGTTATCGGGCTTATTCACCAACACGGACAACATTTCTTTGAACAATCCACCAGCAAGTAATTATGCAAACCCAAACGATATATGATTTTGCTGCGATAGGCGTTGGCCCTTTCAACCTGAGCCTCGCATGCCTTACCGCACCCATAGAAGGATTCAACGGGATCTTCCTCGATAAACGCGAAAGCTTTAACTGGCATCCGGGAATGCTGCTGCAGGACACAACGCTGCAGATCCCCTTTATGGCCGACCTGGTAACCCTGGCCGACCCCACAAGCCCGTACAGCTTTTTAAACTATATCAAAAAACAAGGACGGATATACTCTTTTTATATCCGCGAAAACTTCCTGCTGCTGCGAAACGAATACAACCAGTATTGCCAGTGGGTGATCAAACAGTTACCCAATGTGCACTTTGGCCAGCAGGTGGATAAAATAACATACGACGAAGCGGCCGGATGCTATAGCATAACGACCATGGACGTGCGTACAGGCAACATTCGCCAGGTCCGCGCCCGTAAACTGGTACTGGGCACAGGCACTGTTCCTCATGTACCGGTGTGTTGCCAGGACGCGATGGGAAAGGCCATTCATTCGGCTTCGTACCTCCATCACAAAAAGAGACTGCAAAGCAAAAAGTCCATAACCGTAATAGGCAGCGGCCAGAGCGCAGCCGAAATATACTACGACCTGCTGCAGGAGATAGATGTGCATGGCTACGCGTTGCACTGGATAACCCGCTCGCCACGCTTCTTCCCGCTGGAATACAGCAAGCTTACCCTCGAGATGACCTCACCCGAATATGTCGACTACTTCTTCGACCTACAGCCCGACACACGCGACCGGCTGTTGAAGTCTCAGCAACACCTGTACAAGGGCATCAATAAAGACCTGATCGGGGCTATATACGATTTATTATATATCAAGCGCATCTCCTCGCCTATAGATGTAAGCCTGCGTACCAACTCCGAACTGAAGAAGGTAATTACCACCGACGCTGACGATGGATTCACACTCGACCTCCACCAAACCGAACAAAACAAGCCCTACACACATTACACCGAAGGGCTGGTATTGGCTACGGGATATACATACAGGCTACCCGATTTCCTGCAAGGGATCTCCGATCGGATCGCATCAGACAACAAAGGCCGACTGGACGTACAGCGCAATTATACAATAGACCGAAACCACACGGACATCTTCGTACAGAACGCCGAGTTACACACCCACGGATTCGTAACACCCGACCTGGGCATGGGCTGCTACCGTAACTCGTATATCATAAAGGAAATGACAGGGCATGAATACTACCCCATAGAAAAACGCATAGCCTTCCAGCAGTTCCATGCACCCGAAGAACAGGCAGTACTGGCTATAGAACAAGAGTGATCGTGATGTTATGAACGCATTACATAAACACCGGCATACAGGATATCATGTCATGCACCTCCCCGGGTTTGGCGACATCCGGTTCCGCCCGTTGGACCTCGACAACGATATCCCTACACTGCACGACTGGGTGAACCGCGAGTATGCCCAATATTGGGGCATGCGCAATACCACCCCGGAAGACGTGCGCCGCGAATACGTACGCCTCACGCAACCCGATCATTACGACGTATGGATCGGCGAATTCAACGGCAGGGCCTGCTTCCTGCTGGAACACTACGATCCACGGCAGGATGTCGTCGGGCAATATTATCCGGTACAACCCGGCGACTGCGGCATCCACATTATCGTGGCGCCAACCGATCAGCCCATACGTGGCTTTACCTGGCATGTATTCCGCGCTATACTGGCGTTTGTCTTTACCGACAACCAGGTACAACGCGTCATAATCGAACCCGACATACGCAACGAGAAAATGCACCGCATAAGCAAACGTGTGGGCTTTACCTATACCCATACGCTTGAGCTGCCGCATAAAACAGCCCTGCTCGCCTCCTACCGGAGGGAACAACTTATAGAACCCACCCTTAGAAATCCACGAACAACCGACAAACCTATGCATACCGTTGAAACCCTCACGCCCCAACAGGCCGTGGCCCATCTCGAGCCCGAGCGCTGGATAACCGTAAATACATTATTGATACGCAAAGCCCTCTGCGAATTCTCGCACGAGCTGCTGATCACACCGGAGTTGATGCACGAACGCGACGGCTGGGGAAATTACCAGCTTATTGCGGATACCGACGACATACTATATACATTCCGAGCACGCAAGCTGGCGCTCAACCATCTGCACATCGATACGCCATCCATCGAAAAAAAACAAAACGGCCGGAAAGTAACACTCGACGCGGTATTGTTCATCCACGAATTTAAAAACAGACTTGGCATTGACATAAAGATGCTCCCAACCTACCTGGAAGAGATCATCAGCACATTATACAGCAGCGCCTACAAGCACGCCAAAGGCGCCCCCACTGCCCGACAGCTCACCACAGCGACATTCCAACAGATCGAGCAGGCCATGACCGAAGGCCATCCCGGTTTTGTAGCTAACAACGGCCGCATAGGCTTCGACGCCAACGACTACCGTACATACGCCCCGGAAGCCGGCAATACCTTCCGCCTGGTATGGCTCGCCGGTCATAAAGACCGTACAGTATACGCAGGTACAGACGACCTGCCGTACGCTACCCTCATAGCACAGGAGCTCGACTCCCCGACAATTCAGGAGTTCCGGCAAACACTGCGTGATAAGGGGCTCGATCCCGACGCCTATATGTTTATCCCCGTACACCCGTGGCAGTGGTTCAACAAGCTGGCCAACGTATTCGCGCCGGAAATAGCCACCAACCATGTAGTATGCCTCGGCTACGGACCCGATGCATACCAGGCGCAGCAATCTATACGTACACTCTTCAATGTTACCAACCCGCGTAAATTCTATACCAAGACATCGCTGTCAATCCTGAACATGGGCTTTATGCGTGGCCTGCCGTTGTACTATCTCGGCTCCGCACCCGAAATGGCCGTGTGGCTGGATGATCTGCTCGGCACCGATCCCTATATACAGGAAACAGGATTCACGATGCTGGGCGAGATCGCGTCAGTAAGCTATGTGAACCCTTACTTTGAAACATTCGGCAAGCACAACGGCTACAATAAAATGATCGCCTCCTTATGGCGCGAAAGCCCATGGTCGATACTCAAAAGCGGTCAACGCCTCACAACGATGGCCTCGCTGCTTCACGTAGATCCGTATGGCACCGCCTTATTGCCCGAGTGGATAGAAGCCTCCGGCCTGAGCACCGAATCCTGGCTCGACGCCTATCTGAAAGCATACCTGAGCCCGTTGCTGCATTGCTTCTATCAGTACGACCTCGTGTTCATGCCGCACGGCGAGAACCTGATACTGGTAATGGAAGACCATATACCCGTACGGGCGCTCCTGAAAGACATTACAGAAGAAGCTGTTATGCTGAACCCTGATGTGGTGCTGCCGGAAAACATAAGTCGCATGTATGCCGAAGTGCCCGACGACGTAAAGCTGCTGTCGATCTTCACAGACATATTCGATGGCTTCTTCCGTTACATGTCGCATGTGCTGGTAGAGCATGCGCAGTACGACGAGAATAAATTCTGGGAGCGCGTAGCCGAATGTGTATATCAATACCAGGCACGCTATCCGGAAATGGAAGAGAAATTCCGTTACTACGATCTCTTTGCCGATGACTTCCAGCTCTCATGCCTCAACAGGCTGCAGCTGAACAATAACCAGCAAATGATAGACCTCGATAACCCGGTAGCGCTGCTCCAGTTTGCAGGTCGCCTGAAAAACCCGATTGCCGCATTTAAAAAAGTATTATCCGATTCCCATGCTATCTGATCAAACCGTACGTTTCGTAAAAGATGTACCCGGCCTGGGCCACTTCTGCCTGTATGCTTTTGACCTCGGGCGCGACGTGCCGCTGTTGCACGACTGGGTAAACCGGCCTTACGCACAATACTGGATGTTGCAAAACACAACCGTGGATGACGTCCGCGCAGCCTATGCCAGGATACTCGCCAGCAGCCACATACAGGTCTTTATGGCCTATCTTAACGGACAGCCCGCATTCCTGTTGGAAGTATACGATCCATCACAGGATTCGCTCCGTGACTATTACAAAGCAGAGACCGGCGACTATGGCATGCACATATTGGTAGCTCCGACCGACAAACCCGTCCGGAGATTTACCCGTCATGTATTTACAGTAATACTGGACTTTATCTTCAGCCAGTTTAAAGCACAGCGTATCGTGGTGGAGCCTGACATACGCAACGAAAAGATACACCGGCTTAACCGTAATGCAGGCTTCGAATATCAGGACATTATCACCCTGCCCCATAAAACGGCTCACCTGGCATTCTGCACACCCACAAGCCACGCCGAAGCCTTGAAGCTGGATCACGTGATACAGGAGGCTGCCAGGTTCTCTCAGCACCCGAACGCGCAGGCCATAGCGCACCTGCAACCCGAAGCCTGGAGCACCGCAAACCGGCAGCTTATAAAAAAGGCCATCGCCGAGTTTGCCCACGAACTGCTGCTAACGCCCCTGCTATTGGAAACTGATGGCGACTGGGGCCACTATATACTCACAGCCGATACATCCGGCATCGCCTACCGGTTCGACGCACAGAAGTTGAGCCTGGACCACTGGAACGTCCGCGAAGCATCTCTGACAAAAACAGACGCGCGGGGCGACGCCGAGCTTAACGCGCTGCAATTCATCATAGAGTTCAAAGACAGTCTTCACATCGCCGCCGAAATGCTGCCTACGTATCTGGAAGAAATCACCAGCACAGTATGCGCACGCACATTCACACTATCCGGAAATGCACCCATCTCGGCTACCCTGGCCCATGCAGGATATCAGGAGATCGAGCACGCTATGACCGCCGGCCATCCCTGCTTCGTGGCCAATAACGGCCGCATAGGATTTGACGCCATCGATTACCGCGCCTTTGCTCCCGAAGCAGCCAGCCCCATACGCCTGGTATGGCTTGCAGGCCACAAAAGCCGCGCACAATATGCCGGCACGGCCGAAGTTACATACGACAGGCTCATCGAACAGGAACTGGACACAGCAACGCTTGACAGGTTCAGGGCTATCTTGAAGGAGCGCGGGTTATCAGCGGATGATTATCTGTTTATGCCCGTGCATCCGTGGCAATGGCTCAACAAACTCTCCTACATCTTCTCGCCCGACCTCGCTAACGGCTATCTGGTATATCTGGGCGAGGCTCCGGACCACTACTATGCACAACAATCGATTCGCACACTCTACAACGGCAGCAGCCCGCTGAAATTCTATACCAAGACCGCGCTGTCGATACTGAACATGGGCTTTATGCGTGGCCTGTCACCATACTATATGGGTAGCACGCCGGCGATAACAGAGTGGATCTGCGGACTGCTGGACAACGACCCTTATCTGCGGGAGCAAGGGTTCCTGCTGCTGGGCGAAGTGGCTACCATGGGCTATCGCAATCTGTATTATGAACCATTGGGCCGCACAGAAGCGCATAACAAAATGCTGGCTACCCTGTGGCGTGAAAGCCCCTGGCCGCACGTGGAACCCGGACAGCGCCTGCTTACCATGGCTTCGCTGCTGCATATCGACAATAATGGCACGGCGTTACTCCCGGAGCTTATCCGCGCGTCAGGTGTCGACACGGCTACCTGGATACAACGCTACCTTAACGTCTATCTCGCCCCATTGATACACTGCTTCTATACATATGAGCTGGCCTTCATGCCTCATGGCGAAAATGCTATACTGATACTGGAGAACAACTTACCCGTTAAGCTCCTGATGAAAGATATAACCGAAGAGATACAGCTGTTCCGTAATGACGGATCGTTGCCCGAAAAGGTAAAACGCGTCTATACGCCGACAGCCGAAGAAGTAAAGTTGCTCTGCATCTTTACCGATGTATTCGATTGCTATTTCCGCTTCCTGTCACACATACTCCACGAACACGCCGGTTTTGCCGAAGACGACTTTTGGGCACTGGTGGCCGAAACCATCAGCCAGTACCAGGAAGCAAACCCGCACTTGCAGAATAAGTTTATACAGTACGATCTGTTCGCCCCTGAGTTCACGCGCTCATGCCTGAACCGCCTGCAGCTAAAGAACAACCGGCAGATGGTAGACCTCTCCGACCCTAACGGCAATCTGCAGTTTGTCGGTACGCTGACAAACCCGGTAGCAGCTTACCGCAAAGTGCCCGAAGCGTATAACCAGCCCGCGTAACGAATCCCAAAAAACCCTCTTGCTATGATCTCAGAAAATAAGAAACGTATCATTACGATCGACTTTACCCGCGGTACCAGCGTTATCCTGATGATCCTGGTACACACCATGCTGGTATACGGCAACACACACACCCGCGAAGAAACCGCGTTCGGCTATATCATAAACCTCCTTGGGCAGGGAGCACCGATGTTTCTCATTACCATGGGGGTATCGTTCGTGCAGGCCAGCAAACAAGGGCTGATGGACACCAGTAAGCGCGCCCTGATAACGCTGGCCGCCGGATACCTGATGAACACGCTGAAATTCATAGTACCCATCGTACTGTTCGGTGGCCTGCCGCAGTCCTTTACAGATGCGTATGGCATGACACCTGGCGACCCCGCAAACCTGGTATTCTTCTTTCTGCTCGGCGATATTCTCCAGCTGGCAGGCATCACGTTGTTTATACTCGGGCTTATACGTCACTTCACCACAAACAAATATGTGCCGTTTATACTGGCCGTGATAATCCTCTTAGTATCCCGCGAGCTCAGTGGCCTGCGTACCGGAATACTCGGCCTGGACTATCTGTGCGACCTGCTCTGGAGTGATACCTTCTCGGTATACTTCCCGTTCTTTCCCTGGGCGGCGTTTATATTGTTGGGCATGTTCTTCGGCTTGTGGTACCTGGAGAAGCAACGTAACGAGCGTTTTATGTTCGGCCGCATGCTCTTATTCGGCACAGCCTTTATCATAGTGGGAGTTTCACTTTGCTTAATGGATTATGCCTACCATTTCGGCGACTACTATCACCTCGGCCCCGGCGGCACCATAGTGCTGGTCGGTATAAACCTGGTCCTCCTCGGCCTCACCTATCAGGCGATCAAACGCGCCGATCCGCAAAGCACCACAATACGAACGCTGGCATACTGCAGCCGCCACGTAACAGCCCTGTATATAATCCAATGGGTACTCATCAACTGGGGCATGTATATATTCGGCTTCCGCAACCAGGGCACATGGGGAGTTCTCTTCATCATGGCCGTTATAACAACCGGAACGTTTACCCTACACGCCCTAAAGCAACGCCTCCGCACCACCCCTAAAGTCACCACCACGCCAACGTAAAAAACCTATCTAAACTTCTTTTTCCCACAAATCCCCGTCAATCAACCCTTACCGCAAATCATCTCACCAGTTACCGCAATCGATTTCTGATTTTTGTATTCACTGCTGCTAGGATCAATAATACTAATTACCTTTACTTAAGGGTTTATTAATACATAATTTCTTACATGGCACGCAAACTTAACGCACCGCTGAGCCAAAGTCTTGGCGATCTGAAGGAGTGGAAAAAGGAGACCCATGGTATTACCGGCAGTACATCGTCCGGCCAGTTCAGGGTCCTGTTTTATAATGAAGGTATTGCCCGTATTACATCAACCCAATACGACACATTCGAAGATTTCTCATACGCCGTCGTAGCCCAACCCGGCTTCTCCCCGGCCATCAACGACCTGGGCGATGCCCTCGAGCTCCGGTCAGCCGATTTTACGCTTCGCATAACCAAAACACCGGTACGCTTTGCTTTCTATACACCGGACGGCAAACCTATCAATGAAGACGATACAGCCTTTGGAACAAGCTGGAATGGCGAGCAGGTAACCACCTACAAAAAAATGCAGGACGGCGAACGCTTTATAGGCCTCGGTGAGAAGACAGGCCCGCTGGACCGCCGTGGCAACGGTTACCAAAACTGGAATACCGACACCTTCGGCTACTCTACCGGTGCCGACCCGCTGTATTGCACCACGCCGTTCTACATCGGTATTCACCACGGGCTGTCGTACGGCATCTTCTTCGATAACTCGAACAAGTCGTTCTTCAACTTCGGAGCCTCGAACAATCGCTTCTCCAGCTTCTCCGCCGACGCAGGCGAAATGGACTATTACTTTATTCATGGCCCGAAAGTGCGCGGCATACTCGAGCACTATACGCATCTTACCGGTCGTATGGAGATGCCGCCCCTCTGGAGTATAGGATACCAGCAGTGCCGCTATAGCTACTACCCCGACAAGGAAGTGCTTAACCTGGCACGTACCTTCCGCGACAAGGAGATCCCGGCCGACACGATCGTATTCGATATACACTACATGGACCAGTACAAGATCTTTACCTGGTCTAAAGACAGCTTCTCCGATCCGCGTTCACTGCTGCGTAACCTCGGGGCCATGGGCTTTCACGTCGTCGTAATGTGCGACCCGGGAATCAAAGTAGAAGAAGGATATAAGACATATGACAACGGGATCAAATCCGACGTGTTCCTCAAGTACCCGGACGGCACGCCCTATACAGGGCAGGTGTGGCCCGGCTGGTGTCACTTCCCCGATTTCACAAAACCTGAAACCCGCGAGTGGTGGAAAGAACAATTCCATGATTACGTAGACCTCGGTATAGAAGGATTCTGGAACGACATGAACGAGATCGCTACCTGGGGTCAGATGATCCCCGAGAACATAGAGCTCGACTTCGACGGAAACCGCGCATCCATGCGCCGCGGCCGCAATCTCTATGGATTCCAGATGGCACGCAGTACCTACGAAGGAACGAAGGCATTGCTCAACGGCCGCCGCCCGTTCAACCTCACACGCTCCGCTTACTCAGGCATCCAGCGATACGCAGCCGTATGGACAGGCGATAATGTGGCTTACGATGAGCACATGATCCTGGGCGTACGCCTGGTAAGCAGCATGGGCCTTGCCGGTATAGCCTTTGCCGGCTATGACGTGGGCGGCTTCGTAGGTGACGCCAACAACAAGCTGTTCGCCCGCTGGGTATCCATCGGCGCATTCTCACCGTTCTTCCGCGGTCACTCGATGATCAACAGCCGTGACTCCGAACCCTGGGCATATGGAGAAGAAGTAGAGCAGATCTCGCGCAACTATATCAAGTTCCGATATCGCCTGCTGCCGTATATATACTCGCTGTTCCACGAAGCCGTCGAGACCGGTATGCCCGTGCAGCGATCGCTGGCGATAGACTATACCCACGACAACCGCGTATACGACGGCCAGTTCCACAACCAATACCTGTTCGGCCCCTCCATATTGGTAGCACCTGCCGAGAGCAACAAAGAATTCATAAAAGTATACCTGCCCGACGGCGAATGGTATTCGCTATACGATGGCAAGAAGTTTCCCGGCAATACCGAGATCATCGTGGAATGCCCGGTACAGCGGCTACCCGTATTCGTAAAAGCCGGCGCGCTGATACCGATGCAACCCGCCAAGGCGAGTACAAAGGAATTCACCGACACGCTGATCCTCCACGTGTATGTATCGGCCAACGATTCGTCATTCGAATATTACGAAGACGATGGCAGCAGCTTCCGATATCAGCAAGGTGACTTCTCCAAACGCCTGCTGAGCTACCGCGCGGAAGACCGGAGGATCATAATAGGTCAGGCATCGGGCAACTACCACTCACCGTTGAAACGGATCAAGGTCGTTATCCACGGTTTATATACACAGGTAGATGCCGTACGTATAAACGGCGTAGCTGCCAGCCTCTCGCGCGAGGTAAACCAGTTCTTCGCTGCCCTCGAGAAGTTCGACCCCATATACGATCCCGAACCCGCGCCATCGGAAGACGTGTACGCCATAGAAATGGAGTACAGCGCCGGCGCCATCGAGATCGACTGGTAATTTTCTTTCCTCGCTATCCCACCCACCCCGAGAACTCGGGACGGCGGGATAGCATTTCTCTCTGATTTTATCCATTTTAGCAAAACGCAAACGATAGCAGCTGTAGAAAAGCTGCTGTGGCACTACCCTATTACCATGAATACAGTACCTTCGTCAGCATCGACAGCACCCGATACAAAACCACGCCTGAGCTTCTGGCAGATCTGGAACATGAGCTTCGGATTCCTGGGCATACAATTCGGCTTCGCGCTTCAGAATGGCAATGCCAGCGGCATCCTGCGAAACTATGGCGCCGAGGTCGAACAGCTCTCCTGGTTCTGGATTGCCGCACCACTGATCGGTATGATCGTGCAGCCGTTGGTAGGTCACTATAGCGATCGTACATGGAACCGCCTGGGCAGGCGCAAGCCCTACTTCCTGGCCGGTGCTGTCCTGTCCGCAAGCGCATTGGTCCTTATGCCGAATGCCGGCATCCTGGGTATGATCGCACCACTGCTAATAATCGGTGCATCGTTCCTGATGATCATGGACGCCTGTTTCAACCTCGCCATGGAGCCATTCCGCGCCCTGGTGGCCGATAACCTGCCCGATACCCAGCGTACTCAAGGCTTCTCCGTACAGACCTTTCTGATTGGCGTGGGAGCCGTCGTAGGCTCGACCCTTCCATATATACTCAACAACTGGTTTGGTGTCTCTAACGAAGCCCCTGAAGGCGTGGTGGCCCTCAATACACGGCTCGCTTTCTACATCGGCGCAGCAGTGTTCATCATAAGTATAGTATGGACTGTCCTGAAGACACGCGAATATCCACCCGCCGAGTACGAACGCTACCACGGCAAAAACGAAGACCATCAGGCCGGCCTCAGCTCGATCTTTAAAGACTTCGTAAACATGCCCCGCACCATGAAGCAGCTCGGCCTCGTGCAGTTCTTCTCCTGGTTTGCCCTGTTCGGGATGTGGGTGTTTACAACAGACTCCATCGCCACCCACATCTTTCATCTCCCTATAACCGACAAAAGCTCAAAGCTCTACCGCGAAGCACAGGACTGGACCGGCTTCATATTCGGCGTATATAACCTTGTATCCGCCGGATACGCCCTGATGCTACCCATACTCGCAGCAAAGCTTGGTCGCAAGCGCACACACTTCATCTCACTGCTCATCGGCGGCCTCGGACTGATCTCCTTCTACTTCGCCCCCGACAAGAACTTCCTCATCATCTCTATGGCCTGCGTAGGCGTAGCCTGGGGCAGCATCCTCGCCATGCCCTACGTGATCCTCTCCAGCTCCATCCCCGCAGGCAAAATGGGCATCTACATGGGCATCTTCAACTTCTTCATCACCATCCCCCAGATCATCAACGGCCTCATCGGCGGCCCCATCGTAAAGAACGTCTACAACAACCAACCCGTCTATGCCATCGTCCTCGCCGGCATCTTCATGCTCTGCGCCGCCGCCAGCGTAGTATACGTCTACGACCCCGCCGCCATAAAAATCCCGAAAACAAAACCCATGTAACATCCAATCGAAACTACACACCCATAACCACCCTTACCACAGACAACCCATTTACTTTTTTGCACGCAACTGATTAACTTTCGGCATTCTTATTGGTACCCCTAAGCCAAACATCTACTTTACCACGACGCATTCTATGAAAATTGGACCTCTACTGATCAGTGCTACTGTATTTATTGTACTCGCCTGCAGCTCCGGCAAAAAGGCATATGAACGCGGCGACTACTACGGCGCGGTAATGAAGGCGGTAAGCCGCCTGAAATCGAATCCCGACCACTCCAAGTCGATGGAAACACTCAAAGCCGCCTATCCGCTTGCGGTAGATTATTACAAGACACAAGCCAATAACGAGATCGCATCAAATTCACCTTTCAGGTGGAAGAACGCAATCCAGTCATACACCACGATCAACCAGCTCTACGAGGCCATCCGCAGTTGCCCCGGCTGTATGAAGACAATAAAGGATCCCGTAAACTACTATAGCGAGCTCGGTCCGCTGAAAGAAAAGGCTGCCGACGAAAGCTACAACGCCGGCATTGCCGCCCTCATGAAAGGCGACCGTAACGAAGCAAAGAAAGCATACTTCAACTTTAACGACGCGCAAACCTTTGTCCCTGGATATAAGGATGTGATGGAGTATCTCGAAAAAGCAAAAGACGTTGCAACGCTAAAAGTAATCGTAGAGCAAATACCGGTTCCCGCCCGCTATAACCTGAGCGGTGGATTCTTCCAGGACAAGGTCGAATCATATTTACATACCACCTATACCGAACAGACATTCATCCGGTTCTTCACGCCGGAAGAAGCACGCAATCTGCAATTGGCAAAAGCTGACCAGATCCTCCGGATACAGTTCGATGATTTCTCGGTAGGCAACTCTACACTGAGAGAAAAAGAGGAAACCGTAACACGCGATAGCGTAAAGGTTGGCGAAGCCAAAGTAAATGGCAAGGTTATACCCGTATACAATACAGTAAAGGCCAAGCTCACAACATATCAGAAGGAAATATCGTCAAGTGGTCTATTAAGCATGGTCGTGGTAGACGCAAAGACCAACGGTATACTGGCCACACGTAAATTCAACGGTCAGTATGTATGGTCAAGCAAATGGGCCCGCTTTAACGGCGATGACCGCGCGCTGACCCCGGCACAGATAGCCCTCTGTAAACAGAAAGAACAACAACCGCCAGTAAACCAGGACTTGTTCCTGGAGTTCACCAAACCGATTTACAATCAGCTTATACCCGCAGTAAAAAGCTTCTATCAGAACTATTAAGGAACTGTTACAGCAACAGCTGTGTTATAACTACAGACGTCCATATACACGTTTTCCGCACCAAGGGAATATGTCTGTATATGGGCGTTTTCGTTTCCCCGTTTTCCGTTAGTATATATAATTCCACAATTCGGGCATGATGCTGATAATGAAGCCTTAATGGCATAGCCACAGCCCCTGGCAAACCATTTTATACATATTTCGGTTGTTCTGTTAAACAAGGTTTACTATGATGGTATGAAAATCCCCCTCACCTTGCCAGAAGTGTTTGAAAGGGAGCTTATGCCGACAGAAAAAACCTCAATAACAGGAACTAACACACGTATGGATAATGTAACAACAAAACCCGGCCTGGAAGTAGCCACATTCGGGTCCGGTTGCTTCTGGTGCACAGAAGCCGTATTTCAAAATGTAAAAGGGGTTGAGAAAGTGGAGTCGGGATATACAGGAGGACAGGTGAAGAACCCAACCTATAAGGAAGTATGCAGCGGCCTTACGGGGCATGCGGAAGTGATTAAGATTCACTACGATCCGTCCCAGGTGACGTATGACGAGTTATTGGAGGTCTTCTGGAAAACACACGACCCTACAACGCTGAACCGTCAGGGAGCAGATGCAGGCACACAGTACCGCTCGGCTATTTATTATTATAACGATACGCAGAAGCAACTCGCTGAAACTTATAAGGAAACACTCGATAAGTCAGGGGCGTTCGATAACCCTATCGTAACAGAGATAAGCCCGGCAACAACATTCTATAAAGCAGAGGACTATCATCAGAACTATTTTAATCTTAACGGAGAAGCTCCCTACTGCTCGTTCGTTATTCGGCCCAAGCTTGACAAGTTTAGAAAGGTATTCGCGGAGAAACTGAAAAATAATTAAAAAAAACGAAGCGCTATGAAACCTGCGAAGCAGGACATCGTTAGATAACAGTGAGTAGAGTAATTCTTCTCATAGGTTTAGGTTTAGGTAAACAAAAAGGCTCCGGGACGCGGAGCCTTTTTGCATTTTATACCTATCGTATATTATTTCACTTCGTAGGCGATTTCCATCACTTTAACTACTTCTCCTGAACGCGTCTTGATCGGAGAGAAACTTGAACGGATAGTTACCGTTTCACCCTTACGATTGATGCGTTTGTAGGTCCCTTTTTTCGGGTAGCCCGACGAAAGATCTCTCCAGAACTGACGATACTCTTCGCTGTTCTTATCTTCTTTCGTGGCAAGTATTCTGTGATGCTCGCCGAGTACCTCATCCTGCGTATAACCAAACAACTCCAGGAAGTTGCTGTTCACTTTGTTGATCGTACCGTCTGTACCATAATCGGCTACGGACATAGAGCTGTGGATTGCGCTCAGCGTGCTTTCGGTTTCCGACTGGCTGCGCTGCATCTCTTCCTGGGTAGCCTGAAGCTCCTCCATGTTCTGACGCATCTCCTCTTCCTGTGCGCGCATCTGCTCCGTCATCTCCTGAGACTCCTCGAGGAGGCGCTGCGTGCGTGCATTCACCTTTACCGATGAGATCGATGACGCGATGCTCTCGGCTATCTTCTGTACGAACTCGATCTCGTAGTCCTGGAACGCAGTGAACGAAGCGATCTCTACCACACCGAAGATCTGGTCATTCACTTTCAGCGGCACGATCAGCACACTCGTAGGGTTGGCATCACCAAGACCTGACGTAATGCGGATATAGTTCTGCGGCACGTCCGTCAGATAAACGATGTCACCTTCCTGCCATGCCTGCCCGGCAAGACCTTCGCCACGATATATCTTCTGATTGAGAAACTTCTTCTTATCCCATGCATAGCATGCCTTCATCGACATGGTAGGCTCTTCACCTTCATCCAGATCGTCTATGATGTAAAGCGCGCCTTGGTTGGCCTTCAGGTACTTGATCAGGTTGGTTACGATCTCGTCCGAAAGCTTAGCCAGGTCGTTGTTGTTCGTACGGAGGGTCTCGCTGAATTTCGCCAGCCCTTCCGTTGCCCAGTTACGTTTCTTATCGTCATCGGCAACCTTCGACAGGTTGTCGCGCATGTTGATCAATGCGTTACCCAGCACGTCGTGCTCGCTGAGCGGACGGAACTCCGAGTTGTAGTTACCACTACCGATATTCTCCGCAAACAGCGACGTTGCTTTCAGACCGCTTACCAGCGTATCTGTTGCCACGGCCATTTCCCCGATCTCGTCGTTGCTGAAATTCGTTCGCTTCTCTTCCACCAGCTCGCCTCGACCCAGCTTCACAATAACGTTCTTGAGGAAGTTCACAGGCTTGGTTATACTACGCATCAGGAAGAAGGCGCTAAGCAAGCCAATAATAATGATACCGACACCGAGCGAACCCGTATAAATACGAAGGCTCTGGATCGAATCCGTAACCTCATCGTCGGAACGGGCCGTAACCTGGTTCTGCTTTTCAGCAATCCGGTTGAGGCGCGTGATAAGGTCCGTTGTACGCGGTATAACCTGGCTTTCAATGGCATCTTCGGCAAGCAGCTTCGTCAAAGGATCTTCGTAGTTCTCGAACGACTGGAGGTTTGCCATAATAGACTTCTTCTGCACGTCCTGGAGTGTATCGAACTTCAGGAATACAGTGTCCATCCACAAACGCTGGCTGTCGCTTTCCCACGTAGGCATAAGCCGCGTGATCTTATCGCGCAACGCAGGATAGTCATAATCCTGTAAAGTGCGCAACGCGTTCTTGTCCTCTACGTTAGTCTGCAAATACACCCAGTTGGTGACCAGCATCTTCGATCGTGTTACCAGCAGGATAAAATCCTTGATGGCATCCTGCGAAGGGCGATACACATCCTTGGAACTATTTACCACACTATCAATCACGTTACCCTTGCTGAAAATGATGGCGACGTTCAAAATGAACAACGCTATCAAAATGAGAAAACCACCGAGGATTTTGTTCCCGATGGTCAATCGAAGACGAAGCTTCTTCCTTTCTTTTTCCATAGATAGTTTTAGATCAAAATCGCCAGGCGCGTAAGTTCATTGCTCGTTTTGAGACTTTGCTTATTCATAGATGCCTGGTTCAGTTCAATAGCCGGCTTTCCGTCTTTAGCAATAAAATTGATATTGCTGCCTTTCGCCGCCAGGCCGGGTTCTTCCGTAACCACAAGTATCGACTGTGTGTTTACTTTCGTCAGGACGTCGGCAAGCTGACTTGATTTTTCTGACGGAACGAACAAAATGTTACACTTGCGGATTTCTGCAACCGAGTTGATACGTGTCACCTTGATGTTCCGGTCACCCACCTTCTTGGACTTGGCCATAGCCTTTAACTCTTCGGTTATCGGTGAATCGCCAAATATCAGGATCTCAAAGTCACCTTTATTGTACGAATCAGGCCACTGAATATAGCGCGTGAACGTATACATAAAGATGGTGTGCATCTTATAGTTCTGAGCATTGCTCACCGTAACGGAAAGGAGAAACAAACTGAGTAGTAGAGTCTTCTTCATGCTTCGGTAATAATAATGCTTCTTTGATAAGCATGCAATAATAAGCCTGTTCATGGTCAAAAATGTTTAAAATTTAGCGGTTTTCTAACATCCGGAAGGTAACGCAATAAGTTCGCCAATTTTACAGGCATGTACGCCCTGTGAGCAAGCCAGAAGAACAACCTCTAAACCGTAAGACCAATGTAAAAGATGCAAAAAAACCTAATTAAGCAAAGTGCATGTAAGTTAATCTGTTACTTCTGCGTGTAGCCCTCAGCGGCATCCCAAAATTAATCCTTAGTTTCACGCAAAATTTCGACCCGTGAAGTACGACATCATCATCATCGGCGGCGGCGCCGTAGGCCTCGGCACTGCAGTGCGGCTTTTACATAAAGACCCCTCGTGTAAGATCCTTGTCCTTGAAAAAGAGACCGCGGTCGGCCGTCACCAAACCGGTAATAATAGCAACGTAATTCACTCCGGCATATATTATAAACCAGGCAGCCTCAAGGCCCGAAACTGTATCCGTGGTTACAACATGCTCCTCGACTTCTGCCGCGAACAGGAAATAGACTTCGACATCTGCGGAAAGATCATCGTTGCAACCGATTCACACGAGCTGCCCGAGCTCGACAAGATATACGATCGAGGTCAGCAAAATGGCCTCAAAGGACTCAGACGCCTCAACAGCTCCTCAGAGCTTAAAGAATACGAACCGCATGTAGCCGGTATAGCCGGTATCCACGTTCCGCAAACGGGAATTGTAGACTATACAAAGGTAGCCGCTAAATACGCCGATGTCATCCAAAAGCAAGGTGGCACAATACGCCTCGGCGAAAAAGTACGCGACATACACATAAGCGCAAACCAGGCAGAGGTTATCACCACGTCCGGCACATATACAGGAAAGCTTGTGATCAACTGCGCCGGCCTCTACTCCGATAAGATCGCAGCGCTCACATCGACTAAAGTAGATGTACGCATTATCCCTTTCAGAGGCGAGTACTATAAGCTGAAGAAAGAGAGAGAGAGCCTGGTAAAAACCCTGATCTACCCCGTACCCGACCCGAGCTTCCCCTTCCTGGGAGTACACTTTACAACCATGCCCGGCGGTGGTGTGGAGTGCGGCCCCAACGCTGTACTGGCCTTCCGTCGCGAAGGCTATAAAAAATCCGATGTTAGCCTCTCGGAGTTTGCCGAAACACTGGCGTGGCCCGGCTTCCGCAAGATCGTGTCCAAATACTGGCGCACCGGAATGGGCGAAATGTACCGCTCATACTCGAAGGCCGCTTTCACAAAAGCCCTGCAAAAGCTCATGCCCGAAATACGCGAGCAAGACCTCGAGCCCGGAGGAGCCGGCGTACGCGCCCAGGCCTGCGACCGCAACGGAGCCCTCGTAGACGACTTCCTCATCCTCGAAGAAAAACTCGCCATCAACATCTGCAATGCCCCTTCCCCAGCAGCAACCTCATCCCTATCCATCGGCGAAACCGTCGCCGACCTGGCCCTGAAACGCCTATAAAAAGTAATTCCCTTGTTCTATGGGGTTTGCCGCAAAGCGTTTAGCTGGCGCAAGTGTTCCGGAGGCCTCCGGAGGTCACTTGCTGTGCCCCGAGTATCGGTGGTGCCCAATATGCCCGCAGTCTCACGACTGCACCTCAACGAAGTTGAAACCCCACTCCCAAACCCCGCTCCCACACTGCATTTCAAACTTCGCACACGCCTGCCAAACGAACAACCTACACGCACATTCACACAAGAACGGGCTGGCGATTTTTCTACCCCGAGGCACTCGGGGGACGACAGCCTACAATGTTGGCAGTCTCCAGACTGCCTCCGAACCGAAAAATCCCATATACATTCGCCCCCTGAAATCTTTCCCCGCATAAAACGGTTATACTATCTTTAACCCCCGCATGCCTTCACTAACACCAACAGAGCTCACCCGTTACAGTCGCCACCTGATGCTACAGGGCTTCGGCCCCGAACGCCAGCTCAAGCTCAAAAACGCAAAAGTATTGGTAATAGGAGCCGGAGGACTGGGCTCTCCCGCCCTGCTATACCTGGCAGCAGCCGGCATAGGCACAATCGGTATCGTCGACTTCGACACTGTTGAACTCTCCAACCTGCAACGCCAGGTACTCTTTACAGTGGACGACATCGGCCAGCGTAAAGCCGAAGCCGCCGCCCGCCGTCTCCGCCAACTCAACCCCGACATTACCGTTACACCACACATCGTCCACCTCACAACAAACGAAGCCCTCGACATTATACGCCCGTATGACATCGTCCTTGACGGAAGCGATAACTTCGCCACCCGCTACCTCGTAAACGATGCCTGCGTACTACTCAACAAGCCCTTGATATATGGATCTATATTACGCTACGAAGGACAGGTCGCGGTATTCAATGTAAAGCTGGCTGACGGCACGTACAGCACAAACTACCGAGACCTGTTCCCTGTACCTCCCGATCCCGGCAGCGTACCCGACTGCTCACAGGCCGGTGTACTCGGCGTGCTTCCCGGTCTTATAGGAACCTTACAGGCCAGCGAAGTGATCAAGGTAATAACCGGCCTCGGAGAGCCCGCCATAGACAGCCTGGTCCTGTTCGACAGCCTCACGCTTCAGCAAACAGTGATCCGCCTCCAAAACCAGAACGCAAGAGCCTCAATAACACACCTCATCAATTATGATGAATTTTGTGGTATAAGTCAGGATAAAAGTAAATCTTTGAACAACATACAAAACAGTACAACCATGAAAGAAGTAACCGTGCAGGAGCTCAAACAACTGATCGACTCCGGCGCAGATTTTCAGCTTATCGACGTACGCGAACCCCACGAATATGATATCTGCAACATCGAGGGCGAACTTATCCCCCAGGCCGAGGTCCCAGGCAGCGTAGACCGCATCTCCAAAGACAAACAAGTCGTTATCCACTGCCGCTCCGGCGCCCGCTCCGGCAACATGGTCCAGTGGCTGGAGAAAAACCACGGCTTCACCAACCTCTACAACCTCAAAGGCGGCATCCTCGCCTGGTCAAAAGAGATCGACCCCTCAATGCCACAATATTAGAACAGGATTAACGGATGTAAGGATGGACACGATGAATGAATATCCGAACGCCTGATTGGAAATACGGTTCGCCAGAAACAACAAAGGTCAGAAGCTAGCTTCTGACCTTTGTTATTTTGATAGAATTAAATAGTCACTTTCACCCCACACTCACACTGATTTATTAATCGTGTCCATCCTTACAACTTGTCCCGATCTGTATCGGGATCCATTAATCTTGTTCTGACATTTTTATCGCCTGCTCAATATCCCCTATTATATCATTAACATTCTCCAGCCCCGCCGAAATCCTTATCAACCCCGGCGTAATCCCCACAGCCCCACGTTCCGCATCCGAAAGCTTCGAATGAGTGGTCGATGCCGGGTGGATAGCAATCGTGCGTGTATCCCCCAGGTTAGGAGTATGCGAGATCATCTTCAGCGCATTCAAAAAACGCCGGCCCTGGTCTAATCCGCCCTTCACTTCAAAGGTCACTAAACCGCCTCCCAGCCTCATCTGCTTCTTCGCCAGCGCATACTGCGGGTGCGAAGGCAGGAATGGGTATTTAACATACGCCACCTGCTCATGCTTCTCCAGGTACTCGGCAATAGTAAGCGCATTCTGGCAATGACGATCCATACGTACCGCCAGCGTCTCGAGGCTCTTGGAAAGAACCCACGCATTGAACGGTGCCATAGAAGGACCGGTATGGCGGGCAAAGAAACGGATCTCTTTAATAAGCTCTTTCTTGCCTAACACAGCGCCGCCGATAACACGTCCCTGCCCATCCATAAATTTGGTAGCCGAGTGCGTCACCAGGTGAGCGCCCCACTTGGCGGGGTTCTGCAGATAAGGCGTAGCAAAGCAGTTATCAACGTTCAGAATAATATTGTGCTTGTTAGCCAGCTTGCCCAGCCACTCCAGGTCGATGATATCGAGCGCCGGGTTAGAAGGGGTTTCCACGAAGATCATACGCGTGTTGGGCTGGATCATCGCTTCCCATGATTCAGGTTGTGCTATGTCGGCATATGAATGGCTTATACCGAAACGCGGAAAGATCGTATTAAGGATCTGGTGAGTCGACCCAAACACCGAACGGCATGCCAGCACATGGTCGCCCGATTTGAGCAAACCGGCCATGCTGATGTACATGGATGCCATACCCGATGCTGTAGGAACACCGTCTTCGGTGCCTTCCATCTGGCAAAGCTTCTCTATGAACTCCGAAGTGTTGGGATTCGAGTAGCGGCTGTAGATATTGCCGGGGATCTCGTCGGCAAACATCGCGCGCGCCTGCTCGGCATCGTCGAACACAAAGCTTGATGTAAGGTACAGCGGCACGGAATGTTCACGGAATGGCGTACGTTCGTGCTGGGAGCGGATAGCATCCGTCTCGAAGTTTCTTTCTTGACTCATGAAATGGTGGAAAAGCTTTTAAGGTAAAATCTCGACACTAAACGTAACCTTGGCTGTCTTCTCCAGCGTCTTGGCTACCGAGCAGTATTTCTCAACCGAGAGGCTCACGGCTTTCTCGGCTTTTTCACGATCCAGGTCACCGAATAGCTTGAAGTGAGCATGCACTTCAGTATACAGCGAGGGCGTGGCGTCGGGCTCACGTTCGCCGGTAACAGTAACCTTTATATCGCGTAGCGGCTGGCGCTGCTTCTTGAGAATACTTACCACGTCGATGCTGCTACAGCCGCCCATAGCCGCCAGCAGAAGTTGCATAGGGCGCATGCCCTGGTTGGTACCTCCAATATCGGGCGAGGCGTCGATGTGTACGGTGTTCCCCTGCTCGTTGGCTGCCTCCATGTGGAAGGCATCATTCAATCGGTTGAGTTCGATCTTGATCATAAACGTATTGCTGCGGCCAGAGCAGGCTTCCCACTACCATCGCCACAAGGCTCAATAGGGTAGCTGGCACCAGGCTCGGCCATGATGATTCATAAACTTCAAATATAATCCAGGAAACCATACCGGTCACCATAGACAACAACGCGCCACCACTACTCGAAGGTTTCCAGTACAACCCGAAAGTAAGCGGAATAAAAAGCGACACCAGGCTCAGAATGGACGACTCGCCCACCAACTCATAAATATTCGAGCGCAAACAGGCCATAACCGTAGCCACAGCGCTGAACAGCAGGATAGACACCCGCGTAAGCAACAGGAACTGCTTATCCGAATAACGGTGATGAACAAGAGGCTTCACGATATTCTCCGAAAAGATAGCCGCCGGCGCCAGTATAGCCGAACTCGTCGTACTCATAATCGCCGACAGCAAAGATCCGAAGAACAGGATCTGCACCGCCATGGGCGTATGCGCCAGCACCATCCGCGGCAGCGTAAGCTGCGTATCACCCGTGATCTGGTCCGGATACAGGTGCCGCGTACATAAGCTTATAAACAACGGCAGCATCGCGATGGTCAGATACAGTCCCGCCGCAATGTAGCACGACCACACAGCCGTACGAACCGACGAAGACGACATCGCCCGTTGAAACACATCCTGCGACGGCAATGACCCCAACCCTAACACCGACCACGCCGCCACATACACCACGATCTCCTTAAAATCCATATGCGGCAGAAAGCGGAAATGCTCCGCAGGCGCAGCGCTCAGCACCACGTCCACCCCACCCGCTTTGTCAGCCATAATAATGGCCAGCACCAGCAGACCGGTAATGATAATAATACTTTGAATAAAGTCCGTCAGCGAAATAGCCCACATGCCCCCCACATACGTATACAACGTAACCACTACAGCACTCCCCACAACGCCCTGCCACACCGGCAGTCCCACAATAGCATTCAGGATAAGCCCCATCGCCACCAGCTGCGCGGCGATATACCCCACGTAGGGTGGCGCCAGAAAGATACTCGCCACCAACTCCGTACGTTTGCCATAGCGCACCTTGAAGTAATCGCCAAGCGTAAGCAAATTCATATTGTAAAGCTTCCGGGCAAAGAACAGCCCGAACAGCAACAGACAAAGCGCAGCCCCAAACGGATCCTCGATCACACCATAAAGCCCGCCCTTAAGAAATTCCGACGAAGCTCCAAAAACCGTCTCCGATCCGAACCACGTCGCAAACATTGCCGCAGAACTAAGCATCAACGGCAAACTCCTACCCGCCAGCATAAAATCACCCGACGTCTTTACCCGTCGCGAAGCCCAAAAGCCAATCGCAACAGTAACACCCAGATAAACTATAATAGAAAGTAAAAGCAAGTTGCCCCTATAATTATTCCCTAACGGCCACGAATGTAAAGAACAACCCCATCATTTCATAAGTGGACCGGCGCAAGTCTGTAGCCTCCACTAATGCATTTAACATTAGCTGCCAATTTTTGCGTGTTAAAAAAATGCTACATAATTATTGCGCAATCGGTTGTTTTAACAGATGAATTTCAATACCTTTATCCCAGATTAAAGCCAACTATAGACATGACGATCCCCCCTAGTCGAGAACTTCGGGGGATTTTCATTTTTATAACGTTTGTACCAACATTTCGTCTCCAAAATCAGCAGTTCGTCCGTATTATCTTCATGTGACCGATTTCAGGGATGGCGTTTCAACTCCCTGCTTTACCTTTGAATCAAGATTAAAGCCAACTATAGACAGTGATTATCCCCCGTGGTCAAGGACTGCGGGGGATTTTCATTTTACATCCGGCGCAAGGTACCGTCATTAAAGTCAAACCGTGTCCTGATTATTTAACATAAGACAGGGACATGGCGGAAACTGGCGCAAGTCTGAGCGTGAGCGGAGACTTGTGCCCATCATGTCTCAGTCTCTGACTGAGGCTGCGTTACAAACACACTCAAGTCGCCCACACTGCATTTCAATCTCACTCCCCAACTTTTCAGATTGATCCAATCCTGCTGGCTTTGTGCGTGTGCCCCGATAGCCATCGGGGGGCCTCGCCCTCCTTCAAGGCCATCGCTATTCTACCGCTCTCGCACTCCGCACTCACGCTGATTACCCAGGGAGGTCTCGGAGCACAAAAGTTAAGCACATTCACATTGCATCAAAACACAAATCTCACCTCCCCATTTTCAGGGAATCCTCCCCAACAACAACACTATCACTATCTTTATCACCAGAATACATCTTCCCTATCCTCTCCTTCAACTGGGGCTTCGATCCCGGAAAGGTCGTGCGTCGCGCGATATCATAGCTCGCATAAAACAGCGCGCCGAGAAAGACTATCGCTACCAGCAAAAACATCTTCTTTGATCGCTTCATTAGAGTAAAATATTAACGGGGCCTTATTGAATATATTCAAGAACCTTATCCGCCAGCACAACATTGTCTGACAGCAACTCATAAAACTGATCCTTGTTGAACCTTAAAATGATCACCTCCGTACGCGCAATGATCAGGTTGGTATTAACAAAGCTCGGCAAGCTGAGCATTTCGCCAATGAATTGCCCCGCGCTGAACTGCTGCACAGCCTTACCACGCTGATACAGATCTACAGTACCCGACACCAGAATATAAAAATTATTATTCGTCTTCTCATCCAGCACCAGCGACGCTTCCGGCTTCAACCGGAACTCTTCACTGATGTCTGCCAGGTGCGACAGCGTAAGTCCATGGATAGGCTCGAACACACCGAGAGTCTGAAAGAATGATACCTTGTCAAACCGTGTCATCCGGCGGCCATCCACCATCAACGCGTCGAGCTCTTTACTCACAGCCTCACCCAAACGACGTGTATGCAGAAAGTATTCCTGCGGATCGATATGGTGCAAAGCCCATGCAGAAACCTCGCGGATCAGCGGATCCGGATTGAACATCTGCGCGATAAGATCAAGTCGGAAACTCACTAAACGCAAATGCCCGATCTGGTATAATACGCACGCTTTGGTCCATCGGTTCGATTGCGTAAAGTCACGGTTGATCAGGAACTTCAGCACCAGGATAGAATCGAGTTTTATACGCGGGTAATAGTTATCGAGGCGATTGATCCGTTCTGTAGTAGAAAGATCGTCCAGCAACGGAATAACACGTTGCTTCAGCTGCTCCGACAGGAACACATCCAGCAGCTCGATTGCATAAGTGATGCCTTCAGTCGTACCGCTATCGATATTCTCCTTGACAAGCTGAATCGAACGCGTATCGTAAAGCATCGTAAGCAACATATAAATGTGCTCTATATCGCCGGCTACCTCTTCCCGCAGCGAAGCCTTGATCCGGGAGCTGTAACCTTCGTCTCCCACCTCCTGGATCGCGCTGAGGTTCCAGCGTATATCCGCAATATCGGACTCGATAGCATACTTGATGCGGGTGATCTGAGAAATACCGGCCTTGAAACCGCACTCACCCAGCGACAGCAGCACCTGCGAAACAATAACCTTGTTTGGATAATCCATCTTGTTCCAGAGGATCTCCCTCGCGCGCTGACCGCCGATCCGGCCTATGACCTGTAAAATGCGAAGCATCATCTGCGTACTCTGACCGTTGCGATAGAAACCTGTATCCAGTTGCCCCAGCGTCTCCGAACCGATACGCACCAGCACATTCATAGCCTGGTTGCTGTACGCCGGGTTACCCAGGTTCTCGATCACAGCATTGACAACCTCTGGATTATGACGTTTAACCGACGTCATCAGCGCAGTGTTACGCACCTTGGTATCGCCGTCGGTAAGCAACTCCATCAGAAACGAAGTACACTCCTCCTCGGTCTTATTCAACAGAAGCTCAGCCGCATAGTGACGATCCTTCGCGCTCGCCGAGCGGGTCAGCTTTTGAATACGGGCCTTGGTGATCTCCCCGCCACTATCCAGGATATGTTGAAGGTCCGTGCGGCTCAGCATATTCTTGCCCGCCACATCCACCTTGCTTTCGTCCATGCGTATAACATACTGGTCGGATACAGAAAGCCCCTTCAGCTCGTTCATCTTCTCCTGAGCGTAGTGGCGTGTAGCCTCGTCCTCGTTACGCATCAGGTTGTTTATCCACTGTGGCACCTGCGCGGCGTTGATCTTCTCCAGTAGCTTGAACGAAAACACAGCCTTACCCGATACCGGCGCTTCAAGCATCGACTCCAGCCGAGAGATAACCTGGGTATACCCCTTCTCCAGCTTCTCCTGCTGCACATCCGAGCTCTCCAGCTTGAGCCGTATCTTATTGCGATAACCGACGTACAGGTTGTTTACTACAAAAAAGTAACCTCCCGCCAGCACGATCATAAAGATCGAGATATACATAATATTGAACGAAGGCACAAACGCCAGCGCGAAGATGAGCGCCCCGGCAATAAAACGAGACACCTCGTTCATAACCCCTTCTATCTTGGACTGGATACTAAAGCGCAATCTATTCTCCAGCGGAATAAAGAACAGCTTGAACACCGGGTTCTCCATTGAATCGCGCAACGTCCAGTTGAGCAATCGATTCAGCGAAACGAACAGGAAGAAATATATAAAACCCGTAGGCTCCAGGTTCTTGTCCATACCCAATAGCCCACCCGTAAGCACAGACCCCACGGAGAACACAATCACCACGGCCGGCAATACGAATAGCGAAACACGCAGACCATAATTGGTAATGATACGCTGATTGATAAACGTCTGCATGATAAGACTTATACCATACACCGCCCCCGTAAAAAACGAGTTGAAGTTCGTCATCTCACGCTCGTCCGGATATTGCTGCTTCACCAGCTCCTGGAACGAGAACTGACTCAGAATAAAAGTCACCATCGACACCAGCAGGAACAACGAAAGCAGTAACATATAGCGGTCGCCCAGCAACCGCACCAGCCGCGTCTCCTTACGAACCTCCGCCCCGAACTCACGCGGATCGTTCTTCGACAACGTAAACAACGTCGCGATAATGAACAACAGCATCGACACCACCGCTATACTCACCGCGCAAACCAGCAGGTAATTGGAAGTATCCGAAATAATATCCGACGTAAGCGGGATAGCCACAAGCGTCGCGATAATAGCCGCGATCAGCTGACCCGTATCGATCCACCCGATAATCCGCTTCGACTGCCTGAAATTGAACAAACGCCCGAAGATCCCCCAGAAGCTCAGCAGCAAAATAGCCGTCATCGGCCCGGACATCGCATAGAGCGCAAAAATGAATTTATCGTGCCATTCGGGTCTGCCGTTATGCAGCAGCCAGTAAACACCAAGCGTAAAGATGAGAATAAGCAGAACGCTGACCAGCGCCAGCGTCGTAAAGCGTATACGCCCCTGGAAGAACGAGAACAATCCCGTGGACATGATACCCAGCGCACCGGCCACTACAAAGGCCTTGTCGAGCTGGTCGCCCATCCGGTTCAGAAAAAGAGAGTCAGCTGTAACTTGATACGTGGCGATGAATACGCCCATAAAGAAACCAGTGCAAAGCATGATAAAGATCTGCCGTTGCTCCTGATTCTTAATCGTAAGCGCCCCTGCGAGTCGATTTGACATAAGGTTCCGTGGACACCAAATATAACAGAAAAAAGCCGCCCCGACGTATCGGGACGGCTTTTCAATATCGATAAGGCCTGTACTACTTCTTCGTAGCGGCACTGTCTGCCTTGGCAGCACCACCATTCTTCTCAGTCTGGAATTCAGTATTGAGGCCGGCGATCACGTCCTTGGAAATATCCAACTCATCGGCTACGTGGAGAACGTCGCTGGTAGGATCATACTTGAGAACCACCTGGAGGCCCTTGTCTTTACCATATTTGTTCAGAAAAGCGGTAACGCGGTCGTACAGCTCCTTATTCAGTTTAGCTTCCTCGTCCATCAGCTGCTGTTGCAGATTCTGCTGGTACATCTGAAGATTCTGCTGCTTCTTGCCAAGATCTTCTTCAGTAGCTTTCACCTGGCCCAGGGTCATGCTGTTTACATTGCGCTGATAAGCCTGGATCTCGTTCTGAAGACCGATAGCCCGGTTGCGATACTCCTGATCCATAGCCTTGGTCTTCTCTTCCAGCTTCTGCTTGCTCACTTTCAGGTAATCATAGTATTTCAGAACAGTGTCCGAGTTGATATAGGCAATCTTCAGGTCGCCTGCTGCTACCGACCCGCCGGCTGCAGCGCTTTCAGTCTTCGGCCCCGAAAAATGCAGGAAAAACAATACTGCGACTGCCACCAGCAGCACAATGTTCAAAACGAGGGATAAATTCTTCATTCTTTGTGGTTCAAGTTGAGGGCGCAAATATATCACAGAACCCCGAATATCGTCACCACCCCCCACGAATATTGCACCCGCTTGACCAACCCTGCCCTAATGCAGGATTCTGTATTAAAAACCAAACCCCAATTGAGCTGGCGCAGGTACTGTCATAAAAGTCAAGCCTATGTGTTTTTTGTCGCAAAGCGTTTAGCCTTAGCTGGCGCAAGTGTCCCGGAGGCCTCCGAAGGGTCACTTGCCGTGCCCCGAGCAACTCGGTGGTGCCCACCATGCCCGCAGTCTCACGACTGCACCTCAACGAAGTTGAAACCCCACTCCCAAACCCCACATCCCACACTGCATTCAACTTTCGAAGGCTGCCAAACGAACAATTAACGCGCACATTAAGCCGTCGCAAGGCATCAAAACAGAATATTATTTCGTCTTGTACGTGTCATTTAACTGATGTACAACCTTTAAATAACACCAAAAAAAACGCCTGCCGTATACACGGGCAGGCGTTTTTTGAAATATCGATAATCGGAAGCGCGCGATAGCCTAAGCCTCCTCGTCCTCCGTCATAAACGAATAGTAGGTATCATCCAGGGAAAGAGTGTCCTCATTGAAATCCTTGATGAACTTCTCGATGATCCTGGGAGTGATCTTCTCGACATGCATACCTGCATCGAGGCTCACACCGAACTCGACGTTCGAGTCCATATCTACATGCTCCTTGACTTTCACGGTACCCTCCTCTTCCAACTCCATGATCACTTCGGCCATAAAAAGACCTATCTCCTCTTCCAGGGGATCAAGCGTTTCGAGATTACCATTCTCATCTTCCTCGTACGATATCTTTTTGTATTCGGGAAAATGCTTTGCGGCGCGGTGCTCCGCTATCTCGTACATCTCGCTCTCATGCTGAAGACGCAGCGTATAGATCACGGTATCGTATACCACCTCGCGCCCCTCGAACTTGCCTACGAAATAAAAATGAGCATACTCGTCGGAGGTTTCATCTTCCTCATCGGGCAAAAATGTTTGCCCCAATGCCGCCATGCGTGCCTTGTAATCTTCTATGACCTTCAGGTCAAATCCTTTGTTGTTTTCGTCTGTCGCCATGATAATGACAATCGTCTTAATGAATATAGTAAAAACCTTTAATAATGCGAACGCTCTTGCCGCGCTGAAAATCTTCCCGATGCAAAAAATAAAGCTTTTACGTCTTAAAAATTATACCAGCCCGGCCCCCGATAGCAATCGGGGCTATTCTTTAAACCATTCGGCATACATGGGGTAATTTCTGGCCGTCCGTTCAATTACCGCCCGCATCTCGTCACTGGTATCCTTTATCCGTTTCGCCGGCATACCCGCATATGTGCTGCCAGGCTCCACAATAGTACCGGGCAATACCACCGCACCCGCCGCGATCACCGAGTTCGATCCGATCACAGCGTCGTCCATTACAATCGCTCCCATGCCTATCAATACATTGTCTTCTATCGTACAGCCATGCACAATAGCATTATGCGCTATAGAAACACGGCTACCGATAACGGTTTTTGCCTTCTGGTAAGTACAGTGAATCACAGCGCCGTCCTGTATGTTGGTATCCGAGCCGATGGTAATGGAATGTACATCGCCACGCACCACCGCATTGAACCATACCGTGCAGTTATCACCCATCGTTACCTCGCCCACAACAGTAGCGTTTTCCGCAAGAAAACAGTTTTTACCAAATACAGGACTAAAGCCCCTCACCGATCGTATCAATGCCATAATATGTAATCTTAGTATTGTTGTTTGTCAGCGGCTTGTTGCGCAGCCTGCTGCTCGTTATAGAAACGTTCCATCTCCCGTTCCGACCTTTCCGCGCGTATATTCCGGATAAGGAAGAACAGCAGTATAAGCCAGATAACGCCCAGCACCGCCGCCACACCGTATGACGGGCTGCCATCTTCTTCGATAATGATCTTTACTGTAGGAAAATGCTCGTATAATTTACCCGACTGCCCGTCCTTCAGATTTGCCCGATAACCTTTGATCATGTCGCGCCGGATAATATACCGGTCTCTATGATCCAGCACCTCCCGGATTATGGCGCCCTCGTCCTCACCATGCAGGCGATTCACCATAGAACGATAGTCTTCGTTCTCCGACTGCAGCAGAATAACCGGCGACTCCCGCAAGGTGTCACCAGCCGGAAATACCGGGATGAACACCGCCTCGCGAGCCTCACCTTTGCCTGAAAGCCCAAAATACGTCGCCTGTGTCAGATCCAAAACACCGTCTGCAAGCTCAAACCAGTCACCCTTTGGAGCTGTGGCCACATATGCTGCCACCGGCAACGTTTGTTTAGCCGCGGTCGCAAACTCTATACCGAAGATCAGCAGCCGGAAAGAGACCAGCAACAGACCAACACATAATGCACCGATTTTACCAGAACGCGACATTGCATCAATTGAGCTTCAAAACTATAAATACTGACGACTCTTTGGGAACTTTTTTTCTCAGGACCTGACAAAAATTAAGAGATTATGAAATCCTTCATTTTATAGCGCAAATAGGCCCTAAAACCCCTGACAAGATGTCACCGTTATGGTTAAAAATACTATTTTTGCGCTTTACACAATTCGGATTCTGACGATGGATAACCTGATAGGAGATTTGGACGTACTCACCCCTGGCCAAGCCGAAGCCTGTGAAACTGTACACGTTTCAAAAGACCAGTTTACCGGTAAAACCCGGAAATTATACATAGAAAGCTACGGCTGCCAGATGAACTTCTCCGACAGCGAGATCGTGGCATCGATCCTGGCTAACGAAGGCTTTGATACCACCTCGGACATTCAGCAGGCAGACGTCGTGTTCCTGAACACCTGCTCCATACGCGAAAAGGCTGAGCAAACCGTGCGCCACCGCCTCATGCACATCCACGGCCTTAAAAAGCACAAGCCCGAGATGCTGGTAGGTGTGCTGGGCTGTATGGCCGAGCGCCTCAAAGCCCAGCTGCTGGAAGAAGCAAAGATCGTTGACCTTGTCGCCGGACCCGATGCCTACCGCGACCTGCCAAAGCTGATCGCCCAGGTAGACGATGGCGCAAAAGCCGTAAACACCTTCCTCTCGCGCGAGGAAACCTATGCCGACATAAGCCCAGTGCGCCTAAACTCGAACGGCGTAACGGCCTTCATATCCATCATGCGCGGTTGCGACAACATGTGCACCTTCTGCGTAGTGCCGTTTACCCGTGGCCGCGAGCGTAGCCGTGACCCGCAATCCATCGTAGCCGAAGCGCGCGACCTCTTCGAACGCGGCTTCCGCGAAGTAACGCTGCTCGGCCAGAACGTGGACTCCTACAAATGGAGCGCCGAAGAGAACAACAAAGCCCGGCTCGAAAAGAACGACAGCCACGACATCGTAACGTTCGCACACCTGCTCGAACAGGTGGCCCTCGTACACCCAGACCTGCGCGTACGCTTCTCCACCTCGCACCCCAAAGACATAACCGACGACGTGCTCCACACTATGGCGCGCCACGAAAATATCTGCCGAAACATACACCTGCCCGCGCAGAGCGGCAACAGCCGTATACTCGAGCTGATGAACCGAGGCTACTCACGCGAGTGGTACCTCGGCAAGGTAGCGAGCATACGCCAGATACTCGGCGACGACTGTGGCCTGTCGTCCGACATGATAACAGGCTTCTGCTCCGAAACCGAAGAAGAGCACCAGGAAACACTCAGCCTGATGGACGCCGTACAGTTCGACTTCGCCTACATGTACTTCTACTCCGAGCGCCCGGGCACACTGGCCGCCAAGAAATATCCGGACGACATCCCAGCCGATGTTAAAAACAGACGACTGAGCGAGATCATCGTGAAACAAAGAGCACACTCGCTGGAGCGCCATAAGCAAGACATCGGCAAAGTACACAAAGTACTGATCGAAGGATTCTCCAAACGTTCAGACGAAGATCTTCAAGGCCGGAACTCCGCTAATAAAGTGGTCGTTTTCCCAAAAGAACATTATCAGATAGGACAGTACGTAAACGTCCTCATCGACGACTGCACCGGCGGTACGTTAATGGGCAAACCCGTAAAATAATGGAAATAAAAAAAATCACCCTATCGCTCTCGCACTCCGCACTCACACTGATTCAATCTAACCGTTAACATAAATGGCAATTACAGACACAGAAATACAAAGCGTAAAACAGCGGTTCGGTATCATTGGTACCTCGCCGCTTCTAAATAATGCAGTAAGCGTAGCCATACAGGTAGCCCCTACCGATATGTCGGTTTTGATAACCGGCGAAAGTGGTAGCGGTAAGGAATCGTTCTCCAAGATCATCCACCACCTGAGCGCACGCAAGCACGGACAGTTCATCGCCATCAACTGCGGATCTATACCCGAAGGTACAATAGACTCCGAGTTGTTCGGCCACGAGAAGGGATCGTTTACCGGCGCCCACGAGGCACGCAAAGGCTACTTTGAAGTAACCAGCGGCGGCACCATATTCCTGGACGAGATCGGCGAGATGCCGCTCGGCACCCAGGCCCGGCTGCTGCGTGTCCTGGAAAACGGCGAGTTCATCAAGGTAGGCTCATCGAAGGTACAGAAGACAGACGTACGCGTGGTCGCTGCTACCAACGTAAACCTTATGCGCAACGTAGAAGAAGGCAAGTTCCGCGAAGACCTTTACTATCGCCTCAGCACCGTGCCCATCTATGTGCCGCCGCTGCGTGAGCGCGGCCGTGACATGGAGCTGCTGTTCCGCAAATTCGCTACCGACTTCTCCGAGAAATATAAGGTAAAGCCCATTGCGTTGACCGACGACGCAAAAGATGTATTGCTCAAATACCGCTTTCCCGGCAACATCCGCCAGCTAAAAAACCTGGTAGAGCAGATCTCGGTACTTTCCACCGACAACAAGGAAATCACCGCTGAAATACTGCAGCGCTACCTTCCGCGCGAAAACAGTCTGCCCGCCCTTATAAAAAACACATACTCTTCAGACAAAGACGGACTATCCGAACGCGATATCCTGTACAAGGTATTGTTCGATATGAAGAAGGACGTGAACGAACTCAAGAAGCTCGTACTCGAAACATATTCGGGCATGGGAAAGGCTGGCCAGTTAATTAAGGAAAATCCGGGTCTCTTCGAAGGACTCGACGAGCAGACCGCCGACCATCACCATACTCCCGACCCCGTAGTGCTCAACCTCCAGTCGCTTCCATCCTCTTCTACCGACGAGCTCGAAGATGTTCACGACATCACCCACGAAACCGAGGACGATTCACTTTCCATCGAAAAGAAGGAAAAAGAGCTTATCATCCGCGCCCTCCGCAAAAACAACAACAAACGTAAATATGCGGCACGCGATTTGGGCATATCCGAACGCACATTATACCGGAAGATAAAACAATACGACCTGGAGGAATAATATCTATGATTGCAAATCCTATGACCAACCGCGCCCTCAGGCAGCTTTTTGCGGTATTGAGTATAATAACATTGTTTATTGTCACCGGCTGCGGCGTCAGCGCGAACTACTCATTCACCGGCACGGCTACAGCGGCAAAAACCATATCGATAACCGAGTTTTATAATAACGCAGACCTCGGCCCCGCTAACATGGGGCAAACGCTTAGTAACAGCCTCAAGACATACTTTATACAGAACTCCAGCCTGTCCGTGGTACGCGAGGAAGGTGAGCTGCAGATGGAGGGTGAAGTCGCGAGCTTTACGCTCACACCGGTAGCCCCGGTAGCGAATACCAGCGATCCAAACGCCATTACCGCTGCATCGGCCACCCGTATCACCATTACCGTAAAAGTAACCTACGTAAACACGCTGGATGAAACGATGAGCTTTAAAGACAAATCGTTCTCCTTCTACAAAGATTTCGGAAACGACGTTACACTGGGAGATATCCAGGAAACGTATACCCGCCAGATTTTCGACCGCATTATTAATGACATCTTCAACGCATCGGTGGCCAATTGGTAAAATTTACTATTTTTACCTCTAAGGTACCCTAATCCGTGAATAAAGATCATTTCATAAAAGTACTTCATCACTACTCCGAAAGCTCGACACAAGAGGCGGAAGACGTCCTTCTATTGAAGAAAGACTACCCTTACAGCCAGGTTTTACACACTTTGTCGGCACGGGTTAGTAAAGATCACGGATTCAATACCCAACAACTCGAGCTCCAGTTGGCCGCCATCTACGCGGCAGACCGCACCGTCCTGAAAGAGATCATGACCTTCGAACTGGACGAAGATGACGAAAAAACGCCCGGAATTCAACCGGTAGAAACCCCTGTTCAGCGAAATTTCATCCCAACAGCTTCATCCCGCAACGACGACCTCGCCACAGAGGTTATTCACGATCTGGAGCGCCTCCACGAGCTGAAGCACAACTTCGAAATGATGTTTGTCGAGGTTCCTTCCATAACTACAGCTTCCAACGATACTCCTCCTTCGGTCGCCCCCGTGGCACCCGACAACGTCGTAACCAACGAAGAACCGAAAGCAGTAGTATACGAGGAACCGAAAGCCGTTGTACATCAGGCGCCTGTGCAAACAACGCGCGAAATATCGCTTCTCCGGAAAGAGCACGTACAGCCGCAAAAGGAGAGCAACGAAGATCAGCAGTCAAAAGACCATACAAAATCGCGTAAGGAACGGATCATCGAGCTGGCCAAAGCACGTAATCCGGTAACCGAGCAACCAGCCGCCCCGGCAAGCCCACCCGGAGTAGAAACACCGCGTATAAAGGCCCGTCCGCCCCGCAAGCGAAAGGAAGAAGGCGAAGCCCTTCTTGACGAGATCGCCAACACCAAGGCCGAGATCGTTCCGGAAAACGAAAAACAGAAAGAACAGATCGACATGATCGATCAGTTTATAAAAAGCCAGCCCTCCTTTGCCAACGCCAAGGAGAAGCCACCCCAACCCGTGTCAGACCTCACCTCCATCAAGACCGGTGAGTTTGCCGACAGCATCGTCTCGGAGACGCTTGTCGAGATCCTCATAAAACAAGGAAAAAAAGACAAGGCTGTAGAGGTTTTAAAAAAGCTTATTTGGAAGTTTCCGCAAAAAAAAGCTTACTTTGCGGCTCAAATTGAAGAACTGAAAAAGTAATTATGTACATCCTTGTTATTAGTCTGATTATCCTTTTTTCCGTACTGCTCGTTTTGGTCATCCTGGCGCAGAATTCCAAGGGTGGCGGTTTGACCAGCCAGTTCGGCGGCTCAGCAGCCAGCAACATCATCGGTGTTAAGAAAACTGGTGACCTGCTTGAAAAACTTACATGGGGCTTTATAGTAGCCATCATGGTACTGACACTGTCAACAAACCTCATCACTCCCGGCGCAAGCAATGGCTCCGGCAGCGATATCATCGACCGCGTAGGCCAGGAAGCTCCCACAACACCTTCCCAAACCCTACCCAGCACCGACTCAACAGCCCCCGCTCCCGCACCTGATTCCACAAACAAGTAAGCCTCAGCTTACCAGTTAAAAGATAAAAAAATCCCGAACCTCACCGGTTCGGGATTTTTTATTCCCCAATCCACACCTCCCACAATTTCGCCCTTGTAACAGCTCACTCGCCTCCATTGCTTCGCAATCACTCACACACCCACCCACACAATTTCCCTCGCTCTCGCACTGTTCCTCACACTGATTCCCCCCTTTGCTCTTCACGACTGCACTCCACATAAAAAAAGCCCCTCCTTTCGGAGAGGCCTTTCTAAAAGAATATGGGTAGATGTATTGATTACATCATGCCGCCCATGCCACCGCCATGAGGCATAGCAGGAGCTTCTTTATCTTCCGGAATGTCCGATACCACAGCCTCTGTAGTTAACAGAAGACCAGCGATAGAAGCGGCATTCTCAAGCGCAAGGCGCGATACCTTTGTAGGATCGATAATACCTGCAGCGAAGAAGTTTTCGTATTTGTTCTCACGGGCATTGAAACCGAAGTCACCTTTACCGTCACGAACTTTATTCACGATCACAGAACCTTCCTGACCAGCGTTCTCAGAGATTGTTCTGAGGGGAGCTTCGAGGGCAAGGCGAACGATGTTAACACCGGTAGCCTGGTCGTCATTGGAAAGACCAAGTGTTTTTATGTCTTTCAGTGCGTCGATAGCGCGGATGTATGCTACACCACCGCCAGGAACGATACCTTCCTGTACAGCAGCGCGAGTAGCGTGCAATGCATCGTCTACGCGATCTTTCTTCTCTTTCATTTCAACTTCAGTAGCAGCACCTACGTAAAGGATAGCCACACCGCCGGAAAGCTTAGCCAGACGCTCTTGCAGTTTTTCTTTATCGTAATCAGAGGTAGTAGTTTCTACCTGAGCTTTGATCTGTGCTACACGACCTTGAATATCTTCTTTCTTACCAGCACCGTTAACGATCGTTGTGTTATCCTTATCGATGTTGATTTTCTCTGCGCGGCCCAGCATGTCCAGGGTTGCGTTTTCAAGCTTGAAACCTTGCTCTTCAGAGATTACTTTACCGCCAGTAAGGATAGCGATATCTTCGAGCATAGCTTTTCTTCTGTCACCGAAGCCAGGAGCTTTAACAGCCGCTACGCGCAGTGCGCCACGGATCTTGTTTACCACAAGCGTAGCAAGAGCTTCGCCTTCTACTTCTTCAGCAATGATTACAAGGGGCTTGCCTGTTTGAGCAGATTGCTCGAGAATAGGGAGAAGCTCTTTCATGCTGCTGATCTTCTTGTCGTAGATCAGGATGAAGGGAGCGTCAAGATCAGCTTCCATCTTCTCCGTGTTGGTTACGAAGTAAGGAGACAGATAACCGCGATCGAACTGCATACCTTCTACAGTCTTCACTTCAGTTTCAGTGCCTTTAGCTTCTTCTACAGTGATAACACCGTCTTTACCAACTTTATCCATAGCATCGGCAATCATCTTACCGATGGTTTCGTCGTTGTTAGAAGAGATCGTAGCTACCTGGGCTATTTCGTTAGAACCACCTACTTTTTTAGACTGAGTTCTGAGGTTTCCAACAACAGCTTCAACAGCCTTGTCGATACCACGCTTCAGATCCATAGGGTTAGCACCCGCCGCTACGTTCTTGATACCGTGAGCATAGATAGCCTGAGCCAGTACAGTAGCAGTAGTAGTACCGTCACCAGCAGCATCAGCAGTTTTAGAAGCAACTTCTTTTACAAGTTGCGCGCCCATGTTTTCGATAGGGTCTTTCAGTTCGATTTCTTTCGCTACGGATACACCGTCTTTAGTAACTGTAGGGGCACCGAATTTCTTGTCAAGAATCACGTTACGGCCTTTAGGACCGAGCGTTACTTTAACAGCATCTGCCAGTTTATCAACACCCTTCTTGATTCTATCGCGGGCGGAGGTATCAAAGGTTATTTCTTTAGCCATGATTTAAATAGTTTTCGTTTTGAGAGTTGAGATTAGATAATGCCGAAGATGTCAGAGTTACGCATGATGAGGTACTCTGTGCCATCGATGGTGATCTCCGTGCCGGCATACTTGCCGTAGCACGTTATCGCCAACCTTAACTGTTACCGGCTTATCTTTCAAGCCTTCTCCGACGGCGATTACTGTGCCTTTTTGCGGTTTCTCCTTGGCAGTGTCAGGAATGATGATTCCGGACGCCGTTTTGGTTTCAGCTTCAGCGGCTTGAATAAGCACTCTGTCCTCGTTAGGTTTGAAGTTGATTTTTGACATATACGTATGATTTTTTAAGGTTAAACAGTTTTAAACCCACTCCGCGTCCATCACCTATTGTGCCATTGCGGAAAGAGATGCGAATAACGGACAATTTTTCTATTCCTGACAGCTTTTTATGTCGATTTTCCCTGTCATCCACCACCCTGGCCGCCGTCAATGTGGCATAATGGCAGGAATCGAATCCCCCGTGCCTCTGCCCATGTCAGCCCCCCGTGCAAGTAAGAAACCCGCCGCCCGAACCCCTGTTCCATAAACATACGTCGGAGAATATTACATCACCATACCACCTTTTTAAACCTCCATACTGGCACAGGTTTGGCACAATTGTTTAAATTATAGTGACGAAAATAGCGTGTGGTATGGAGAATCTATCGAAAGACTGGCTCACCCAGGGCATGATCGACTTCGAATACAAGAAATATCTGCTCCTGGCTTATCTTAAAACAGTACGCAGCTCCTTTGGGCGCGTACAGCTTTATCCTTTCCTGGCCGACCTCGTTTTTCACTATCGTAACCTGGTCGCCATAAAAGAGAACAAAACCCTGATCCGTGAATCCTTTCCCAAAGAGATCTCACTGGAAGAGTTCCACAAGCTTGAGCTCAGCTACCGCGAGTTGATTGAGGATGATGCAGTTATGAACGAACTCGAGTCCATCATCGAGTTTGCCATACCCCAGATCCGCGAATCACTTGACGAGGGCACTGTGCTGTATGAATATGTGGAATCCAACTGCGTCATCTCACCGATAGGCCTGACACCGCTGTATGCCCGTGAAGGCTACCTGTTCGTCACCCAGCCACCCGAAAAGGAAACCAATGTCTATCGCTACCAGGTCAGCTTCTTTGAAGACAGCAAGGAGCAGCTGCGCAGCCTGAACATGCAATTTATGGAGCGGGTAGACAAAAGTATCGTCAATACCTACGAACGCATCAAGCTTGACCTCATCCGCAAATTCAAAGACCTGCCTAACCCGGCCACGTATCTAATTCTGTCCAGGGCAAAGTTCCCGTTCACAGAAACCCTTATGCCGGTGGCAAAGCGTATGTTTGTAAAACATATCTCCGGGTAAAACCCTGAAATACAGTTGTGTCTGATAAAGATTTGTTAACAGTATACTCCTTTTTATTCTTGCATCCTCCTTTGGCCTCCGGAAGCCAAAGCGCTATCTTGCGACAGCTACTAAAACTGTATTTCCCTTGAAAAGGCTGTTAGCCATACTCCTGGCACTCTTCGCATTCCAGATATCGTTCGCACAGATCGATACATTGAATACCCCTATAAAGACCGATACGCTCAAAAATCTTATTCATACGGACAGCCTGCCGCCTGTAGCACAGCGCCTTGACTCCATCCAGAACAACTTCCAGAGCAAGTCAGACAGCGTGAACCGCGCCTATCAGAACACGGCCAGCGAAATTCAATCCCAGCGCGACCGCTACCAACACACGGCCGACAGCCTCACCCAGCTCAACCTGCCCGCAGGCAAATACACCGGCAAGGTAGACAGCCTGAACAACGAGCTCGCCAGCACCCAGCAAAAGGCCACCGGCAAGATCTCCTCATTACAGAAAGAAGCCACCGGCAAAATCAATTCGCTCCCCCTTACACCCGATATGCAGGAACGGGCAGCGCAGCTTACCAGCAGTATAAACGACTCAAACCTATCGTCGCTTTCCGCGCCCGGCGGTATGCCATCGCTATCCGGCGGCGTTCCCGGCGCCAACCTACCGCAACTCCCCGGTGCGCCAAATGCAGAGCTTCCCGGAGTATCCGGTGCCAATGTGCCGGCGGTAAAAGGCGTTGGCGATGTAACGAAGAATATCGAAGGCGTCTCGTCTGTAACAAACGAGATCCAATCCGTCCAGGAGGCTGGTGGACAAATCACACAAGCCACCCAGGATGTAAAACAAATAGACAACCTGGCAGAAAGCCAGGCTGGCAAAGTAGCCGAAGTAAAGGCCTTGCAGGATCAGGCTGGCAGTCTGCCCGCCAACCCATTAGGTTCCGAAAAGGAAACTAAGGAACAGCTCGTATCACAGGCGCGCAAAGCAGCAGTAGATCACTTCGCCGGCAAGCAGGAGCAGCTCAAGCAGGCCATGGACAAAATGTCCAAATACAAGCAGAAATACGAAAGCGTACAAAGTATAAAAGACTTACCGAAACGACCACCGAACGCAATGAAAGGAAAGCGTTTCTACGAACGGCTCGTACCCGGGCTGACACTGCAGGCTCAACATCAGAGCAAGGACTGGCAGGCTGATTTCTACCTGAGCGCCGGCTATCGGCTGTCGGGTCGCTTTACGGCCGGCCTGGGCTGGAACCAGCGCTGGGGCTACGACTTCGGCTCCGGCAAATTCGAACCGGGCGCCCGCATATTTGGCCCGCGTGCCTACGGCGAGTTCAAGCTTAAAAAAGGCTTCGTACTACGTGGTGAGACCGAGATGATGAATGCCTACGTACCACCGGTCTACGCAACCTCCCTCCAGGACAACGGACGCCGTGAATGGGTATGGGGCATACTCACCGGCATCAAAAAGGAATACTCATTTATTGGCAACGTACGCGGCAACGTACAGCTGCTTTACAATCTGTATGATCCTCACAGCAAAAGCCCATATGGCGATCGGTTGATCGCCCGGATGGGATTCGAGTACACCATCAAAAAGAAGAAAAGCAAAGACAAGAACAAGACGGAAAAGTAAAATCCATACCTTTCCCATGGAGCCCCGCTCATCACAGATAACTATGAAACACACCATCTTCCCGCTGCTTCTCTTACTGGCCGCCGTGGCCTGCCAAAAGCCGATACTCGAGCCCAACGCAAAAGAACGCTTTGCCGAAATCGTTCGCTCGTCAGCACCACTGGTAAGCAAGACCACACTGGAAGATACATTACCTGCCGAAGCCCTGAGAACCATGGGCATCGGCCAGATAAACGGCGTAAAGCTCCAATACGGTAATAACCACTCCACCAGCTATTACGCCTATCACGCCGACCCCGACGCGCTGATCGCCACACTATCCCGCCTCCCCTTTACAAAGTACGCGGCAATAGCCGACACAACCTGCTACAAAACCTCGTTCGAAGTATTAACACAGCTGCAACAGAACCTATCGGATATAGAGCTCAGGAATAGCGCGTTCTTCTGGAATGCCTCCCACGAAGAATTCGAAATCTACGAATGCCTCAAAACCCCCATACGCCACACCGTCCTCATCAGCCGCCGCTCAGGACTGGTATATCATCGGGTCGAAACTGTCTGAACAGGATTAATGGATGTAAGGATAGACAGGATAAATTAACTTACAACCAATCTTACTACAGAAAACAAAAGCGCCGGGCATAGCCCGGCACTTTTGTTTTTAAGAATGCATTCATCATACCCATCCTTACATCCATTAATCTTGTTCTGACTATTCCTTCGCCGCCTGCCGATAAAGCAGGAACAGCATAAGCAGGAAGAAGCCTACTCCGAGCGCCTGATACCCACCGGCACCAAGCCCCGCGGTAAGCGCTTCAGCGAAATCAACACTCTTCATGCTCTCCGAAAAGAACACCATGAGCATCGCTACGAGAACACCAGTAAGCGCACCGCCGGCAATAAGACCGGTAGCAAAGAGGCTGCCTCGTCCAAGGTCGTCATCCATACGTTTCTTGCCTTTGCGTTCGGCATTCCATTCCATAGCACCTTTCAGAGCGCCGCCGGCAAAGATGGGCAGCGTGGTAGACAGCGGAAGATATAGACCGATGGCGAATGCCAGCGCCTTGATACCGCAAAGCTCCAGCGTAATCGAGATGAATACACCTACAATAACAAACTGCCAGTCAAGGTTGAACGATAATATACCACGTGCAAGGGTCGCCATAAGCGTAGCCTGCGGAGCGGGATAAAAGTCGCTGCCGATAGCATGCTCGGTTACTCCGGCTTTTATCATAGCGGCTGTAGGTGTATCGAGAACACGGATAACTACGCCGATAGCAATAGACGATACGATGGCACCGATGAACAATGCCAACTGCTGATAGCGCGGGGTAGCGCCTACAAGGAAACCAGTCTTCAGATCTTGAGAAGTACCACCGGCATTAGAAGCAGCTATGCAGATCATACCTCCTACTACAAGGGCCAGCGGCTCATAAAACTTACCCGACCAGCCGATACTGGTAAAGATGAGACAGGTCCCCATAAGCGTTGCGATAGTCATACCGGAAATAGGGCTATTGCTGGTACCAATCAGCCCTACAATGCGGCTGGCTACCGTAACAAAAAAGAACCCGAACAGTATTATCAATACACCTATAAAGAGCTTCTGGAATATATTATCGCCTGGAATGATGGAGCTTGGCAGCAGGGCGATGATCAGTACAAGCGCGAGGCTACCGATAATCACCACTCTGAATGACAGGTCGCGTTCAGTACGCAATACGCTGGCCCCACCCTTTTCTTTCAATGAGCCAATACTTTCACGGAACGAGCTAATAATAGTCGGGATCGTTTTGATAAGAGTAATAAAACCACCCGCTGCTACTGCCCCTGCACCGATCTGACGAATGTATGCACGATAAAGCGCATCAGCATAATTCCCAAAGCTATGCGCCTGAGGATCCCACGCGCCAGGACCACCAGCCGCGTTCATATCAGCCAGGTAGCCCAGCTTGATCAGTTGCAATGCGATTGTATCAGGGGCAACGAGCGTGGCCAACAACGGGTTCAACGCCCACCATGCTAATACAGAGCCCGCTACCAGGATACCTGAGATCCGCGGGCCTATGATATAACCCACACCAAGATATTCCGGTGTGATCTCTCCGCGTGTAGCGGCAGAGGGCCAATACTTATTTGCCTGACTGGTAACAAACGAGGGAACCTCGGCAATAACGTGAAATACCTTTTGAAGCAATGCATAGAGTACAGCAACCCCCATACCGAGGAAGGCAGTCTGAGCAAATACGCCGCCCTTCTCTCCTGCCTGAAGCACCGAGGCACACGCCGTACCTTCAGGATACGGAAGTGTTTCATGCTCCTTTACGATAAGCGAACGGCGCAAAGGAATCATCATCAACGTACCGAGCATACCACCAAAGGCTGCCAGAATCAGGATGGTGAGGTATTCAAAATAGGCATCACCCACGCTCTCGCCGTTCGGGCCGGGTGAGAGAAAAAGGAAGCCGGGCAACGTAAAAGCTACGCCTGCGGCAATGGTTTCACCAGCAGAGCCTGCGGTTTGTATAATGTTGTTCTCAAGAATAGTCGTCTTCAAAAATTTACGCCCCAGCGTAATAGCAATAACAGCAATGGGTATCGAGGCCGTAACCGTAAGACCGGCCTTGAGAGCCAGGTATACCGTTGAAGAACCGAACAGAATACCAAACAATGCACCGAACACGACCGACTTCACGGTAAACTCTGCAATGTTCTGTTCGGGCGCAACGTATGGCTTGAAAGATTTGATGTCTTCCATTGAATAAGATTTAGGTTTAGATAAAAATACTACGACTACTACTGCACGTTGCCGATCAACTTACGGATCGGCTTGCTCAGCAACAAAACTATTAATCCGCAGATGATCATTACTTTGGTCATCAGCGCAAAAAGATCAACCATAACCGACGGATTCTGGAGAATGGTCTTCTCGTCGAACTCGCCGGAGATAATACCGGCATTGAGGTTACCCAGCGCCAGCGACATAAACCACACACCCATCATCTGGCCTACCAGTCGCTGCGGCGCAAGCTTGGTTACTGCGCTAAGGCCTATGGGGTACAGACATATCTCACCAAAAGTATGAAGCAGATACGTAACAGCCAGCCACGTAGGCCATGGCTTATCACCGGCCACCACTACATAGGAAGCGCCGATCATTACCGCAAAGCCAAGCCCCATAAAGATAAGGCCGAACGAAAGCTTGGCGGGTATCGAAGGATCGAGCTTGCGCTTAGCCAGCCACTGCCATAACCAGGCCACAACCGGCACAAACATCACTACATAAATCGTAGGCACCGACTGAAAAAAGGCCGAAGGTATACCGAACATATTGGTATAACGCTCGGCAAACAGATTCAGGGTAGAGCCCTGCTGCTCGAAGCCTGCATAAAACAATGCAGATACAAAGAAGAAGATTCCGATCGCCGTAACACGCTTCCGCTCCTCTGGTTCAAGTTTTTCGAAGATCAGTACAACCGCAAAGTACACTATAGCGCAAGCCAGCAGCATAAACCGGGCAGCATTTGCAAAAGCTATCGGGTCTATGCTGAGCGTGTGATTGAATAATAGAAATACATATACCGCCAGCAAGGCTATCACAGCCCACATGCCATACAATATATTACGACGGGTTTTAGCCTCCCGGAGCGTTGGCTCAGGAAGGATTCCGGCCTGGCCCAGGTGGCGCGCAGTAAGCACATATTGAACCGTACCCAACGCCATCCCTACACCCGCAGCACCAAAGCCCAGGTGCCAGTCCACCTTCTGTCCCAGATAACCGGTAATGAAAGGCGAAATAGTGGCGCCGATGTTGATACCCATATAAAATATAGAAAACCCGGCATCGCGACGGGCACTCTCGTCTTTAGAATACAATGCCCCAACAAGACTACTGATATTCGGCTTCAGAAGACCTGTTCCGATAACAATAAGAAGGAGCCCCAGAAAGAAGGTTTCAGTAGACGGAATCGCCAGACAAAGGTGACCCAGCGTAATAATACAACCGCCATAAAACACCGCGTTGCGCAAACCGAACACTTTGTCAGCCAGCCAACCGCCGGGCAGCGACAGCAGGTACACAAACATGGTGTAAAGCCCGTAAACGGCACCACCGGTCTTGTCGTCAAGACCCATTCCGCCCTTCTCGACAGAGGTCACCATAAACAAAAGCAGAAGGGCGCGCATGCCATAATAGCTAAAACGCTCCCACATCTCCGTAAAAAACAACGTGGCCAAACCGCGGGGGTGACCAAAAAAAGTTTTGTCAGAATTCATTTCCGTAAAAAATCAAACAAGCGAAGTGAACTTATAGCCGAATAAACGTCTAAAAAGCGCCTCAAAGTAGGCCGATAAATTCACTTTCGCAAACACGTTGCGAAGGCGCAAAGTAAATAAAAAATGTTATGCAATCGATTGAGGTGGTTTAATTTGACTAAATTTGTTCCCTCATTAACCCAATTGTCATGCTTGAATATGGAATCAGACCGACTAATGCATCCATTAGTCATCTGGGTATCAAAGAAGGAAAGGCGCATTGGAACCTACCCCCGAACCAACTGGCCGAAATAGCCGTCCGACTCGGACAAGCCAAAAACACCAGCACCGGGGCTATCGCTATTGACACCGGCGAGTTCACCGGTCGCTCGCCAAAGGACAAGTTTACAGTACGCGACAACACTACCGAAAAGGCCGTGTGGTGGAACAACTTTAACATTCCTTTCGAGTCTGCCAGGTTCGAAAAACTGTATCAGAAAATGATCAAGTATTTCGACGGCAAGGAATTCTACGTACGCGACCTATACGCCTGCGCCGATCCGCGCTATCGTATGAATGTGCGGGTCGTAAACGAATTTTCCTGGTCAAACCTGTTCGCCTACAACATGTTTCTTCGTCCTACGGAAGAACAACTCAAAGTGTTCGAACCGGAGTGGCTTATTCTGAACGCACCCGGCTTTATGGCCGACCCCGCGGTTGACGGCACGCGCCAGCACAACTTCTCGATTATCGACTTTACCCGCAAGATCATCCTTATCGGTGGCAGCGGCTATACCGGCGAGATCAAGAAAGGTGTGTTCACAGCGCTCAACTTTATCCTGCCGCACCAGAAAGACGTACTGGCCATGCACTGCTCGGCAAACATCGGAGAGAAAGGCGATACCGCCATCTTCTTCGGCCTCTCCGGAACCGGCAAGACTACGCTTTCTGCAGACCCTGCCCGCAAGCTCATCGGCGATGACGAGCACGGCTGGACTGGCGACAACGTGATCTTCAACTTCGAAGGCGGTTGCTATGCCAAGACCATAGACCTCACCGAGGAGAAAGAACCTGATATCTTCCGCGCAATCAAAACAGGCGCTCTGCTTGAAAACGTATGCTTCAAACCAGGCACCAACGAGGTCGATTACACAAACTGCTCGGTTACCGAGAACACGCGTGTAAGCTACCCGATCGACCACATCCCTAACATTGCGCAACCATCACTCGGAAAGAACCCGAAGAATATATTCTTCCTGACTTGCGATGCTTATGGTGTGTTGCCTCCCATATCGAAGCTCACGCCTGGCCAGGCAGCATTCCACTTCATTTCAGGCTACACCGCAAAAGTAGCTGGAACTGAGGCTGGTATTACCGAACCCACCATGACATTCTCCGCATGCTTTGGTGCCCCATTCATGCCGCTGCACCCTGCTGCCTATGCAGACATGCTGAGCCGCAAAATGAAGGAGGCCGGCGTAAATGTCTGGCTGGTAAATACAGGCTGGTCCGGTGGCGCTTACGGTGTAGGCAAACGTATGAGCCTCACCCACACACGCGCGCTGATCACAGCCGCCCTCAACGGCGCATTGAACTCAGTACAATATGAAACCCACGATATCTTTGGTGTAGCTATGCCGCAAACTTGTCCCGGTGTACCCGTGGAAATCCTAAACCCACGCAATACCTGGAGCGACAAGGATGCTTATGACCAAAAGGCCAACTACCTGGCAGACTCGTTCCTGAAGAACTTCGAAAAGTTCGCAGACTCTGCCAGCGAGGAAACGATAGCAGGCGCCCCTACCCCGGCACGCGCTACCGCATAAGAACTTTCCGTTGGCGTTGGCTTTATATCTGTGAAGGGATGGTAAGAGCCGGCCTCTGAGCAACTCAGGGGGCCGGCTTTTTTCTTCGCCTCTCACCCTCACACTCACACTGCCCCAGTATTCAGGGATCATCTTTTTCATCTGGCTTCGTTCGCGCCTCGAACAACCAGGGAAGGCCCTCGCGTGCCCCGAGTATCTCGGTGGGGGCACGCTAGTTAAAGTCCCAAACATCAAACACACTGCATTCCATCCCATCCATCCTCTAATCCTAAAAATCCCAGTCAAACCCTACACATAACCGAAACCTTAACTTTCGCTTTATTTCACAATTCGCTAAAAGCCATATCTTTGCGGTATTGTTATCTTGCTTTGAAGACTGAATGATGCAAAAGACCTCGAAAGGAATCCTCACCCTCACTATTATACTCTCCCTTGCGAACCTGACCGTCAAGGCGCAGGATCTTTTTTCCACATACGACTGCCGGCAGCATGCCGATCTTTTTTATGAAACGGCGGTAGAAGAGCCCGTGGAAATTGTAACTTCTGCAACAGAGATAGCCCAGGCTGAACCGGAAGCAACGGTTGTAATCGACACCATCAATGGCTGGCAGCAATGGTCGTTCGTACAGAATTTCACGTACGGCAAGGACCGCGGAGCAATGCCAATGATCACGGATCTGAACGCGCTTCACCCCTATTTTCGCGACCGCATAAAACAACTCTTTGCTGACTGCGAAGCTCAGGGAATACGCCTGGCCATAGTAGAATCATACCGCACGCACGCCAAGCAGAACGAATACAAAGTAATGGGCCGTAAGTACACCAATTCAGGTGCTGGACGCTCACGCCATCAGTATGGCCTGGCAATAGACGTTGTACCCATCATAGACTCTGCTGCCGTTTGGGAAGACAAAGCGCTCTGGAAACGTATCGGCGTAACGGGCGAGAAGCTCGGTCTTCGCTGGGGAGGCCGCTGGAAAAAACCTTATGACCCCGGACACTTCGAGTGGACCGGCGGACTTACATCAACAAATCTTATACAAGGTATGCTTCCCCCCGTGCCTGAAGATCAATATCCTTGCCTGCAGGAAGATCTGAAACTGCTGCGCAAATACTGGAGAGAATGGGAGACCGCGCAGAGCGCTATCACGCGGAAGTAGGCAGATGAAGATTACATTTCCCGAGCATTTCTTTTTTGGCACCAGCACAGCCGCCTACCAGGTAGAGACAGCCTTCGAGCACGACTGGCAGGGCTTCAAAGCACGCGACGGCTATACGTTCGACCGGACCACCGATCACGAGCTGCGCCGCAAGGAAGACACCCACATCATCGCCTCGCTCGCGCCGAATTACCGCATGAGCCTCATGTGGAGCAAGCTGCAGCGCGAGCCCTTCGGCAACTTTCATCCGGAAACCGCCCAGGAATACCACGAATTCATCCGCGGCCTCAGAGCGCGCGGCGTAAGCATCATGATGGTGCTGCACCACTTCACCAACCCCTTGTGGTTTGCCAAACGCGGCGGCTGGGAACGCGAAGAGAACATTGCCATGTGGGTAGACTTCGCCAAAAAGGTGGTGGACGAATACGGCGACTACGTAGAATACTGGAACACATTTAACGAGCCGAATGTATACGCCAGCTACGGCTGGGTAACGGGCTTCTTCCCCCCTTTCAAGATCAACCCGGTCACCGCCGGCAAGGTCGTGCAGAACATGGGCAAGGCACATGGTATAATGTATGCCTACATCAAAGAGAAGCGTTTCGGCCAACCGGTAGGCATATCGCATAACGCGACAATATTCGGCGCCGAAAATCTGTTAGGATGGTTCCCCGCCCGTCTGGCAGACTGGTGGTTTATGGACTTTGTACCCGGTCACTTCGAGCAGGTAGACTTCTTTGGAATGAGCTACTACGGCCGTATATCGCATGACCCTCTGCCCATCACCTTCCTCGATACACCACATAAGATCAAAGCGCTGGGTCGTCGTCACGACGATATATGGGAATACCACCCCGAAGGCCTGCGCGCCTGCCTGGACCGGTACTGGGCCCGTTACAAAAAGCCCATCATCATTACAGAAAACGGCGCCTGCGACGAAAGCGACTTCTTACGTCTTCAAGCCATACAGGATTATGCCGTGATCATACATCAGGCATTACAAGACGGTATCGATATACGCGGCTATTATCACTGGAGCACGTGGGATAACTTCGAGTGGCACCTCGGCCCCAGCATGCGCTTCGGCCTATACGAATGCGATCCGGTAACCAAACGCCGCCTGCCCCGCCCCAGCGCCATGCTTTACAAAGAACTGGCTCACACCAAATCACTAGAACTCGCAGAAGAAGAACCCTCCGAAGACGAAGAAGAAGACATGTTCGCCTGGAAATAACAACAGCAAACAAACAAGGCCGGTCCTATACGAACCGGCCTTGTTTGTTATTCATCCTATCCATCCCATCATCCCAAAAATCCCAGTCTAATCCTTCAATATCCGCATCTCCACCCGCCGATTAGCCGCCCGCGCCTCCGGCGTAAGCTCATTACTAAGAGGCTGTGTTCCTCCAAACGCCTTCGTTTGCACCCTACCCTTAGAAATACCTTTCTCCACAAGATATTTCTTCACCGCATCAACACGGCTTTGCGAAAGCTCCAGGTTAGCTTTAGAGTTACCAACGTTATCGGTATGCCCTTCAAGCTGTATCTCCATCTTAGTATTCTCCTTCATCATCTGCGCTACTTCATCAAGCTCAGCATACGACTTAGGATCAATAACCGACTTGCCCTGCGCAAAGATCAGGTGGCTGAGTGTTATCGTCTGCCCTTTGGCCGTTAACGTTATATCGCGGGTAAGCTGGCGACTAGCGTCCTTGTCTTTCGGATCAACGATTACCGTGCGTGGATTATAACCATCGGCAGACGCGGTGATCTGATACTTTGCTGTGCCGTATATGGAGAACGTAAACGTGCTATCGTTGAACCGACCGAAGATACTTCCGGTAGGGATGCTGCTGTAGCGAACAGCGGATTTTATGCCTTTACCGGTGCGGGCATCCGTTACTTTACCGGTCACATGTATTTCGTCGTCCTGAGCCTGAGTTATAAATGCTGCACAGAGTAGTGCGGTCACGAGAAGTGCTTTTTTCATAGGCCGAAAGTATAAAACCAAATACCAACAGACAAAATTTGTTCACTGAAGTACAGAGGCAGACGGTTTATGGCGGAGCAAGGGGTTAAGTTGAATCCGGAAAGTCTTCGCTTACACCGGACGTTTGCACCAGAACCCACTAAGCATAAAATCCCGGTAAGCAGATACTTACCGGGATCTTGGATTTATTATCAGTGACTACAGGTCAAGGTCTATCGTTTCCCCCGCTTGGAAGGACGTGCCTTCTTCACCGGCGTCACTTTCGCTTTGACTTTTTTGCTGGCTGCTTTGCTGCTTTTGCTGTC
>Ga0247764_1000050_pt1 | contig 49126 bp, 40 predicted proteins | sample UWRJL051202B4_FD_179932 | JGI IMG/M metagenome (GOLD analysis project Ga0247764, IMG submission 179932) | Plant litter microbial communities from Arlington Agricultural Research Station in Wisconsin, United States - UWRJ-L051-202B-4 | ecosystem: Environmental > Terrestrial > Plant litter >...
TCTATTGTTTTAAATTGTTCCTTTGCTGCCCCCGGCATATAAATGGCGGGTACACACCTATACAAAACAAAGGTAAAAAAGAATCCCATGGTTACTGTCCAGGAAGCTACTGACATCATACTTGCGAATCCCGGTAAACCCCGGGTAGAAACCATACCCTTTCACAACTCCATTGGCCGGGTGCTCGCCGAAAAGATAATGGCCGACCGCGACTTTCCACCCTTCGACCGTGTAACGATGGATGGCATCGCTATAGCCTTCGACGAATGGAAGGCCGGCCATCGCGAGTTTGCCGTAGAAGATATACAAGCCGCCGGCTCGCCGCAGAAGAGTCTTCGTGATGTAAGCAACTGTATCGAAGTTATGACCGGCGCCATATTGCCCGAAGGTACTGACACCGTAATACGGTATGAAGATGTAAACATTCAGAATGATAAGGCTACAGTTCTTGTGCAAAAGCTCGAACGCGGACAGTTTCTCCACCGTCAGGGAAACGACGCCCGTCAGGGATCTGTTCTGCTCGAACCCGGTATAGCACTCTCGCCGGCAGAAATTGCGTTGCTGGCCTCGGTGGGTAAAGGCGAGGTAAAAGTGTATGCATTTCCCAAAACCGCTATAATATCATCGGGCGATGAGTTGGTCGGTGTAAACGAAGAACCTGAACTCTACCAGATCCGCCGCTCCAATGCCTATGCCATAGAAGGCGCTATGGAACAAATGAAATGGGAGGGACGTCAGTATCACCTGCCTGACCGCAAAGATTTTCTTCTCGACTCATTAAGAGTTATCGAAGCAGATCATGATGTACTGATACTTTCCGGCGGGGTGTCCAAAGGGAAGTTTGACTTTATACCCGATGTACTCGAAGAGATAGGCGTACATCGCCTTTTTCACGAGGTGAGCCAGCGCCCGGGCAAACCCTTCTGGTTCGGAGTATCGAAGAAGGGTAAGGTGGTTTTTGCGTTACCCGGCAATCCGGTGTCTACATACATGTGCTTTTACCGGTATATAAAGCCATGGCTGCTCAATAGCTTTGGTGCAAAGCCCGCGAGCCTCGAAGCTATATTGGCCGAGGACTTTAGTTTTACGCCAGAGTTAACCCATTTCCTCCAGGTTGCGATAAAGGTGGAGCAGGGATGTCTCAAGGCATATCCTCAGCCCGGCAGTGGCTCCGGCGACTTTGCGAACCTAAAACACGCCGATGGCTTTATCGAGCTGCCCTCCAATCGCCAGCACTTCAAAGCGGGTGAGGCATTCTCCTATACGCCATTCCGTCTTGGTTAATGACGATACTCATTGCGCCTGATAAATTCAAAGGCTCGTGTTCAGCACAGGAAGTGTGTGATGCTGTAGCAGAAGCTTTGCTCTCCATCAATCCCGGTATCAACTTTATAAAATTACCTATGGCTGATGGAGGAGATGGTACGTGTGTGGTATTGACGCGGGCCGCTGGTGGCACCTTGCAACCCTGCACGGCCCGCGACCCGCTTCTTCGTACGATCAATACACAGTATGGCCTTACGCCGGATGGTAAAACCGCTATTGGTGAGATGGCTGCAGCTTCCGGTCTTGCGCGCCTGCAGCTCTCTGAATACAATCCTTTAATAACATCATCCGCCGGTACGGGTGATATCATTCTCAAGGCCGTCACCCAACATCAGGTTACTTCACTCATTCTCGGTATCGGCGGCACCGCTACCAACGATGGCGGCATTGGCATGGCAGCGGCTCTTGGTGTTCGCTTCTACGATAAACAAAACCAATTGCTGGAGCCCCTTGCTCAAAACCTGATTACTATTCATCGCATAGATCTGTCTGATGTGCCTCACGCAATACGTCATTTGCAATGCACACTTCTCTGCGATGTAAATAATCCGCTTTTTGGTCCTGATGGTGCCAGTGCAGTGTTTGGTCCTCAAAAGGGTGCTACTCAGGAAATGATTTCTGTGCTTGATGATGGACTCCGGCACCTTCACGCAGTTATCCAGGAGCAGTTTAATAAGTCTGTAAATTTTCCGGGCGCTGGTGCTGCGGGAGGTTTTCCGGCAATGCTTACTCTGCTTATGCAAACTCAGATCCGTTCGGGAACTGAGTTCATTACTGATTTTACCGATCTTGAAAACCATATTCGCAAGGCTGACCTTGTCATTACCGGTGAGGGGCGCATTGATGCTCAGACGCTTTCGGGTAAGCTCGTCAGCGGTATAGCCGCGCTCGCAGCTCGTTATGCAAAACCCCTTGTAATCGTAGCGGGCGCAAGCACGCTTACTGCCGGGCAAACCGAGGCTCTTCACATTCACAGACTGGTTACTCTGGTCGATGATGAAACTCCTTATCAAAAAGCTCTCACTGATCCCGTTTCGCTTATACGCAAACGAATCATCCAGCATATCGGTCCGCTTGTTGAAATAGGATTGACGAAATAATATTCTGTTTGGCTTGTTTTTGCTGGCGTTGATACTTACCTTGATATTCCGTTTAAAGGCCGTTCAGCCTCCAAATTGTGCCCTTGTTTGGCCACCCTTAAACAGACCTTATAGAGACTTTATACAGTCCTTATAGAGACCTTATACAGACTTATAGCCTCATGATATCCTATTTCCATTGCCTGGACAGTCAGTTTACCTTATATCCATACCCCATAATCTGACTTTGCACCCGGTCATCAGGGTTATCAGGCACAGCGTTAATAAGTTTTAGATAACTCCAAATAATATTTTGTTTGTGCCTGGTCTTCGCATGGATGACTGATCTTTGAAAATAGCTTCTTTGGTAGTTTAGGAGTCTTGAAAATCACAGTTGTTACTCCCGCTACATACCCTTAAATTTGTCCCCCGTCCTCATGGAGGGCGGAATCACAATCTGATTAACTATAGCCATGTTTGATAATTTAAGTTATAAGCTCGATAAAGCCTTTCAGAGCCTCAAAGGTCAGGGGCGTATTACCGAAATAAACGTTGCATCTACGATCAAGGAGATCCGTAAGGCCCTGATCGATGCCGACGTTAACTATAAAGTAGCCAAGGAAGTTACTGACGAGATCAGGGAGAAGGCTATGGGCCAGGACGTGCTGACGGCAGTTTCGCCTGGACAGCTGCTTATAAAGATCACTAACGACGAGCTGACGTCGCTTATGGGCGGCGAGAGCATCGATATAAAGATCGAGGGAAATCCGTCGATTATCCTGATCTCGGGATTGCAGGGTTCCGGTAAGACCACGTTTTCGGGTAAGCTCGCTGCCTACCTGAAAAAGCAGGGGCGTTCTGTGCTGCTTACGGCGTGCGATATCTATCGCCCGGCCGCTATCGATCAGTTAAAAGTACTTGGTGAGCAGGTGGGAGTAGAGGTCTATGCTGAGCCGGAGAATAAGGATGCTATAAAGATCGCCAAGGCAGCTATTGAGCATGCCAAAAAGAATAATCATCGTGTTGTTATCGTCGATACGGCGGGCCGTTTGGCCGTAGATGAGCAGATGATGGATGAGATCGCGCGTTTGAAAGCAGCGCTGAATCCGGCTGAAACGCTGTTCGTGGTGGACTCGATGACGGGGCAGGATGCTGTCAACACGGCGAAGGCTTTCAACGACCGCCTGGACTTCAACGGTGTTGTTCTTACCAAGCTGGATGGTGATACGCGTGGTGGTGCAGCGCTTTCTATACGCCGGGTTGTCGATAAGCCTATCAAGTTTATCAGCACGGGTGAGAAGATGGAAGCCATCGATCGTTTCTATCCAGATCGTATGTCGAGCCGGATCCTCGGCATGGGTGATGTGGTGACTCTCGTTGAAAAGGCTCAGCAGGCTTTCGATGAGGATGAAGCTAAACGCCTCAGCAAGAAGATCCGTAAGAACCAGTTCGACTTTAACGACTTCCTGTCGCAGCTGGAGCAGGTGAAGAAGATGGGTAACATGAAGGACCTTATCGGGATGATACCCGGCATGGGCAAGGCGATGAAGGATATCGACGTAGACGACAATTCATTCAAACCGGTGGAGGCTATTATCCGGTCGATGACATTCGAAGAGCGCGAGAATCCGGATATCATCAACGCGAGTCGTAAGAGCCGTATTGCTGTTGGTAGTGGTACGTCGATACAGCAGGTTAATCAACTGCTCAAGCAGTTTGGAGATATGCGTAAGCTGATGAAGACGATGAACAAGATGGGTGGCGGCAAGCGTGCATTGTCGGCTCTCAATCCGTTCGGACGCTAGGCAAGCATCTCAGTATATATTACCGCCCCGTTTTGATTGGTTCAGAACGGGGCGGTTTGTTTTTAGCGGGACGGGAAATGGAAGGCGGGTTCCGTGGCTTCGCTTTCGCGGGATGAAAACGAGGAGCCGTTTTTGCGTATAGGCCCATAGTATAACAATTTGCCGCTGTAGTCTGACGAGACTGTGCCGTGGGCGCGTGAGTATACTTTGTCGTGGCTCATAATAAGAGAGAGGTCGGCATCGCTTGTTCCGGAGGTGTAGCGGATAATGATGTAGTATTCGTCGTCGGGTAATGACGACAGGAGTTGGTATGTCTCAGTGCCGGTGTCGTGAATGCTGGATACGCCGTCGACAAGCTCTGCCGATGATACATTGTCGTCTTCGTCGAGGGTGATATTGCTGGCGAGAAGGAGGTCGAAGTTGGCCTGGTCAATGCTGACGCCGTCGCCGAGGTTCCAGGAGAGGTCCACCTGTAAGGCGTTTGTAGGTGGAACATCGTTGTCGATGATCTCAAAGGCATAGGTTACGTTGTTGGCTTCCGCAGCGATATCGGAGTCGGATATGCCGGTAAGCTGAAAATAGATAAACTCGCGGGAGGGCTCCACAAGAGTATCGTCTATGAGCTTGAACGATATTGTAGCTGTTGATGAACCCGGGTTTATGGTAAGCGAAAGACTGCTTGATTCCACGGGAGGTGTTGTGGAGATTCCTCCGGGCTCCGAGGATTTGGTATAAAAAGAATAATCTCCATCGAGAAGAGCCTGGCCTCCTATAGCAAAGTTGACGGTGGTTGTGACGCTTACCGTACGGCCAAGATCTATGGTGACGGTATAAACACTATCGCTTTCTTCGCCAGAGCCGGAGGCTGTCGTAAAGCCGACATTTTGGGTTTCGTCGTCATCGCAGGCCAACCAACAGGCTGCGGAGAGGGCTACCAGTAGGATACTCAGAGCACGTTGTTTCATGACAGTGGAGCGCGAGGCCCGGTTTCTGAGGGAAATATCGCGGATTGCGGAGATACACACGGTATTAATGCGACGATGCCGTAATTAGTGGCGACGAGAAACAGGTTGAGTGCGGAAACCCCTCTGGCCCCCGGGCGCACATAGTGCCATTTGGGGGAGTAATATGAATGAGGGGAATTGCGGTCGAAAAAAGTAAAAAATTAACAGGCCGTGGGATAAACCAAATGGCTATAGTTACCGTTCATAAAAGTAGTTTACAGGTTATTTAAAAGTTAAGAAAATGCCCCGGCCATTCGGGGCATTTTTAATGATAAAGGCACTATTTTTAATATATAGAATTGTTTTTGACAGAAGCGAAAGTTCGCAATATTTGCCTTAGAAGTCTGATATGTATTATCTTTTAGTAAGCAACAATAAGTAACTCGCTTTAACTAATCAGCTATTCCACTATAAACCAACACGTAACGTATGAAAACAACTATCCACCTAGTCCTTCTCTTTGTTATGGCATCGGCTGTAGCGTATGCCCAGGACAAGAAAGACCCCAAAAAAGGGGATAAGGAGCAAAAGGAAATGAAAAAGGAGGAGAAAAAAGAACCGAAAGAAAACAAGCTCAGCCCGCTGAAAAAATCCGAGGGTACGATCAACGGCGCAAAGGTTAAGGTAGTTTATCACGCACCTTCAGCACGCGGCCGTAAGATGATCGGCGAAAAAGAACCTTTCGGAAAAGTTTGGAGAACAGGTGCCGACAACGCAACTACTTTCGAAGTGAGCAAGGCTGTTAAGATTGAAGGCAAGGATCTGGCTGCGGGTAAGTACGAGCTGTTTACTATTCCTGGCGAAACGGAGTGGACTGTTATCTTCCAAAAGTTTGGCGACCAATGGGGTGCATACTCTTATAAGGAAGAGAACGACGTACTTCGCGTAACCGTGCCTGCGGGCAAACCTGATGCCTTTGTTGAAACCCTCGATATCAACGTGGGTAGCGACAAGGTGAACATCAAGTGGGAAAATTCAGCTGTTGCCTTCGCGGTAAAGTAATAATATCCCATTCTATCAAGGGCCGTCTCCACGCCAAGGAACGGCCCTTCTTATTTTCAGGAGGTTAGCAACCTGCCGCCGGTAGCGCCGATCGCTATCGGGATGCTGAAAAAAATACTCGTGTTGGGTAGGTTATAATGTCAGGAGTATTCTAGTATATTTCGCGATAACCAGTTTATAAGAGGCATGCAAAAGAAGATTCTGGGTCGTTATGATCGCGTCGATCTCCCGGGGTTGGGATTGTCGGATATACATGCTAAAATCGACACGGGAGCATATACGTGCAGTCTTCACTGTTCATATGCGGAAGTTGTCGATGGGCAGCTTCAGTTTGTATTGCTCGATGAAGAGCATCCTGAGTTCACAGGCATGAAATTTATCTTCGATGAGTTCGAACAACGGGAAATAAAAAACTCGTTTGGCGAAGTGGAACGAAGATTTGTAATAGTAACCACACTCCGGATTTTTAACGAAGAAATAATAACCGAATTCTCCCTGAGTAACCGGGGTTTACTTAAATTTCCGATCCTGATCGGAAGAAAAATCCTTCGCGACCGGTTCCTGATCGATGTAAAGAAAAAGAACGTATCGTATCGCGAAAAGTATAGGAAGAAGACCATCAAACTCAAGCGCAAGAGCGGATAATATATCCAGGGCTTTTTATGAACATAGCTATTCTCTCCAGAGACCCGAGGCTCTATTCCACACGTCGTCTGAAAGAAGCAGGCGAGGCGTGCGGACATAGTGTCGAGATAATCGATCACATGAAATGTGTTCTGTTTATCGAAAAGCATAACCCCGTTGTGTTGTACCAGGGCCGCCGCCTTGATTACTTCGATGCCATCATACCGCGTGTCGGCGCTTCGGTCACGTTCTACGGTGCTGCCGTAGTACGCCAGTTCGAAATGATGGGTGTATTCACAGCGGTGGAGTCGCAGGCGCTTATTCGTTCGCGCGACAAGCTCAGAAGTCTGCAAGTATTGTCGCGTGCAGGTCTTGGGTTGCCGAAAACAATATTCATGGACTATTCGCGCGATACCGAAGGTATTATAGAAGCCGTGGGTGGAGCTCCCGTTGTGATCAAGCTGCTGGAAGGCACGCAGGGTCTTGGCGTGGTACTGGCCGAGAATAAAAAGGCTGCGCAGTCGGTTATCGAAGCGTTTCATGGTCTTCATGCGCGCATTATCATACAGGAATTCATCAAAGAGGCCAAAGGGGCAGATATACGTGCCTTTATTGTAGACGGCGAAGTGGTAGGAGCAATGCGCAGACAGGCGCGTAAGGGCGAGTTCCGTTCTAACCTGCATCGCGGTGGTACGGCTACCATTGTAAAGCTGAACCGGGAAGAAAAGCATGCCGCCATTACCGCGGCTAAAAAGATGGGGCTTGGTGTAGCCGGTGTGGATATGCTGCCTTCAGCACGTGGGCCGCTTATTCTGGAAGTGAATTCATCGCCCGGGCTGGAGGGCATCGAGGGCGCCACGAAGGTCGATATTGCCAGCAAAATCATCCGCTATCTCGAAAAAACATCCAAAAAGAAGAAGTCGCCAAAAGCGAAGATCAACGCCTGATTCGTTGCCGGTAACCGATGTTGACGGCGCAGACGCACCGTTTGATGCTTATATGTGGGCATCGCGTTGAATTATTTTCGATATTCGGGCTGCTTTCACCGTGAGAGCAGCTTTTTGAATATGAGAGAGATCAGGATCGCGGGCCAGGAAATAGAGCCCGGAGAGTTCAAGTCCATTGACATTAATATAGCCAGGCTGCCGTCGCACACGCAGATTGACACACCAATCTACGTGTCGCGTGCCGAAGAAGACGGCCCGGTGCTGGCGCTCATTGCCGGTATGCATGGCGATGAGATCAATGGCATGGAGATCGTACGCCGCATTCTCGAAGACGGTCTTCACAAACCCAAACGGGGCACCGTGGTATGTATGCCCATTATCAACGTTTATGGGTTTCTCAATTATTCGCGTGACCTCCCTGATGGCAAGGACATCAATCGTTCCTATCCCGGCACCCGAAACGGGTCTCTGGCAAGCCGTGTGGCATATCATATGATGCACGACGTTATTCCCAACATCGACTACGGCGTAGACTTTCACACAGGCGGTGCTATGCGTGCCAACTATCCACAGGTGCGGGCCGTGCTCCGCGATGCGGTCAACCTGGAGCTTGCGCAGGCTTTTCACGCGCCTTTTACAATCGATGCCCCCTTCAGACCGAACTCGCTGCGAAAGGAAGCTTCACGCAAAGGCAAGAATATCATTGTTTACGAAGGAGGTGAGTCGCTGCGATTTGATCAGCACGCCATTAAAGAGGGTATTGCAGGCACAATGCGCCTGATGAAGTATCTGAACATGATCGATGAAGCACCGAATCCCGATGTAGAGAACCGCGTGATCTGGAGTACGTCGTGGATTCGCGCTAGGAACGCTGGTCTGTTTCAACCCAACGTTTACTGCGGGCAGCTGATACATCGCGATGATTGGGTGGGAACCATTACAGATCCCTTCGGTGAATTCAAGGAAAAAGTACTCTCGCCTATAACCGGCTATGTCGTGGGGCTTAATAATATTCCGGTAATCAATGCCGGCGATGCGCTGATGCATATCGGTATGGATAACATGTGCCGCCTGGATAACTACGGAGACGATTAACTGTGGAAGGCTTCCTGGATCAATACGGCTATCTCGCGCTCCTTGTGGGCACGTTTTTCGAAGGGGAGACGGCTTTGCTGATAGCTTCGTCGTTAATCTACCGCGGAGTGTTCGATGCGCCGTACGCTGTCTTTGCGGGCTTTGCCGGTTCGTTTATAAGCGATTGGCTTTACTTTATCATCGGTCGTCTGAATGGCCGCTTCTTTATTGCTAAACGTCCGGCATTGCAGGCGCGCCTTTTGCCGGTGCAGACATTTTTCGAAAAGCACAAGCTGCAAATATTATTGACGTATCGCTTTCTATACGGCTTCCGTGTTATTATACCGCTCATTATTGGTATGAGCAGCGTGCGCCCGATCCAGTTTCTGATCTATAGCCTGGTTAGCGGCGTGCTGTGGGCTACTGTGGTCAGTACCGTGGGGTATTCCGTAGGGCGTTTTCTGGATCTGAAGGCGTCTGTATTCGAAGATAACCTGTTGTTTATCGTACTGGGTTTTGCGGGCTTCGGCATGGTGTTGGGCTATGTTATAAAGCGCGTCACGCTTCGCCAAATGGAAGAATCCGGGAACAAGGCTTAGCCAAGCCGTGGTGTATCATTGTCTTTAAGGTGTACGCCCGATAGTTGAAGGCGAAGGGCTGTATGTGCAAGGTAGAAGATCTTTTCAGCAGCGGCGGCATACGGCAGACCTTGTGGATGAATATTGGAGATACAGTTACGCGCCTCGTCCGTGAGACCGGGTTGTGGGTTGAATGTAATATATGCCCCCATACTTTCGGGTGAGCTAAGGCCAGGACGTTCGCCAATCAAAATAATCGAAAGCCGTGTCCGGAATAAAGCCCCGATCTCGTCGGCCAGCGCTACACGGCTCTGCGAGGCAAGCACTATAGGTGCCACGGTTAGTGTTTTCGCAGCGAATCGTTTCAACAACAATGTCAATACCGGTAACGCATGATGGTTAATGGCTGTGGCCGATAAACCGTCTGCGAGAACAATGGCTATAGAAGGAGATACAGTTTGCGACAGTGCTTCTATAGCCTGGCGGCTGTTTTCGTGGAGCGTGCGTCCGAGGTCAGGTCGTTTGAGGTACACTTCACGGGTTGTGGCCTGGCTCTGTACGTGCTCTGTTGTGTGCCCCAGACCTTCTATTCCCGCGCGTAGAGTTCCCAGATCCAATATTGAATATACGGCGTCACGTGCGTGAGCATGTGCCAGACGGAATTGCAGAGATTCCCGCAGGGGTAATGAAGCCCCCACACGGCCGAGCGCAATACGCGCATTTGTAAAGGCGCGCAGTGCGCTCCACGGATCTGCGATAACGGAGGGATCTTGTTTATCGGGAGATGCAGAATTCATGATCTGTGCAGTTGTCAGGCAGGTAATCCCCACGTTTTGTTCAGTAGCCGGTGTGTTGCGCGGCTGGGCTGGAGTGTGCCGTGGATATCTATTATGTTTTGATTGATTAGCCAGGTTTCAAATTCAGGCGCATGGCGTAACCCCAATGTACGACGCAGGTACAGAGCATCGTGAAAGGATGTGGATTGATAGTTCAGCATGATGTCGTCGGCTCCGGGAACACCCATGATATAGTGACAGCCTGCCACGCCTAAAAGTGTGAGCAGATTATCCATGTCATCCTGGTCGGCTTCGGCATGGTTGGTATAACAAATATCCATACCCATCGGCAGACCGAGCAGTTTGCCGCAGAAATGATCTTCCAGGGCGGCGCGAATGATCTGCTTACCGTCGTACAAATATTCAGGACCGATAAAGCCAACCACAGAGTTAACCAGTAGCGGGCTGTATCGTCGGGCTACGGCGTAAGCACGGGCCTCACAGGTCTGCTGATCCACGCCATGATGTGCATTGGCCGAGAGCGAGCTGCCCTGGCCGGTTTCGAAGTACATAACATGGTTCCCTATCGTGCCGCGCTTCAGCGAGCGCGCGGCCTCGTGGGCTTCATGCAGCAGTGGGAGACTTACGCCAAAGCTGCGGTTTGTTTTCTCTGTTCCGCCGATAGACTGGAATACAAGATCTACAGGGCCGCCTTGTTCCATGATCTGCAGCGTAGTCGTTACGTGGCTTAGTACGCACGATTGTGTGGGGATATCGTACTGTTCGCGCAGGTGGTCCATCATGCGCAGCAAAGCCATTACCGTGTGCGGATTGTCTGTAGCGGGATTTATGCCGATAACGGCGTCGCCGCTTCCGTAGAGCAGTCCGTCGGCAATACTGGCTGCTATACCCTGGAGGTCGTCCGTAGGATGATTGGGCTGAAGCCGCGTGGCGAGTCTGCCGGGTAAGCCTATGGTATTGCGAAACCGGGTTATAACAGAACATTTGCGGGCCACCGCTATCAGGTCCTGGTTTCGCATCAGCTTCGATACGGCAGCAGCCATCTCCGGTGTGATACCTGGGGCAATGGCCTTTAGTGCGGCCGTTGTGGCAACATCCGAAAGCAGCCAGTCCCGCCATTGGCCCACGGTAAATGTGTGAACAGGGGCGAATGCCTCTGCATCATGTGTGTCTATGATCAGGCGGGTTATATCGTCTTCCTCATAGGGAACAACGCTTTCGTTCAGAAAATCTTTCAGCGGCACATCGGCCAGTGCGAGCTGAGCCGCCACGCGTTCCTCATAGGTCTGTGCGGCAACGCCGGCGAGAGCATCACCGGATCTCGGGGGCGAGGCGCGGGCCAGTAGTGTTTTCAAATCCGAAAAACTATAAGCATGTTGTCCGATGGTGGTTTTGTAAGGCATAGGTTGCTCAGGTTTCGGTTGTCCATTCCTGCAGCGTGATTTTATCGCGCTTCAGTATTGAGAATAATACTATTGTCAAAGCTAGCCCGGTAAAGAAGATCAGGCTCAGCAAGGGACTCGTGTACAATATTGCCAGCAAACACACAACAGACAGTATGAGGGCGGCTATCGGAAACCATGGATAGAACGGAGTGCGGAATGGTCTTTGCGAGTTCGGTTCGCGCCGCCGCAACTGTAGCAGGCTTAGCATGCTGATGATGTACATTACAATAGCGCCGAGAGCGGATAGTATGATGAGCTTATCTACGGTGCCGGAGAGCAGCGCTATTATACCGATACCACTACCGGTTAGCAGTGCCCAATACGGTGTCTGAAAGCGTGGATGCACTGTTCCCAGGGAGGCGGGCAGAAAGCCGCTGCGCCCGAGGGCGAAAAGCTGCCGTCCATAGCTGGTGATGATGCCATGAAAGGAGGCGATAAGCCCGAACAGTCCGAGCCCGGTAAAAAGTTTGGTGAGGCTGTTATCCTTGCCCATAACGCTGGCAATGGCTTGCGGCAACGGGTAGTCCAGGCTCGTAAAGCCGCGCCAGTCTGCCGCACCGCCGGTAGCGAGCATTACGCCAAGCGCCAGCAGTACAAGGGTAACGATGCCGGTAATATATCCACGGGGTATGGTTTTCGAAGGATCGCGGGCTTCTTCGGCCAGCATGGCTGTACCTTCTATGCCCAGATAGAACCAGATAGCAAAGGGCAACGCGGCAAACACGCCTGCCCATTGCACGGGCAATGCTTCGTTTGTAAATGTGGCTAGCTGGAAGTGAGGCGCCACAATTCCCATGAAGATCAACAACTCGCCCACGGCAAGTATGGTTACGAATAGTGAAAACGCAGCAGACTCTTTTATACCCAGGAGATTAATGAGTGTAAACAGAATGTAGCAGACGATGGCTGTAAGTTGTACAGGGAACTGTGGGTAGAGGAAGTGCATATAGCTGCCGAGTGCCGAAGCGATGGCGGGTGTGGCTAACACGAGCTCAACGACGGTGGCATACCCTGCTATTACACCGCCTATCGGGCCGAAGGCCCGCAGCGAGTAAGCAAAAGGTCCGCCGGCATGCGGAATGGATGTTGTTAATTCGGTGAAGCTAAAGATAAACGTGACATACAGTACGGTTACCACCAGTGTGGCAATAAGAAAACCAACGGTGCCGGCCACGCCCCATCCGTAATTCCAACCGAAGTATTCGCCGGAAATAACGAGCCCTACGGCCATTGCCCATAGGTGTACGGAGCCGAGAGCACGTTTCAGCACGGGTTTAGGTGTTTCCATGGTCAGACAATATACTCAATTCCGGCAGGCTTGGGCTGAGTAGTTAAAGAACGATTCAAAGTGCCGTAATACGACGTATTTCTTTCGATTGCAGAGATTGCACAAAATGTTCGAAATTGTTTGATAGCTTTGCCAGCGCCGAAAATGAGACCATTCCTTCTTGAGCTCGCTGAGAAATTGTACCGCAAGCATACGCGGAACCTGGATACACTTACGCTTGTGTTTCCTAACCGTCGTGCATCGCTGTATTTTCGTAAGCATCTCAGCACCCTGCTGGACCGGCCGGCCTTTTCCCCAAGGCTGTATACCATAGAAGATTTTATTTCCGGCTTCTCACCGTGGAAGCTGCCGGATAAGCTCGAGCTGATTCACCAGCTTTACCAGGTTTACTTTGATGTTGTCAATGCGCGGCCCGATGACAGCGCCGACCAGGCAGATCATGTCGAGCCGTTCGATCAGTTCTATTTTTGGGGAGAAATGCTTTTGCGGGACTTCGATGAGGTTGATAAGTATCACGTCAATGCCGAACATCTTTTTAAAGACCTGAGTCATCAGAAAGAGCTGGACACGACATTCGATTTTCTGACTGACGAGCAAAAAGAGTTCTTACGGAGCTTCTGGATAAATTTCGATACTACGGAGTCTGCCAATAAGCAAAAGTTTCTCTATATCTGGCGTTTGCTGCCGGAAGTTTATAAAAGCTTTCAGGCCCGTCTCAGCAATCAGGGCATTGCCTATGAGGGCATGTTGCATCGCACGGTGGCGGAAGACCTGCGATCAGGCAGGGCTCCGTATAATTTTCCCGCGCTTGACGATGAGCCGTCGCTGCACTTTGTCGGCTTCAATGCGCTGACACGTGCGGAAGAGAACATCATCAGTTACTTCGTAGATCGTAACATAGCGGCCGTGCATTGGGATATCGACGCTTACTATAGTAATAACAATACCCAGGAGGCGGGGCGTTTCTTCCGGAAGTATCAGCTGCACAAAGTCCTGGGTAAAACGTTCCCCGCGGATGTACCTTCTAACCTGCTGGAGCGGTCGCGTAAAGCAGCGTCAGGAGCGCCGGATGCGGGTGAAATTAAGCTGTTTGGTGCATCACAACCTGTGGGCCAGGCAAAGCTTATGGCACAGGTTCTTCGCGAGCACCTGGCAAAGGGGATGGATCCTGAGGATACGCTCATTGTGTTGCCGGACGAGAAGCTGCTGATGCCCGTGCTTCACGGTATCGCGGGTGATGTCGAGACACTGAACGTTACCATGGGTTTCCCGTTGAGCAGTACGCCATTGTTCAACCTGGTGGAGCTGCTTATCGATATGCAGATCTCACGCAAAGACGAGCAGTTCAATCACCGGAACGTACTTGCGCTGTTAGGCCATCCGTATGCTGTAGCGGCTGATGCCGGTGTTGCCAACAGTAAACGCAAGGATATCTTGCAGAATAACTGGGTGCACGTTTCTCAAAGCTACCTGGCTACAGAAGTTGTCCTGCATCGCTTAATGTTTGCGGTGCCTCATGCGGGAACCTATACGATCTATACGATCACCGGGTATCTTAAGGATATTATTATCGAGATTGGTAGTCTGCCCACGCTGTCGGACTTTGATAAGGAATATGCGTTTCACTTCATTACGCTGCTAAACCGTATTCAGGACATTATGGGCAGCGCGGAAGCCTCGTTGACTGTCACTCCCGCGGCCTCTCTCAAAGAGGCGCGAACACGTGAGCGTGAAGCTTTGCGTTCGTTTCTGCGACTGTTCCGCCAGTTGATCCGTTCGGAGAAGATTCCGTTCCGGGGTGAGCCGCTGAAGGGCATGCAGATCATGGGTGTGCTCGAGACCCGTAACCTCGATTTCAAGAATGTATTCGTTCTTTCATTGAACGAAGGCGCGTTGCCGGCGTTCAGCAGCAAAGGTTCCTATATTCCGTTCACGATCCGCAAGGCTTACGGATTGCCGACGCCGGAACACCAGGATTCTACCTATGCATACCTGTTCTATCGCATGTTGCAACGGGCGGAGAATATTTTCCTGTTCTATAACTCGGAGACCGATGTACTCGGTCAGGGCGAGATGAGCCGTTACCTGCAGCAGCTGTTGTATGAATCAGGTTTGCCTGTGCAGCGGCATATATTGCACAATGCCATGCGCCCGAATGCCATTACACCCATCACGATTAAAAAGGATGACAAGGTGTTTCAATCTCTGGCACGTCATTGCACAGGCCAGCGCCAACCGCGCGAGCTTACGCCTACAGCACTTAATGACTATATAGAGTGCCGCCTCAAGTTCTATTTCCGCCATGTGGCTCGTATACGCGAAGCTAGAGAGGTAGAAGAGGATCTTGATGCCCGTGTGCTCGGTAATTTTTTGCATCGGGTTATGGAGCTGTTCTATCGCGATATAACCAATGCCAAGCGCAGCACAACCCTCGAGTCCACTGACTTCGGGAACTACGAGGGTAAGGTGGACCGCATTATCGACAGGGTATTTATAGAAGCTTATGGCCTCGATCCGGAGAAGGAGGTTGTGTACGAAGGCCAGCGCCTGGTTGTTAAAGAGATCGTGAAGCGTTTCGTAGATCGTATCGTTACGATCGACAGGGCCTATGCTCCGTTTACACTCGAAGCGCTGGAGAGTCGCGGTATGAACTATACCATCAACCTGGGTGTAGAGGGTAACCCGGGGGTTGTGATCGGTGGTATTATTGACCGGGCAGACAGCAAGGGCGATGTGCTGCGTGTTATCGACTACAAAACGGGTAAGGATGAGCTTGCCTTCGATAACATTACAAATCTGTTCGAGCGGCAGGGCAAACGAAATAAGGCGGCCTTTCAGACGCTGCTGTATGCGCTGCTGTTCTACAAGAATTTCCCTGGCGGAAAGCAAATGAAGCTTGTGCCGGGTCTTATGAATCGAATTAACCTCTTTGATGACGACTTTATGTTCGGTCTCCGTCATGGACGCGATTTTTTACGCGACGCCACGCCGCTACTCGCTGAGTTTGAAGAAGGTATACGCGCGCTGCTGGAAGAGCTTTATAATCCAGCTATTCCGTTTGATCAGACAACGGATGTCGAAATCTGCGGCTTTTGCCCGTATCGATCGATCTGCTACCGCTAGGCAACAGGCTCTCTCAATATGGTCTTGAGCTTTGCAGGCTCCGTTTTGCGCATGTCAGATAAGTATATTTCGTGATGATGACCATTCTTTTGCAGGCTGTGCGCTTTTGCAAATTCTTCAATGCGCTGCAATGTTTCCGGCTCTTTATCAAACGGACCTTTGTGTAATATCTGTATGCATCTGCCTTCGTTCAGCGTGATGAAGCTTACGTCGTTAATCCGTGGCAGGCCTTTCTTTTCACTTACCTGGCGAACGGCTTGCTGGGTCAGTTTCTCTGTTACGGTATCGGGCATACGGATGAGTAGCTGCCATCGCCATGCTTCTCTGGGTACGCGCTTCGGTGCTTCGCTTATGGTCAGGCCATCGTAGGCACCATCGAACCACCAGAGGCCTTCGAGCTTTGCAACCACGAAGTCGCGCCCATTGGCTTTGCTTATGAATTTCACAGCGTAAGCTACCGGATAAAGCGCCTGCACAGCTTCGGCAAATGCAGGTCCGGAAGGATCACCGGATCCGGTTATGGATAGATAAGGCGTTGGACCGAATTCCAGAAGGGTAGGGCTGGCTGTGGCGGTATAGTAGGCGCGGTGTTCTTTTGTGAGGTCTGTTTTTTTGTTCATGACAAATATGTTTGCCACAAAAGAATCGCCTGGCACTGCCAGCCCTATGTCAGGAGTATTTTTATTTCCTGAAGTTTCGCAAATTATACGTCACCATCAGCATAAGGTAACGGGTCAGTACGTTGGTTTGGTTGTCTTCAATGTAGCTTCCCGTTACGTTTCGGCTAATGCTGTTGTTTTGCTTCAACAGGTCGAAGCCGGTTACTTTCACTTCAAGCGATTGGTCTTTCAGGAATTTGTAGCCAAGCGAAGCATTCCAGAGCCAGATGCTTCTGTCGTAAGTTTCCGAAAGGCCGCTATACAAGGTGTTATTAAGCGTGGAGTTGAATACAAATCCTTTCCAGAATATCCAGTTGAATCGCACCGACGACGTGTGATTGAAGTAATTGTTGTCGGCTGTCTTTTGCAGCGTATTTTTTACAATAGTGTAGTTGGCTGTGTATGACAGTGTGAAATCTATTTTCTCGCTGATGTTGCTGCTCAACACGATGCCCTGGCTAAAGGCATAGTTATTCGCTATGTTAACGGCATTGTTTACCAGCGCTTGCGCGCGATTGTAGTTAAAGCCGGTGTTGAGGTTGAAGTTTGATTTTACCTTGCTCACAGGGCCACCATAGGTGAACAACGCCCGGCCGGTCCAGTTGCCATTAAGGTTAACCGGGTATTGCAGCTGTGTGCCGCGAGTCAGCGATACCCCGTTTACCACGGTGTCGCTGGTAGCAATGATCGAGGCATTGCCGATAGTGTTCTCCACATATGTTCCTCCAACCAAAAACAACAAACTGGATGCGGTGGTAATATTGGTCTTTCCGTAACGCGCGGTAAAGGAATGAGTATAGCTCTGCTTCAGATCCGGATTACCTGTTTTAAGGAACAGCGGATTGCGGTTGTCTATAACATTCTGTAACTGCGATATCGACGGCGCACTGGTAGATGTACGATAGAAAACCCGCAGGTTGCGTCCTTGCTCTGGGCGGTAGTTGAACATCAGTTGCGGTAAAACATTCTGGAATGAACGCTCAAAGCCAGGTCTTTCAGGGAACTGCTGGTCGCTTTGTAGATTGGCTTGCTGATAGTTTAGCCCCGCCATGAAGTTGTACTTGCGAACGTTGTAGCGATAGCTTATACCACCGCGTTGGGTGATGTATGTGTTCTCGAATTTGTTAGTCAGCAATGTGTCCAGGTCAGAATAACCACCGGTCTCTTCGTTGAAGTTGTAGGTTTTCTTGTCAGTCTTGCTTTTGGTATACGAGGGTGAATAGTTTAATTGTAACTGGCTGGTTTTGCTCAAAGGTTCGGTGAAAGCAATATTGCCGGATAGTGTATAGCTGTCGGTATAGTTATCCGAATGCTGGTTTATCGTAGTGATCTCTGCCGGATCAAAATACTCGTTTCTTGAAAGCAGATCGGCGTCACCGTCGCGATTGTTTACCGTTGTGGTGACATTCGCTGATATCGAGCGCCCGCGTTTTGCAAAACGGTGACGGAACAGGATATTGTTCGAAAAGTTATAGCCTTCGTTAGAAGAGCCGTTGCCATTGGTTATCGTGCTTTGTGGTTCTGTTCCAGACATGTAGTTACCCACCAGGTTGGATTGTGCACTGTTTTTCTGAAAGCTGATACTTGGCGTAACAATCAGCGAATTGGCAGAGTCTATCTTATATTCAAGCCGGAAGTTTGCGCGGTGGTTATAATTCAGATTTGTAGAGCGGCTTGCTTCGTCATATTGCAGTGCGCTGTCTTGCGAGGTTATGTATTTGCGCGACAGGTTAGAAATGCTAGTGTTATTCGCACGGTTAAAGAAATAGCTGCCGGTCAGCTCCACTTTTTTACCCCAGGCATTGGAGTAGTTCAGACCTGCAGCATTGGTTTTCGATATACCGTTTTGCTGTCCGACCAGGAAGTTACCAGCGCTGCCGCCACCACCACCTCCTCCACCACCGCCACCATTGCCGCCGCGACCGCCGCCGCCACCTCCGCTGCCGGTAACGCCGAGAAGATCGTCAGTGCTGAAGTTTTGTTGATTTATATTATTCGTTAACCCGATGATCGACATCTTGCGAACCCCCTTAAACGAGTTGATGTTCGCCCCGGCAATGTATCGGCCATCTTCACCCGTGCCGGCATAAACCTTACCGAACTCGCCTTTGTTGCGGTCTTTACGGGTTACAATGTTTATCGTCTTACGGGTCTGTCCATCATCGAATCCTGTAAACTGCGCCTGGTCGCTAAGGCGATCAAACACTTCTATCTTGTCTATAAGCTCGGCTGGTAAGTTCTTAAGTGCCATGTTGGGGTCGTCGCCAAAGAAAGGCTTGCCGTCAACGAGCACCTGTTGCACTGCTTCTCCCTGTGCCTTCACACCGGTGCCATCTGATGTTATACCGGGCATTTTGTTAATGAGGTCTTCCACCGTTGCATCGCGGTTTGTCTTGAAGGCATTGGCGTTATACTGAACGGTGTCGCCTTTTTGCTCTACCTGTATTTGCTGGCCCCGGACTTCCACTCCCTTGAGACGCGTAACCGTTTGCGCCATGGTAAGCGTCCCCAGATCCAAATCGGCATTGCTAAGCTGCAGACGGCGTTGCCGAACGTTATACCCGATGTAGGACGACTTGAGTATGTATGTGCCCGGCGCCAGGTTGGTAAACCGGAAACGGCCGTCGATATCGGTTACGACGCCACGGCGTTGGGTCGTATCTTTTGCGTTTTGTAGGATTACACTTACGCCGATAAGCGAAGTGTTGTCTGTACTGTCGGCTACAACTCCGGTAACGGAATATTGCTGTGCAAATGCATTGAAAAACAGTACATGAAAAAATAAAACCAGAAATAATCGCTTCACACTATAAACCTTTTAATCCCTGGCTCACCACGCTTTGTGGCAAGCCTTGTTACGAATACTACCAACTTTACCATAAATCCACTGCCAATTCTTTTTCATTGGCATAACGTTCGGATCAGGGGTAAATGCCCGTGTTGGACTTCGGAGCATGCCTTTGGTTTAACAGGATGAGAAAATAATCTGCGAAAAGAAGGCTACCCGGCGCTTTTCTTAAAGCCGGTAAATATTACATGGATGTGTATTGCCCGGGTAACTGTGGCAGGCTTGTACAGGATAGTGATGTGAAATGGCAAGCACTAGCAAAGCTTGGGCTTTCCTTCCAGTATGCGCTGGATATCGCATTCGTCGGTGTCGCATTGTGCGGCCCAGGCGAGCAGCTCCTGTTTCACACGGTGAAGCTCTTCGATCTGTTTTTCAACGTTTTTTATCTTCTTGAGAATATACCGTTGGCTACGTTGGGGATCGAGCGTGCCCGCGGTGGCGAGTGCCAGTATACCTTTCGCCTCTTTCAGCGTAAAGCCTTTTGACTTCATCTCCTGAATAGCCTCTATACGTCGCAACGTATCATCGGGATATTCTTTATAGTTGTTTCCACGACGGGAGGTTTTCGGTATGGCAATGAGTCCCAGTTTCTCGTAAAACCGAATGGTGTGACGCGATAATTTGGTTTTTTCAGATAGTTCTCCGATCAGCATATCGATTCTTTTAACACGGTAGACTATACTCCAGGGTTGTTTAGCGACGCTAATTCATAACAAAGATCATTAAAAAAACCGACGTTCAGGACTTGACAATCGACTATGGTCTACGTCCTATCTTGGCCGCCGGTAACGATAAATAATTTATTTATGAATCAAATTTTGTCTGCGGCTTCGGTAAAGCCGGTATCATCACCGCGCCCGGGTTCCAGGAAACTGCGTTTGCCTCTGCTGCTTCGGGCAATCCGTTGGGCCTTTCCAAAAGTTGAGTCCATGGCACCACGCGTCGCCGATGCGTGGTTTGTAAAATTGTTCTTCACTCCGGTGCGTTTTCGTATGCAGCCCGTGGAGCAGGTATTACTGCAGCAGGCCGGGCGGTTTACTATACGTGCAGGAGGTCAGTTTGTCGAAGCTTATTCATGGGGAGAAGGACCGGCGGTATTATTTGTACATGGCTGGGCGGGGCGAGGTCCGCAGTTTCATGCTTTTATCCGCGCCTTTGTCGCTGCCGGATTCCGGGCTATCGCTTTCGACGCGCCGGCACACGGTCTTTCAAAGGGGAAGCAGACTTCACTGGTTGATTTCAAAGATGCCATCCAGGCACTGCATAAAAAGGAAGGAGCCTTTAGCGCTATTGTCGCGCATTCGCTGGGCGGCGCGGCTACGCTCTTTGCTTTAACGGAAGGGGTATTTGCCGAAAAACTGATCACGATCTCCACACCCGCTTCCGACGAGGAAATTCTGCACGAGTTTGCATCACGCATCGGGGCGTCACCTGCTCACGAGGCATACCTGCGGGCCTACGTAGAGCGCCGGTTAGGCCGGCAATTTCACCACCTTATGGCACCTCATTTTGCTGGCGCTTTACCCATGCCGATAGACTGGCTTATTCTTCACGACGAACAGGATAAGGAAGCATCTGTGAAGAATACCGAACTGCTTCTTAAAGCATATCCCCGGGCTCGGGCGGTGTTAACGTCCGGGCTGGGGCACATACGCATTCTGCGCGATGATGGTGTGGTCAGCCAGTGTCTGGCGTTTGTAAAAGGTGTTTAAACAGGAGAGTACGTGCGTTCATTGATGAAGCAGGGTGTTCAGATCTGAACAATTAAAAAATGCCTCCAGATTGTGAATGTTAGTTACAGGCCTGGAAACACGGTTTTTTGGTTTTGTGATGGCGTGGTTTACTTTTTGATGGAATGTGTAACCATCCTGCTTTTGGTCGGTTTATCCCTTTATCATCCGAAACCCTATGCTGAAAAATCTCTTTACCGTATCCCTTCGTAACATCCTTAAAGACAAAGCCTATAGCATCATTAACGTGCTGGGGCTTACTATCGGCATCACGTGTAGTATGTTCTTGCTGATGTATATCCTGGATGAGCTGAGCTACGACCGCTATCACGCCAATGCCGACAACATCTATCGGGTGGTGTCGAACATCAAAGAAACCGACAACGCGTTTACCTGGGCCGTGGCACAATCGCCGCTGGCGGAAGAGCTGCGCGATAACTACCCGGAAGTAAAGAACGCCGTGCGCCTGGACGGTATAGGCCGTACGCTGTTCAAGAACGGCGACAAGGAGTTCTACGAAGACAAGTTTTTCGTGGCCGACTCCACGCTGTTCGATATGTTTACCTACAAGATCCTGTCTGGTAACGCCAGCACCGCGCTGGACGAGCCGTTCGCTATCGTACTAACGCGGTCTATGGCTATAAAATACTTCGGTACCGAAGACGCCGTAGGACAGTCGTTTCAGAACCAGGCCGGTGAGACCTTTAAGGTTACGGCCGTTATGGAAGATGTGCCTCTCAACTCGCACCTTATTTTCGATGCGCTCATATCGCAAAGCAGCTATCCTCAAAATCAGAGCCCTGATTCTTGGGGAGGTTTCGGTGTCTTTACCTACATCCAGTTGCCCGAAGGTTACGAGCGTGCAAAGATTGATGCCGCGCTGGCCAAGATCATAAAAGAAAAGGTCGATCCTATCTTTGAACAATACAACATCAAGATAAAATACGAGCTGCAACGTATACCCGATATACACCTTTATTCTAAAATACAGGACGAAGCCGAGGCCGGCGGTGATATATCGTATATCTACATTTTCAGTGCGGTGGCCGTCCTGATGCTGGTGATCGCTTCGATAAATTATATGAACCTGGCTACGGCCCGTTCAGCCAACCGCTCCAAGGAGGTCGGCATACGCAAGGTAATGGGCTCGCAACGTGGCCAGCTGATCGCGCAGTTTATATCAGAGTCCGTGTTGATCACGCTGATATCTATGGTAGCAAGCCTTATACTTATATACGCGCTGCTGCCGTCGTTTAACAGCTTGTCGAATAAGCAGCTCCCGTTCGGGTATATATTACAAGCCCCGGTGCTGCTCACGCTTGTCGGCACGGTATTGTTTATCGGCGTTGTCGGAGGCAGCTATCCTGCGTTTTATCTTTCGGGTTTTAGCCCTGTCAGTGTATTAAAAGGAAAGCTGGCGGCAAAGGGTGGCAATGCGGCGTTTCGTAAGGTCCTGGTCGTGGTGCAGTTTTCTATATCTATTTTTATGCTGATCAGCACACTGGTTGTATTCGATCAGCTCAGTTTTATGCGCAATAAGGACCTTGGCTTTACCAAGGAGCGTGTTGTTCGCCTGTTGCTCTCTGGCGATGAACAGGTGCGTCATGCCGCTGTTATTGCCGAGCGTATGCGCCAGACGCGTGGTGTAGAGTGGGCCGGTACCTCCAATGCATCGCCTGGTGAAGGCATCGGTAAGCTTCTGCTGAAAGTGGAAGACAACGAGGGCAAGCAGGTCGAACGCGGCGTGGACCTTTATGGTGCCGACTACGATTTTGTAAAGACGCTCGGTATGCAGATCGTTCAGGGGCGCGACTTCTCCAGGGACGTTGCCTCCGATACATTGGATGCCGTTATCGTAAACGAAGCGATGGTTAAACGTATGGGCTGGAAAGATCCCATAGGTAAGAAGTTCTTTTTCAATTCCAATGGAGGGAACTTCAATCAGGAAACCCGCGTAGTAGGCATTGTAAAAGACTACCATCAGAATTCTTTATATGATGTGATCGAGCCGTTACTGATACGCTTGCGCCTGCGTAACCGGTATCTGTTTATAAAAACCAGGGAGGGTGAAGATGTCCACTCGGCGCTGGCTTCTATAGAGACTACGTGGAAAGAAGTGGCCCCGGGCCTGCCATTCGAGTACCTGTTTATCGATCAGGATTTTAACTCTCAGTACAAATCAGACGAGAAGCGGAGCCAGATCTTTACGGTGTTCTCCGGCCTTACGCTGGCGATTGCCTGTCTTGGTCTATTAGGGCTTGCTGCCTTTACCATCGAGCAGCGTTATAAGGAAATCGGCATCCGTAAAGTTATCGGCGCAAGTATGAGCAGCTTGCTGGTTCTGGTGGCGCGTGAATTTCTGGTGCTTGTAGGGATCAGCACGGTAATAGCATTTGTGGTAGCCTGGTATATTACCGATAGCTGGTTGCAGAAGTTTGCTTACCGTATTCAACTGGAAGGAGAGTGGTTAACGTTTATCGTGTCTGCTTTCATGGCTGCGCTTATTACTTTAGCTACCATAGGTTATCACGTATTGCGCGCTGCATCTGCTAATCCAGTGAAGGCGCTTCGCGACGAATAGCAGTTTTGCGTAGGAGAGATACAAAAAGAGTCCAGCCAATTCGGTTGGACTCTTTTTTATATGTCGTATCGCGCTACGGCTTTTGCGACGTGGCTTTCATGAAGTGGATTTCCACCCGCCGGTTTTGTTTTCGTCCTTCAGCCGTATCGTTATTTTCTATGGGCCGACTTTCTCCATATCCGTTGGTCGTGATGCGTTCGGCTTTGATACCATTTTTCGCGAAGTAGGTTTGCAGTGTTTCTGCTCGTTGTTTTGAAAGTTCAAGGTTTGTAGCATCGTCACCTTCGCTGTCGGTATGGCCTTCGATGATGATGCGTGTGTCCGGATATTGTTTCAGAGTTGTAGTCACGTCATCAAGATATTGGTACGAGCTGGATTCCAGCGTGGCCTTCCCGGTCTCGAATGTTACGTGTCCGAGTGACTCGCGCGAGAAAGACGCAGGGCAGCCTTTTTGTTCCGCGCTACCCGGCACATCGGGGCAGTCATCGTCTTTATCTGCTACACCATCCTTGTCACGGTCGGGGCATCCGTTCAGCGTCTTCAGGCCTGGTTCCTGTGGGCAGTCGTCATCGTCGTCGGCTATACCGTCGTTGTCGGCATCGGGGCATCCTTGCAGGCTGCGTGAGCCGGCCAGGTCAGGGCAAAGGTCTTCGTAATCGGCGATGCCGTCGCTATCTTTGTCGGGACAGCCGTTCAGTTTTTTTATCCCGGCCACGTCGACACAATCATCGGAGTCGTCCGGCACTTCGTCATGATCGCGGTCACGAACGATATTCTTTGTATTTACTTTAGATCTTCTTACGTGATTTTTCGCTTGTGGCTCTTTGCGTTTACCTACGCGATACTGAAGCGAGATCTCGTGCGAAGTAGAGGCTGTCGTTTTGCGATTGTTGATCACATAATCGAACGAATAGGTCAGGCGAAGCTTCCCTTCCAGAAAGGCAAGCCCCGCCAGCAGCGATGCCGCTTCTTCATGACGGTAGGAGAGTCCTCCCCATATCAGGTTGTTATAGCTGGCCAGCGCGCTGACGTCGAGAGCAATGTCATTCTCCGATGTTATAAGCTGTGCGGATGGTGTAATGGTAAGCGCATCGTCTACCGGCAGGTGATAGCCCGCGGTAAAGATGTAGGCTGCCGGACTGCTGAAGCCTGGCGAAGGATCAGATCGTTTCAATATGTTGCGAGCCGATGCACCGAGGTAATATCGGTCATGCTCGTACCATAAACCCAATCCGATATCCGGATGGGTTTCGGTTTGCTTAGCGTCCGGTATAGACGGGTCGTTGGGATCGCGGACTATGTATTTGGTGAAATCGATGCTGCGCGAATCGATACCTACCCGGGTGCCGAAGGATAATTTGCTTTGTTGCGACAGGCGTATGCGATAGGCGTACGAGGCCTGTAAAAGAAAGTCTGTGCGGTAGGCGATCTTGTCACGGGCCAGGAGCAGTCCGACGGTATGGCCTGTATTGTCCAGGTTTACAAAGCCGTTCAGCATCTGCATTTGCGACGATACGGCTTCGCCAAGATAATCGTCATATCCCGCCCATTGCGTACGATGGAGTACCGTGAGGTTGTAGCGCTCACCGGCTCCGCTATATGCGGGGTTAAGGTAAGCGCTGTTCTGCATGTACTGGCTTAGCGTTGTGAACTGCTGTGCCGAAAGCGATCCGTTTATCAATATCCAGACGGCAGCAAGTAGAAGTCGTTTCATCATAGATCAGTAGTATGTCCTCGTATTCGTGTGAATTGTGATGATCAGTGTTTCAGGATGTGGATGTAGCCTTTGTAGCGCCGGTCTACCTCGCTTAGGTACAGGTCGTAGTAATAGATGCCCTCTTCCAGACCCTGCCCGGTGAAGTCGTCATTATAGGGGCTGGCTTCGAATACGGTCCGGCCTTTGCGATCTACTATTTTGAGTTCGGCTCTGAAGAGAAAGGGTTCGATATACCATTTGTCGTTCTTGCCGTCGCCGTTTGTACTGATGGCATTTGCGATGAGGATATCTTTTACGACGATGGTTTTTTCCGCAGTAACGGGGCAGTTGCGCGAGTCTTTTCCGGTTAGCTTTATATTATAGGTTCCCGGCCGTGTGTAGGTGTGAGTGACCTCATCTCCTTCGGCTGTGCCGAGATCGTCGAATGTCCAGGTATAGCCCTCTCCGTTGCCGGTTGTGTTGGTGAAGGTTATCGGTACCGTACTTAGCGCTGTCATGTCTTCGGTGATTATGGTTGCACCCGTCGTTATTGTGAAGGTTCCTACGGTTGTGTTTCCTATCACGACATTGATCGCATCGCTTTTGGTACAACCGTCCTGTGTAATGGTCAGTGTATATTGGCCGCTTGTTGTCGCGGTTATCATGGTCTGATTTTGGATTTCACCGTTCGGAGTTTGCCACGTGTAGCTGTCGGCATCGGATATATTTGAGGTTAGTGTAGTCATATTTTCACACCTGTCAAGATCCGGTCCAAGTGAAAGGGTTGCCGGAAGATGCACTTCAAGTGTGTCTTCGGCAATATAGTTTGGCGTTTCGATGCGGATACCGTATTTACCAGCAGTTGTTACGGTTATTGTGCGCGTAGTCGCGCCGGTGCTCCATAGGTATGTTGCATTGATATCGGTAGAGCCAGCCTCCAGCATGAAGCTGGATGTATTACAGTCGAAGTAAATGTCATTAGTGATATGAACGGTTATGGGGTTTCGTTCCAGGGTTAGGTTAGGTACTAACGGATTTTTCACAGTTGCGGTATAAACCCGTCCGTCGTCAGTGAGTGTTACCTGCATTGTATAGATAGATGTTGTTATATTCTGTATGGTGGTGTTGTCCTGCATCCATTGATACCGATTGTCAGAGCCGTCGGTTTGTGATTTGATGGTTAGTTTCGCCTGGTCGTGGAGAGTGATATTGTCGGCGGTGTAAATGGGTTGTTGAGGAGCATAGGTGAAGTTGATGATTCCGGTACCTATAAGTGGTTCGATGTCACTGAAATCTAATTGATTGTCTTGGATAAAGAGAGTGCCCAGTTTGTAGTTGGGAGCGGGTTGATAGTCAATAGAGGTGAAGTTATTACCGGCTAGTGCCAATTGACGCAGGGTGCCCGAGGAAGCAGGGGGGTCTTTAATTTGAAATAAAAAGGCCGGTATCTGGCCGCTGTATTCATTTTCGTCAAGTTCCAGCAATTGGAGGTAACGAAGATCGGCAATGGCAACAGGAATAGCCCCGGTAAGATGATTGTAAGGCAGGAAGAGATTGTTCAAAAATGTAATATCTGCGATTTGTTCAGGTATTTGTCCGGTCAGGTTGTTATTGAATAATGTTATATCTCGTACACGGTGTGGCGCGGAGCTGATGCCGATACCAAACCAGTCGGATACTTTTTTTCCTGGCTGAAGCCAATTTGTGCTATTGGTCCATTGAGGGCCCCCTGTGGCATTATAAAATGCAACCAGTGCCAGAGAGTCCTGTGCGGGTACTTGCGCGTATAAAGTATACGATGCGGTGAAAATAATCAGACTGGCAGTGATTTTTTTGAATGCTGATCTCATGAGCAATAGATTTAGCCTTTCGCCGGCCCTGCACTTTTTGCAGGGCCGGAAGAAAGGCATATAACTACGTTTAATGTTTTACAATGAATTTCTTGTAAGAGACGCTATTGTTATCCTTTAAGATAATAAGATAAGTTCCCTCGGTATACGCGCTGACATCCACTGTAACCTCTTTCGATGCTTTTAATGTGGTAATCAGTGTGCCGTTGGTTGAGTAAATAAATGCCACAGCGTCTTTCAGATCACCGGGTACTGTCAGCTTTATTTCGTCGCTGGCCGGGTTAGGATATAAGCTGATTGCTTCCGCGGTTTCGCTGTTGGCCGAGCGGCCGGCAGTGGTCGCGATGCGTGCTGCAGGCGGGGGGCATGTACCGCCGCTGGTACAGGTATTGCCCGAACCGCGTATGGGTATTGTCAGGGTGGTTATACAACCGGGGATCGCCATGGCATAAACATCGAGATAGATATTGCTCAGGCCAGTTATATTAATGAAGGTCGCGGTGAACGAGACTCCCTTGCCATATTCCACTCCGTTTATATCATACCAGCGATAGTAGTAATCTGTGGGGCTGCCTGGTTGTGGTCCTGATACTGTGAAGCTATGGAAAGGATTACCCGGGAAAGGTGTTCCCTCTGTTACCATGAAATCCAGGCCTGAACGTTGTAATGTTTTGGATTGCGCCGTACCTGTACAACCTGATGCAGAAACGGCTGCTACCGTTACTACCCCACCTCCGTTTTCATTTGTTGTTAATGCGTTGTTGGGGCCGGTAGTGCTGGTTAATCCTTCCCATCCTGCCGGTAAGGTCCATGTATAGCTCACAGCTCCGCTTACCGCTGGTACACTGAGTGTAACGCCATGAACGCTACCTTTGCCGATACATTCCAGGCCCGGTTGGCCATCTACAGAATACGATATGGCACTCGGCGTAGCAGGAGATGCACTTACGGGAATTTCACGAACCGGACCGGCCTGGTTTCCGCAGGCAATGCCGCGCACGCTTATTGTTCCGCTGGAGCCGGCTACAATGGTCGAGTTGATGGTGATGGACGTGCCGTCGGTGCCGTTAGGAATAAACGACCATCCTGAAGGAACACTCCATTGATAGCTGTCGGCACCGGTTATAGCAGGTATGCTGTATACATGCCCTGTAGATCCAGGCGCTACACACGCCGGGCCTGATAATGTTCCGGGTGCTGCCGCGCCGGGTTTGACTGTCAGCGAGCGGAATTCACTGGCGGTATTGCTATCGCAGCCGTTTGCGCGTACGCTGATCGTTGTCTCGGCCGTAATACCGGCTGTGACGGTAATGGTTCTATCGCCATTGGATTTTGTGACGGTCCATGAAGCAGGATATAGCCATTCGTATCCTCTTTCATTCACCACGGGGTCAATTGTATAGATCGCAACGGTGCCGGGTATCTGCGAAACACAGGTAGGGCCGCTTATGGCACCCGGTTGAGGAGCGCCGACACGTACATATATTTTGCTGTAAGCGCTTACTTTTCCGTCGCATCCTACTGCCCGTACTTTTACCGTGTCGCTGGTCCTTACATTGCTGCTCACCGTTACCGAGAGGCCGTCGGCAGATACGCTCGGTGCGCCCCAGGTATTCGGTACTACCCATTGATAGGTTGTGGCATTGTTTACTTTGGCGATAGAGTAGGTTACCGTGCTGTTGTATTTCACGCATGTATTACCGCTGATTGCCAGCGGTGTTGTAGGGCCGATAGTTACTGTAAAGGCAGGTATAACATTGGTGCCGCCACAGCCTTGTGTTATCGCGCTTACCGAGCCACCGCGAGTGCCATCGGGAATGACCCATACAGACGATCCGTTCTTATTGTTCGGATCCTGGAAGGTCCAGCCTTGGGGTAGTGTCCATGTGTAGGCATTGTTGTTCAGCGGGGATATGGTGTAGTTAACGGGAGTTTGCGACCCCGCCGCTAAACATGCCGGACCTATTATCATAGCGCCGGTAATGGAGCGGTTAACAGTGAATGTTTTAGGCGTTTGACCGCATGATCCGTTCTTGGCAGTAACAATAACATTGCCCGCGTTCGCATCCATGCTCACCGTTGCAGAAGTGGCTGTGGTTGACAACACCGCCCAGTTTACCGGTACCTGCCATTCGTATACGTAGCCGGCCTTATGATACGCCGGGTCGATTGTAAACGTAGCTTGTGTTTGGTTTGTGGGGAAACAGAAGTCGGTTTGTGTAAGAACGGGGGTAGGAGGAGCGGCCTTCAGAACTTTTGTAAGGAGGTTTCCCGGATTACAGGTTTTGCCTATCGTAATGCTTACTGTTTGATCTACTGAAGCGTTCAGTACCTTGAATGAAATAGCGCTTCCATCGGTGCTTTGATTTATACGCTGCAATCCGGAGGTATATTGCCACTGATAGTCACCCTGACCATTCAGTCCCAAATACGGCTTTACCAGGAATACTACGATGGAATCGTCGCCGAGGACCGATGCATCGAGACACTCAACGCCGGAGAAGTCTTCTTCGGATACTGTGAAAGTTTTGCGTATCCACAGTGTTCGCTGAGGTGCGGCGCAAAGCTCCCCGGTACAGTCGTTGAAAGCATAAACTCTCAATAACGAATTGCCTGTGCCGGTAGACTTCACGGTCACCTGGTTTGTGTTACCACCCGATAGAATGGTTGCATACGGCCCACCTTCGGTCACACGCCACAGGTAGCTCACTCCGGGTTGTGCCGTGACGCTATATGTGGCCGTTCCGTCGGCAGCGATACATGAGGATCCGCTGATTGTACTCAGAGAAATTGCGGTAACGTCAACGCTGACGGAGTCGCGTACTAAGGGGTTGTTTGCCAGCGATACGTAGACTTTGCCGGGCCCGGAAGCAGTTTTTACCTGGATGGTATTTTGATTGGTAACGAGGAGGCTTTTCTCCTGCCCATTGTCATAGATAACGAGGCCGCCATTTACAGTGACCAGGTAGGTCTGACCACCGCCACTCACATTGATCGTGGCAGTACCGTTGCAGCTTACTGTTTGGGTTTTGGGTGTGGCGGTTATTTGCGCCAGCAACTGCCCTGTGCACAGTAAAAGCACAAGGACAGTTAAGAGGGATAAAATTTTTCTCATAACATGTAGGGATTTTTCAGAATAGTGTAATACGTAACAGTTTTTAAGTGTAAGTAAGGGTCACGGTTATCCCACTGGAGATATCCGGGGCAGGTAATAACTGATTTTTTAGTACATAAGGTGATAATGGAGTTTGATTGAGATTTGTTTTTTGTGATACCGCGCCCGGATAATATTTTTAAGGGAAGTTTTTATGACTTATAAATTAGAATTATTGAATTATGTGATCTGAGCATTCCATGGAGACGTCGGGAATAACAGGACATTACGCACAGACTTATATATAGCATGTAATAAAATAAAAGGCCGTTATCATAAAGGTCAGATACAACCGTTCTTATAGTATCAGCCAAAAGAGTTGCCGTTTCGGGATAGTAAAACATAACCAGCCTTTTAACCTCTAATAACCAACTTTGGTCGCCTACAATCAGATGACTAAATAATGTGTTTCCAAAGACTTAAGAAAGCTTTTGTGTATAATAAATGGTCAGGATTATGTTAACAAAAAGAAACACTACTACTATAGTAGTATACATGTGACCCAGGTGGTCATTTTTATAGGACCGGCGAGTTGGTTACGTCTGTAATTTCCTAGTTTTAGACCCATGATCAGAATCGATGGTGTTACGGTCGTAAAAGCTGCCGCGGTACTTTATAAAGATCTCCACTGGACTATATCTCCTAACGAACATTGGGTAATATCCGGTCCTGGTGGAAGTGGTAAGACAATATTACTGGAGTTACTGGCCGGCAATATACACGCGGCGCAAGGAGAAGTGTCGTATAGCTTTATTGATGGTGATAGCTGGGATGAACGCTTTGCTCAACGTAAGGAGAAGATTCTTTATGTACCGGCGCATGCGCTGCATGCCTTTATACAAGGACAGGATATGTTCTATCAGCAACGCTATTACTCAATCGGCGATGAACGTATTCCGCTGGTGAAAGATATATTCGGTGCAGAGGTTTCGCGGCTTCATCATCTTGATTTTCCATCTACCCTCAATATCGATGCGTTGCTGGCGTTACCGTTGAACAGGCTGTCCAACGGGCAACTTAAAAAAGTGCTGATCCTGAAAAGTCTTGTCAGGCAGATTCCGCGCGTGCTGCTGTTGGATTATCCGTTCGAAGGTCTCGATCGTCTTAGTCGCATGGATCTGATAGGTTTCCTGGATCACATAGCCAATGCTTTCGGTACGCAGATTATACTGGTAGATCATCACCATCACTTGCCGTCCGTTATTAATCGCAGGCTTGTGTTGAATGACTTTCGGGTCGAGGCGGTCGAGACGGTGGAGCCGCAGGTCGTTGAGCAGGATAATATGTTTTCTCTGCCAGAGCCGAAGCCGGAGTCCTTGTTCGAAGGATTACCGGAAGTGGTTGGTATGCGTAACCTCAGACTGGCGTATGGCGACAAGGTTATACTCGAGAACTTCAACTGGACGATCCGCCGTGGTGACCGGTGGGCGCTCACAGGGCGAAACGGCTCAGGTAAGACCACACTGTTCAGCCTTATATATGCCGATCACCCGATGGCGTACAGTCAGCCTGTTTATCTGTTCGGCAAACGCCGCGGGTCAGGTGAATCTATATGGGATATCAAGAAACGCATCAGTTACCTGGGGCCGGAGATCGTAACCTTTCTTAACCCGAAATCAATACAGCAGCCGGCACAGGCGTATGTAAGTAATATGCAGCGGTCTGCCAGTAAGCAGCAGCTCGATGACCTTATACATTTCTTCGATGTAGGGCAATGGTTTTCGTTGCCGGTAAAACACCTGTCGTCAGGTCAGCTTCAGCTGATGTTCCTTATTCAATACTTTCTTGGTCAGAAGGAGTTGCTGTTGCTGGACGAGCCGTTTCAGTTTCTGGACCCTGTTGCGAAAGATCGCGTGAACGCCTACCTGCAGGAGCACCTGGATAGCAGCGTTACGTTAGTGCTGATTACCCACTATGAAGAGGACATCCGCCGGTGGACCAGCCAGCGTATGAGCCTTTCCTGAAGGATTCGGACCACCTGTTATTCTTTGTCGCTGGTAGATCTGCTGACATACAGCTGTCAGTATCGGTGGGTATATTCCTGAGAGATGTAGTCTTTTAGTATCTTCCATATATAAACAACTTCGCTATGGCAAAGAAAGATGCTCCTGCTCCCAATATAATCAAGTCATGCTATTCGCACCTGGGCGGCAAGTTCGGCCTGCGTTTGACCATTCGTTTGGAAGAATTGGGATGGATCGAGAAAGACTCCCAAAGCAAACATTTTGTGATTACCCCGAAAGGCGAAAAGGAATTTCGTAAGCTCGGCGTGGATACGGAAGGACTGTAGCCGGGCTGTGTAAAATAAGGGAGTATATATCGGGATCTTTATTATATTGAGGTAAAGTTTGACTCGTGACCAACGATTTGCCGGTTATTCATCGCTTCTATACTGCTTTCCAGCACCGCGACTATGCGGCTATGCAGGCACTCTATCACCCGGAGGCCCGTTTCTCCGACTCCGTATTCCAGAACCTAAATGCAGAAGAGGTCAGGGCCATGTGGCAAATGCTGCTAACGGCGTCTAAGGACCTGCGTGTTACGTTTTGTGAGGTGCAGGAAGACGAGCGTCGGGGCAATTGCCGTTGGGATGCCTGGTATACTTTTTCGCGTAGCGGCCGACAGGTGCACAACCGTATCCACGCATCGTTCGAGTTCAAAGACGGTCTTATCTACCGTCATACCGATATTTTCGATTTTTGGCGCTGGTCGCGGCAGGCCCTTGGCATATCGGGGCTGCTGCTCGGTTGGTCGTCTACTCTGAAAAACTCCGTTCGCAAGGCCGCCCGTAAGAATCTCGATGCCTTTATAGCGCGATCCCGATAGCTATCGCCACGAAAGCTGGCGCAGGCGCTGAAGATCACCGTCTTCTTTGCTAACTTTGCGGCTATGTCGCTCGAAGAAAAAGTGCGTGGGGTAGAGCTGGTCTTTGAAAAGCTCGACCGTGAGATTGCTGCATTCCAACAGGCCACCAGCCTCCACTGCCAGTGGGGTTGTGGTAAGTGTTGTTTCAAGCCGGATATTGAAGCTACTATACTCGAATTTCTGCCGTTTGCGCACTATCTGCACACGCAGGGGATAGCGTTTGACTGGCTTGAAAAATTAACCTCCTCAGATTCTCCTCTTTGCCATATTCTCAGTCCGACCCAAGGCGGAGCGGGACTGTGTTCGGAATATAAATACCGCGGCCTTATTTGCCGCTTGTTTGGTTACACCGCCCGGACCAATAAGTACAACAAGAAGGAGCTTGTAACATGTGCAATTATAAAAAACGAGCAGGCGGCACAATATGAAGCAGCCGTGCAGAAAATAGATGATGGCGAGCCTGTGCCGGTGATGAGTCAGTTCTACATGCAGCTTCATGGTATAGATTTCGAGCTTACACGCGATTTCTATCCCATAAATCAGGCGATGCGAAAAGCCATCGAAACGGTGCTGCAGTATTATGCTTACCGGTGAAAACCGGTGTGGTTATTGAATTCCCATAGAAGAAAAAATACTGGCACAAGAATTTTTCGCGTGTATACGGGATCATAAAACGACCGGTAAAGGTTATATTTGTAATACAATTATGAAGAAAATACCTCTGGTAGCAGCAATCCTGGTGGCAGGTCTGTTGTGCGCTTCGCCGGCGCTTTTTGCCCAGCGCACACGTGATACCGTGACCGTGTCGATGCGAACCACCCCGTTCGACCGATACTGGACTCATCCCCGTCTTGTGCCCAAGGTTGGTGTAGGTGCGCAGGATCGCGCTTTCTTCGAGGCCGGTATTCAATACCATAGCATTTATAAGCATCCGCTTACACTGCTTTCTCAGGGGCCGTATTGCACGGTAGATGTTTTTGTAGATAACAGTAATCTTTTACTCGGTCCAAAGCTTGGTTATGAATTTACAGCCGGCTTGTTCGGCGCAGCAGCAGACTTCACGTACTACGTAGATCATAATTATAACAGCGAAGGCGACAACCGTAATGCGGTGGTGTTTACACCTAAAGTCGGTATATCTATTCTTGGTTTTGCAAATCTTTTTTATGGATACCAGGTGCCGTTATCGGATCAACGCATAGGCACGATTACACGCAACCGTTTCTCGCTGGTATTCAATCTCAATAAGGACTATTTCGATTTGAAAGACGCGCGACGCAAAAACTAGCGTAGAGCTTCTTACCATCTTAATATTAGGGCTGATGCTTTACGGAAGAACTCTGTCGTGAAGAACGTGGCGTCTGGTATTTTGGGGAGCCTGGTGCCAATAGATTCGCTCATCACGGCATCTTGTGTGAACCATAGCATAAACACAACCAGCAGCGCCACGACAATGCCGAGGATGAGGGTAAGTTCTCTATAGGTAAATTTTCGGTTCACAGTGTTTCGCTTTTCCAATGTCGTGCCAATATTGAAAACCGCCTTTTTTGGCTCTGTTTTTGAACGTCTCGCTACAGATTGTACGGCTTTGAACATTTTCGGCTATGGTTTCGTACAATAACTACCCCCTTTACAGGCTGAGGTTACAGTTTGTCGCGCTTAAATAATAAAGCGAGGAAACAAAATTCTTTTATGCTTAAATTTGTTCAATCCGAATACGCAGAATTACACACGGTATGAGAAAAATAATATTAATATCCCTGGCGGCCCTGGTTATGGTGGTGATAATCACCTCGATGAAGCCGATCAGCCCCGAGGAGAAGCCTGTAAACTGGATGACCTTCGAGGAGGCTGTAGCAAAATCAAAAAATCAGGCCCGCCCCATATTTATTGACGTTTATACGGACTGGTGCGGCTGGTGCAAGGTTATGGATAAGAATACGTTCAGCGATCCGCAGGTAGCCAGGTTGCTGAATGAAAAGTTCTACGCCGTGAAGTTCAATGCTGAGCAGCACGAGGATGTATTGTACAACGGCAAGACGTACAAGTTCGTGGCCAGCGGCCGTAGCGGCTACCATGAGTTGGCAGCAGCCCTGCTGAACAACCAGCTGAGCTACCCCACGGTAGTATTTCTGGACGACAAGTTCAACATGATCCAACCCCTGCCGGGTTATCGCCAGGCTGCAGAATTTCACAAGATCGCGCAGTTTATTGGCGAGGGAGCATACAAAACGACAAAATGGAACGACTGGCAGAATACGTATAAGTCGCCCTACTAAAATATTCGACGCATCATCCGTATCCTCCAACTAGCGGAACGCACTGGCTTTGGCCGGTTTGTGCCCCCCACCTGGTGGATCCGATCTTCGCTTTCCCTCTCTATATACGTGTACCGATAACTGTCGGGAACCCGGAAAGACGAAAGCTGCAGATGTCCGAAAACAAAAAAGCCCTGGTGTTTCAGCAACGCCAGGGCTTTGTGTTGATATGGCTAAAAAGATTGTATCAATCTTTCTTCTCTTTGCGGGTTGTTTTCAAAAAATCGAGGTAGCCAAGTGCGGTGGCAAAACCTACCAAAACTGCTACAATAGCGATAAAGATATTCGCGCCGTCTCCGATAAACTGTTGAAACATAGTATCTATTGGTTTTCGTAACAAATCTATGTGTTTAGAATGAAATCAGAAATGAAAATTTGAGTTAAAATTGAGGTTAAAAATAACGCCATGGCTAAGTTGCTGCTACTGAGTAATTCAACACTTCCCGGGACGCCATTTTTTACATGGCCGCGACCCTGGGTGAAGGAGTTCTTAGGAAAAACCTCGAAAAACCTCGTTTTTGTGCCATTCGCTGCCGTAACCTTCCCAATGGACGAGTATGAGGCTATCGTAAAAAAAGCTTTTGCCGAAATGGGCTACACGCTGAACTCACTTCACACGATTGCAGATAAGGAAAAGGCAATTCGCGAGGCGGGGGCCATTGTTACCGGTGGCGGAAATACGTTTGCCCTGCTCTCGAGAATGTATGACCAGAAGTTGATAACGCCTGTTCGTGAAGCTGTGATGAACGGTACGCCGTATATCGGCTGGAGCGCCGGCGCTAATCTGGCGTGTCCTACAATTATGACGACTAACGATATGCCCGTAGTACAACCGCCGTCGTTCGAGGCGTTGAACCTGGTACCTTTCCAGATAAATCCGCATTACCACGAGCTGCGCTTTGAAGGGCAGGGCGGAGAAACCCGTAAGGACCGGCTGGAAGAGTTCCTGGTGATGAATCCACACCGAGCGGTGGTTGGATTGCCCGAAGGCATGCTGGTGCAATGCGAGGGCAATGCGATGATCCTTCGCGGTGAAGGAAAAGCCAAGCTCTACCAGGCGGGAAAGGTATTGCTTGAGATCGAGCCCGGTACGGACATAAACAGCCTGCTTACAAACTGACCCATTCAAGCCAAAATAATATATAACCCGGGCCGCTTTTGGACCAACTACTAAAGCCGGCTTTGTAAACCCATCAATTTACCAATGGACAGAACTGAATTTCTTCAACGGCTGGCAGCGTTAGGAGCCGGCGCCATGATCCTTCCAAACACGTTGAACGCGGGAAGCAAGGAGTATCCTGTTGTACGCACGGCAAAAGCGCAGCGCAAGTTCTCCAGTAACGCAATCGAGAAGGCCATCACCGATTTTAAAAGCCATGTGGCCGACCCTGAATTAGGATGGCTGTTTGAAAACTGTTTCCCAAATACGCTCGATACCACCGTTTTCCTCAAAGCAAAAGGCGCTAATCCGGATACGTATGTTATTACCGGCGATATCGACGCCATGTGGCTGCGCGACAGCACGGCTCAGATATGGCCTTACCTGCAGTTTATGAAAGACGATGCCGCGCTGCAAAATCTAATCGCAGGCGTTATCAACCGGCAAACCCGCTGTATACTGAAAGATCCCTATGCGAATGCCTTCTATGACGACGATACCAAAGTGGGTGAGTGGAAGGACGATGTTACGGATATGAAGCCGGGACTTCACGAACGCAAGTGGGAGATCGATTCGCTGTGCTACCCGATACGACTCGCGTATCGTTACTGGAAAGTATCCAACGATACGACACCGTTTAATGCTTCATGGAAACAGGCCATACAGGCTACCCTCAAGACCTTTAAGGAGCAGCAACGCAAAGACGGTCACGGCCCCTACACCTTCCAACGCAAGACCTCATGGGCTACCGATGGTGTCTCGTTGAATGGCTATGGCTATCCGGCCAAGCCCGTAGGTCTGATCTGCTCAGCCTTCAGGCCGAGCGATGATGCAACGGTATATCTATACCTTGTTCCCGCAAACTTCTTTGCCGTCGTGAGTCTCAGGCAAGCTGCAGAGATGATACTGGCGATTACCAAAGACGCCGCGCTTCAAAAAGAGCTGCTTGCCCTGGCCGACGAGGTCAGCAAAGCTCTGGCTACTTATGCGCAGACCGAGCACCCGCAATTTGGAAAGATATATGCCTACGAAGTAAACGGCTACGGAAGCTACAATCTAATGGACGATGCCAATGTGCCGAGCCTGCTCTCACTTCCATATCTCAACGCGGTGGACAAGGAAGACAAAGTGTATCAAACCACGCGTAAGTATCTGTTGTCGGAAGAGAACCCGTTCTTCTTCCGCGGTACAGCAGGAGAAGGTATTGGTGGTCCGCACGCCGGCATGGACATGATATGGCCGTTGAGTATAATCATCCGAGGTCTTACCAGCACGGATGACGCAGAGATAAAGAAGTGTATCACCATGCTCAAGGCAAGCCATGGCGGCACAGGCTTCATGCACGAATCATTCCATAAAAACGACGCCACGAACTTTACCAGAAAATGGTTCGCATGGTCCAACACACTGTTCGGAGAATTCCTCTGGAACACCTACCAAACCAAACCACATCTATTAAAGTGATAAATAAAATAAAAAGTCCCTCATTCGAGGGACTTTTTATTTTATTGTACGAAGTCACACTCACACCCCATTCACACACTCTTCGCTCTCACACTCCACACTCACACTGAATTAAATTCCCAGTTCTTCACGATTTGCCCTGAGCGTGTCGATAATGAGTGTGATGTGCTCCGTTAAGTCCACACCCAGTAGTTCTGCCCCCTTCTGCACCTCATCACGCTCTACCTTCGCAGCAAAGCCCTTGTCCTTTAATCGTTTTATAACAGACTTGGCTTCCAGGCCTGCAATGCCATCAGGGCGTATCTGCGCGCACGCTACGATAAAACCGGTGAGCTCGTCGCACGCCAGCAAGGCCTTATCGAGAAGGTTAGTATACGGCACGTTCCACTTAGTGTAATGAGCTGAAACGGCATGTGCTATCTCAGGTTCCCCCAATTCGTTGAGCCGGGCTACAATAACAGCAGGGTGCTGTTCCGGATAGGCTTCGTAGTCAGCGTCGTGCAGCAAGCCTGCAATGGCCCACTTTTCAGAATTCTCGCCGAGCTTATGTGCATAAGCAGTCATAACAAGCTCCACGGTGCGCATGTGACGGAGGAGGCTGGCGCTTTTAGTCATCTCCACCAGTATCTGGCGGGCTTCCGGTAAAGTCATAATAAGAAAACGGAATATGTACTATCGTTGAAATAAACGCTTCTTGTTGTGGAAATAGTAGTTAAGACCACCAAGGGTTATCAATATTGCGAGGATAACCATAACCACAACAAGTTGTGTGTTACGTAGCTCGAGTGTTTTGATCTCGTCTTCTTGTTTCAGTAAGTCGTATTCTTTCTCCTTCTCCTGGAAGTCGACTATCATTTCCATCTGTGCTATGTTGCGACTGCTTTCTTCGCCGTACATCTTCTCGCGGGCCTCATCGTACTTCAGTTGTGTTTCGTAAGCGTCTTCGAATTTGCCTTCGTTGGAGAAGTTCTCGGCCATAGCCTTGTAGATCGACGGTGAAAATGAATAGGCCTGCATACTGTTGCAGAGTTCAAGTGCTTCGGCGAGGTTTTTGGAGGCCGGTGTCGGCTGTTTGGCTTTGGCATAGGTAATGCCGAGGTTGGTTACTACGTTCAGGATGCCAAGCTTGTTGCCGTTGCGGCGTTCGATGGTGAGGGCCTTTTCATAATATTCCACAGCCCGCTGATAATTGTTCTGACGGAAGTAGATGTTGCCGATGTTGTTTAACGGATCGGCGAACGGCACGCCTTGCTTTTCGCTGAGCTGGTAGGCCTGCTGGAAATATTTCATGGCTTTTTCATAGAGCTGGATCTCGCTGTGGAGGTTGCCCAGGTTGTTCATCGAGCCGATGATCTTGGTTTCGTCATTGAGTTCCAGGAACTGGTTGTAAGACTCCTCCAGGTAACGCATGGCCTGGCCGTAGTCTTTCTTGATCGAGTAGATGTTCGAGATGTTGTTCTTGGTAGTGGCGATACCTTCTTTGTTGTCGAGCTGCTGGTAGATCTTGAGCGATGTGAGGTAATATTCCAGCGCTTTATCCAGCGCGCCCTGGTTGCGGTAAGCAATGCCCAGGTTATTGTACGAGGCAGCAAGTCCTTTCTTATCGCCGATTTCGGTGGCCAGGTTGAGAGCTTCGCGGGTGTAACCTACGGCCTTCACGGGGTCGGTACGCAGGTAAGCCCGGAAAAGCTCATTCAGGGTTTTTACTTTCCGTTCGTTCCTCACCGTGTCAAGCACGGCCCGCAGGCTGTCTGTTTTTTGCCCCTGGGCCGTAAACGCCATACCGATCCCGAAGGAAAGTACAATAAGAATTCTGCGTGTCATGGGTTCCTCGTAAATAGAGGCTAAAATACAATTATTCCCCATATTTAAGCTTACGGCCTAACCGCCGGTATAAATATCCGGTGGCCAGGCGCGGGCTTTTTTATACTTTAGGTTATTACCCCAGTATTTCAACCCCAACGAACCTGCTATGAACAAATATGGAATCATCGTTTTGCTGCTCCTTTCTGGTACTGCAACCTTTGCGCAGACCGACGAGGCCGCCGTTACTGCGGTTATCCACACGCTGTTTACCGGTATGGAAAAGGGCGACAGCGCTATGGTACACAGTGCTTTTACACCCGAGGTAACGATGGCTACAGCGCTGCGTGATAAAAATAACAAATCCGTGCTTCGCCGCGAGTCGTCCATCAACGACTTCCTGAAAGCCGTTGGCACCCCGCACGAAGATGTGTGGTACGAAGAAATCTGGAACATCAAAATACAGATCGATGGCGCCTTTGCTCAGGCCTGGTGCGATTATGCTTTCTACCTGAATAATACGTTCAGCCATTGCGGTATCGACGCCTTTCATCTTCACAAGACCCCTTCAGGCTGGAAGATCTTTCACCTGGCCGACACCCGACGCAAAGATCCGTGCGTGATCCCAGCCGAGGTTAAAAAGAAACACAGCGGAAGCTAACATTGTCCTCACGCTCACACTGTTTCTCCCCTCGGGTATGGTTTTTTCTATAGCTACCATAAAGAATTCGTTTTAACCGTAACGGAAAGATCATGGCCTTGCTTGAATTTACAGACCGTGGTATCTGCTGTCCGCAGGCCGGCGTATACCTCGATCCGTGGAAGCCCGTGCCCCGCGCGCTGATAACCCACGGACACTCCGATCATGCTCACGCCGGGCATGAGCAATATCTGTGTACGCCAATTACTGCCCCTGTTATCCGTCACAGGCTCGGGCTGACGAACACCGCAGTGCAAACCACGTCGTACGGAGAGACGGTTTCAATAAACGGAGTGCAGTTTTCTTTTCACCCAGCGGGCCACATTCCCGGGTCGGCACAGATTCGCGTGGAATATCACGGCGAAGTGTGGGTATTTACCGGCGATTATAAGCGTCAGCAGGATGGTATATCCGAACCGTTCGAGCAGCTAACGTGCCATACGCTTATTACAGAATCTACATTCGGTCTGCCGATTTACCGATGGATCCCGCAAACAGAAGTATTCGACGATGTCAACGCATGGTGGGCCAGGAACAAGGCGGAAGGTAAAGTGTCGGTTATTGCCGGCTATACACTGGGAAAAGCTCAGCGGATATTGAAGAATATAGACGTTGCACAGGGAAACATATTCACGCACGGAGCGGTGGATGTGATGAACCAGGTGCTTCGCGATGCGGGACTGTCATTGCCGCCTACCCGTCGCGTTACGAAGGAGATGCGTAAGTCGGAGTTTGAAGGGGCACTGGTTATCTGTCCGCCGTCGGCGGTAGGCTCCCCGTGGATACGTAGGTTCATGCCTTTCTCGCTGGGCATTGCCTCGGGCTGGATGGCTTTGCGCGGCGCACGCCGCCGGCGAGGGGCCGATCGCGGCTTTGTGCTCTCTGATCATGCTGACTGGCGCGAGCTGAACGATACCGTGCGTCAGAGTGGCGCCACCAAAGTATATGTAACGCACGGCTACAGCGAGATCTTTGCACAGTGGCTTACCGAGAACGGTATTGAAGCCGCCGAAGTAAAAACACAATACGAAGGCGAGCTCGGAGAAATAGTAGAAAGCGGTGCTCAGGAAAATACCACAGAGTCAGAAATAAGCACAGCAGCAGGGGAGGCGCAGGAGTAATGAAACAATTTGCACAGCTTTTCACCGGGTTGGATCAGACTACCAAAACCCTCGCCAAGATAAAAGCGTTGGTGAGTTATTTCGAAACGGCATCCGATACGGACAAGCTATGGGCCATAGCCCTGCTCTCACATCGCCGCCCGCGTCGAACGGTAAACACGACGCTGCTCAGCGTATGGGCATCCGAACGCTCAGGACTGCCCGCATGGCTGTTCGGCGAGTCGCACCATATTGTAGGTGACCTGGCCGAGACGATAACGCTGTTGCTACCCGCACCTACCGAAGTGTCGGACGGGTCGCTGGCTTACTGGATCGGGTTCATTCAGCAACTGGAGCCGCTCACGATAGAAGAGAAAAAGGAGAAGATACTCTGGGCCTGGAATCGCCTGGCTCACACAGAGCGCTTCGTATTCAATAAGCTGATTACGGGCGGCTTTCGTATGGGCGTATCGCAACAGCTTATGGTAAAGGCGTTGGCGCGTTACACAGGCACGGAAGAAAGTGTATTGGCGCACAAGCTTATGGGCCAATGGTCACCGCAGCAAACCACATTTAATGAGCTGCTGGCAGCAAACGATGGTCATGATACATCAAAACCTTATCCCTTCTACCTGGCGTATGCGCTGGAAGATGATATAACAACGTTGGGCGAGCCGGCTGAATGGTTTGCAGAGCATAAGTGGGACGGTATCCGCGGGCAGATCATCGTGCGTAACGGTGAGCTCTTTGTGTGGTCGCGCGGCGAGGAGCTTGTAACCGACAAATACCCGGAATACGAAAGCCTCCGGACGCTGCTACCCGAAGGCACAGTACTAGATGGCGAGATATTGCCATACAAAGAAGGCCGGCCATTACCCTTTAATCAGCTGCAAACCCGTATAGGCCGCAAAACGCTCAGCGCGCGTATTCTCAAAGATGTGCCCGTCGCCTTTATTGTTTACGATATTCTCGAATGGCAACATAACGACATACGCGAATGGTCTCTGACTGAACGGCGTAAAACATTGGAAAGCCTTTGTCCGCCCGATCATCCCGTGCTCAGGCTATCACCATTGGTAGACTTTAAAACATGGCCGGAGCTTGCAGCGGCCCGTAGCCATGCGCGCGAGTTGTTTAGCGAAGGCGTGATGCTGAAACGTAAGAGCTCAGTATATCGCAACGGCCGTCGCCGCGGAGATTGGTGGAAATGGAAGATCGATCCGTACACAGTCGACGCCGTTATGCTGTACGCCATGCGAGGTCACGGTCGCCGTGCTAATCTGTATACCGACTATACGTTTGCCGTCTGGGACAACGGTACGCTCGTTCCGTTTACCAAGGCCTATAGCGGCCTTACGGACGAAGAGATCCGGCAGGTGGATCGCTGGGTAAAGCAAAACACTCTCGAGCGGTTCGGCCCTGTGCGCAGTGTAAAGCCGGAGCTCGTGTTCGAGATCGCCTTCGAAGGTATCGCCCGCTCATCGCGCCATAAATCGGGTATTGCGCTGCGTTTCCCGCGAATGTTCCGGTGGCGCAAAGACAAGCCTGTGCAGGAAGCGAATACCTTACAGGATCTGATGCAGCTGCTCGAAGCAAAAAACGACTGAACGCCGCGATTTCGCGAGTATAAGAACTTCTGTTTTTGTACCTTAACAGCATGGTAAAAGCAGCTGTCAGCCTCATTTTTCTCCTCTGTGCGGTGACAGCCGTAGCACAATCGCAGGATCAGGAAACAGAGATTCGTAAAAGCATATACTTCGGCGGCGGCAGTTACGCTATTGACGATTACCAGGTCGAAGAGCTCTATCAATGGCTGGGATCTTTTCCCAATCTGCTGGAGAAGTATGATATCCAGCTGATCAGTCATACCGACCCGATTGGCGGCAAGGAATACAACGAATGGCTCTCCAAAATGCGGAGCCAGGCCGTTCAGAATCTGTTACTGCACCGCGAGATACCCGAGCATAAGATCTCCATCAAAGATTGGGGGCTTGAAAAGCCTGTTTATAGCAACACGTCGTACCAGGGTATGCAGATGAACCGGCGCGTGGACGTTATCCTCTATCCCATAATTTTCTGATTCTTTTTGCACCGTCCGGAAAAGGACACCATTTTGCATAACCGGACGTAACACGGGCTGGAAAATCCGTTTTTTTATTGCGCGCGGCTATAAAAGCCCGTTGGCACTATTGTTGGCTTCCCTGCTTCCAAATGGCCGACCTGCCGTATTTAGCCTGCCCCGATAATTATCGGGTCCGGAAACAAGCAACAGGGTCATTTAACAAATTCCTATGATAAAACTACGCGATATCGACAAGTACGTGGACTCACGTTTTCAACGCACCTTCATTCTGAAAGGCGTTAACCTGGATGTTGAACAAGGCGAATTTCTTACCATCATGGGCCCCAGCGGCGCCGGTAAGTCTACCCTGATGAACATCATCGGCATGCTGGACGAACCCTCGGCCGGCGAGTACTACTTCTTCGACGAACCCGTACACCGAATGAAGGAGAAACAGAAGTCCGACATGCACAAGAACTACATCGGCTTCATCTTTCAGGCCTATCACCTCATCGATGAGCTTACTGTATACGAAAACATCGAGACTCCACTGCTGTACAAGGGTGTAGGAGCCAGCCAGCGCAAAAGCATGGTAGCCGAAATGCTGGATCGCTTCAATATGGTAGCCAAGAAAGATCTCTTCCCCGAGCAGCTCAGCGGTGGTCAGCAACAGTTGGTGGGTATTGCCCGCGCTATTGTAGGCCAGCCCAAACTTCTTCTGGCAGACGAGCCCACAGGCAACTTGCACTCCGATCAGGGAAGACAGATCATGGAGATCTTCAAGAAACTGAATGACGAAGGCATAACCATCATTCAGGTAACGCACTCCGAAGAGAATGCCCGCTACGGAAAACGTGTGGTACGCGTGGCCGACGGCGCTATTGCCGAAGATATCCAGGTGGCCGAACGCGTATAAATGCTGACCTGATACAGACTACTACTTACTTAAGCTTTTAGCGATGATAAAACGAATAGCTTCCCTGATATTTCTCCTGGCCACAGCTCCTGTCTGGGCACAGGACAGTTTGCAGGTACTTACCTTCAAGCAAGCGGTTCAAACAGCGCTGCGGAATAACCTTACGTTAAACCAAAATCGCAATACGCTGTTTCAAACACAAACACAAAAAACGTCGGGTATAGCCTCGCTCGGACCGCAGGTATATATATCGGGTGGTGCTTCGCAAAGCACGGGTAACCGGTTTATCCAGAGTACAGGCCAGCTCACTACGGCGACGTCGAAAAACCTTAACGCAGCATTCAACGCGCAGATGCCGGTGTTCAACGGTTTCCAGTATGTAAATAATATGCGTAGCTACAATAGCACGAATAACGCGCAGATGGAATTGATAAAACGCTCTAACCAGGACGTCATAAACCTGGTGTCTACGCAATACCTGCAGGTGCTGTTAGATCAGGAGCTGCTCATTATTGCAAAAGAAAACGTAGATGTGCTGCGCAAACAGCTTGATCAGATCAAGGCCCAGGTAGAGGTCGGTAGTCGCTCGCCGGTGGATGAATACAACCAGCAGGCCCTCGTGAATAATGCAGAGATCACAATGGTGCAAGCGGAGTATGCTCTCGTAAACGACAAGATAACACTGTATCAAACCATGTTGGAAGAGCCTTCGAATGACTCTCGTTTTGAAGAGCCCGCCTGGGACATCAACACGATAGCGCTGGATAATGTCGGGCTTCCCGAGTTGCAGACGGTAGCGGCGGAAAACCGTAGCGACCTGAAGCAGGCGAAGTACGTGGAGCAATCGTCGCGTTATGCTATGCAGGCCACTAAGGGCAATTATTTCCCTAGTATTTCGGCCTACTATGCTTACGGATCCTCATACAACGATATTGAAGGTGAGCAATTGAGCGATTTCAAAACTCAGGTTAAAAACGAGAACAAGTATGAAACATTCGGGTTGTCGTTTAACATACCAATCTTTATGGCATTCCAGAACCGCGCTATTTACGCACGTTCCAAAGTACTGTACGAAAATAACAAGCTCGCTACCCGTAATCGTGAGGTGATCGTAAAAAGCGACGTGCTTCGTGCATTCGAAAACTTTAACAACATAAAGAAGAATTATATGGCTAGCAGCAATGGGCTTGAGGCGTCGAAAGTAGCCTTCGACCTTGAGCAGGAGCGTTACAACCTCGGCATCACCAGCTTTGTAGACCTGGCTAATGCCAATAAAACCCTGGTGCAGGCGCAAACCAACATGGCACAGGCTAAGTACCGTTTCCTGTTCCAGAAAATCATGCTCGACTACGCTACCGGCACCCTGAGAATCGAAGACCTCCCATAAACCAGCGCGAGGACGAGGACGGAAAATCCCCAAACCAATCTATATCCCCCAAACCAACAGCAACGCACAGGCCCCACCTGTGCGTTGCGCTTTATCCTTCCGACTGTCTTGTCACTCGGTTGTCACTCGGTTGTCACTCGGTTGTGACTCGTTTTTTATTCGTATGTGATTAATTTTCAATTTGTTACATGTAGTTTTTTCCTGATACACGGCTGGGAGCTTTAGCGACGGCGGGCTCGCGCTGCCCTCATACCCGGTGTGCTCTCCATAAAAAGCCGATTTCCGCCGTCGCCAGAAAATCCAGGTTTTTTCCCTATCTTTGCACCCCCGCCCGAACGGGTAGGGGACAGGCTGCCGGGTGGCAGTCAGTCATAACAAACAAATTTGTAACGAAAGAGCCCGGTCGTTGCATGTAAAAAGGGCGTATTCAATGTCAAAAATGCAAAAGCCGACCGGCGGGCCTAGAAAACCTGCAGGTGCTCAAAACTCCGCAAACGGTCCTTCAAAGGCCAAAGGCAAAATCGAAGATGGTGATGATGAAGATCCGCTCGCGGAAATGAAGTCCCTCAACAAAGAAGAAATCTCTACCGAAGCTATCCCCGCTTCTCAGCTCAAGAAAGCACGGTACGAAAAACAAATCCCTGGTCAATTCGACTTCGAAGCATTCGACACTAAAGGTTTTGGTGAAGGATACTCGAAAGAGAAGAAGGCCGAAATGGAGCAAATGTACTCTGGTACCGTTACTACTGTAGATACCGGCGAAGTTGTACAGGGCGCTGTTGTAGGCATCAACGACCGCGATGTTATCCTTAACATCGGCTTCAAGTCAGACGGCCTCGTGCCCCTGGCTGAATTCAAGGACATGCCTAATCTTAAAATTGGCGATATCGTAGACCTCTTCATCGAAGAGCGCGAAAATACCATGGGTCAACTCGTTCTCAGCCGCAGAAAAGCTAAGCTGGTAAAAGGATGGGAATATGTGCAGAAGGCCCTGGACAAGGACGAAGTTATCGAAGGCTTCGTGAAACGCAGAACAAAAGGTGGTCTTATCGTGGACGTATTTGGAATCGAGGCCTTCTTGCCTGGTTCACAGATCGACGTTAAACCTATCCGCGATTTCGATATCTATGTGAACAAGAACATCGAGGTGAAGGTTGTGAAGATCAACTACACCAACGACAACGTTGTTGTATCGCACAAGGTACTTATCGAGAAAGATCTCGAGCAGCAGAAGGCGGCTATCCTTACCAACCTCGAGAAGGGTCAGGTACTGGAAGGCGTTATCAAGAACATGACAAACTTCGGTGTGTTCATCGACCTTGGTGGCGTAGACGGCTTGCTTCACATCACCGACATCTCTTGGGGACGTATCAACCATCCTGAAGAAGTTCTCAAGCTCGACCAGACCGTTAAGGTGGTTGTGCTCGACTTCGACGAAGACAAGAAGAGAATATCACTGGGCATGAAGCAACTTACGCCTCATCCATGGGATTCACTTCCTGCTGATATCCAGGTTGGCTCTAAGGTTAAGGGTAAGATCGTTAACGTAGCAGATTACGGCGCATTCCTCGAGCTTCAGCCCGGTGTGGAAGGCCTGATCCACGTAAGCGAAATGAGCTGGTCACAACACCTGCGCAATCCTCAGGATTTTATGAAGGTAAGCGACGAAGTAGAAGCAGTAGTGCTTACACTCGACCGCGACGAGCGCAAAATGTCACTCGGTATCAAACAACTTACTGAAGATCCTTGGACACGTCAGGACGTACTCAGCAAATATGCTGTGGGTACCAAGCATAAAGGAATCGTTCGTAACCTTACAAACTTCGGTCTCTTCATCGAGCTTGAAGAAGGTATCGACGGCCTCGTGCACGTATCAGACCTTAGCTGGACTAAGAAGATCAAGCATCCTTCTGAGTTCGTGAAGGTTGGCGAAACAATGGATGTACAGGTGCTCGAGCTGGATGCTGCTAACCGCCGTCTTGCCCTCAGCCACAAACACCTCGAAGAAAACCCTTGGGATACATTCGAGACAGTGTTCACCATTGGCTCAGTACACAAGTGTACAATCATCAGCAAGAACGACAAAGGTGCCGTTCTCGAGCTTCCTTACGGCCTTGAAGGCTTCTGCGCTGCCAAGAACCTGGCAAAAGAAGACAACAGCAAGGCAGAAGTTGGCGATTCGCTCGACTTCAAAGTGCTGGAGTTCTCTAAAGACGACAGAAGAATCGTGCTTTCACACAAAGCCGTATGGTCTGCCGAAGAAGAAAGACCTGCTGCCAACGCAGCTGGTAAGGGCGGCAAGAAAGCCCCTTCAAAAGGCGCGTCTATCCAATCTATCAATCAGCAAAGCGAGAAGTCTACCTTGGGTGACCTCGAAGCTCTTAGCGCGCTGAAAGAGAAGATGCAGGGTGGTGAGACTAAAGGTGAGTAATCATCATCTTTAAAATATATGCGAAAAGGTGGCCGAAAAGCCACCTTTTCTTTTTTACAACCGTTGCAATCAAATGCCTTTTGTTTAGCTTTGCAGACCCTTTCCAGTAGGCGAATCTGAAAAGAAAGATATTGGAAGGTAAAAAAATGGTCTCGTGGCCGAGTGGCTAGGCTGAGCTCTGCAAAAGCTCCTACAGCGGTTCGAATCCGCTCGAGACCTCGAAGAAAGTCAACCCCGAAACAGGTTGGCTTTTTGCATTTATAGGAGGTTGCCGGTTGGCTAGCCCCGACAAAATCGGGGTCTGCAAAAGC